>Ga0256839_1006417_pt1 | contig 10294 bp, 15 predicted proteins | sample 354166metaG_FD_185968 | JGI IMG/M metagenome (GOLD analysis project Ga0256839, IMG submission 185968) | Hydrothermal vent microbial communities from Mid Atlantic Ridge, Atlantic Ocean - 354-166 | ecosystem: Environmental > Aquatic > Marine > Hydrothermal vents | place: Atlantic Ocean: Mid... | reverse complement strand
CTTGGGTCAAAGTTTAAAACGCACGCTTCAAAAGAGGTTCGCAAAGAATACAATATCACGGCGAAGAGGCTCAAATCAGCCATCCGGACACAGTTTAAGTTTACTCAGTCAAACGGGTATCAATATCGATTTTATGTCAGCGGGAAAACTATCAATATGATCCATTTTGGGGCTCGAACGTTAAAGCGTGGTGGGGTGAGTGTCAAATCAGTCAAGCGAGGCGGAGGTCGGATCAAGCTAAGACATGCATTTATCGCAAACGATCGAGGTGGTCGGGCACGTGTGTTTGAGAGGGTTGGTGTGGCGAGGCTACCGCTTCGATCTGTTACAACATTGTCTGTTCCGCAAATGTTTAACGACAGGATAGTCCGTGGCGGTCTCGAACTCGTTAAGCGAACATTCGCTTCTGAGATGGAACACAACATACAGTTCTATGCCGGGAAGGTCAAATGACAAAGGTACTCCTGAGACCATATCACTATCGCGGGGCTTGCGACGCGCGGAAATGCGCTATTTTTGAAGGTCTCGATTATGCTTCACTGTTTTGTGATGCGAGCTTCACTCTTCATAAAGGTACGCTATGTTGATGATGAAGGCATCTGCATTCGCATCATTGATAGGAACGACACCGAGAACGGTTTACACACTGATTAAACAGAATGAAGTTGCTACTGTCTATCAAGGCAAGAAGCGAATGGTTGATGTTGATGCAAGCAAGGACCGTCTTGCAAAGGCTGGGAAACTTGATGAGCATGGAAAGTATTTACCGCGTGCGTCGCGCGGGAAGAAGGGAGATGATGGCGAACAGAGAAGTCGCGGGCTATCGTTTGACGGCGAGATAGAAACTACTTCATCTTTGCCAAATGCAAAAATTTGTTATGCACAAGAATCCAATGTGTCGTCATCTGCGGAAGGTAAAACAAAAGACCTGACTAGGGGAGATACCAACGCGGGCACATACACAGATACTGATCTACTGATGAATGATATACCCGATGATTTGGCTGAGATTCTTGAGTATGTCCATAATCCGAAAGATAAGACTCAAGTTATCAACAACTACTGGGTAGGCAAAAAGAATAGGCAAGCCTACGAGAGAGAAAAGCGTGAACTGATCCCGATGAGTGAGGCGAAGGCAGTGATGGACACTGTCCTGGTTGAGATATCCGAGAAGATGTCGAATATGCCTACCGATATCAAGAATCGCTTCCCATCCATTTCTGACGAATTGTACCGTCATATTGAATGGTACATAGACCACATAAAGAGTGCAATGCAGGAGATACCATGGGAGTCTTAACCGATAACCAGCGAGCGCTGTATAGATATGCCGTTAGCGCGCTTAAACCAAAGCCAAAAATGACCGGCTCTGAGTGGGCCGATAAGTTTTTCTACCTTTCACCTGAATCATCTTCCGTACCTGGAAAGTGGGTGACGAGACCTTGGCAAGCAGAGATTCTTGATGCTATGACGGACAGCAAGACGACAATGGTCGTGATCAAGAAGCCTACTCGAGTAGGGTTTACGAAGATGCTCAATATCGTGCATGCGTACTTCATCGACCAGAAACCGTGTGTTCAACTCCATTACCAGCCTAACGATGATGAGGCAAAAGGGTATGCTGAGGATGAGTTCGAGCCGATGATTAGAGATAATGAACGCATCAAAAAACTTGTGTATATGCCGGTGCATGTGGGGCGAAAGAAGAAAGAGAAGACGACAAAAAAGAATTATCCGGGAGGGTACATCGAGATACTCGGGTCTCAGTCAGACCGAAACTTGAACAGGCGTACTGCTAAGGTCTCAGTCGGCGATGAAGTGGATACGTGGGTCAAAGAGTCAGGTGATGCAGGTGATACCGTGACGATGATGATGCGCCGTACATCAGATTTCTGGGATAGAAAAAACATTCTTGGCGGAAAGCCTGTAGGGAAAGCGTACAGCGATGAGGACCCAAACGATAAGCGAACGTCAACGATTGACTACTGGTACCATCAAGGCACGATGGAGAAGAGGCATCTACCGTGCCCGCATTGCGGTGAGATGCAGAGGTTCGAGTGGGATGATATGCAGTGGGATACACAGAAGGATGATGATGGGAATACCATCTGTGAACTACCTGAGACGGCACATTTTGTCTGTGTCTACTGTGGAGAGAAGATTTTCGATCACCATAAGATCGATATGGATAAACGAGGGAAGTGGATAGCGGTAAATCCAGGTGCCACGATACGGTCTTTCCATTTGTGGGCATTTTTGTCGTACTCTCCAAATGTGCGATGGCAGGATATCGTGAAAGAGTATCTTGACGCGAAAGACGACAAGATGAAGCTAAAGGCATTTTACAACGAAGTGCTTGCCGAGCCGTTTGAAGAGACGATCGAGGCGCATAGTGGCAATGAACTTGAAGTTTTGAAGAGCGAGACAAACCCGTGGGTCGTCCCTGATAGAACAGCGTTCTTGACTATGGCTGTGGATGTTCAGCTTGACCACTTCTGGGTTGATGTATGGGCGCACACGTATGGCGGGGGGTCTGTGTCTATCCGCCACGATCGTGTCGAGACGTGGGTGCAGGTTGAGGAGATGCTTCGATACGAGTATGTAGATGATGGCGGGAGACCGTGGCGCGTGAAAGCATGCCCCGTTGACTCAGGGTACCATAGAGACGAGGTATATGACTTTTGTTCGATGAACTCTGATATTGCGTTCCCGACCAAGGGGGCATCGTCTCCGATGCGTAACCCGTGGAAGATCAATACACTTGACAATGGTCTCAAACTGTACATTATCGATGTTGAGTTCTTCAAGGATATGTTCTGGGCGAAAGTTGAGCGAAGCATCTCCTCGGTTGAGTCAGGTGCAAAGGTAGAGGGGATACACAGGACGCATAATGAGGCACAACCGTGGTACTTTGATCAGCTTACATCTGAACACAAGGTTACAGAGGTTGACGGTAAAGGTCGCACAAAAACATACTGGAAGAAACGTAAAACAAAAGGCGATAACCACCTGTTTGATACGAGTATCTACAATCAGTTCGTCGGTGAGCTGTATGGGATACGATTTTTGAAGGAGGTTGAGGAGGATATACAAGCACGGGTAAGCAGGTCACGTCGTCGTCGCAAGCCTGTATCGAGTAATGACGATGACTGGTCAGGGAACTACTGATGGCGAATGCAAAAGATGTGCTTGAGAAGCGACTGGCGGTCAATCTGACAATGAGAGAGAAGATCATCGCGGTGATCGACAGTATGGCTGAGGAGGCTGGGGTCAGCAAAGGGGTGATGATCGAACACCTGCTGGCGACACATCAAGACTACAATGAGGAGGTTGCGCTTGAACTTTTGGGACAAAAAGAAAAACGTGACGATCACGCTTAAAGAGAAAACCAATCTTGTGCTGCTTGTGGAGGCTATGCGCATTGGCGTAGACAAGAGCCGGCTGGTTGAGGAACTGGTTGTCGGGAACCCTGAATTTATCCGGCACATCGAAAAAATGAAGCAAGAGGGGTGGGATTTTTAGCTTCACAAAATTACTTAAGTATTATTTTTTTCTTCATTCTGCGAAAATACGTGAAAAATCGCAGGAGAAAACGATGGCAGACACACTCGGCACACAGATTGATCGTGTACAGAACGCCATCGCTGCGATAGAGAGCGGTCGATCATCATCTTACGAGATCGAGGGTAGGAAACTCACCTACATTGACCTCCCTACACTCTACAAGCGCGAACAAGCTCTGCTTCACAAAATATCACTGTACGGCAGAAACTACGTTGAAGGACAAAACGCATCAGGGCTACCAAGGAGAGCACGTGTTGAATTTGGTTGGTAGAGTGAAACACGCCATTGCCAGACGGTTCTACGAGGGTGCCAAGCGTACATCTTCACGAGATTTTGCCCGTGCAAAAGGGAGCTTTGAAGAGACCGCTTCCACAGATCGCGACACACTGAGAGCGCGCGCACGATGGCTTCACGAAAATAACGGGATCATGTCAAATATTGATCGTACGATCGTGAACAATTCGGTTGGTAACGGGATGAAGCTGCAAGTGAAGAGTGGAGATAGACAGCTCAATGCACGCATCGAGAAACTATGGGAGCGGTGGTGCTCTCCGACAAAGTGCGACACGACAAAACGCCTTCACTTTGGCGATATGCAGAGAGTGATCCTGTCTCAACGGATGATGGACGGTGAGATCCTGATACACAAGCGCTACACAGGAGAGTCTGAAAACCCGTTCCAGATCACACTTATCGAGAGTGACCGTGTTGATGCATCGGCAGTGATGCCGACGATGGATCAGGATGTTTTTGTAGACGGGATCATCATCGACGACTTTGGCGCACCCAAAACGTTCGTTCTTAAGAAGGGGTGGACTGGGCGCATTGAAGTAGACGCATCACAGCTTATTCACTACTACAAAAATGACAACCGTGCCAGCCAGTATCGAGGGATCAGCGAGTATAAGCAGTCTATCATCGATCTGCGTAACCTTGCCGGGTATCAGAGTTCTGTGATCAAGGCAGCGAGATTACGCGCCAATGTCGGGTATGTGGTGGAGACTGAGAACATCCAGGCGCACATCGGGCAGATGAAGCAGACAGAAGAGCATGAACCACTCTACGAGGTGAATGGAGTGATGGTTGAGTATCTCAACCCAGGAGAGAGGCTGACCAAGCTTGATCCTCAGGTGGTGGGGATGGACTACGATAAGTTTGTCAAAACGGCTATCCGTACGATATCTGTCGCGCGAAATGTCAGCTATGAGCTTGCGTTCAGAGATTATAGTGAGGTCAACTTCAGTTCTGCGAGAGCATCGATCATCCAAGATCACAAGCGCTTTAGCCATGAGCAGTTCCATCTCGTCACATACGTACTCAGACCGCTTTTTCTTGAGTGGCTTGAGGCGAATGTACTTGCAGGGAATGTTGATGGGTTAAGCGCGTCGCGTTTTTACGCCTCCATAGATGACTTTACACCGCTTTGGATACCGCCGAAGCGTGAGTGGGTCGACCCGCTCAAAGACATCAAGGCCCTTGAGAAGGAGATCGATATGGGGCTTACAACGCTGAAGAAAGCTGCTGCGAGTCGCGGCGATGATATCGAGGATCTGATCTCTGAACGGGAAGAAGAGATCAAGATGCTTGAGAAAGCCGGGATCGTTTCAAGCGATAGGAAACCACAATAGGGAGGTGTTATGACAAAGAAAATGGAAAAATCGAAGTTTGAGGGTCGCTCTGTAGAGAGGAAGGCGGTCATAGACCGATCGGCTATCAACGAGGAAGAGCGCAGGGTATCGATCCTAATCTCCACAGAGTCCCCGGTGAGACTGACAGACTGGTGGTCTGGCGAACAGTACGACGAAGTGCTTCTTCACGGAGAGGAAAATGTCGATATGACACGTGCCAAGACTGCAAAACTCAGATATATGCACGGGGCTGGCGAATATGGTGAGCTTCCGATAGGCAGGCTGGAGAACATACGCCTTGAGAACAGGGAGCTAAGAGCAGATGCGATCTTCTCTACCGCCAACCCTGATGCAGAGATGCTCTGGAGGATGGTGCTTGAGGGCACGATGACAGAGATTTCTGTCGGGGGCAAACGCAGCGAGGTGCGGATCACTGAGCGGGAGGGCGATGTCCCACTTGTAGAAGTGGTGCGGTGGGAGTTCATCGAGGCATCGCTGGTGGATGTAGGTGCTGATCCCAAAGCGGGGATTGGTCGACAATATGATAACGACAAAGGAGAGATCGTGACAAAACTTGAAGAACTCAAGAGACAGCTTGCAGCGATGCAAGCAGACAAAAAACCTGATGCGGCGAAGATCGAAAAGCTCAACGCAGATATTGCAGCAGAGATCGAGCGCGTTGATGTGGAAAACAAAGAGTTGAAAAGGAAGATGGATATCAAGGATATCGCATCCAAACACGATGTCGCCGATGATGTACTCGAAAGATTTTTGTCAGACAGTGACAAGACCGCAGATGATTTTGCAAGATTCCTGCTTGATGAGAAGGCAAAGAGTTCGGCAAACACTGGTGTACATGTCGGGGACGACAACAAAGCGCAGGAGATGCAAAGAGCTATCGGTGATGCGCTGGTGATGCGTGCCGGGTTTGATCTGAAAGACAAACACCGTGATGCAGATATGTTCCGTTCCTCTTCACTGCAAGATATCGCCAGGGCGGTTACAGGCTACAGCGGGCACGACAAGCGAGAGCTTGTGAAGCGTGCGATGAGTACTTCCGACTTCCCAGTGCTGCTGGGCAATGTGGCAAATCGTGTGTTGGCGCAGTCTTATGAAGCAGCTCAAGCCACTTTTGATATGTGGACAGCGGCAACAGAGCTAAACGATTTCAAAGATCGCACAGAGGTTTCAAGAAGCTCGTTCGCCGGCAGGCTTCAAAAGTTGACAGAGTACGGTGAGCCGAAGAAAAAAGAGGTTGAAGAGTCGTCTGAGAAGTGGAGACTATACAGCTACGGTGCCTCTGCAAAACTCAGCAGAGAGGCGATCATCAATGACGATCTTGGCGCGTTCCTCGACAGAATCATTGAGTTTGGCGATATGGCGAGACGTACCGCGAACGGTCTTGTCTATGACCTACTGCAAGGAAAAGGCGAGTTTGCGAACTACAAGATGGCAGATGGTAGATCCGTGTTCCACGCAGATCACGCGAACCTTGACGCAACCGGTGCCGCGCTTGGTACATCCGCACTGACAAGCGCACGCACAAAAATGAGGAGACAAAAAGATGCTGCCGGAAACGCGCTCAACATCAACCCGTCGTTTCTCATCGTTTCACCTGAGAATGAGACGGTTGCCTATCAACTGCTCAACTCTGAGGCGGATATCGGGGCAAATCAGAGCGGTGTGGCAAACCCGTTCAAGAACTCTCTACAGCCGATTGTAGAGTCTGAACTTGATGCTTTACCTTGGTATCTGGCTGCAAACCGTCGAACGATAAAGGTAGGGTATCTTGCGGGTACCGGCAGAAAGCCGATCGTTGAAGAGAAAGAGAGAAACTTGAGATTTGTCGAGTTTGACTGTGTGTTTGACTTCGGTCTATTCGCTGAGGACTTCCGCGGTCTTTACAAAAATGCTGGGAAATAAGGAGTAACAGATGGCAAAAGAAGCACATGAAGTACAGGACGGTCGCGTGATCGATGTTACGCTGGCAGCCGACACCAATGTCGGCGATGTGGTCCCGATGGGCAAGATATGCGGGGTAGCCGCTGTCAGCGGTCTTGCAGGTGATGTGATCGGTGTGCATACCGAGGGGGTCTACACCGTAGCGGCGACTGATGCAGATGCGATCAGTGTCGGCGATGAGCTATTTTTTGATGCAGGCACAAGAAAGGTGACTACGACTGCGACCGGAAACGCACGTATTGGCGTTTCCATCACGGCAAAGAGCGCCAACAGTGCAGGCACGGTAGATGTCAAGCTGAATGTAGGGTAGACATCATGTATGTACGTCTTTTGACAGATCGCGTATATCGCGACAAGAACTATAAGGCTGGAGATGTCATAGAGACATCGGATAGCCTCGGTGGGCAGATGATCCTAAACGGTGTGGCAGTCTCCGCAACATCTGACGTATCACTTGACGACATGTCAAAAAAAGAGCTCATCGAGTACGCGAAAGATGCCGGTGTGGAGGTCACTTCATCGATGAACAAAGCGCAGATCATAGACGCGATCAAGGGGGAGTAATGTCGTTCATAGACAACCTCGCGCGCGATCTTGATCAAGTGTTCTTCAACACTGATGAGTTCGCTGACGGTACATCGCATTCAAGCGGTATGTATCGTGGGATATTTATGTCAAAAAGTGAGGTTGTCCTTGACGGCGTTGTCACCTATGTGCCGTCTGTCACGCTAAAATCATCAGATTCGGCGAATATCGCAAACGGGGATACCGTCTCCGTGAACGGTAAGCCGTACACAGTCGTGGATAGGGTGTCACAACATACAGACATCGAGACGCTATACCTTAGCACAGACTCTAGGAGGATGTTCTGATGACAAAAAGACAGCAGATCGTAGACGAGATACAGGCTGCACTCAAGGGCATTACCGGTTGGGATATTCACTCGTTTTTTGAGTGGGGGAACGCTTTCGCGCCTACGGATGTGCCATTCGTCGATGTCGCCGACATCGCTGACAATGTGACGGTGGATGCAGGGTGCGCAACGCACGAGCTTGATGTGGAGATATCGGTCGTTACGAACGAGCCTATAGACGTGCTGCGGGAGCATATGTCTCGAGTGCTTGGTGCGCTTGCACCGATCAAAGGCGCACGCCAAAACGGTGTGTCTATCGAGGCGGTACAGACTGATGAGTCTTTGCTATCGGCAAAGATCGGAATTGTGGTTCAATACGAGACTGAAAGGTGGGGAATATGATCCTTGTGTATAGCAAAAAGAAAACAGACATCGATGGTAAGCATATAGACCCTGCACTGTTTTCTGGCAAACCGGCAAAAGGTGCGGTCATCGTCTATACGGATGACCGTCTTATCAAAGACATCTATGCAGAAGCTGGCGTAGAGGTCAAATCTATCAAAGGAGAGAAAAATGGAAAAAGCATCACTGGCTAACGCAACAATCAGCCTTTACCCGAAATCAAACCCGGTAAACAAGGCGACTATCCCGTGTCTGTATGGGACATTCGAGTTTACTTACGGGAAACGAGAGATCAAGCGTGACACGTGTCACAGCGGCGAGATAGTCAGCCGCGGCGCAAAAGGGTATGGGGACTATACGGTCGAGATCGGCTGGGACACCGCAAATGCCGAGGCTGCACAGGTGATGCTGCTTTCCGCACTTGACGGCACCGGTGACTTTGCCACCATAGAAGAGATCGTGTTCGATATTGAGTTTGACAACTCCAAAGGCATTAGCGGCGCAAAACTGGTTGTCGAGGGTATCGTGTCTGAGCTTCCAGTGTCTGTTCCGACCGAGGAGAACGGAAAGCTAAAGATCACCTATACGCAGACCGCAGATCCTGTAGTGACAGCAGCTGCATAACGGTACAGGGCGGTTGATGGTGCGTCCTCCGCCCGGCTCTAATTCGCACCGACCTACGAAAAAAAGGACGCAGCAATGAAAAAACTAACGATGTCTCATAAGATTACGCCTGTTTTCGCGTATTCTGATGGGGACAAAAAATATCATATCGTGTTCACACCGATCACTAAGCGGCAGCAAAAAGAGATAGGACACGATGCTAAGGCATTAATGGATCTCTTCAGCGATTCAAACCGAATCGAGCGGAACATCAAAGTGCTTGAAGAGAAAATGACTGCCCTTGCAGACCTTGGTAGGAGCGAGGATGTGGTGAAAACATCTGAAAAGCTTGAAAAACTCTATGCGAAGTATGACAAGATCGACGAGGAGTTTAAATCAAGCGGTGGGCTTGAGGCTCTTGAGGAATCAGCGAAGCAGACGATGGAGATCGCAGTATCAGGCGACGACAAGGAAACAGTGCTTGAGATCGCCGAAGAGTATGGGTATTCGTCTATCCTTGGGTATCTGAATGAGCTTGTAGAGGAAGCAAAGGGAAAGCACGGTACGAAGTAGCGGCGTACCTCCGTGGGGGCAGTGCTGACACGTCGCAGTGGGATAACTATATGGTGGCGATGGCATCTATAGTGACACGATCTCTGTTTGTGACAGGGATGGGTGGGTCGCGCATAGACTACCACAGCGCCAAAGATCAAGTGCGATGGCACGGGCTCAAGCCGAAAGACTATATGCACGATGTGATTGAAGTGGCGGCAATGTGCACAATGAGCGAAGATCATTTCGCGATGATCAAAAGCGGCACGCCATCCTCCACGATGCTGACAGGTGACGACATAGATAAAATAGCGAAGGCAAAAAATGGCTCAAAAAAAATTTGATATGACCATCGGCATTAACGCCAAGATCGCACAGGCAGTCGCCGGCATAGGGAAGGTTGACGCTTCGCTCAAGACGCTCGTGTCACAGACACGCAAGGTTGACAACGCATTCAAATCACTTGCCGGTGTTGTCGGGTCTTTTTACCTCGTATCCAAGGGTATTGACGCGGCACGTGCCGCTTTTGGTGCATTCACCACCACCGCCTCCCGCTTCGAGCAGCTTGAGGCTCGTATGGGTGCCTTTACTACTTCGACTTCACATATGAAAGCCGAAATGGCAAGGGCACGGGAGTTTGCACAGGGGTTCAATCAGGACATCGCATCCGTGACTGAAACGATGATCATGATGAAGAACTACGGGCTTGACGCTTCAAACGAGTCTCTAC
>Ga0256839_1006416_pt1 | contig 10297 bp, 10 predicted proteins | sample 354166metaG_FD_185968 | JGI IMG/M metagenome (GOLD analysis project Ga0256839, IMG submission 185968) | Hydrothermal vent microbial communities from Mid Atlantic Ridge, Atlantic Ocean - 354-166 | ecosystem: Environmental > Aquatic > Marine > Hydrothermal vents | place: Atlantic Ocean: Mid... | reverse complement strand
GGGGACGGTCGGTCCTGGCCGCCAGCTCCGAGGCGACGTCCATCCCCTCGGAGGTGTAGGGGACGAGCACCACCTTCGGGTCGCGCGCCGCGACCACCGCCGCCGCTACCCGCGGGTGGCCCTCGGGGTCGAAGCCGTCGAGCCGGGGATCGTCCGCCACCAGCACCACGTCGGCCCCGCCGAAACGGTCGGCCATCGAGGCTGCCCCGTCACCGGCAACGAGGGCCTCGACCTGCCCGCCCAGGTCGGCGGCGAGCCGCCGGGCGAGCGCCAGCAGCTCGAAGCTGATCTCGGTCGGTTCGCCCTCCAGATGTTCGGTGATCACCAAGACGTTGTCGCTCACGGTCCGCCTCCCCTCACGCCACGCCGGCCCGGCGCAGGATCTCGACGATGGCGTCGGCCGCCGCCGCCTCGTCGCCTTCGATCATCTCCGCCCCCTCGCCTGCCTCCGGGATCCGCATCTCGACCACCCTCACCCCCGGGGCCGGATCCGGGGCGACGACGTCCCGCTCCTCCAGGTTCCCCTCCTGCTGGGCTTGACGAACCCGGCTCACCGCCACGTACCGGGGCGCCTCCCGAGCGGCCTGGATGCCGAGCACGGCGGGGAGCGCCACCTGGTAGTCGCCGGTGATCCCGCCCCAGAACTCCTTCGTCACCCGGACGCCGCCGTCGGTCGCCTCGGTCCCCACCACCACCTCGACGTGGGGAAGGTCGAGGGCGGCGGCGACCATCACCGCCACCTGACCGGTGAGCTCGTCGGCGGCCTGGACCCCGGTGAGGATGAGGTCGGGACCTTCGGCGGCCAGGGCGTCGGCGAAGATCCTCGCCTGGGCCCACGAGTCGAGGGCACCGAGGTCGTCGCCGAGCTTGCAGGCACGGTCCGCTCCCTTGGCGAGCGCCGTGTAGAGGATCTGGTCGACCTCGTCGGCGGTGCCCAGGGCCCACACCGAGACCTCGGCGTCGGTCTCGTCCTTCAGCAGCAGCGCCTCCTCGAGGGCGTGGTCGTCGAACTCGTTGAGCACGTAGCCGAGGAAGTCCCGGTCGAGGTCCGTTCCGTCGTCGGACAGCTCCAGCTCCTCCACCGGGTCGGGCACCGGCCGCAGCAGCACGGCGATCTTCACGCGTTCCCTCCTCTGTGTCGTGGGCGACGACGGCGCGTGCGCCGCTGTCCGCTCAGTCGGTGGGCAGCCCCATCGCCTGGGCGAGCAGCTCGGCGATGTCCAACACCTGCAGCCGCCCGTCGTTGTTCGTCGACTTCACCGCGTCCTCGAAGCGGGAGACCTCGTAGGGGCAGACCACGCAGAGGGTGTCGGCACCGGTCTCCACCGCCTCCAGCACCCGCTTCTCGGACAGTCGCATCCGCTGATGGTCGGCGGCGTGGCCATCGAGCCACATGCCGCCGCCACCGCCGCCGCAGCAGTACCCGTTCTCCCGGATCCGCCACATCTCCACCAGCTCGGCGCCGGGAAGGGCGGCGATCAGCTCGCGGGGGGCGTCGTACTCGCCGTTGTGGCGACCCAGATAGCAGGGATCGTGGAAGGTGATCTTCTGGGAGATCTCCTCGGTGAGCCCCAGCTCGTCGATCCGGTCGGCGAGGAACCGGCTGTAGTGGACGACGTGGTAGGTGCCGCCCCGCTTCGGATACTCGTGCAGGAAGGCGTTGTAGGCGTGGGGGTCGGTGGTGAGGAGGATGTCGAACTCGTAGGAGTTGAGCACCGAGATGTTGTGCTCGGCGAGCATCTCGAAGAGCCCCTCCTCCCCGGCCCGGAGCATCGAGTCGCCGTCGTGACGCTCCTCGGGCCCGAGGATGGCGAAGTCGACGCCGAGCCGGTGCAGGACCCGGGCGAGGGCGCGGGAGGCCTCGATCCCCCGGGGGTGGTAGGCGGGGTAGTCGCTCACCCACCAGAGCACCTCCACCTTCCTGCCCAGCTCGGAGATGAGGGGCACCTCCACCTCCAGGCCCTTCGTCCAGGCGTGACGCCGCTTCGGGTTCTTGCCGAGGGGGTTGCCGTAGCGGGCGGTCTTCTCGAAGACGTCCTGCAGCTCGGCGGGGACGTGGCCTTCCATCACCGCCTCCTTGCGGACCGCGGGCATCACCTCCATGAGGTTCACCTCTTTCGGGCAGACCCGCAGGCAGTTGGCGCAGGTGGTGCAGAGCCACAGCTCGGGGCTGGTGAACAGGTCCATGCCGGTCTGCACCCAGCGGACCAGCTTGCGGGGCCCGTAGCTGCCGACGTGGTCGACCGGGCAGACGGCGACACATTGGGCGCACTGGTAGCACCACCCGAAGGACTCGCCCCCGTCGAGGTCGATGATCCGGTCCATCTGGTCGGTGTCGTAGTCCCAGATGACGCGCTGCTCGAACATCCGGTTCCAATGACCGGAGATGTCCATCCCTTCGAGGACGACCTCCTCGAGCTCGATGACCCGTTCGGGCTCGACCTTCGGGTTGACGCGCTGGGTCATGGGACCACCTCGCTCAGTAGGGGGGACTTGTAGACGCCGAGCAGCCGACGGAGCAGCTCACCGAGCTCGGGCATGATCTTCGAGAACTCCTGGGTCATGCGGATCCGCAGCGTCGTGTACATGTAGACGCCGTACACCGAGGCCAGGAAGACGTCGGTGCTCCAGGGGCCGTGGCCGCCCCTGGTGAATCCCGCCGCCTCCCCGACGTCGGTGACGAAGGCGACCGCCACTCCGACCCGCCGGTAGCTCTCCGCCACGCCGTCGGCGAAGAGATCCACCTCGTCCATGACCACCAGGGGGAGCGCCCCCTTCCGGGTGGTGGGGTCCCACATCCAGCGGGTCCACAGCCAGTGGCGCTCCGGATCGGTGAAATGCAGCAGCTCGGAGCCGAGGTCGTAGCCGAGGCTCGGCGGTGCCCCGCGACCGACCCTGGAGAGCGTCCGGTCGAAGACCTCGAGGCGTACCGCCGGGTCTCCGGGTCCCCAGAGCAGCCGGGTGACCTCGTCGCGGAACCCGTCGAGGGTGAGGGTGCCGAGGATGGGATCGACCCGGCGCCGGGCGGCGAAGACGGACCGGAGCACCGCCCGGGCCTCATCCTCGTCGAGGTCGACGATCCGGTCGGGTGCGAGGAGCTCGGCGAAGGCGGCCGATTTGGCGGCGAGCAGCCGCCCCACGGCCTCCAGCTCCTCCTCACCCACCCGCTCCAGGGTGAGACGGGTGAACTCGGCGGCGGTCGGGGTGTCGACCACCTGACCCCGGAAGGTGGGCTCGGTGTTCAGACCGTCACCTCCGCGCCCCGCAGCAGGGCCACCGCCTTGGCGGCGGCGGCGCCCGCCGACGAGATCGAGTCGTCCAGGTCGGCCGGACCGGTGGCGGCGCCGACGGCGAAGACCCCGGGCACCGAGGTGGAGACGGTGTCGAGCTCCCCGTGCGGAGTCTCGATGTAGCCGTATTTGTTGGTCGCCACGCCCAGCATCTCCGCCATCTTCCGGGTGCCGAGGGACGGTTCCATCCCCACCGCCAACACGACGACGTCCATCGGGACCTCCATCGGACGCCCCATCGTCGTGTCCTCCCCCCGGACGAGGAGCCGTCCGTTCTTCGAGAGGATCTCGGTGACGATGCCCTTCACGTAGTTGACCCGGTACTCCTCCTGGGCGGGCCAGTAGATCTCGTTCTCCCAGTACCCGTACATCCGCATGTCGATGTAGAAGATGAAGACGCGGGCGTCGGGGACCTGCTGGCGCACCTCGATCGCCTGTTTGGAGGAGATCCCGCAGCACACCTTCGAGCAGAACTCGTTGCCGATCTGACGGTCGCGGGAGCCGACGCATTGGATGAACGCCACCCGCTCGGGCGGCTCGCCCGTCGACGGACGGACGAAGTTGTTCGCCTTCAGCATCGCCTCGGCGTCGGCCAGGGTGATGACGTCGGGGAACTCGTAGTAGCCGTACTGTTGGGTCTCCCGCCCCGGGTCGAAGTGCTGGAACCCGGTGGCGAGGATGATGGCGCCGGCATCCACCGTCTCGTCGCCGGTGCCGGTGGAGAGGGTGACGCTGAAGTCCCCCACCGAACCGTCCACGGCGGTCACCTCGGTGGCGGTGCGAAGCTCCACGTTGGGGTGGCCGGTCGCCGCCGAGATGAGCTCCGACATGGCCTCCCCGGCGTCGCGGAACCCGTGGGTGAGGGCGGCGTAGTTCTCGTGGATCGGCATACCGCCGGCCACGTCCCGCTTCTCCACCACCAGGACCTGGCTTCCCAGGGAGGCCGCCAGACGGGCCGCCTCCAGACCGGCGGGTCCCGCTCCGATCACCAACAGTCGGTCACTACCCATCGACGTCCTCCCACGTGAGGTATTCGATCTCGTTCGCCTCGAGGCGTTTCAGGTCCTTCTCGAACTCGATCCACGCCGCCTCCCAGTCGATGCCCATCTTCTCCAGCAGCGGCCGGTAGTCGGTGGAGTGCCAGTGGAGCTGGCAGACCCGGTAGGGGTGGGCGCCCATCGCCAGGGCGGCGAACTGGGCGTCGGACATCACCGGCACCCCCACGTTGCGGCCGTGGGCCTGGGGGGCGAATTGGCTCTTGTCGAGGGTGGTGACACAGCCGGTGTCGTGGGTGATGACGACGTCGGGGTTGGCCTCCTCCTTCATCACCTCGATCTTCCGCATCGTGGCGAAGGAACGACTGAAGTCCCGGGACACGAGGATGTGGCGGAACCCGAAACCGCAGCAGTCGAAGAAGGTGGAGTAGTCGGCCACCTCGGCCCCGAGGGCCAGGATCAGCCCCGACACGGTGGCGGTGCGCTGCCCGCCGTAGATGTCGGGGTCGTAGATGGCGTCCTCCTGGATCAGCTTGTAGTAGTGGCAGGCCGGGTGGACGCAGGCGACGATGTCGGAGAAGTCCCTGACCTGGTGCTGGGCGATCTGGTCCCTGACGGCATGCACCCATTCCGAGTAGTGGACGATCTCCTCGGGCATCACCAGGGGCTTGCCCAGCTTGGACATGATGTCGCGGACCTTCTCCCGCACGTCCCCGTGGTGCACGATCTCCTGGCGCACCTCCTTGTAGTGGCCGTAGGAGGTGCCGCAGTGGATGATGGGGAAGTACCCGGTCTCGTAGGCGGCGGCGAAGTTCCGCATCGCCACCCCGCCCTGGGCGGCGACGTTGGAGGTCGCCGAGGCGTAGTAGTTCCAGGCGGTGCACGACGTCTGGTCCTTCGGGTCCAGGTAGTCGTAGCCCAGCTTCCGGGTCAGCCAGAAGATGGCGGTGGAGTACCCGGGGATGTGGCCGCACTGTCCGCAGGACTTGTGATGCCAGGTCTGCCCGAGGGGGATCTTCTTCGTCCTCCCGTACTTGGTCATGACCTCCACGTAGGGCTCGGGCACCCGCTGGACGATGATCTCGCCTGCCTCCTCCAGCTCGAAGAGGGCCTCCCGGATGTCGGCCGTGGGGGCCTCGGACGGGTCCACCCTGAAGGGCTTCGTCTTCAGGGACTCGACGGGGATGATGCTGGTCATGGGGTCTCCTTGTCCGGGCTCAGATCTCGTAGCCCGCCTCCTCCAGGGTCTCTTCCATCACGTCCAGGATGATCATGTGGAGGCCCTCGTCGACCTCCTCGATCATGTCCATCACGTCGCTGTAGTGCCAGATCAGGTAGAGCTCCAGCAGCGTCTTCTCCGACACCTCCCACCCGGTGGAGGTGGTGTGGAGGGTCTCGGGGGGCAGCGCCCGTCGCCAGAGGTCGAGCTGGTCGGAGACCTCCTTGACGTCCGGTCCCCAGTCGGGGAAGGCGTCGGGCTGGAGCATGTCCGGGGAGACCTGGGTGCCGGTGGTCATGATCTTGTAGACGACCCGCCCGTATCCCTCGAGGGCCTCCTGGGAGGAGGCGAGGCCGTGGCGGACCGCCACCTCCCGCAGGATCGTGATGAGTCCTCCAGGAGAGTTCTGACGGGGGCAGCGGTCGCAGGAGAAGCACTGCGAGCAGTTCCAGACGTCGTCGTTCATCTGCTCGAAGATGAGCTCGACGTCCTCGCGGGCCGCGGCCTGGGCGATCTTGCGGGGGGAGAAGTCGTAGAAGCGGGCCGACGGACAGGCGGCCACGCAGATCCCACACTCGTAGCACCCGTACAGGTAGTCGGGGAAGCGTGGGTCGGCTTTCACCTCCTCCCACAGGGCCAGCTTCTCCTCGTAGGGCACGTCTTCGTACGCCCGGGGAGCCAACGTGGCGCCGGGCCGCTGGGCGAAGGTGGTGGCGGGGGCGGCGCGGGACATCAGAACGAGATCACCGCGTCGGCCTCGATGGCGAGGTCGTTGAAGGCGGCGCCTCCGATCATCTGCACCCCGTCGATGAGGTCCTCCATCTGGAGGTCGTTGAGGTCGAGCGAGGGTTGACAGACCAGCAGCTCCACCCCCATGTCCTGCGCCATCGTGATGAACTTCGCCACCGAGGCGCCCCCCTCCTTCACCGACAGCGTCTCCGCGGTCCCCTTCCGGAGGAGGGTGGGCCCGTGCATGGTGAAGTAGATCGCCACTTCCATGTCCATGGCCGCGGCCGCGGTCGCCAGGTAGAAGGGGGTGGCCGCCTTCGACGGCTCGTCCTCACCGTGGGTCTGGACGTAGAGGATCTTGCGGGTGTCTTCCACGGCGGAGCCCCCTCAGACGAACAGGCAGACGTCGGCCTCGGCGGCGTAGTCGAGGAACGCCGTGGCGCCGAGGCACGACACGCCGTCGATCATGTCCTCGGGATCGACGCTCATGACACCCATGGTGGTGGCGCAGGCGTAGAAGTTGACGCCGAACTCCCGGCAGGTGTCCAGGAGATCCTGGAACTCGGGCATGTTCGAGTCGCGCATCCACTTCTTCATGAACGTCGTCGCCGCCGCCTGGGCGCCGGGGAGGACGCCGAGGATCGGCGGCACCTTGAGGGGAACTCCCTTGAAGGGGGGCGGCGAGGCGGGGTTCCCGATCGCCGCCACCTGCAGATGCTTGTTCCGCTTCTTGTTGACGATGTCGAGGCCGTAGAAGGTGCAGAAGATGCCGACCTCCCAGCCGAGCGCGGCGGCGGTGGAGGCCATCATCAGCACCGGGTAGACCATGTCGAGGCTGCCCTTCGAGGCGACGAGGGCCAACCGCTTCCGCTTGGGTTCGGCTTCGGTGGCGGCGGAGACCTCCTGCGGCGCGGGGTCGGTGGGACCGGAATCGGTGGCGTGCACGGTCATCTGCGCCTCCTCAGCTCGTCCGCCGGAACCAGAAGCGGAACACTCCGTCCGCGGTGTCTTGTTTGACCAGCTCGTGGCCCGTCTGACGCGACCAGGCCTCCATGTCGGGGGGAGCTCCCGGGTCGGTCGCCTCCATCATGAGGATCTCGCCGACGGCTACCTCCTTGATCGCCTTGGCCGTCTTCACGACCGGGATGGGACACAGCAGGCCCTTGCAGTCGAGGACCTTGGCCGCCTGGAGTTCCGTTGTCATGCTGCCCTCCTCGGTCCGGGGGCCCGACGGGCCTGGAATGCCCGGACATAGCCGCATGCGCAATCATGCATGTTCGATTTGGCCCCGTCAAGTGATTCTGCTATGCGAAAAAAGGCGCAAGCCGGTGATCGGCGTCACCCCCGATGCCGCCTCGGTCGCCCTGGAGCGGGTTCGCGGCCCCCGGACTCCGACCTTCCCTGCCCATTTGTCAGGACATTTCTGCGCCACCCCGTGACCCGGACCCTCCGAGAAAAACCCTTCAGGTCGTTCCCCGCGGTGTCGATACCGGAGGGATGGAAGCCTTCGAGGGGACATTGAGGCTTGCCAACCATCCCTCCGAGAGCGTGCGCGCCGTCGTTCGCATCGAGGGGTATCGGCTCACCGTGATGGCGGGACGTCACCTGATCGGAGACTGGGACGTCAAGCGCGCCGGCCTCCGGATCCGCGAGGATGGCCTGCACCTGCGGGTCGAAGGCGAAGACGTGATCATCACCCTCGACGACCCCTCCGCCCTCCAGGCCGCCCTCGACACCCCGGTCCGCCCCACCGAAGCACCCCCGCCACCCGAAGCCGACCCCGCCCCGCCCACCGTCCCGGCCCCGGAGCCGTCGATCTGGAAGCTCCTCGCCCGGGCCGTCGGAAACACTCCCCGGGGGATCAAGCTCGGCATCGTCGGCAGCGTCCTCGTCATCGTGCTCGGGTTCTTCGCCCCGCTCACCGTCGCCGGGATCACCATGCTCGTCGGCGGGGTGCTGCTGATCACCGGCATCTTCGCCACCGACGACCCCCTCCTCACGGCCCGCCTCCCCGGGTCGCCCGAACCGATGACCCTCATCCTCGTCGGTGTCGGCATCATGTTGATCGGGCTCGTCCCCGTCATCGTCTTCTGAGTCCTCTGACCACTCCGATTCCCGACACGACCCGCGTAGGCTGGTGACCCGCGACCAGGGAACCACCCATGTCCGACGAACCGGCAGCGGTCCTCCGTCATCCCGCCCTGGCTCCCTTCCTGCCGTTGCTACACGCCGCCTGGGAGGACGGGGAGCTCACGGCCGAGGAGCTCGCCGAGCTCTACGAGACGATCGAGCAGGCGCCGGGCATCACCGACGAGGCGCGCCTCGCCCTCGGGGCCTGGCTCGACCCGAACCGGCCCCCTTCCGCCGACGACCTCGCCCGTCTCGCCGACCATATCCGCCGGAACCTGCCGGACTCCGTCCGCTCCATCCCGATGGCCCCCGCCGACCTCGGTCTCGAGCTGGCCGGAGCCGTCGACCCCGAGGTCGCAGAGCTGCTCCGCCGCGCCGACCGAGCCCTCGGCCGTCTGTCGGCCGCCGCCGGAGCACGACTCCTCGGACCCTCCACCATCCGCGTGGCGCCCCTCCCCGAGCCCGCGCCCGCCCGCTTCGACCCCCGAGGCCTCGCCGCCCTCTTCGATGGGCCCCACGGCGCGGTGAAGGCCCGGGTCCGTGAGATCCTCCGGCGCCCCGAGTTCGCCCACCCCCGGGCGCTCCCCACCGACGAGTACCGCGAGGTCGTCCTCGAATGGACCCGGATCCTCGCCGACGAGGGCATCGGCGGATGGGGTCTCCCCGTCGAGCACGGCGGCCGAGGCGACCCCGGAGGATTCATCGCCGCCTTCGGCGTCCTCGCCCACCACGACCTCTCCCTGCTCACCAAGTTCGGGGTGCAGTTCGGCCTCTTCGCCGGAGCGATCCTGCGGCTCGGCACGGACCTCCACCACCGCCGATACCTGCCGGCGGCGATCACCCTCGACCTGCCCGGATGTTTCGCGATGACCGAGACGGCCCACGGCTCCGACGTCGCCAACCTGGAGACCACCGCCACCTTCCTCCCCGACGCCGACGCCTTCGAGATCCACACACCCCACGACCTGGCCCGTAAGGACTACATCGGCAACGCCGCCGCCCACGCACGCCTCGCCGTCGTGTTCGCCCGCCTCGTCGTCGACGACGCCGACCACGGCATCCACGCCCTCCTCGTCCCCCTCCGCGACGAGCACGGCCGTCTGCTCCCGGGGATCACGATCGAAGACGTCGGGGAGAAGCAGGGCCTCGAAGGGGTCGACAACGGCCGAATCCGGTTCGACCACGTACGAGTCCCCCGCGACCATCTCCTCGACCGGTTCGGCGGCGTCTCCCCCGACGGGACCTACCACAGCCCCATCCCCAGTCGGACCCGCCGGTTCTTCACCACCCTCGGCACCCTCGTCGGGGGGAGGGTCAGCGTCGGCACCGCCGCCGTCTCGGTGGCCGAGACCGCCCTCACCATCGCCGTGCGATACGCCACCCGTCGCCGCCAGTTCGACCCGGGAGACGGGGAGCGGCTCCTCGCCGACTACCGCTCCCACCAGCGTCGCCTCATGCCGCGGCTGGCCGCGACCGTCACCTACCACTTCGCCTTCGCCGACCTCGTCGACGACTACGTCGCGCTCGACGCCCTCGACCAGGACACTCCCGACCGTCGTCGGCTCGAGGCCCGGGCGGCCGGACTCAAGGCCTACGCCACGTGGCACGCCATCGACACCCTCCAGGCATGCCGAGAGGCGTGTGGCGGGCAGGGATACCTGGCCGTGAATCGCCTCGGCCCGATGCGGGCCGACGCCGATGTCTTCACCACCTACGAAGGCGACAACACGGTCCTCGCCCAGCTCCTCACCAAGGGCCTCCTCACCGATCATCGATCCCAGTTCGAGGATCTCACCCCCGCACGGCTGCTCCGCCACCTCACCGCTCGCCTGAGCGGCGCCATGGCCGAGGCGATCCCCCGTCTGGGCGCGGTGGCCGAGGTCGCCGACCCAGACGCCCAACTCGAGCTCCTCCGCCGCCGCGAGGCCCACATC
>Ga0256839_1006415_pt1 | contig 10298 bp, 9 predicted proteins | sample 354166metaG_FD_185968 | JGI IMG/M metagenome (GOLD analysis project Ga0256839, IMG submission 185968) | Hydrothermal vent microbial communities from Mid Atlantic Ridge, Atlantic Ocean - 354-166 | ecosystem: Environmental > Aquatic > Marine > Hydrothermal vents | place: Atlantic Ocean: Mid... | reverse complement strand
CGGCAAGACCGACAGCCTGCTGTATCGTCGTGGTAATTTCAACGGCACATGGGATGACCTGATCTGCAACGCCCTGATTGACGAACGCGAGGCCGATATCGCCCTTAGCCCGGGTTTCCGCTGGGGTCCAAGCATGATGCCGGGGCAGGACATCACCCGCGAGGATATTTTCAACGCCACTTCGATGACCTATCCGAATTCCTACCGCTCGGAAATGTCCGGCGAGCAGATCAAAGTTATTCTGGAGGATGTGGCCGACAACCTGTTCAATCCCGATCCCTATTATCAGCAGGGCGGTGACATGGTGCGTGTTGGCGGCATGGGCTACCATATCGACGTCAGCAAAAAGCAGGGCGAGCGCCTGTCGAATATGACCTTGCTGAAAACCGGCGAAGCGATTGATCCGGCGAAAAACTATGTGGTGGCCGGTTGGGCATCTGTGCGTGAAGGCACCGAAGGGCCGGCGATCTGGGATGTGGTTGAAAACTATATCAAGCGCAACGGCACCGTGCATGTTGACCCGAATAAATCGGTTATGGTGACAGGTGCCTGACACACCGGATAAACCCTCCAGCCGCCGCGCGTTTCTAACCGCAGGCGCGGCGGCTGGCGGGGCTATGCTGACGGCTGGCCCCGCCTTTGCCGGTGATCCGGCGATTACTGAAATGCAGCCATGGCGACGCAATCTGGGTGATCCGATTGATGATGCGCTTTATGGAATGCCGTCGCCGTTTGAAGCCGATGTGATCCGCGGGCGCATTGAATGGCTGACCCCCGATGCCTTTACCGCGATCAACTTTACCCCCCTGCACGAACTGGATGGCATCATCACCCCGAATGGGCTGTGTTTCCAGCGTTCGCACGCCGGCGCAGCGCAGGTTGATCCGGCGAAATACCGGCTGATGATCAACGGGCTGGTCGAACGCCCTTTGGTGTTCACCTTGCAGGATCTGCAACGTTTCCCGCGTGAAAACCGCACCTATTTCCTGGAATGTGCCGCCAACTCCGGCATGGAATGGCGCGGGGTGCAGATGGACGGGGTGCAGTTTACCCACGGCATGATCCACAACGTCGAATATACCGGTGTGCCGCTGCGTTCCCTGCTGGCCGAGGCGGGCGTAAAAACCGCCGGTAAATGGCTGTTGGCCGAAGGGTCGGACGCCGCCGCGATGAGCCGTTCAATCCCGCTGGAAAAGGCGCTGGACGATTGTCTGGTCGCCTTCAAAATGAATGGCGAGGCGCTGCGGCCCGAACAAGGTTACCCCGTGCGGCTCGTCGTGCCGGGCTGGGAAGGCAATATGTGGGTGAAATGGCTGCGCCGGATCGAGGTGGGCGACAAACCGTGGCACCACCGCGAGGAAACCAGCAAATATTCCGACCTGATGGCAGACGGGCGCACGCGCCGGTTCACTTGGGAAATGGATGCCAAATCGGTGATCACCAGCCCCAGCCCGCAAGCGCCGGTGCTGCATGGCAAGGGGCCGCTGGTGGTATCCGGTCTGGCGTGGTCGGGGCGGGGCACCATTCCGCAGGTCGATATCACGCTGGATGGCGGCATCAACTGGGTCAAGGCGCGGCTGTCGGGGCCAAGTTTCGATAAATCTCTGCACCGGTTCTATTACGAATTCGACTGGGACGGGCGCCCCCTGCTGTTGCAAAGCCGCGCCCATGACAGCACCGGCTATGTGCAGCCCACCAAAGAGGCGCTGCGCAAATTGCGCGGGGTGAATTCGAATTACCATAACAACGGCATCCAGACATGGCATCTGCAAAGCGACGGGAGGGTGGAAAATGTCGAAGTTTCCTAGCCTGATCCTTGCCTGGATGTTGATGGCGATTGCCGCTGTGGCCGAGCCGCTGGGCCTTGGCCGCGTGGCCGAACCGGACGAGATTGCCGCCTGGGACATCGACGTGCGCCCTGATGGTTCGGGCCTGCCGACGGGCAGCGGCAGTGTGGCCATGGGCGAGGAGGTGTTTGTCGAGAAATGCGCCGCTTGTCATGGGGATTTTGCCGAAGGTGCGGGGCGCTGGCCCGCACTTGCCGGTGGAATGGATACCCTGCAGGATGAACGCCCCACGCGCACGGTCGGCTCGTTCTGGCCTTATCTTTCAACCACATATGATTTCATAAATCGGGCCATGACAGTGGGATACGGCGAACCGGCCAGTGATGACGAAATATATGCGATCATCGCCTATATCCTGTATTCCAACGATCTGGTGGATGACGATTTCGTGCTGAGCCGCGAGAATTTCACCAGCATCCGCCTGCCCAATGAAGACGGGTTCTATATGGATGACCGTCTTCAGACCGAACACCCGCTGTTCACCCGCCCCGCCTGTATGCAGAACTGCAAGGACGAGGTGCAGATCATTGCGCGGGTGGAAACGGCTTTTGTCCCCGCGACCATGAACGGGGATGGGACTGGCGAAACCCGACTGGCCATTGGCGAAACCCTGTTTGCCCAATGCCGCGCCTGCCACCAGATCGGGGAAGGGGCACAAAACGGGGTTGGTCCGGCGCTTGACGGTATTTTCGGCAAGCCTGCCGGTTCGAATGACGGGTTCGGCTATTCGGATGCGTTCGCGATGATGGCGGACAAAGAACTGGTCTGGGATTTTGAAGCGCTGGACGCGTTTCTGAAAGACCCGCAGGGATTCATCCCGGGCACGACAATGAAATTCACAGGAATAGAGGAGGATTTTGAACGCAATGCGCTTATTGCTTATCTTCAGGCACAAGGCCCGTAAGGAGAAGCGAACAAGGGTATTATATGCCCTGTTTGTCGTCACCGCTTTGGCCTTTGTTGCACCCCCTGCATACGCCAATCACCCCGGTGACGCGGAGCAGGGCGAGATCATTTTCAAGAAATGCCGCAGTTGCCATCAGGTTGGCGACGGGGCGAAAAACCGGGTCGGGCCGCATTTGAACGGTCTTTTCCAGCGCCGGGCCGGTTCAATCGAAGATTTCAGATATTCAAAGGATATGGTCCGATCAGGGGCCGATGGCCTGTTCTGGGATCACGATACGCTGGATATCTATCTGGAAAACCCCAAATCACTGATCAGCCGCACACGGATGAATTTCCGCGGGCTGAAGGATGCGCAGGACCGGGCTGATGTTATGGCCTACCTGCGCCAGTATTCGGATGATCCGGCAGATATTCCCGAGGCATCCCCCACCGCAGAAGCAACCGATCACGAAGTCGACCCCGAGATACTGGCGCTTGTCGGTGATCCGGAATACGGCGAATACCTGTCCAGCGAATGTGTGAGTTGCCACCAGATCGACGGGGATGACACGGGAATCCCCTCAATCACCAATTGGCCGGCCGAGGATTTTGTCATCGCCATGCACGCCTACAAGGAAAAGAAACGCGTGCATCCGGTGATGCAGATGATGGCCGGTCGCCTGTCCAACGACGAGATTGCGGCCCTTGCCGCTTATTTCGGGAACCTCGGAGAATAACCGGGGCCCACCAACCAAGAGCAATATCAACCAGAGAGGAAGAAACAATGAAACTTAACAGACGTATATTTATAGGTTCGGCTGCTGCCGCTTCGGCAACGCTGTCGGCACCGATGGTGATGGGGGGATCCCACGGCATACCCAAAGTTGTGGTGATCGGCGGCGGTGCCGGTGGTGCCACCGTGGCCCGCTATCTGGCCAAGGACAGCAAGGGCGCGATTGACGTCACGCTGGTGGAACCCACCCGCACCTATTACACCTGCTTTTTCTCGAATCTCTATCTGGGTGGTTTCCGCGAATTTTCCTCGCTGGCGCATACCTATGGCAAACTGGCCTCGGACTACGGGATCAATGTGGTGCATGACTGGGCCGTGGGTGTGGACCGGGATGCAAAGACGGTCACGCTGGCGGGCGGCGCGGTGCTGCCCTATGACCGGCTGGTGTTAAGCCCTGGGATTGATTTCCGCGATGGTGCGGTGCCGGGCTGGGATGTGACAGCGCAACAGAAAATGCCCCATGCCTACAAGGCCGGATCGCAGACCCAGTTGCTGAAGGCACAGCTCGAGGCAATGCCGCAGGGTGGCACCTTTGCCATGGTGGCCCCGCCCAACCCCTACCGCTGCCCACCCGGACCCTATGAAAGAGTGTCGATGGTGGCCCATCATCTGAAGGCCAACAATCCGACCGGCAAGATCCTTATCCTTGATCCCAAGCCGAAGTTTTCAAAGCAGGGGCTGTTTCAGGATGGGTGGTCAACCCACTATGACGGCATGATCGAATGGGTCGGCCCTGATTTTGGTGGCGACAAGGTCGAGGTGCGCCCCGATACCATGGAAGTGGTGATCGACGGTGAGGTAACAAAGGTGGATGTCTGCAATGTGATCCCCGCCATGAAGGCCGGTCGCATTGCCGAGGTTGCCGGTGTCACCAATGACAAGGGCTGGGCGCCGGTCCATGCGGCCGATATGCGCTCGAAGATGGATGACAATATCCATATTCTGGGGGATGCCAGCATGCAGGGCGATATGCCGAAATCCGGCTTTGCCGCCAACAGTCAGGCCAAGGTGGCGGCTAATGCCATTCGTGGTGCGCTGACCGGATCAAAGGTGTTTCCGGCCAAGTTCACCAATACCTGCTGGTCGCTGATTGATACCGATGACGGCATAAAGGTGGGGGCCTCCTACGAGGCAACGGATGAAAAGATCGCCAAAACGGACGGCTTTATCAGCAAGACCGGCGAGGATGCGGCCCTGCGCAAGGCCACCTACGAGGAAAGCGTCGGCTGGTATGACGGCATCACTTCGGACATGTTCGGTTAAGTGGCTATTTAAAGAAAAGCGGTTGCGGCGGGTAACTGCCGCAACTTTTCAGGTTTTTACCGCATCTTTGTCAAAGCTGCAAAACAGGTTGTAAACCAGATCGATCATCTGCCGTGCCTTGTGATCGGCCAGCGCGTAATACATGATTTTCCCGTCACGGCGACAGGACACAAGCCCTTCCAGACGCAAGCGAGCCAATTGCTGGCTGACCGCGGCCTGACGGGTTGAAAGCAACTGTTCCAGTTGGGTGACAGATTTCTCGCCCGAGGACAGGTGGCACAGGATCATCAGGCGCCCTTCGTGGGACAGCGCCTTTAGGAAACTGGCGGCGGCCTCGGATTGGCTGATCATATCGTCCGGGTTCACCGGCACGTCGTGATCATCGTTTAATGCGTTTGCTGTAGAAGGCAAAATTCCTACCCCTGCTTATAAAATCCTGTTCATATTCGCATATTAGCATGACAATTCCGAAAAAGCGAGAATATCGCACGGGATGGCAGGATTTTGCTGTTAGCGGTCTATTTAAACAACACAACATTGCGCCGCGCGGTCCCCGTGCGGGTGTCTTTGATCGCATCGTTGATCCGGTCCAGTGTAAAGCGGCCTGAAACCAGTTCATCCAGCTTCAGCCGCCCCTGCTGGTACAGGTCCACCATCCACGGAATATCGCGTTTCAGCACCACGTCCCCCATCTTGCAGCCCAGCATCTGCTGGCCGGTGGCGGCGGTGATCACAGGTTCATAAGACGCCTTGTCGCCGGAATGGGGCATGCCGACCATCACCAGCTTGCCTCCCATTGTCAGATATCGGGCGGCGGTGTCGTAAACGGTCGTGGCGCCAACGGTGACAAATACTGCATCGGCCATCTTGCCGCCGGTCAGTTTGCGCACCGCGCTCCAGGGTTTGGGATCACTGGCCAGAATGCCGTGGGTGGCGCCGAATTCCATCGCCACGTCCAGCTTGTCCTCAAGCATATCTATGGCGATGATCTTGGCCGCACCGGCAATTCGTGCGCCCTGAATGGCATTCAGACCAACACCGCCCGCACCAATCACAACCGCCGTTTGCCCCGCCCGCAGGCCCGCGGTATTCACCACCGCGCCAACACCGGTGATTACGCCGCAGGACAGCAGACAGGCAGCATCCATCGGCATATCGTCAGGAATCGGGGCGATTTGGCTGGTATCGACCACCACCTTTTCGGCAAAGGCCCCGCATTCCAGCCCCTGCGCCACCGGCCCGCCGTCAAGCGTGGTTAGCGGCCCTTCCATACGGGGCTGGCTGTTGCAGATCACCGGCTTGCCGGTTGCACAGGGCACACATTCGCCACAGGACCGGATCAAGGTGACAAGCACAGCATCACCCACCTGCACCCCCTTTACCCCGTGGCCAACGACGGTAACCCGTCCGGCGGCTTCGTGGCCGTAAACCGCAGGCAAATGCCCGCCCCAGCCACCATCCAGAAAGGAAATGTCGGAATGGCAGATGGCGCAGGCTTCCATTGTCACCTCGACTTCGCCTGATTTCGGGGCGCGCAGGTTCAGGGTTTCGATGGTCAGCGGCTGGCCGAATTCACGGGCAACGGCGGCGCGGATTTTGGTCATGGGGGTCTCCTCGGGGTTTGCAACGAGGGGACCGCAAATTGCGCCCTATGGCAAGGTCTGTTCTGCCGTTTTCATATGCGAACTGGACAGATAGATGCCGATACAGACGGCAATCAGCCCCATCGACAGGATAAAGGGTGCGCCGGGTAGGTAAAAGGGGGCGCGGGTGGATATGAAATAGCTGAAGGTCTGGGTCATCAGAATGGGCGACAGGATGGTGCCGATGGACCCGACGCTGCCCAGCAGGCCTTGCAATTCTCCCTGCTGGTTGTCGGCAGCACTGCGCGACATGATCGCCAGCAGGGCGGGGCCGGATATGGCACCCAGTGCCGTGACCGGCGTCAGCGCCAGCACGACCCAGCCATAGGGGATCAGGGCGATGCCCAGAAAGGAAAGCAGATTGATTGCCAGCCCCAGAAACAGGGTCCGTTCCTCGCCCAGCCTTGCAATGATGTGGCGGATCAACAGGCCCTGCACGATGGCAATTGAAATGCCGAAAGCGGCCAGTGAATAGCCCACCATCAGCCCGTCCCAGCCGAACCGTTCGCGGGTGAAATAGGCCCAGACGGCGGGGTAGACGAAAAAGGCGATGGAATAGAGCAGATGCACGGTCAGCAGCGGTTTTAACCCCGGCAGGCGGGCGATGTGTTTGAACGCCCCCAGCGGATTGGCGCGGCGCCATTCGAACGGGCGGCGGATGGCATCGGTTACGGTCTCGGGCAGGATGAAATACCCGAAGGCAAAGTTGGCGGCGGCCAGTGCGGCGGCGGCATAGAACGGCGCACGGGGGCCGAAAGTGGACAGAACCCCGCCGATCAGCGGTCCCAGCACAAACCCGATCCCGAAGGCGGCGCTGACAAGGCCGAAGTTTTTGGCCTTGTCTTTCGGGGTCGAGATATCGGCCATAAAGGCGGTCGCGGTGGACTGGGTGGCCGCCGTGATCCCGGCCACTATGCGCCCGGCCAGCAGTATCCAGATGCTGCCGGCAACGGCCATCACCAGATAATCCAGCGACATGAAGAACAGCGATACCAGCAACACACGGCGCCGGCCAAACCGGTCGGACAGGTTGCCGATGGTGGGCGAAAACAGGAACTGCATCACAGCAAAGCTGGTCGCCAACACCCCGCCCCACATCGCGGCCGAGGCCAGATCGGTATGGCGCAACTGCCGGATCAGGTCCGGCATCACCGGCATGATCAGGCCAATGCCCATGGAGTCGATCACCAGCGTGATCATGATGAAAAGGATGGGCAGGCGGGTTTTCATTGTCAGGTCCGGTTTGGTGCACGTTCCTGACGGCTATCAAACTGAACTGAATAGTTCAATACGCTTTTGCAGCCTTTGCAAAAGCGCGGGCCTGTGCGGGGGCATTGCCAAGCCGGTTTTCCGGTGTGAACAGGCTGGTCGGGATGTCGGGCCATTTGGCATGGGCCAGTTCGGGCAGGGGGGTTGTGTTGGCTTTAGCCTGCTGGCACAGGGCTTTGACCTCGGTTTGGGCTTGCGGGCGAGGCAGGAATTTGGCCAGTTCGAAGCTCAGGGACTCGGCATGGATCAGGCCCAACCCGTCGTTGATATGGGACAGCATCCGGTCGGGGTCGGGTGTGATATTGCCGGCCAGCTCACCCGCCGCCGTCAGGGCGCGGCCGGTCGCCATGGTGATTTGCCCAAGGTTCATCCATTCAACAAACCACGCCGCCCCGTCGCGTTGCTGGCGGTGGATTTGCGCGCCCTGAATGGCGCTGTTCAGCGCCGTGGCCTGCCGCGCCAGCGCCACCAGTAACGAGGGCAGTACCGGATTGGATTTCTGCGGCATGGTTGACGAAGACCCACCGCTGCCCAGCGAAACCTCGGCAATGCCGGATTGGGTCAGCAACAACAAATCCTCGCCCGTTTTGCCAAGGCTTCCCGTCACCAGCGCCAGCCATCCGGCATATTCGGCGATGCTGTCGCGGGTGCTGTGCCACGCGGTGTCGGTGGTCTCCAACCCCAATGCCGTGGCCATTATGCGGCGCAATTCGGGGGCGTTTTCCAATTGCGAGGCTGTGCCGGCCGCGCCAAACAGGCTGATCCGCAGCAGGCGCGGGCGCAGTTCGGTCAGACGTTGCAGATGGTCGATCAGCGGCATTCCCCATGTGGCCACCGTTGCCCCGAATGTGGTGGGCGAAGCGATTTGCCCATAGGTGCGCCCCGCCATCGGCAGATCGGCATGGGTTTCGGCCAGCGCGCCGAGGGTTTTGATGATCGCCTGCAAGCGCCCCTCGAACAGCGCCAGAACCTGTTTCAACCGCAGCACCAAAGCGGTGTCCATGATGTCTTGCGAGGTCGCGCCCCAGTGGAAATACTGCGCGTGTTCCGGTGCGTCCGTGGCGGCGTGAAAGGCCTTGACCAGCGCTGGAACCACCACCGCATTCACACCTGTTTCGGCGGATAATCCGGCGGGGTCGATCTGCACTTCCATCACCGCGCGTTTGATAAAGGCGGCGGACTCTGCGGGGATCGCCCCCAATTCCCCCTGCGCCTGTGCCAATGCTCCTTCGACCAGCAGCATCGCGCGCACCTCGGCGCTGTCGGTGAACAGGCGGGCGATGTCATCGTCTCCGAACAGCCCGCGCATCATGGCGCTATCAAAGGGGGTAACAGCCATCTATTCCTCCAGACCAAGAATGGTGCGCGCCTGTTTTGGCGTGGCGACAGGGCGGTCATATTTGGCGCAAAGATCAGCAGCACAGGCGACCAGTGCGGCGTTTGAGGGGGCCAATGTGTAGCGGTCCAGCCGGATGTTGTCCTCAAGCCCCGTACGGGTGTGGCCACCGGCGGCAATGGACCATTCGTTGATCCTGATCTGCCCCGCGCCCACACCGGCCCCGCACCATTGGGCATCGGGGGCAAGGCGGCCCAAAGTGCGGATGTAGAAATCGAATACATCCTTGTCCACCGGCATTGCGTTTTTCACACCCATCACGAATTGCACATAGAGCGGGGATTTCAGACGCCCGTCCTGCGCCATCGCCACGGCCTGAAAGATGTGGCTCAGGTCAAAAGCCTCGATCTCGGGCTTGATACCGTATTCCTGCATTTCGCCCGCCAGCCAATCGACCAGATCAGGCGGGTTTTCGTAAACGCGGGCGGGGAAGTTGTTCGAGCCAACCGTGAGCGACGCCATATCGGGACGCAGGGGCAACATCCCGCCGCGCTCAACCCCCGCGCCCGAACGCCCGCCGGTGGAAAACTGCACGATCATATCGGGGCAGTGGGCGCGGATGCCTTCCATCAGGCGGGCAAAACGCTCGGGGTCGGAGGTGGGCGAACCGTCATCATTGCGCACATGGCAATGGGCGATGGAGGCACCGGCCAGATAAGCCGCATGGGTGCTTTCGATCTGTTCCGCGATGGTAACGGGCACCGCCGGATTGTCGGATTTCTGGGCCACCGATCCGGTGATGGCCACGCAGATGATGCAGGGGTTTGTCATCGCCTAAATATCCAGAAACACGGTTTCATCCGGCCCTTGTATGCGGATATCGAAACGGTATGTCACGCTTTTGTCGCCTTCACTGCGGGTGGCAATCAGGGTTTGGCGGCGGTGGGTCTGTTCGATCAGGTTCAGCACCGGGTCGGTGCTGTTGTCGCAATCGTCAAAATACATCCGCGTATTCAGGCCCAGATTGATGCCGCGCGCGACGATCCACAGGTTGATATGCGGGGCCTGCGTGGTGCCGTTTCGCCCCTGTGTGGCGCCGGGTTTGATGGTGTCAAAGCCCCAAAGGCCGGTGTCGAAATCGGTGATCACCCGCCCCCAGCCGCGAAAGCCGTCTTCGACTTCGCGCCCGTCCTCGGGGTGGGCATAATGGCCGTCCGCATTGGCCTGCCATGCCTCGATCAGCACATCCTTGATCGGCGCGC
>Ga0256839_1006414_pt1 | contig 10299 bp, 11 predicted proteins | sample 354166metaG_FD_185968 | JGI IMG/M metagenome (GOLD analysis project Ga0256839, IMG submission 185968) | Hydrothermal vent microbial communities from Mid Atlantic Ridge, Atlantic Ocean - 354-166 | ecosystem: Environmental > Aquatic > Marine > Hydrothermal vents | place: Atlantic Ocean: Mid... | reverse complement strand
GGTAGAGCAAGGTATTCGTGCTAGAAATGGCAAGGGCTTTAAATATTCTCGGAAGGGTTTGTCCATGATAAACGTCTCTGATAACTTGTTATGGCGTGATTTTAGTGCGGATAAACCGAACCAAAAGAGGACAAGCTGTCTCAGAGCTTCTATTTGCATTTTGTACCTTTTGTGCGTCATGATTTTGTTTTGAGGTTTGCAGGTTTAAATCGGCAAGCCCTTTAGCAAGGCGTTAGCTGTCTGCGACGCAAAGGCATATTTCACAAGCATTTAGGAAATCACTTTTATCGAACACTTCGCTTCACTTGAAATGTTATATGAAATTCAATATAATTGACAAAAATACAGATAGTGAGATAAACGTGGATAAAAAGAACATATGCTTTCTAGGTAGTTCAAAAGAAGACATTGTTTCTTTCCCTCATGATGCAAGGCGAGAATCTGGTTATCAGCTCGGACTTCTTCAAGCTGGCGAAGAGCCTGATGATTGGAAGCCTTTTTCTAGCATCGGTTCAGGAGTTAAAGAAATCCGTATTCACAACGATAATGAATATAGAATCATGTACGTTACTAAGTTTGAGGAATGTATTTACGTTTTACATGCTCTTGTAAAGAAACAGCAAAAGACACGAAAGGCAGATATTGATCTAGCAAAACAGCGTTATAAAGATATTACTTAAGCAGTTGGAGTTATTATGAAAAAACAAATATTAAAAACAGATGAAAATATCTTTGAAGCCTTAGAGGTTGCTAATTCTGGCTATGAAAAAATACGTCTAGACCTTATGCTAGTTATTCGAAAATGGTTTAAAAAATCAGGGCTTAATCAACAAGATGCTGCCAAAGCACTTTGTTGCACGCAACCACAAATTAGTGCTGTTTTAAATACCAAATACGAAGAATTTACAATAGATCGCTTAGTTAAAATGGTTTCCTGTATTGGAAAAAATGTTGAAATTAAGGTGTTGGAAGCAGCTTAAAAATTAACAAAAGCTAACAAGTTATTGCATCTGACCCACTTAAGCAGGTCTTTTCCGGAGATAACGGTTTGTGTTATAGTTTTGTTGTTTTAAAAGTCCTCGTACCATTTTGCCAGTGGATCAGCTGAATGAGGCGTTAGACGAAAATAGGGAAAAAGTACCCTGATTTTAATTTTCACAGATACAGATATAATCAGACATGTTAAAATATCAAAAAAGAAACAGAATTATAGGTTTAATGTTATGTCACAGGTACAAAGAATTGAAGAAGAAGTAGCTTCATTGCCAAAAATCGAATTAGCAAAGTTCCGTTCATGGTTTGAAAACTTTGACGCTAAGGCATGGGACAAACAAATCGAGGAGGACATCGCATCTGGGAAACTAGATGATATGGCCAATAAAGCTATAGCTGACTTTAAGGCTGGTAACTACAAAGAAATATGAAGCATTATGCAAGTGCGTCATTTTGGGAGTCTTATAATAAACTCCCACAGAAAACTCAAAAACTAGCCGATAAAAACTTCGAACTACTAAAAAAAGACCCTCTTCATCCGTCAATCCATTTTAAGAAAGTAAAAAACTATTGGTCTGCTAGAGTAGGCATAAAAAATCGCGCATTAGCTGTAGAAATTGATGAGGGTATTTTATGGTTTTGGGTTGGTAAGCATGATGATTACGACAAGTTAATCAGTAAGTAAGTAATATAAACCGAAAGGAATCAATCTTATTTAGATCATATTACGATTACAACCCCAACTCTCGAAGCTGGTGCAAAGTTAGTAGAAAAAATGTCGAGGCGGAAGCAATTCTAACAATATTAGGTATTGTTGAAAGACATAATGTAACTTTAGTTTCATCTGAAATACTGGATTTAGAGTTGTCAAAAATACCTGATGAAGATAGAAAAGATAAGGCATTTGAAATACTTGATATTTCAAGTGAATATCTAATATTAACGGATGAGGTTGAGCAAAGAGCTAAGGAATATATGAAAAACAATATTAAACCAATGGACGCTTTGCATCTAGCTTCTGCTATAGTTAATAATATTCACTATTTTTGCACAACTGATGATAAATTCTTGAAAAAGGCTAAGAAAGTTGAAACGTTAAAAACAATATCTTTATCTCCCCTTGAGTTAATTGCAGAGGTACTAAAATGAAAAATTTAAATACGCATCCTGTGTCTGAGGTTAATAAAAAAGCCACTCATATACTATTTAAACAAATGGGTATCGTAGATACGTTTAAATATTTAAATCAGTTCACACTTGGTCACGGTGACTACACAAAAGAAAGAGAAACGTGGTTAAAAGACCTATCTATAGAGGATATAGTTTCTGGTGTAAAGGCATAAAGAAATAAAAAAGTCTAACGAATAAGGTTAGATCATGATTCGAGCGCAGCGAGAAGCCACGAGCTGAACCGTTTGTTGTACAAGCGCCGGGAGCTCACGCCCTTGTTTGTTGTCTTATCACAAGCCTGCGAAGGTATGTTGATGCTGCTCTAAATAAAAAACACCTAATAATTCGCACAAATCGTCGAAAAAGTGGGGGGGTGGTATAAATAAAACACACAAATTAGGCCATTTTAGCGGGTATTTAATGTTTAAAGTCATTCTTCCTATCTTATTGCTTGCAGGTACAATATTTTTTGGTAAATACTTGATAGGCACAGGTCCAGAACCTAAGAAAAAACCTTTTGTAGTACGTTCTCCCGTAGTTGAGGTTATAACACTCAGTCCCCAAGACTATACAATGACCATAAAGGCCTCTGGAATAGTACGTGCAGGCACTCAAACTAATTTGGTGGCTGAAGTATCAGGTCGTATTACAAATATTTCTGATAAATTCCAGGAAGGGAGTTACTTTGAAAAAGATGAAATCCTTCTCTCTATTGATCAAGCTAATTACAAAAACTCACTTGCTATCGTTTCGGCTGATGTAGCCGCTAATCGTGCTGTACTGGCTCAAATTAATGAAGAAGAAAAAAGTAGTAAACGCTCTTATCAGTTAGCGAAAAAGAATTTATCTTTAGGTAGAAAAGAAGTAAATCGCTTGCGCGGGCTTCTCGCTAAAAAAGTTATTGCACGATCTATTTTGGATAGTGAACAACAAAAAACTAATCAGCTACAGCAAAAATTAGAAGACTTGCAGGGTAAAATTAATACCTTCAAAAGCCGTAAGCAAGCAACGCAAGCTAAAATCACGGCTACGTTAGCCAGAGAGACACAAGAGCGTTTAAACTTGTCCCGAACAATTATTAAAGCACCGTACAGCGGAAGAATATTTCAAAAGAATGTAGATATAGGACAGTTTGTAAATAAGGGTTCGGTACTGGGTAAAATTTATTCAACAGATTATGTTGAGGTGGATTTACCTTTGTCATTACAGCGTTATGAGTTGTTGGGCTTACCAGAATCATTTAAAAATAAATCAGTAAATGATCAATTATTTCCTGATGTGCACTTCACTAATCCTAATAGCTTACAGGTGAATGAGTGGAAAGGGCGGGTGGTGCGCACTAGTGCTGCTTTAGACATTAATAGTCGTCAAATAAAAGTAATAGCCAAAGTAGACAATCCCTTTGATGCAATAAACAATGTTAGCTCTCCCTTAAGAATAGGACAATATATTGAGGCGAAAATTGAAGGTAGAACCTTTAAAAATGTCTATGTTTTACCGAGTGTTTCAGTGCGTCAGAATAAAGAAATACTATTACTGGAAGATAATAAAATTCATATTGTCCCTGTTACAACGCTTTGGAATACCCAAACAGAAACGATAGTTCGTTCAAAGGAAATGATTGCTAACAAAAACTTAGTTATTACCAGTATGAGCCAAGCAATCGAGGGTATGAGAGTTATTACAGTGAAAGACTATCGTGAGAAACAAAAGAATCAACAAATAAAACAGAAGAAAAATACTAATAACAATAATGAAGTTAACTCAAAATGAATAAAGGCATCGTAGCATGGTTTGTAAGAAACCCGGTGGCCGCAAATCTGTTAATGTTTGCGATCATCGGTTTTGGTTTATATTCTGTTTTTAAAAAAGTCCCACTAGAAACATTCCCCGCTTTTGAAGCTGATATTATCAATATTACGGTTGTTTATTCAGGCGCCACACCCAGCGAAGTTGAGCAAGGGATATCAATAAGAATTGAGGATGCGATTGCTGATCTACCAGGGGTTGATCGTATTTATAGTACTTCAGCAGAAGGGCGTTCGTTGGTACGAGCAGAGGTTCATAAACGTTATGATACGACAAAGGTACTCAATGAGATTAAATCACGAGTTGATGGTATTAGTGCCTTTCCAGAAGGGGCCGAGCGGCCCGTTGTCGAGCAGTTAATTCGTATCCGAGATGTTATCACTGTGGTGATTGAACAAGATCGTAAAAATGAAGTTGTTCTGCGCCAAAATACCGAAAAAATCCGCGACGAAATTCGTAACCTACCCAATGTAACCCAAGTTGCTATGGGTGGAGTTAGACCATGGGAAATAAGTATTACCGTACCAGAGTTTACCCTGCGTCAATATGGTTTAACGCTTGAGGATATTTCAAGCGTAATTCGTAATGCTTCGCGTGATATTCCTGGTGGGAGTATTAAAACAGCCTCGGGCGATATTTTAGTCAGGGCACTAGGGCAGGCATATCGTAAAAATGATTTTGCTAATATTAGTGTGATTAGTCGCAAAGATGGCACGCGAATTAGATTGGGAGATATTGCAAATATCAATGATGGTTTTAATGAAGATATGCTTTACAGCCAGTTTGATAAAAAACACGCAGCTTTTATTAATGTGGCAAGAGTTGGCGATCAAAATGCGATTCAATTGGCAAATACTGTAAAAACATACATAGAAAAACGCAAAGAAACCCTCCCCGCAGGTTTGTCTCTTAGCTATTGGAAAGATAGCTCAAAGGTCGTTAAAGCACGTCTTAATACGCTAAGTTATAGTTTTTTTCAGGGTATTATCCTCGTTATTATATTATTGGCACTTTTCTTACGTCCTGATTTGGCTTTTTGGGTAAGTGTGGGAATTCCTATTAGCTTTTTAGGTGCTTTGGCGGTAATGCCATACCTTGATGTCACTTTAAACCTAGTTAGTATGTTTGGTTTTATTTTGGTATTAGGCATAGTGGTGGATGATGCCATTGTCACCGGAGAGAATGTCTACACACATTTGCAGCGCCATGGAGATGGCGTTCGTGCCGCGATTGAAGGGACAAAAGAAATTGCTGTACCTGTCACCTTTGGCGTGCTTACTACCGTCGCAGCATTTTCGCCATTGCTAATGATTGATGGCATTAGGGGTAAAATTTTTGCGCATATTCCTTTAGTTGTCATACCTGTCTTAATATTTTCTTTAATAGAATCAAAGTTTGTATTGCCATCGCACTTACAACACATGAAGCTGAGAGGCAGTGACACTAAGCCAAATAGTTTGACAAGGCTTCAACAAAAAATATCACGAGGCTTGGAAAATTTTATAGATCGGGTTTTTAATCCCTTTTTAAATATTGCATTGAATTGGCGTTATTTAACCTTAGTTATATTTATTTCTGTTTTGATTTTAACCGTAGCACTTGTGATTAGTGGGCGTTTTAAATACACCTTTTTTCCGCGTATCCAGAGTGAAATTATTACTGCCACCCTTCAAATGCCTGAAGGTACGGCGATAAATATTACTGAAAAACATATCAATAAAATAACCTTGATGGCAGAAAAACTTCAAAAAGAATACATAGAGGATGATGGAAGAAAACTTATCAAGCATATACTCATTACTGTGGGTATGCCGGGCGGTCGTCCTAGAGTCAATAGTGGAGGAAAGTCACACCTTGGTAGCGTGACGTTTGAGATTTTACCACCAGAATCACGTACATCAACAATAAGTTCTCGTGAAATAGTCGCTAAATGGCGCAAAATGATAGGAGCAATCCCGGGAGTTAAAGAACTCAGTTTTAGAGCGGAGCTTGGTCGTGGGGGTGATCCTATTAATGTGCAGCTCAAAGGCTCTGACTTCAAAGAACTCAACGCTTTAGCTACTAAAGTAAAAGATAAATTAGGTGAGTATGATGGTTTATACGACATCAAAAATAGTTTTGAAGGCGGGAAGGATGAGGTTCAATTAACCATTCGACCCGAAGCCGAACAATTGGGGTTAAATCTGAGAATGCTTGGCTCGCAAGTTCGATATGCAATTTATGGTGTTGAGGCACAGCGTATCCAGCGCAATCAATCTGAAGTTAAAGTCATGGTGCGCGCCCCTAGAAATGAGCGCTATTCTTTATCAGATTTACAAAACTTGCGAATTCATACACCGAGTGGGTCTGATATTCCTCTGAGTGAAGTGGCTTTTATAAAAATTGGAACGGGTTCATCAAGTATTTCACGGGTTGACCGACAACGAATAATAAATATTACTGCTGATCTCAATAAAGAAAAAACTAATGCTAATACCGTAGTGAGTGATCTAAAAGAGTGGTTGCCAGAACTCATAAAAAATCACCCAAGCGTGACGGTAGATATGGAAGGAGAGCAACTTGAACAAAAGAAGTTTGGCAATAGTTTAAAGTTTGGTTTTTTTATTGCATTGCTAATGATTTACATTTTATTGGCAATTCCTTTTGGTTCTTATACCCAACCTTTAATGGTCATGAGTGTAATTCCATTTAGTATTATTGGTGCGATAGGTGGTCATGCAATTATGGGTATTAGCCTAAGTATAAGTAGTGTAATGGGGGTACTTGCATTAATAGGTGTGGTAGTGAATGACTCACTAGTCTTGGTTGACTACACCAATAAACGTATCAAAGAAGGCGCATCAGTAGCCAAGGCTATAAGAATAGCGGGTGGTTCACGATTTAGACCTATTTTATTAACATCACTCACTACCTTTGCAGGCTTAACGCCATTGATAATGGATAAAAGCACGCAAGCTCAGTTTTTGATACCGATGGCGGTCTCTTTAGGTTTTGGAATACTATTTGCAACGATGCTAACACTGGTTTTAATACCAGTGTTTTATTTGATTGTGGAAGATATTAAGGGGATATTTCGCAAAATAAGCTCATAAAATTAATACAAATCGTGGAAAAATAGGGGGGGTGGTATATAAAATAGGGCTGTTTTTAATGCTACAGCTCTTTTTCCTATTTAAATATGAGGCAAATCTATAAATACTAATTTACCTTGAGATATTATTAGGAGTTTATAATAAGCTGATTAGTTCTTTCACGTTAATTCCAAGAACCTGAATAATAGTATAGGCAATAATTGTAACAAGGATTGCGCCAAGAATCTGAGTAGCTACTTTTATAAGTGTAGAAGCAGGCTCAGGGGCTTCACCATAGCTATTTAAACCATTATTGCCGGGGATTAGTGAAAATATGATATTTGCAAATGGGATTATCGCAAATACAGCGAATCCGCTAGCTACATTAAAATCATGACAGCGCTGCATAGTCAGACGAACAACTAACAATAGTACAGCAACTACAGATACCGCTAGCAGAGCATAAGATACTTGAGTTGCAATACCTCCAAATTTAGAAATCATGCCTGCAATACTGGCGAGAATTAAGAATAATACAGCAGGAAGAAGGATCGAATAAACAAAGTAAGCTTGTCTGCCGATACGTCCTTCGGTTGAAAAAATATCAACAGTGCTATAACGTTGTTGATTAATACTTATTGAATTCTCATAATTAATCATTGTCTTTTACCTTGCCAAATCCCTTTGTATTTATTTTTTAATAAAGCCGATGTGATGAATATTTCGTACTAGTGAAGTTTCACATGTTTTTATTACGAAAACCTTGTTGGTATGGATAAGTGAAACGTTATAGCAGAGGAACGGGTAATAACTAATTAATTCAAAGGTTTATAGATATATATCTACTTTTTCTACATAGTCCAGACACAAAAAAGCCACCTGGTATTACTATCAGATGGCTTTTTATTAGCTATATTCTAAAACGATAAATATCGTCTTAGAATATTCACTAAATTTACTTAGCTACAGGAGCAGTAGCTGAAGTAGCGGCTGCTGGTGCAGCTTGTTGTTGAGCAGCTTGTGACTTTTGGAAAGCTTCAGTCATTGCTTTTTGTTGTGCAGCAATTTGCTTTGCGTACGCTTCGTACTGCTTGCGTTGAGCTTCCATTTGAGCTTGCATCTGTTGGAAGCTAGGAGCTTGTGTAGCGTAAGCAGGAGCCATCATGCGAGTCTGTTGCTGTTGCATCTGAGGCATTCTCATTTGTGGAGCTTGCATCTGTGGAGCACGCATTTGAGGCGCGTAACCAGCATTGTTGTTCCAAGGCATTGTGAATCCGTTTCCGCCGTTGTTGTTCCAAGGCATAGTGAAACCATTTCCGCCGTTGCTGTTCCAAGGCATGTTAGAACCGTTAGCGCCATTCTTGCCTTGACCCTGTGCATTACCAGCCATGTTTCCAGCAGTGTTGCCAGCGCCTTGACCGTTACCAGCTGCGTTTCCAGCACCAGTACCGTTACCGGTTAGGTTGCCTGCAGTATCCATATCAGTTTTACCTTTACCTTTAAAAGTAATGCTGAAGTCTACTTCGCCGTCTGCGTCGCCTTTTCCCGTTCCCCAGCCTTGGCCAGTTCCTTGAGCGTTACCTGTTGCGTTACCAGCACCCGTACCGTTACCAGCTGCGTTACCGTAACCGTTTCCAGCGCCGTTACCATTGTTCCATCCGTCCCACCAGTTAGCTGATGCAGTTCCAGAAAGAGCGATTAATGCAGTAAATGCTGCTACTTGTAATTTCATTTTAAATCTCCTAGCGATTTAGTTTTGGGGGTTAATGTGATTAGCTTTTCAACTAATTAAGTAAAGTCTAATATACTGATTTACTAATTGCAAGAAAAACACTTGGTTTTTTGAGGTCATATCCCATCAGAGAGGGCTTGCCTACTTAGTATAGGATAGGATAGGAGTAAGGTATTTAGTGTATTATTATTAATCAGTCTTTCCTAAAAAAATCTCTGATTAATCTAGCTGAACCTTGGTAACGCCTGATTTTCAAGTTCTAGGAATTGATTGGAGGCTTCTGTAAGCCGTAGAATTCAACTAGATTATTCAGATTCCTTGATAATCAATGTTAATCAAAATACAAAAAAAATTGTTTTAGGTATAATAAAATTATCATTTTTAGCGAGAAAACTCATGCACATTGCCCCTTTAATGCTTGATCTTGATGGCATCGAATTAACTGAAGAAGAAAAAGAGCTATTACAACACCCGCTCACTGGTGGTGTCATTTTATTTACCAGAAACTATGAATCAGTTGAACAACTTGATCAATTGGTAAAAGCGATTCGAGCTGCTAATAACGATGGTATTTTAATATCGGTAGATCACGAAGGAGGGCGAGTTCAGCGTTTTCGCAATGAATTTACCGAACTCCCTGCAATCGCAAAACTGAGTGAAAATGATCATTCAGAAAAATCATCGTATCAACATGGCTGGCTAATGGCGGCAGAAGTCAGGGCGATGGATATTGACTTTAGTTTTGCACCTGTATTAGACATTAACTATGGAGTGAGCGAAGTCATTGGAGATCGTGCGTTTAACCAAGACCCACAAGTAATCTCACATCTAGCAATAGAATATATAAAAGGTATGCGAGATGCAGGTATGGCATCTACAGGCAAACACTTTCCTGGTCATGGAGCAGTTACAGAAGATTCGCACCACGAGATTCCACGAGATTCACGTTCGCGTGAGGAGATATGGCAGGCCGATATTATTCCTTTTGCTGAGCTAATCAAACAAGGGCTAGATGCAGTAATGCCTGCTCACGTTATTTACAGTGAAATTGATGATAAGCCAGCAGGTTTCTCGCCGTATTGGTTGCAAACCGTCCTACGCAAAGAGCTAAGCTTTGATGGCGTTATATTTAGTGATGACTTAACTATGGAGGGTGCATCGGTAATGGGTGGTTTTACCGAACGTGCCGAAGCAGCCATGCAAGCTGGCTGTGATATGGTGCTAGTCTGTAATAATCGCCAAGGTGCGATTGAAGTCATTGATAAGGCTAAGTTAGACCAAAGTGATAAATCTTCACGGCGTCTAGCGCGTATGATTGGGAAGAGTCACATGAATAGATCGGCATTATTAGATACGAAACGCTGGGCAGAGGCTGTTGATGAGATTTCTGCTTTAGTTTAGCTGTTTTTATATACCACCCCCCCTGTTTTTCGATGATTTGTACGTACAAATCATCGAAAAACAGGGGGGGTGGTATATATTTAAGGTGTTTTTCTATATCTTTGGCGCTTTAATACTTACATC
>Ga0256839_1006413_pt1 | contig 10301 bp, 9 predicted proteins | sample 354166metaG_FD_185968 | JGI IMG/M metagenome (GOLD analysis project Ga0256839, IMG submission 185968) | Hydrothermal vent microbial communities from Mid Atlantic Ridge, Atlantic Ocean - 354-166 | ecosystem: Environmental > Aquatic > Marine > Hydrothermal vents | place: Atlantic Ocean: Mid... | reverse complement strand
GGAGAATTTTCTCTTTTTTTCGGAAAAAAAGTACGGATTCGCAGAGTTCATCTGGAAGAGGATACTGGAAAGCTGATGCATAAAAAAGGAAAATCTCTTATAGATTTCAATCGGTCAGGAGTGCCTTTAGTTGAAATCGTTACTGAACCTGATTTTTCTGATCCAAATGATGGAAAAGAGTTTCTTGAAGAACTGCAAAGGTTGATCAGATATCTTGAAGTGTCGGATGCGGATATGGAAAAAGGGAGCATGCGGCTTGAACCAAATCTTTCTTTAGCCCTTGTTGCTGAAAATGGAAAAATAATTTTTCCAAAATACAAGGTAGAGATAAAAAACATAAACTCATTCAAATTTGTAAAAAAAGCCGTCGAATACGAAATCAAAAGGCAGGCAGAAATTCTGCAAAAAGGCAAAATTCCCGCTCAAGAGACACGAGGATACAACGAAGATAAAAACATCACCCTGCCCCAACGCAGCAAGGAAGAGGCGCTTGATTATCGATATTTTCCTGAGCCAGACATTCCTTTGATTAGATTCTCAAGCAAGAAGATCCAGCAATTAAAGAATTCTTTGCCTGAACTGCCTTTGCAAAAGCGCAAAAGATTTCAAAACGAATACAATATAGCTCCAGAAGCCGCCCGCATACTTACAAAAGATAAAAATACAGCTGGTCTTTTTGAAAAAGTTTATAAATCTCTGATTAAAAGCAAATCAAAAAAAAATCTGCAGAAAGGTCTTGCAAAAAAAATAGCTAATTTTATAATCAACAAAAAGATCAAAGCAAAAAATCCTCAAGACTTTATTAAAAAAGCAGAAACACTGCTGCAAGAAAAAAAAACAGATATAGATTTGGTAAAAAAAGTCGCCAAAAAAGTAATCACAGAAAATCCAAATGCAGTGCAGGATTATAAAAACGGCAAAAAAAGCGCAATTATGTTTTTAGTCGGCAAATGTATGCAGACTCTTAAAGGATCTGCAGATGCGCAGGTTGTTAGAAATATTTTGCAGAAGGAAATCGAGAGATGAGCTTTGTACATCTGCACACGCATTCTGTTTATTCTCTTCTGGATGGTCTTTGCCGCATAGATGATCTGATTAAAAAAACAAAAGAATACAATATGCCTGCGGTTGCAATAACAGATCATGGCGGAATGTATGGTATCTTCAAATTTTATCTTTCCGCAAAAAAAGCAGGAATAAAACCAATTATCGGACAGGAGTTTTATTATATTCCAGACTTATCTGATAAAAAAAACAAAAATTATTACCATCTTACAGTTTTGGCTAAAAATCTGCAGGGTTATAAAAATCTTATGAGACTATCAAGCCTAGCTCATCTGCAGGGTTTTTATTACAAACCTAGGATAGATTTCAACTGGCTTAAAAAATACTCAGAAGGTCTAATCGTCCTTTCAGGCTGTATGCGCGGCCAATTGATCCAGCTTATCCAAAATTCCCAATTGCAGACAGCAGAAGAGAGTGCTCGCAGGTTTAAAGAGGTATTTGAAAATGACTTTTATATCGAGATTCAACGCCATCCTCAAATAAAAGAGCTGGAAGAGATTAATAAGCAATTGATTAACATCTCAAGAAAACTAAATATTCCGCTTGCTGCCACCAATGATGTGCACTATCTGGAAAAAGAAGATGCCTATGCGCAGGAGATACTGCTTTGTATTCAGACTCAGACCACAATTTATGATAAAAATCGAAAACTATCGATGATTGATGTACCTGATTTTTATTTTAAATCGCCTGAAGAGATGAAGATCGTCTTTGCTGATCTGCCTGAAGCTTTGGATAATACTTTAAAGATCGCAGAAGAAGCAGGTTTTGAGATACCGTATGGAAACTGGGTGCTGCCAAAATTCGATCTGCCCAAAGGAGAGGATGCAGATTCTTATTTGCGAAAGCTCGTTAAAAAAAATCTAGCCCGTGTCTCAGATTATCCAGAAGATGAAGTAAAAAAACGCATTGACTATGAGTTGAAAATAATAGCTGAAAAAGGGTACTCTACTTATTTTTTGATAGTGCAGGATTTTGTAAACTGGGCAAAAAAGCAGGAAATAGCCGTGGGTCCGGGCAGAGGTTCTGTAGCTGGATCATTGGTTGCTTATATACTTAAGATTACAGATGTAAATCCTCTTGAATATAATCTGCCTTTTGAACGATTTTTGAATCCGCATCGACCCACACCGCCTGATATTGATATCGACTTTGCAGATGTGCGTCGTGATGAGGTCATAAATTATGTAAAAAGAAAATACGGTGAAAAAACTGTAGCGAATATCGCAACCTTTGGCTCGATAGAGGCGCGTATGGCCGTAAGAGATACAGCAAGAGCTTTAGGTTATTCATACTCAGTCGGAGATCGTATTGCCAAGATGATCCCTCCGCCGAGGCAGGGTTTTCATATTACTCTTGAAAACGCCCTGCAGGAATCTGCAACTCTAAAACAAGCTTATGATAATGATGAAAATGTCAAAAAGATCATTGATATAGCAAGAAAACTCGAAGGAGTACCAAGACACATCTCAGTGCATGCGGCTGGAGTAATAATAGCAGATAAACAGCTTACAGAATATGTGCCAATACAAAAAAACCCAAATGGAGACGGCATCATCACTCAATATGATATGTATTGTCTGGATCTGAATGCTGTATCCAACAATGAGGCAGTTGGTCTGCTTAAAGTGGATTTTCTAGGATTGAGAAATCTTACCATCATAGAAAATACTTTAAAATTGATTCAGAAATACCACGGCAAAAAACTCGATATCCACAATATTTCTTTGGATGATAAAAAAACATATCAGCTTATTTCTCAGGGATACACTACTGGAGTTTTCCAGCTTGAATCTCAAGGAATGCAGAGATTAGCGCGCCAGCTAAAACCCTCGCGCATCACAGATATCATAGCTATGGTTGCGCTGTATAGACCCGGCCCAATGGAGCTTATTCCTCAGTTTATCAAAAACAAAAACAATCCTAAAAATATTAAATATCTGCATAAAGATCTTAAAGATATTCTGCAGGAAACTTATGGGATTCTTGTATATCAAGAGCAGGTAATGCAGATAGCCAACAAAATGGCTGGTTATAGTATGGCAGAGGCAGACAGTTTGCGAATGGCAATGGGGAAAAAGAAGAAATCCCTGATGAAGATTGAAAAGAAGAAATTTATCGAAGGATGCAAAAAACACGGATATAGAAAATCCACAGCAGAGAAGATCTTTAATTTTATGGAGAAATTTGCGGCATACGGATTTAACAAGCCTCACTCGGCCTCATATGCTCTTATATCCTATTGGACAGCTTATCTTAAAGCAAATTATACAGTCGAGTTTTTTACAGCTCTGCTTACTGCTGAAGTATCAGCTCTTTCCGGTCCTCAGCGGGAAGAAAAGGTATTCCGCATCATCGAGGACTGCAAAAGATTTGATATAAAAGTTCTTCCACCCGATATCAACAAATCTCAAGATGTCTTTACAATCGAGGATAAAAACATTCGTTTTGGCCTGTCTGCTGTAAAAAATGTTGGAAAGTCTGCAATTGAGTCTATTTTATCAGCAAGAGAAAAAAACGGAGAATTTAAAAGCTTTTCAGATTTCCTTGCCAGAGTTGATCTGCGTAAAGTGAATAAAAAAACAGTAGAAAGCCTGATTAAAGCAGGAGCTTTTAACTCATTTGCCAATCGAGCCACGCTTCTGTCTGCTTATCCTAATCTGGTAAAACAAATCCAGCAAAAAAAAGATCAAAAACAAAAGGGCCAAATAGGACTTTTTGCCTCAACTGAACAAGATGGTTTACAGGATAAATTCGAACATCTGCCTGAATTTTCAGAGAATGAACTTATCCAGATTGAGAAGGAAGTAATGGGATTCTCTTTAAGCGTGAATCCACTGCAAAAGCATAAAGAAAAAATCTCATCGCGCATACAGCTTTTTTTTGAAGATATTGCAGACAAGCATCACAACAAAGATTATATCTTTGCAGGATTTGTATCAGCATTAAGAGTTTTGAAAACAAAAAAGACACAACAGGAGATGGCAGTAATGACTCTATTCGATGGCACCTCGACTATTGAAGCCGTTGTTTTTCCCAGTATTTTTAGTAAACTGCGATCCGAGATTCAAAAAAATACTGTAGTGATCTTCAAAGCTCGGGTAAAAAAAGACGAAACAAAAACAACTCTCTATATTCAAAATATTAAAAGACTTGATTGATATAGTTTTTATGCGGTCAAAAAAAATCATTAGAATACATCCTGATTTTTCCACTAGTCTGCATACTGAAAAACAAAAAAGAAAAAAACCTTATAGCCTAAAAAAACAACTTGAGTATTCAAGTATAGGATGGTATATTGTAATACCGATTTTATTATTTATAGGTTTGGGAAAGTTTTTAGCAGATAAAAAAATTATCGGTGAGCGAGTGTTAATGCTGTTTGTTGTTGCAGGAATTTTAGCTTTGATATATAATTTAGCATCATTAATCAGAAAGATAAGCAGAGATGGATAAAAAGATCAGTATAAAAGCCGAACCTTTATTTCATATCGGAGACTTTTTGATAACCAATGCCTACCTTACATCCCTTATTGTATCCTTGATTCTTATCATTACCGCAGTCTGGTATTCAAAAATGCTTGATAAAAGCGCAGATAAACGGCCTGCGCTTTTTTACTTTATCCAAGGCATAAATATGTTTTTGTATGATCTGGTTAAAAGCATTTTCGGCAGTCGAAGACTCGAGGTGTTTTTTTCAATCATCTCTGCTTTTTTCATATATATTCTGATCCAAAATTGGTTTGGGCTCCTTCCGGGAGTAGGTAGCATAACATTAAAAGTAATAGAAGAAGGAGAAAAAATGAAGTTTCCGCTCTTCCGCGGCGGCACAGCTGATCTAAATACAACTCTAGCGCTTGCTTTGGCTTCTGTGATAATTACCCAATATTATGGAATAAAATACCTAGGATTCTCAGAATACATCAAAAAGTTTTTTAATCTCAAAGGTCCAATAGAGTTTTTTACAGGCATCCTGGAGACTATCTCAGAGTTTTCAAAAGTAGTATCATTTGCTTTTCGACTCTTTGGAAACATCTTTGCAGGCGAAGTAATGCTTATTATCATCGCAAGCCTTATGCCAATATTGGCGTCTTTTCCATTTTTATTATTGGAAATCTTTGTAGGATTGATTCAGGCGCTTGTATTTGCTATGCTTACAGCTGTGTTTATCAGCGGAGCTATTGAAAAGCATCATTAAAAGTTTTTTTAAACAGAAAGGAGGGGAAAATTATGGATGCAGAAACAATGAAACTATTAGCCTCAGCATTAGCAATTGGAATCGGAGCTTTAGGTCCGGCAATTGGAATTGGTATGATCGGCAGCAAAGCTGCTGAAGCCTTAGGCAGAAACCCTGAGGCAGAGTCCAGCATCAGAACTAATATGATTTTGGCAATTGCTTTTGCAGAAGCTGTGGCGATTTATGCTCTTGTTGTAGCGCTTATTATTAAGTTCTTATAAAGACCCTATGGCAGAACTGGGAATAAATTGGAAATTATTGATGGCTCAGCTGATAAATTTTCTGCTGTTTTTCGTCGTATATAAAAAATACATTGCAAAACCATTTCTCAAGTATATGCGGGAACAGCAGATAAAAGAAAAAGCCAATGAACAATATGAGAAAAAACTCGAGGAGATAAAAGCAAAGGAGGCCGAAATTCTTGCTAAAGCTCGAACACAGGCCGAAAAAGAATCCATAAGACTTATAAAACAAACCAAAGAATCAGCCGCAAAACTAAAAGAGAAACTGATTAAAGATATGAAAAAAGAAGTAGAGGAAGAACGGCAAAGACTTTTAAAGCAGATTGATCAAGAGCGAGAAGAGCTCGAGAGAGATCTTAAAGAAAAAGTGTATACACTCGCTTTAAAGATCAGCGAGGAGTCATTGCAGGAATTTCTGGATGAACAAAGGAAAAAGGAATATACTCGATACCTATTAAAAAATTTAGAAAAAATAAAGGCATAAGATGGATGCAATACCTATTGATATCAAAAAACAAGTCCGAGAATTTATACAACAGAAGATTAAAGAGGAAAAAAATAAAGCAGTAATCTATGCTCCTTATAAACTCTCTCAAGAAGAGATAGAGGAGCTTAAAAGAAAATTCCCGGTTCTGAAAAATCGCAAAATAGAGGTAAAGATTGATAGAGAAATCCTTGCAGGATTTCTGATTAGGATTGGAAGTTATGTTTTAGATTTTACTGTAAATGACCGATTAAAAAGTTTCAAGAATCTAATATATGAGAACAGTTGATAATCTTCTTAAGGAAGTGCTGGAGGAGATCCAGCATACAAAAACAAAGCCAAGAGAAAAAGAAATAGGAGAAGTCTTGGAGGTAAAAGATGGGGTGGCTGCTGCGGCTGGACTTGACAATATAACCTATGGAGAACTTGTAGAGTTTGAAAGGGGAGAAATAGGCTATGTTATAGATCTAAATGAAGATTCTGTTGGAATAATTATCCTTGATGAATATGAAAAGATAAAATCAGGTGAACAGGTAAAGGCATTAAAAAGACAGCTCTCAGTACCTGTGGGAGAAGAAATATTAGGAAGAGTGGTTGATCCTCTCGGAAAACCTTTAGATAATCAAGGGAGCTATAAAAGCGAATCATTTTATCCTGTAGAAAAGATTGCGCCTGGGGTTGTTTACAGAAAATCGGTTTCTCAACCTGTGCAGACTGGAATAAATGCAATTGACGCACTAATTCCAATAGGCAGGGGCCAAAGAGAACTTATTATAGGAGACCGCAATACAGGAAAAACAACAGTAGCCCTTGATACTATTCTCAACCAAAAAGATCAAGATATGATCTGCATATATTGCTCTATAGGTCAGAGAAAAGCCAAGACTGCTTTGGTTATTGATCTTTTAAGAAAAAGAGGAGCCTTTAAATACACTGTTGTTGTGACTGCTGACAGCTCAGATCCTGTATCCTTACAGTATCTTGCTCCATATTCTGCAACAGCAATAGCTGAATACTTTATGGACAAAGGAAAAGATGTTTTGGTTGTTTATGATGACTTGAGCAAACACGCATGGGCCTATCGTCAGATTTCGCTTGTACTGCGCAGACCCGCAGGAAGAGAGGCTTATCCAGGAGATGTATTCTACCTACATTCAAGACTATTGGAGCGCGCCTGCCGTTTGGATGAAAAATACGGGGGAGGCTCAATCACAGCACTGCCTATCATAGAAACACTTGAAGGTGATGTTTCAGCTTACATACCCACCAATGTCATCTCAATAACTGATGGACAAATATACCTGGAAAAAGATCTATTCAACAGCGGAATAAGACCTGCAATAAATGTGGGAACATCAGTATCACGCGTGGGATCAGCGGCACAAACTAAAGCAATAAAAAAGGTTGCTTCGAGATTGAAGCTTGATCTTGCACAATACCGCGAGATGGCAGCGTTCTCTCAATTTGAATCAGAGCTTGATGAAGCTACAAGAAAGTTTTTAAACCGCGGAGCAAAAGTGACCCAGATGCTTATCCAACCCAAAAATCAACCCTATGAACTCCCCGAACAAGTGATTACAATCTGGGCTGGTGTGAAAGGATACCTTGATGACATCCCACTTGATAAAATAAAGGATTTCCGTCAATCTTTGCTTGAAGAGTTTTCTCTTCATCATCAGAAACTGCGAGAAAAAATAAATAAAAACAAAGATTTTGATGAAAAGGATGAAAAAGAATTCGAAAAACTAGTAAAAAGACTTGTTAGAAGATTCTTGCCAAAAGCAGAAGAATGAATCTTAGACAGGTAAGACAAAAAATAAAATCAATCGGAAATGTAAAAAAAATCACGAAAGCTATGCAGATGGTCGCAGCTGTTAAGATGCGCAAAGCGCAGGACAAGGCCCGTCAAGGCAGATTTTACCGTGACTATCTGCGTGCAATGATTATCGCCTTAAGCAAAAATGTTGATAAATCCTACTCCCCGCTTTTTACTTCGCATACTCAGGAAAATAAAAAACTTGTAATTCTCATCTCCAGCAATAAAGGTCTATGTGGATCCTTCAACTCTAATCTTTTTAAGCATCTTTATAAAAAAATTCAAATAAATAAAGATGTTGAGTTTATTACTTTAGGAAAAAAGGGCGTCGAGTTTCTACGATCTTTAGGAGCATATATTGATACAGATTTCTCAAATCAGAATTTTCTAGCATCAGCCTCGGCTGTCTTTCAGCAGACTCTAGATAAATTTCTATCAGGAAAAGTAAAAGAAGTCTACCTATGTTACAATAAATTCATCTCTTCTTTTAAATCAGAACCTGTGTTCGAACTGCTTTTGCCTATTACGGCTGATTTTTCTAAAGAGAAAGAAATACATGATATACGGCAATATTTGATCGAACCCTCACCGAAAGAATTTCTAAATTCGCTTTTAAACTCCTATCTTGAGGATCGCATAAGATCGGCTGTTATCGACTCTGAAGCAGGCGAACACTCAGCGCGAATGATGGCAATGAAAAACGCAACAGAGAATGCTGGTGATCTTATCTATCACCTCACACTATTGCGAAACAAACTAAGACAGGAAAAAATTACTTATGAATTGCTGGATATGATCACAGCAAAAGAATCAGTGGAGGTTATAAATTAAAAAAATCTTTATGATCAAAGGAAAAATTAAAACAATAAGGAATGTGGTGGTAGATGTCGAGTTTCCAAAAGATCAAACACCAAAAATTTACGACGCGTTGTATTTTCAGCATAAAGACAGAGAAAAGCTTTTCTTTGAGGTTGAGGCGATTCTGGATGAGGGATTAGTGCGAGCAGTAGCCTTGGGTCCTGTATTTGGGTTAAAGCGAGGAGATGAACTTGTTAGTACTGGCAAGCCTATTTCTGTACCTGTAGGTGAGAAGACTTTAGGCAGAATCTTTAATGTCGCAGGTCAGCCTATCGATGAACAAGGTGAGGTAAACGCTGATGAATACGATCCAATACACAAACCTGCTCCAAAACTTAAGGAGCAATCTGTAAAACAGGAAATCTTTGAGACAGGAATAAAAGTAATTGATCTTTTAGTACCTTTTATAAAAGGAGGAAAGGTTGCGGTATTCGGAGGTGCAGGCGTCGGAAAAACAGTCTTAATCCAAGAAATGATTCATAATGTGGCTAAGGCTTATGAGGGTGTATCTGTATTCACAGGAGTAGGTGAAAGAACAAGAGAAGGTAATGATCTCTGGAATGAGATGAAAGAATCAGGAGTAATGAAAAATACTGTGCTTGTCTTCGGACAAATGAATGAACCTCCTGGAAATCGTTTGCGGGTAGCATTAACTGGTGTAACAATGGCAGAATATTTTCGCGACAAAAAAGGAATGGATGTACTGCTTTTTATTGATAATATCTTCAGATTTGCTCAAGCGGGATCTGAAGTATCTGCACTCTTGGGAAGAATACCTTCAGCTGTAGGATATCAACCTACTTTAGCCGCAGAACTTTCTGCTCTGGAAGAACGCATCACCTCGACAAATAAAGGCTCAATTACCTCAATGCAGGCAGTATATGTGCCTGCCGATGACTATACAGATCCTGCACCGGTAGCAACCTTTGCTCATCTTGATGCATCTGTATCTTTAGAGAGAGCTTTGGCTGATCAAGGTCTTTATCCTGCAATTGATCCTTTAACCTCAAATTCACGAGCTCTTGATCCAGAAATAGTAGGAGAAGAACATTATAAAGTAGCCAATGAGGTCCTGCGGGTACTGCAAAGGTATAAAGATCTTCAGGATATAATTGCTATTCTGGGAATGGAAGAACTTTCGGAAGAGGATAAACTTATTGTCTCCAGAGCAAGAAAAATCCAGAGATTTCTTACTCAGCCTTTTCATGTAGCAGAAGTTTTCACAGGCAGAAAAGGAGCTTATGTACCAATAGAAGATACTATAAAAGGATTTAAAGAAATCTTGGAAGGAAAACACGATGACAAACCTGAGATGGCATTTTATCTAAAAGGTACAATAGAAGAAGTTGAAAAAGAAGAAAAATGATTAAACTAAAAGTGATCACACCCAATCAAATACTTTTTGAAAGTTCAGAAGTAGAGTCTGTAAATCTCCCGACTAAAAAAGGCGAAATCACAGTGCTTCCGAATCACATCCCGCTCTTTACACTCTTAACAGAAGGAATTGTAGGAATAAAAGAAAAAAACAAAAAAGAAAAAAATTATTATGCAATAGGAAGAGGATATTTTGAAACAAACGGAAAAGAAGCAATACTTTTG
>Ga0256839_1006412_pt1 | contig 10301 bp, 7 predicted proteins | sample 354166metaG_FD_185968 | JGI IMG/M metagenome (GOLD analysis project Ga0256839, IMG submission 185968) | Hydrothermal vent microbial communities from Mid Atlantic Ridge, Atlantic Ocean - 354-166 | ecosystem: Environmental > Aquatic > Marine > Hydrothermal vents | place: Atlantic Ocean: Mid... | reverse complement strand
GATTTTGTGGACATCCTCTATCAACTGCCCGTCGCGTTCGAAAAATCCTTTATTGATAAAATAATGGCTTTCTATTCGCGCAAAGGCGAGGGCGAATTGGTCATTGGCAAAAGCGGATTGGCGCTCTGGCGAGGGCAATAGGGAAACCGTGGTGCCCTCCCAGACGCTCCATGCCCGGGCCGCCTCTAATTGTTGTTCGCGATCATCCCCGGTGAGGCGCTTATAATAGGCGCCGAGCATATCGCCACGCTCGTTTTCGGGAATGGGGCGTAAATATTCTTCCCACGCATCCGGGAACATCCAGCTTGCGCCTTGCTGATAGAACCAGAGAATTTCCTCCTCGCGCAGGGTGAAAATTCCCCGCAGCACCAGCTCGCTGACCCGGTCGGCATGTTTTTGTGCATAGGCCAGTGACAGGGTTGACCCCCAGGAGCCGCCAAACACCTGCCAGCGCTCGATTTCCAAATGGGTGCGCAGGGTTTCGATATCGCTCACCAGATCCCAAGTGGTGTTTTCGCGCAATTCCGCATGGGGGGTCGAGCGCCCGCAGCCGCGCTGGTCAAACATGATGATCCTGTAGGCTTGGGGGTCAAAATAGCGCCGCATGGACGGGCTCGAGCCGCCGCCGGGGCCGCCATGAAGCACGACCACCGGCTTGCCCGCAGGATTGCCGGAAACTTCATAATACAGCTCATGGAGGGCCGATACTTTCAGCATTCCCGTATGAAACGGCTCGATGGGTGGAAAAAGTGTATGCTTGATACTCATTTTTGATGACGGCCCCGTATGATTATGGCACAGTGATATCTCGGGTTGGTCATAGACACTTCGTATCAGTGGGCAAAGTCCATTGTTACCTTGAAGGGCATTTTTTATAATTTCGGGGGTTTTTTCGGGTTTTGCCCGAATTTTGCCGGATTCAAAGTGCAACTATGTGGGGTAAGGAAAGGGTCGGTAAGCGTGCTGCGTTCAAATGTTCAGTTCCGGGCTGAAAGGCCTGTGCCAGTGTTGTCTGCAATCTCTCTCAAATCAAAAGCTTTTATTGGCCTTGCGGCGCTGGCCCTGTTGGCCAGTGGTTGTGCCTCGGTCAAAATTCAGATGCCGGGCAGCCAGAGTCAGGCGGCGATACTGTCCCATGAGCGCACCGCGCTGGCGCTGTCTGCCAATCAGCTGAAAAACACCCCCTGGCCCAAACCCACCAAGGTCAAGGCTTCCGGCCGGATGATCAATATGTTGTTCGGGGCTGATGCGGAGAAAAAGGGACTCTCCAGGGAACAGGCCTGTGATATTTATCTTGATGGATTGCGCGACGCCAATGGCCTTGCCCATCTCAAAGTGCTGGCGGATGCCGACCAGACCCTGACGCAGGGGCGGGCTTTGGCCGAAGCCGGGCGCATGACCACTTTGGCCATTCAACCGACCAGCGATGATGTGGCGATGATGGAAGCGGCGATTGCCGATTTGCAGGAAAGTCGCGATATGTATGTGATGAGCCTGAAGAAATTGCGCAATGATGGCGAGGATGTCTCTTCTGCCGATATCAAAGAATTAAAACGCGCCTTTACCCAGACCATTATTGATATTGGGCATGCTGCCGATGTGGTGGCCGAAAAAGCGGCACTGAACAAGGCGGCGCAATATGCGGCGCCAAAGACCAATGTTTCGGGCGATATTTCCGCGCAGTAGTGCAGTTGGCCAGATCACAATTTACCTGATGTGACATCCTTTGATCTCCCATTCCCGTGGGAGTAGGGAAGCGTTTTGATGATGCGGAGGTGCGAGCTGAAGCGCTTTCATGCGCCCCCTTGCGCAGCAGGCAGAGGCCGATCTCGGGAAGGCGCTGCTGTTGTATGAGGGGGGGTCACCTTGAAGGCTATCAACATGAACAGGCTCTAAGGTTGAGGAGACCAGAGATGGGTCCCGGGACTGCGGAGCGTCATTTCATGCCGCACCGCGCACGGGATGACGGTCACTATTGGCTACGGCCTTGCCTTACGCAAAACCTCCCAGTCGGCATATCCTAAAGACAGCGCAGGGATAACATTTTACCCCTAGCGCATGGCCCGCATTTCGTGCTGCATAGACTTATGCGCCAGAACAGAGCCCATCTTTATACCGGTTTTTATCTCACCCAGTTTTTGTTTCTCGGGGTACAGCTTCCGTTTTTTCCTGGCTGGCTTGATGCCAAGGGGTTTAGCGAGGCCGAGATTGGCTGGCTGACCGGTGGGGCGCTGATCATGCGCTTGCTTCTGGGGGCAGGGATAGCTTGGTGGGCAGAGGGCCTGCGCGACCAGAGGCTGGTCTTGCGACTGGTGGCCGGGTTGATGTTTTTTAGTTCGGCAATGTTGCTTTTGACTGACAGCAAAATGGCCCTTGCCATTCTGGCCATGCTGATGCTGTTTTCCTTTGGCTGCCTTGTGCCATTGACCGATACGGCGGTGCTGCGGGCGGACCGTCAGGGTTTGCTCACCTATGGCAAGGCGCGGGGCTTTGGGTCTTTTGCTTTTATCTTCGCCAATCTTGTGGGCGGTGTGGTTATTACGCAATATGGTGACGGGGCTGGAGTGTGGTGGATTGTCGGCGCGACTTTCGCAACCCTGCTGGTTAGTTTCATCGTGCCGCGCATCAATCCGGTTCATAATCTTGATCGCTTAAAAGAAATAAAACCCGAAAGCACCACCGCCATTCGCCCGCCCAAATTGGCCGAAGCCGGGCGGCTGATTAAATCACCAAGCTTTCTTTTATTGCTTTTGGCGTCCGGCATGGTGCAGGGGGCGCATGCCACCTATTATACATTTTCAGAATTACACTGGTCGCGCCTTGGCTATGGCAGTGATCTTATTGGCGTGTTGTGGACGATCGGTGTCGCTTGCGAAATTTTCCTGCTTTATAATGCCAAACGCCTATTGCGCTTTACCGGCCCGATAGGTCTTATATTGCTTGGGGCTGTGGCTGCGCTAATCCGTTGGCCGCTTATTGGCCTGTCGCCGCCGCTTTATGTGCTGGTGCTTTTGCAGGCCTTGCATGCTTTTACTTTTGCGGCGACCTATATGGGCACGGTGGAATTTATCGCCCGCGCCGTGCCGGGCAATCTTACCAATACGGCGATGACGCTGGTATCAACCTTGGGGGTCGGTGCGGTGACGGGGATTGCGGCTATTTTTGCCGGGTTTATTTTCTCGCCCGCTGCGCCTTTTGCGGCCTATGGCCTGATGGGGGCCATGGGCGGAATTGGTATTATTGCGGCTTTATTGCTGCAGCGGCGCTGGCATGGGGGCTTATTGCGCACTGACCGATAATGGGGGTTACAGCATCACCGAGATACTGCCATCCCATTCTTTGTCATCGGAGCGGCGGCCCAATTTCTGGTTTTGTTTGGCCTCGGCTATGCGTTGCTCATACATCTCGATGAAAAACTTGTTGATGCCGGGAATATCTTTTAGCTGCTCCAGATGGGCGCTGGCCACATCAAACTCGCCAGAGCGCCAGGCAATGATCAGCGCCCGCTGGCGGTCGGCGAGATCGCGAAAGCCACGGCTGGCCTTTAAGAACGGATTGCCCACAAGACCATAAATCGGCGTGATTTGTTGGCTGTCATTAATGCGCAAAGTGTCCAGGTCCAGAAAGGCGTAATGATGGCGCATGCCCATGAAAACGGTTTCGTCGCAAATAATGGCGGGGCCATATTGGCGCGAGCGCGAGCGCAAATGCGAGGCCAGCGCCACTGCATCGCCAATCACCGAATAGCGATTGCGTGTGCCCCTGCCAACGGGACCGGAATAGCAAATATCGCTGGCCAGACCGATTTCGATATAGCCCTGCTCAAAAGCGGTTTCCTGTTGTGCAACGGCAGCTTTGGAGCCTCGTGCCAGCACCGACATTTCGACATCCTGGCTTAAGGTCACCATGTCGTCTATCATATCCAGCGCGCAGGCACAGGCCTGTTCCACATGATGGGCGTTTTCCTCCGGCACATTCCAATAGCCGAGCAGGCGGCCATCTTCCCCATGATCCACCGTGCCGCCATGATCGAGAATGGTGCGGCGCAATTTATCATTGGACTGGGCGATGAAATGAATAAATTCATCCGAGCGATCAACAAATTGAGCCATGGCCTGACGCGGCAGGCGCACCCCGCAGGACAGAACCGTAACCTGACGGCGCACACCATTGAGCAGTCCGGCCCCTTTGGGGCGGCCAATATGTTGCATGGTTGCCGGTGGCAAGGCCCCGTGAAAGGCCCCGCGCAAATGGTCGTCGCGAATGATGGAATTGACAAAATGCGTGACCACCATGGCAATAGGTACCATGAGGACCGTGCCTATCGCCGGCAGGAAGTCGATCAGCATGACCGTGCTGTTAAAAATCAGCCAATTCGCCGTGAGCAGAAGAAATGCCGTGGCAATGGTGATCGAGGTGACCAGAGACGGGCGCAGGATGAGCGCGGCAAAAATGATCAAAACGCCGAATATCAAAACCAGACCGGCTTCGAGCATGCCGGCCCAGACCGGGCGAATGGGGGCTATGCCGGCGAGCATTTGATCGGCAAACAGGATATGTGCCTCGGCCACGGATAGTTCATGGGCATTGGATTTGACATGGGCGCCGGCACTGACGCTTTCGCCAATGATAACCGTTTTGCCGGAAAGAGCCGCCGACCAGTTTTGCCCCGTGGTCAGCAGACGCCATGCGGGGACGGTGGCAATGGCGGATTTGCGCGGTTGATAAAGGCGCAAGGCCCCGGATTGATCGAGGGGTAGAATATTGTCATTGATGCGTAAGGCAGCGATTGGTTTGCCTGCTGCGGTCGAGCGGGTTTTATGGGGGATGATCATGATTTTGGCGCCATTGATCCGCGCAATGGCAAGGGCCGTTGACGGCGTGGGGCTGTCATAGGCATTCCATACAGGCGGCAGCCGTCGCAACCGACCATCCTTGTCGAGCGTGAGGGCAAGGACGGAGGGCATGGCAACGGCCTGCAAGGTGCGATCTATCAATCCATTGGTATTGACCGGCCACAGGGCCACCATTTCGCTTTGGCCATTACCGTCCGGCAGGATCAGCCAGTCCGATGCGTCGATATCCGTGCGTTTGAGATTGGCGCGATGGTTCCAGTCAGCCCGGGCGCGAGCGCCAAGGGCGATGACACCATTGCTGTCACGCAAGGACGCTGCCAGGGCGACATCATGGCTGGGCAGGGCGGAAATGGCTTCGGCCAGTGGCGCATTGCGGGCATCTTCGAGCCAATAGCGGCCGACAATTTCAGGGCTTAGCGGATCGGGGCCATCAACGGTGGTGGCCAGAACAACGCCTTTGGCATCGGCCTTTGTGGCGGTTGTGACCAGCTTGGCAAGGCTGGTGCGGGGCCATGGCCAGGGTCCCAGTTTTTGCAGGCTTTCTTCATCAATATCGATAATCACATAATCATCGAGATTGGCCGAAGCGGTGCTGCGGGGGTGGAGCCTTTCAAAGCCGTCAAACAGCAAATCCCGCGGATGGCCGCCAACATTTTGCGCTGTCAGCAGGGCATAGGCTGCTATCAGCAGGGTCATCAAGACCGGGACTATGATAAGTGCGCGACTTTTTCCCGCTAATTGCCGTTCCAGCATGGGAATACTCCTAACCCTTTTATCAACTCAACAAGGCCTTCCACGGGTCTTCCATGGGCGTTCCATCGGGCATTATGCCCAAAATGGCACAAGTTCCGCAATCTAGGCCTGTTCCTTCGCAGATTCATAACAAAATCCTAACAAATACCGTGCCGCGAGCCGCGTAAAATGGCAAATTTCTTGCGCCTCTTCACCACGGCTTTAGGTTTGTCTGGCATGGTTAACCGTCTGATACCGTTCGGGTATGGGACAGCACACGGTTTTGCAGGCATGGGGATGGTAAAAATTTAGGCTGATGAACGCACCTGGCTTCATACGGGAAGAGCGCGACGACACAATTTTTGTGCGCGTTGAAGGCGACTGGATTTTGGAAAATGGCCTCGGGCGCATTGACAAGGCCTTGCGCCAATTATCCATGGACAGCCTCAATCAGAACCTGATTATCGATCTTGACGGGCTTGGTCTTATCGACACCACCGGCGCCATGATGCTGCAGCGGACCATGCGCCATTGTGGCAAGCGCGAAAGCCTGACTGATTTGCTGCACGGGTTTCAAGGCGGCAATGGGCGCCAGCGCAAACTGATCGAGCGGGCCGCTTCGGTTCTGGAAGATTGTCCGGTGGATGCCCCGCGGCCAAGCCAGTTCATCATTCTTCTGGACCGGGTTGGTCGCAGCGCTGAAAATATGATTGCCGATGGTTTGGCCATTACCTCATTTCTGGGGCAGACCCTTGTGACCTTGGTGCGGGTTTTAAGCCAGCCCAAAAAATTGCGCATGACCTCGCTGGTCCATCACATGGAGGAGTCCGGTCTTAATGCGACCCTGATTGTCGGGCTGATGTCTTTCATGATTGGTGCGGTGGTGGCCTTTATGGGCGCAAAAATCCTTAGCCAGTTCAATGCGTCCATTTTTACGGTCGAATTGATCGGTATTTCCGTGTTGCGGGAATTTGGGGTGTTGCTGACAGCCATTCTTATTGCCGGACGCTCCGGTAGTGCCTATACGGCGCAGCTTGGTTCGATGAATTTGAACGAAGAAATTGATGCCATGCGGGTGATTGGTATTGATCCCATGGAGGCGCTGGTGGTGCCGCGGGTGCTGGCCATGGTTTTGGTGTTACCGGCTTTGGCTTTTATTGCCGCCATGTTGGGGCTGCTTGGCGGGGCGCTGGTGTCGTGGACGGTGATGGATATTTCGCCGGCGCTATTTTTGACCCGCACCCAGGATGCGATTGTTATCGAGAATTTCTTTGTCGGGCTGGTCAAGGCGCCGTTTTTTGCTTTCGTGATAGCGGTGATTGGTTGCTATCAGGGTATGAGTGTCGAGGGCAGTTCGGAAAATCTCGGCAAACGCACGACCATGTCGGTGGTACAATCCCTGTTTCTGGTCATCGTCATTGATGCCATGTTTGCGATTTTGTTTCTGGAGCTGGATATATGACCGATGCCAGCAACATAATCATTTCTGTGAAAGGTCTAAAAACAGCCTTTGGCGACTTCGTGGTGCATGAGAACCTTGATCTTGATGTGCGCGAAGGAGAAATCATTGCTGTGGTGGGCGGGTCGGGCACCGGTAAATCTGTTTTGATGCGCACCATATTGGGGCTTAATCCGGCCCGTGAAGGCGCGATCCGGGTTTTTGATACGGATATTTTGAAGGCCGATGAGCGCGATTTGCATGAGGTGGATTTGCAGGTTGGTGTTCTTTTTCAAAGTGGCGCCCTGTTTTCCTCAATGACGGTGCTGGAAAATGTTTTGGCACCGGTGCGCGAACATTTGTCTTTGCCATGGGAATTGCAAAGAGATTTGGGAGCCATGAAAATAGCCATGGTTGGATTGCCCCGTGATGCGGCCAATAAATTCCCGTCCGAGTTGTCAGGAGGCATGCGAAAACGCGCAGGGCTTGCGCGGGCACTGGCCATGGACCCGAAACTGGTTTTCCTTGACGAACCGACAGCCGGGCTTGATCCTATCGGGGCGGCGAAATTTGATGAATTGATTGTCAGCCTGAAAGACTCTTTGGGGCTGACTGTGTTTATCATTACCCATGATCTGGACACGCTTTATGCGGCCAGTGATCGGGTGGCGGTGTTGGCCGATCGCAAAGTGATAGCGGTGGGGCCATTGGATGAGGTGCGGGAGACACCCCATCCATGGATACAGGAATATTTTTCCGGCCCGCGTGGTCGGGCGGCCTTAAAATCCAATGGGACGGTATCTGGACGGATGCCTGAAAAAAGTGATGGTAGTTAGCAATGGAAACTAGAGCACATTATGTTTTGATCGGCTTCTTCATGTTGTCCGTGATTTTTCTGACGCTGATGTTTGCCCTTTGGCTTGGTAGTGTCGAGCGCGAATATGATGAATATGATGTCATCTTCCGCGAACGCGTATCCGGGCTTTCTGTGGGGGGGACAGTGTTGTTCAATGGTATCAATGTCGGTGAGGTGCGCGATCTCAATCTTGCGCCCAATAATCCCAATGAAGTGATTGCCCGGGTGCGGGTTTCCAAAGGCACGCCGATTAAAACCAATACCGCCGCCGAATTGGAACTCGTTGGCATTACCGGTCTTGTGGCCATTCAATTTACCGGCGGCAGCCCCAATGCGGCCCTTTTGAAAGAGGCTTCGCGTGAGCGTGTTCCGTTGATCGAGGCGCGGCCATCGGGCATTGCGCAATTATTGGAGAGTAGTGGCAATATTCTGGAAGCGGCGCAACGCACATTAAGTCCGGAAAACACCGAAAGCGTTACCAATATTCTCAATAATATCGAGACCATAACCGAAGGTCTGGCGGGTGATCGCGACCGGATATCTTCGATCATCAAAAATGTCGATGAGACATCCGCCAATATTGCTGTCATCACGGCCAATCTTGAAAAATCTTCCAAACGGCTTGATTCTATTCTCGATGAGGTTGATCGCCTGATGGCCTCGGATATATCCGTGGCGGTTAATGCGTTCTCGAATTCGGCTGTTGAGGCAGAGCTGTTAATGCGCGATATGCGGGCCGTGCTGGAAGAAAACCGGGCGGCGCTGAAAGACTTTAGCGAGCAGGGGCTGGGGCAGGCATCGGCGGCGATTGCCGATAGTCGGCGTTTGATGCGCACGATTGACAGTATTCTGAAAGAAATTGAACGGGACCCGGCCAAGTTTTTCTTTGGCGACACGCGGCCAACCTATAATAAAAGCCGATAGGCGGAGCAGATAGATGAAACAAGCATTGAAAATACTCACCCTGTCGGCGCTGGCCTTTTCGCTATCCGGCTGCGCGTCACTTTTGTTCGGGGTCGGAGGCGATACGCCGCCACGCTATACTTTACATGCGGCGGTTTTCGAGCAAAGCGATACCAGCCCCGTGGATGCGCGCCTGATCATCGAGGATCCGCAATCGGAAGCGGCGTTTGACACAGCCGAAATTGCTTTATCCACGAATGATTTGCGGTTTGAATATTTCACCACCGGTGAATGGACCGATCGCGCCCCGCGCCTGCTTGGCATTGTGTTGGAGCGCTCTTTCCAGAACAGCGGCATTGTCACCAATATTGGTGATCGCACCACCATGCCCATTGGCGATTATATTTTCTACACCGATATGCGCGATTTCCACATGATGCAGGATAATGGGGGCTTGATCATCAAAATTGCCTATTATGCCCGCCTAACCAAAGGCAATGGGGACACGCTGGCTGTGCGGGAGTTTTCCATTGAGAAAAAGGTCAATAGCCGCACCTTGCAGCAGGCTGTCTTTGTGTTTAACGGCGCCCTGGAAGACCTCGCCCGCGAAACCATTTTCTGGGTCGATGAAATCATCAGTCACGACATCGCCGATGCGTTGATTGAAGAAACTGAAATGGCTGAGGGCGAAGCGGGCAAACGAGATTAGAGCACTTCGCGAAAAGTGGGAACCGGTTTTCGATGCGCGCATAATCTAGGGCGTATTCAACCATGGTTAATGGGTTTGGAGATGCCGGCAACACCGCCCATAAATCGACCGGTCGCAAAGCCAATAAGCGCGGTATTGTCGAGGCTATCCGTAAAAAGTAGGAGGAAGAATGGCTGGCGGCAAACCGCGAAGGGATTCTGGCCCATAACAAGCGCATTGGCGAGTCGGGTTGTTGTACCTCTCGTGCCGACAACAAAAGCCGACCATGAGCCATTACCGCGCTTAAAGCCAAGTATCACCATTGGGGCACGAAACTATATTCTGATGACCACTGATATTGACGTGCTTGTTGTCGGGCAGCTTGGGGCATTTGTATGTAATATTGAAGAAGATCATCGCGATGATATTGCACCGGCTCTCGATTTTCTGTTTCAGGGCTTTTGATAGTTGGCTTGTTATCGGCACGGTCGATTAGTAAAACGGGGTAGAGGGCATTTATCTTGTTCTCCAAAATAGATATTGTAGGAGGCCAGCTATCGGCTCACGTAAGGATTTTGGGTTTGTGATTTGAAAAAATTAAATAAAAAATGGTTTGAACTTGAAGATTTGAGGAAGCGTTTCTTCTCAAAATCCGTGTGGATTCCTATTTATGGTAGCAAAGAAATCTACAAAAAACATAACTATCCTGAAGTAGGTTATGTTGATGAGGTTTTAATTATCGGTTCGGCTGTAATATTCCATGAAAATAGAGAGGAGGTGGAAGAACTCAACTGGGATAGTTTTTGTGATACAAATAGCACTGCCTAC
>Ga0256839_1006411_pt1 | contig 10301 bp, 9 predicted proteins | sample 354166metaG_FD_185968 | JGI IMG/M metagenome (GOLD analysis project Ga0256839, IMG submission 185968) | Hydrothermal vent microbial communities from Mid Atlantic Ridge, Atlantic Ocean - 354-166 | ecosystem: Environmental > Aquatic > Marine > Hydrothermal vents | place: Atlantic Ocean: Mid... | reverse complement strand
AAATCAATATGTGTTGTTTTTAATTGTTTGTCTTCTTCTCCCCTTGAGGGAGAAGGTGGGCAACGCGTAGCGATGGTCGGATGAGGGGTATTGAGCTTATGCACCCCTCACCCAACTTCGACCATTGGTTCAGCTCTTTGCTTCACCGGGTCTTCGTATCCCTCTCCCGCAAGGGGAGAGGTTAGTCTTTCACGGGCACTTATTGTCTCACGGCAATACTTACCCGGATAAAATCCGGGTAAGGCCTACGACGGTGCGGGCTGTTCGCCCGGCTCGCAGTTTGCTCGCCATTCGGAGAGCTCTAAATATCCTATTTCAAACTACCACAAAACCTTTGAATGCGCTCGCATGCGTCCTTAAGCGCTTCAGTTGAAGTTGCATAGGAAATGCGGAAGTTGGGTCCAAGGCCAAAGGCGGAACCCTGAACAACGGCTACGCCTTCATTTTCCAATAGTGCGGTAATAAAATCCACATCGTTTTCAATCACTTTGCCCTGCGGTGTCGATTTGCCGATTAGTTTTGCGCAGGAAGGGTAGACGTAAAACGCACCTTCCGGCTTGGGGCATTCAATGCCGCTGGCCTGATTGAGCATGGAAACCACCAGATCGCGGCGCTCTTCAAACGCATCGCGTCTCGTGGTGATGAAATCCTGGGTGCCGTTGAGGGCTTCAACCGAGGCCCATTGGGCAATTGAACAGGCGCCAGAGGTCTGCTGGCCCTGTATCATGTCCATAGCCTTGATCAATTCAATCGGGCCTGCCGCATAGCCGATACGCCAGCCGGTCATCGCATAGGCTTTTGATACGCCGTTCATGGTGAGTGTGCGCTCATATAGGCCGGGCTCAACCTGTGCAGGCGTGGTAAATTCAAAATCGCCATAGACCAAATGTTCATACATATCATCGGTTAACACCCAAACATGCGGGTGGCGCATCAACACGTCTGTAAGCGCTTTTAATTCTTCGCGTGAATAGGCGGCGCCCGATGGGTTGGAGGGTGAGTTGAACATAAACCACTTAGTTTTTGGGGTAATGGCTTTCTCCAGCTGCTCTGGCTGCAGTTTGAAATTGTCCTCGATTGTGGCCTCAACAAAAACCGCGGTGCCGCCGCAAATGGCCACCATTTCCGGGTAGCTCACCCAATAGGGCGTTGGGATGATGACCTCGTCGCCCTTGTTCAAGGTTGCCATAAAAGCGTTGAACAATATCTGTTTGCCGCCGGTGCCGACGATCACCTGGGAGGGGTCATAATTCAGCTGGTTTTCGCGCTTGAACTTTGCCGCAATCGCCTGGCGTAGTTCGGGAATGCCGGAAACCGGTGTGTATTTGGTCTCTCCACGGTTGATCGCTTCTATGGCGGCTTGCTTGATATTGTCCGGGGTATCAAAATCTGGCTCACCGGCCCCAAGGCCAATAACATCCATGCCGCCAGCTTTTAGTTCGCGTGCCTTTTGAGCAACGGCAATGGTGGCGGAAGGTTGAACACGTGACAACAGGTCAGCGAGGAAAGCCATTTGAATTCTCCAATTATGATCAGCATATTTGAAAGCCGGTAATCGCAACTTCCAAGGCGGGCGAAAGTTATGCCCAAGACAGGATTTATGCAAGCATTGATGGCCTAAGATGAACTTATTTCATCATTGGCAACAACGGCGGCATTGGTTCATTCAATATGGTGATGGAATTATAAAAATTTGAATGTGACTATCAGGCACAGGCTGGCCTGTTTACCGCAAAAGTTTAATTGAATTGTGTATTAAGTCATAGACAGATAAAGGAACGAGGTGGTTTCATCGGTTGTTGGCTTAACTGGAGTTTGAATTGCTTAATTTCTATATCCGCCTATTGTTTTTCGGTGTCATGATTGCGTTTGGTGCGCAAGCGAATTTTGCTGTTTTAAGCCCAGCGCAGGCGGAGGTCACAACACCGTTGCAACCGTTAAAACCTACCTTTCGTATTATAAAAGGTACTTCTGATGAGACAACCGTAGATGAGCCGACTGCGAAGAAGCCTGCGAAACCCGCAAAACCCGGCAATTCGGATGCGGCGCGTACCTGGGCAGTGATTTCGGAAACCAAGGACATTACCGTTTTGGACCGGTTTATTGCGCAATTTCCAGGATCGGAACAAGCATTGCTGGCGTTAAACCGGCGCGATGAATTGGTGCGCGGATCTGTCGACACAAAGACCAGGCAAACCCAGCGCCCGGAACCACCTGTTCAATTTGAAGAGCGGCCAGAATTTTCACGCGCCATACAGACCGAGCTGTTTCGAATGGGGTGTGAGCCTGGCCGACCAGATGGGCAGTGGGGACGAAAAAGCATCGACGCGGCAAAACGGTTTTCAAAATATTCTGGGGTGGCGGTGGAAACCGGGTATCCAAATATTGCTTTGCTTGCCAGTGTTCAGGCCGGTGCGGATAATGTCTGCCCGTTGGAATGCGGTGTGAAGTTTGACAATATAGGCGGTCAATGCGTTGCGAAAACCTGCAAGCCGGGCCAAAAACTATCGTCTTCCGGTGTATGCTACACTCCGAAGACTGTTAAAACCTGCAAGGCGGGTCAAAAATTGTCCTCAAAGGGTCGGTGCTATACGCCGAAAGCTGCTAAAGTCTGCCGCCAGGGTGAGCGTCTTTCTTCACGTGGCGTTTGCTTTAAACCAAAACCTGTAAAAAAACAGGTTGCGACACCGCGAAAAGTCAATAAGCCAAATAAAAATCGTTGCACCTGGTGTCGAACCAAAACCGGTACTGAGGTATATGTTTGCGGCGCAAGGATAACCCGTTTGCAGGCCAGCGGTGATTGCGAATAGAATTGGCTGATAACTTTTAATTTTTGACCATTATGGTTTGGGCAGGCACAGGGTAATCAGGTGCTTGAAACCCTATTGCCACAGGCGAAAACTCCCGAATGAGCTTTAGGCGTATGGCGCGGGCATAATCTTCGAACCTTGAGGCGGTTATGGTAAAACTGCCTGGTCCCGAAATAAGGTTTTGCCGATACCAGTTGGATAAATTTGCATCGTCGGTTTCGATTGCCAGTCCATTGACGATGGTTTTGTTGGTAAGGGCGATAAAACGTGCGATTGGCAAGATTATTGCTCCCTTGTTCCAGGGAGCGGTTTCCGGCCCATCGCCCGATACATCAACGATTTTTCGAGTGGCGGTAATTTCGTTAATTTCCAGCATATTCAGTGCAAATGCCAGCCCGTCGCCAAGCCCGGTGCCACCGCCGCCAATCGCGGTCAATGCGCCGTGGCGGTTGTTGAAGGTCTCAACCCTTTTTGCAAACAGTTCCGCCGATTGAGGCGAATTCACAATAAACCACTCAGTCGGATATTTTGGGTAACCCGCATCAGACCAGATCAGCATTGCAACAGCGATGGATTGGTGGACGCCTTTTGATATGGCATCGAGAACCAAAGGATCGCGAAAGGCCGATGCAATTCCGTTTAATTGTAATTGTAATTCATTTCTGTTGATACTGCCGGAGGCATCGACAGCCAGGACAATTTCAACATCTACGTTTTTGATGGTGCCTTGTGCTGCTGCAATTGGCGCAAACGCCAGGAAAATGCACAGGGTGAATAATTTTGGAATTGAAGCACGCAGGAATGGAAATTTGATCCGGCTTTGAGTGATATTTGTGAAAATGCGCGCCAATTGGAACTTAATCGCTGTTGAATTTGGAAATTTGATCTGCAAGTATCGCATATTCTGCGCATTGAATGCCGCACCGGTTTTTTATCTCGTCAAGCTGTTGTTTTGCACTTGCAAGATCGCCCTTTTGTAAAAAGGCTTCTCCCATATATTCGCGCACCAGAGTATAATCAGGGTCGACCTCCAGCGCTTCTTTATAATAGCCAATCCCCACATCAACGCGGCCAGCCTTGCGGTGCGCGTAGCCCAAATAGTTCAAAATGCGTGGATCGCTTTTATCATAGGCAAAAGAAAGAACCTGAATTGCATCGTTGTAGCGCCCACGTATAGCCAGATCGCGGCCGGTTTGATAAATGTCCTCATCGTCGACTAGGCTGCTCTTCTTGATGATAACGCATTTCTTGCGCTTCTTGCTCCAGATTTTGCCTTTTTTGCATTTTGGCGTGACAACGGTGGCGCTTCCGCTGTTGCTATTTCCCATGGCAGGTGCTGCTGTTACTAAAGAAAATGTAATTAGGGCCGCGATCAATACGGTGTGAATTTTTAAACCAATGCTAAACATTGCAACGTCTCCCGTTGAGATAAATGGGTCGTGCCGGGCCGGATGACAATTGGGAAGATGTATTTGCAAGCCTTGGCAGACATATTTTGTCGTGATCATAGATCATTACTATGAGAAATAATATGAAACCCTTCTCACAGTTGGGTGAGTGAAAGTGTTTGAGGCGGGCCAGACAATAAAACTTTTAAATTGCTGCGCTTTAAGTGGATTTAGCTGGTATGTTGGTGGTGCGGCCTGGTAATAGTTGCACCATTAGAATTGCTGCGAATATCAGGAAACAGCCCATATAGCCGATTGTATCCAATCGTTCATCCAGCAGGATTGCTGCAAACAGGGCGGCAAACAGCGCTTCTGATGACAATAGTATGGCCGCATTGGCTTCGCTTGTATAACGCTGACCAATTGCCATTAAGGTGAAGGCCAGCCCGCCGGCAAAAATGCCGCCATATAGAATTTCCGGCGCTGCCTGTAATATGATGTTGAAATTTGCCGCTGGTTCAATTGCAGCAGTGAATGAATTATTAGCAAATATTAAATGCGCGATGAGTGAAACAATACCGGCGACGGCAAATTGGATTACCGCCGTTTGCACAGGTCGGCCATACTTCTGGACAGAATATCCCATCAATACGATATGGCCAGCACCAATGAATGCGCCGATTATTACCAGAATATCACCCTGATTGAGACCGGAAAAACCTTCACCACCCAACAGATATATGCCGATCATTGCGGTGACGGCTCCCGGCCAAATGACCCAGTGCTGTTTTTGGCGCAATATTATCAAAACCATTACGGGTACAATTATAACGTAAAGGCCGGTCAAAAAACCGGCGCTGGTAACCGTGGTTACCAATAGGCCAACCTGTTGAAGGGCCATAGTGCTGAAAAACAGCAGGCCAACCAGTATTGCCTGCTTAATGGATGCTTTTAACGGGGGAAGGGGAGTGGTTGAGGTTGCGTCTTTCGAGCGCTCCCAAAAGGCAAAGGGAATGACAACCAGTGTTGCCAGTAAAAAGCGCAATGTCATAAACAGCATGGGACCAACATCTTCCATCGCGGTTTGCTGGGCAATGAAACCCATGCCCCAAATAATGCCTGCGAATAGCAAGAGTGTATTGGCCAAACGTCGTGACATTTTTTTCCTGAAAGATTCGAATCAACTGGGAGAATGTGACTTATTTGACTGATCGTTGCGCCAAAATAGCAGCAGTTCACAGCTATAAGAAAAATAATCGGATTGATAGGCCTTTTCTACAACATAAACTTACATTCATATCTATGTATATGATTTGTTTTTAACCAGTTGATAAATAAATGTAATTTACGTTAGGGAAGAAACCTTCAAAAAAGGAATGTGTGAAAAAATTCACATGACGTTTACGTAATAGTCGTTTTTTTGCAAAAACCCTTTTATTTCACGCTGTTCCAGTTATATTGCATTTGTGTTCAGGCATGGATCTGAACAAACGCTGCCGGTCGTGTTATTCTCTGAATGCAAACCAGCTCGAAGTTTGACTGATGGATTCCCGTCAGGCGGCTTCCGAATAACCTAGTATTTAGGCGGTAGAAATTTGTAATTTCCAGCGGCTGATTATTTGCTCTTCTGGCGTGAAATGCACGTTTTAGGGCCAATTTGATGCGGCTTGAAATTGTGATCCAAGACCCGGCGCACTGACAGGCATCCTCCCAAGCCTGGCAAGTGTAGCTGCGTCTTTGGGCTGGGTGCTGTTCTGCCGCATCGAATACATGATTGCCGGCATGGTCGGATCGCAAGATCGGGGCAGCCATGACTGAGCGTATGGGCGTACGCTTTACCGGCATAGGTATGTGCTTGCACATGCCGAACGTGCCGGAGCCATCCCCTGGTTCCGGCACACCTTTTTTGCTCTTTGAATATTGATGTTGTTGTAAACATACGAATATTGTGTGCCAGATTATTTTTCCGGCTGGAAATTTCAATGTGGCCATCTTCGCGACCACTTTTCATCCTTTAAATAGTGCTATGTTTAATTTGGTTTTGCATTCGATAATCAAAGAAAAAAAGTAGAAGTTTTGAGGCCCATTTAGATTGTTCAGACTGCCGCCAATACGATTTGCCCGATTTCCAGCTTCCCAGTTTGCCTGTAAATTTTGGCTGGTAGGGTTGGTCTTGTTGGCCGGGTGCGCTTCGCGGGGGGAACTTGCCTTTTTGGATGACGCAGAGATTGCATCACCTTCGATCGCTTCTCATCGTATTTTTGTTGCGACCAGCCGCAGCCCAGCCAATGATGTTACAGGGTTCAGCGCGGGAAGGTCACAGAACCTGTCATTTGCCAGATATTCGGTCAGTGTGCCGCCTGGTCATAAGTCGGGTAAAATTGAGTGGCCAGCCCATCATGCCGACCAGAAAAAGCATTTCGTAACCACAGGCGTTGAGACCTTTAAGGGGCCTTCAGAATTCGTTGCAAATATAAATAAGGAAGTAGCCAACACGCCAATTTCGCAGCGCGATGCAATCGTCTATGTGCATGGGTATAACACAAATTTTGCCGAAGGCCTTTATCGGTTGGTGCAAATGACTAATGATTTAAAAAAACCTGCGGTAACTATACATTATTCATGGCCTTCTGCCGGAAAGGCTCTGGGGTATCTCTACGATCGTGACAGTGTATTGACTGCACGGGACGGCTTGGAGAAACTTCTGATAAATGTGGCGAACAGTTCGGTTGAGCAAGTAATACTGGTTGCTCATTCAATGGGTGGTCAGTTGGCGGTGGAAACGCTTCGGCAAATTTCGATTAGAAATAACAATTCGCTAAAGAGCAAATTAGCAGGTGTTTTCTTGATTGCACCGGATATTGATGAGCAAGTGTTTCTGGCGCAGATAAAGTCTATTCGACCTTTACCTCAGCCATTCTTCGTCTTCGTTTCAGACAATGATAAGGCGCTGAAACTTTCCAGTTTCATTGCCGGTGGTGGCAAGCGGGTTGGTTCGGTAACGCAATCTGCCGCAATGGAGGATCAGGGTATCACACTTGTCGATACATCAAAGTTCAATGATGGTGACCCTCTCAACCACTTGACATCGGCGACCTCGCCAACCTTGATTTCACTGGTTAAGAAACTCTCAAAACGCGCTTTGCTGATTGGCTCACTTACCAAGACAGAATTCAGCTTCCTTAACGAGAGCCCTTAGAACAGAGCCGCTGGGTGTATGAAAAATTTTGCTCAAACTCACCTGACAATAACGGCATTGTGAGTGAGTGTTCATTTTATTTGGTAACCTTTGTTTGGTACATATCCGGTGATGAATTCATGAGGAGGCCTTGCGCATGCTTATTAAAGAAAACAAAATTTGGGATATGAGTGAAAACCTCACCACACCAGAGGGTGCGTTTCTAAACCGTCGTGAACTGATGAAGGCTGCCGGAATAGGCGGATTGTCGTTGGGTATTGGCGGATTTATGTCGCCATCTGCTTATGCTGAAGTTGATCCAACCGCTGATCTTTACCCGGCCAAGCGCAATGAGGCTTTTACGCTCGATCGTGATCTGACCCCGGAAGATGTGAACCTGAAATATAATAATTTCTATGAGTTTGGTTCGCACAAACAAATTTACAATAACGCGCAAAAACTTCAGACCCGCCCGTGGGAAGTATTGATTGATGGTATGGTGGAAAAGCCAATGACCATCGGTTTTGATGATCTGGTGCGCAAGATGCCACTGGAAGAGCGGCTTTATCGCCATCGTTGTGTGGAAGCATGGTCGATGACCATTCCCTGGTCGGGATTTGCTTTGAAGGAGCTGGTGAAACTTGCCAACCCGCTTTCGAGTGCAAAATTTGTTAAAATGGAAACTTTTCACAACCCCAAAATGGCTTCTGGTCAAAAGCAAGCCTGGTATCCGTGGGCCTATACGGAATGTTTGAGCATTGAAGAGGCGACCAATGATTTGGCGTTTATGGTAACCGGCGCTTACGGCAAGCCATTAGCCAAACAGTTTGGCGCACCTTTGCGGTTGGCGCTGCCTTGGAAATATGGATTTAAGTCAATTAAGTCGATCGTAAAAATCAGCTTCGTGGAAAAAATGCCGAAAAGCTTCTGGGAAACGCTGAATGGTTCGGAATATGGTTTTTGGGCCAATGTGAACCCGAAATATGATCACCCGCGCTGGAGTCAGGCAACCGAGCGGGTTTTGCATACTGGCAAACGGGTGCCGACCTTGATCTATAACGGTTATGGCGATCAGGTCGCATCAATGTATTCCAACCTCAAAGGGCGGACCGCATTTTACTAGAGCTGGCCATCTCTTAAAATCTGCCATATTTTAATGGAAGCAGTTTGATTTTCGGAGATGATTCCTCTAAAATCTTTCGATGAATCAACAATTTAATGTACGAGAAGGGTTTCGCCAGCAGGCGGTACCTTGCGATGCGCTTGGCTCTCCATTCACGGCGCGATTGTGCAATTTAATGGCTGAGCGGATGGGGGTTGAGAACCCGGTGGGTGACATCGTGCTAAATTGGCCGGGCGATTCCGGTGGCACCGGTGATGCGCTGGCCTTGCGGGTTTGTGGTGCGTTGCACGCGCTGGTGATCGAAGGGTTATGCCTGTCGCTTGCTAAAATCTATCCACCCAATCACCAGAATATCAGTGATGATGATCTGTGGCGGGTGATAAATGATGCCTTTGTTGAGCATGCGGATTTTGTTCTTGATCGGTTGAAATCGGCGCCTCAAACTAATGAGGTGCGCCGCGCGTCTATTCTATTGCCGGGCTTTTCAGAAATTGCCCGATTGACCGGTTTGCCAATGGTCTTATCAGAGCTTGGGGCATCGGCCGGGCTTAATTTGAACTGGGATCGATTCCACTTTGAAATTGCCGGACAACGCTGGGGTGATAAAAATAGTTCGGTTCGACTTTCGCCTGAGTGGAAGGGCGGTACTCCAAAGTTACAGCCGGTTGAAATTGTTGCTCGGGCAGGGTGCGATTTAACCCCGCTGAATGTTAGCGATGATAACATGCAAATGCGGCTATTGTCCTATATCTGGCCGGACCAGAGCGAGCGGATTGCCCGCACAAAAGCGGCCATTGATATTGCGGTTGCCAATGGTACGCAGGTTGATCAATCGGATGCCATTGATTGGCTGGATATGCGCTTAAAAGGCTCTCACGAGGGTTCTGTGCATGTGGTTTATCATACCATAGCCTGGCAGTATTTTCCCGAGGATGTTCAAAAGCGCGGCGTTGAACTGATGCAAAATGCCGGCGCAAAGGCAAGTGCCAATACGCCAATTGCGTGGTTGCGCTTTGAAATGGATGGAAAATCACCGGGGGCGGCACTCTCCCTGACACTTTGGCCTTCAGGTGAGGAATATTACCTTGCCCGGGCCGATTTTCATGGGCGCTGGATAGACTGGCAATAATATTCTACACTGCCAATCTAGCTGAATACAACCGGGGTTGCGATTGAATGCAGTTTGATCTGACAAGTATGTTTGAGACTATTGTTGCAACAATTTCCTCATGGGTGAGTTTTTTATTGCAGCCCTGGACGTTTATTCAACTTGGTATTCTTGTTGCAATCTATCTTGTCTCGCTGTTTCTCTCTAAATTTATTGAACCACCGGTCGAAGCTCATGCCCGTAAGTTAAAGGTCAATATGGGCACCATGCGGTTGGTGGTGGCCCTGCTTCGACGGTTTGAATGGGTCATTTTCATGATCCTTTCCTGGTCTGCATTTACCGTTTTACGGGCGACCACATGGACCAGCCGCTCTTATCTGATTTCTGTTGCCTTGAGCCTTGCAACCGCCTGGTTGATCATTGCTGTTTCCAGCAATGTTATTCGTTCGCGAGCGATTGCAAAAATGGTGGCAATTTTCGGCTGGATATTCGTTGCGCTTTCGATCGTCGGTTGGCTGGATGGTGTTGAAGATTTTCTGGATGCAGCGGCTTTTAACGTCGGTAATTTCAGGCTCTCTGCGCTGCGGGTTATACAGGGCATTGTAATGATTTCCGCATTGCTGTGGTTCGCCACCGGCACCGGAAATTATGCAGACCGGCGCATTCACGAGATTGAAGATCTTGCACCATCATT
>Ga0256839_1006410_pt1 | contig 10301 bp, 8 predicted proteins | sample 354166metaG_FD_185968 | JGI IMG/M metagenome (GOLD analysis project Ga0256839, IMG submission 185968) | Hydrothermal vent microbial communities from Mid Atlantic Ridge, Atlantic Ocean - 354-166 | ecosystem: Environmental > Aquatic > Marine > Hydrothermal vents | place: Atlantic Ocean: Mid... | reverse complement strand
AAAGCCAACACTTTCCCCCATCATATGCAAGGTGGCATCCACATAAACCGGGGCCATTTCGCCAATGGCCAGAGCTTGAACCGCGTCCATATCGACCTCTCCGGTGACGCTGGCGATCTCCATATTATTGAATACATGCTCGATCATGCGCTCGTTGCGGATATCGATATTGGTTTCCACGCTGCCAAGAGATACCGTGATTGTGGCCCTGCCATCCTGCCCTACCTGACCCGATACGGCGGTAAAGCTGTGGGCTTCCCCGATGCTGCCTTTTTTGACCGAGCCAAAAGAAACCGCAGAGGCGCTCGGGTCCACGACCCATGTCTGGGCCAAGCCGGCATTGGCCAGCAGCGCAAAGCCCGCTCCGGCGATAAGGGTTTTCAGATTGTTCATTGGCGTTCTCCCTGTTAGGTTACGGCAATTGTTTTGCCGTCAGAGAGATCAACACCTAAGGATAGAATAATATTCGATCGTAAGGAAAAAGAAATCCGGTCCGGGCTGGAAGCGCTTTGGCCGCGGCTCTGGCGCTTTGCCTATGGGATTTCAAGAAACAGGCATGATGCCGAAGATCTGGCCCAGATGACCTGCCTGAAGGCTTTGCAAAACACCGCCCGCTTCAAGCGAGGCACCCATCTGGACCGCTGGGTATTCACGATTTGTCGAAATCTATGGCTGAACGAGATCCGGAGCCGCAAACTGCGCAGCGGAAACGGCTGTATACCCGTAGACGAAACCACCCCTCTGATCGAGCAAGACGGGAGCGAAACGAACATTTTTGCTTCTCAGGTGTTAACCCAGGTGATGGCGCTGCCGGATGCGCAACGTGAAACGGTGCTATTGGTATATGTCGAGGGATTCTCTTATAAGGAAGCTGCGGCAATTCTCGGCATTCCTGTCGGCACAATTATGAGTAGGCTTGCGGCAGCGCGAAAAGCTTTGGCTCCCATGAAGGCAACAGAAAAATGATGTTCTCGGATGAAGACATAGCCGCCTATCTGGATGCGGAGCTTGAGGCTGAACGGATAGCGGAATTTGAAAAGCTGCGCGCCTCCAGCCCGGAATTCGCTCGCCGTGTGGCAGCGATGGAGGTTGATATTCTAGCGGTGCGGGCGGCCTTTTCTCCTTTGCTGGCCCAAGCGCCTGCATATACCGCACCGCCTGCGAAGCGCCCATGGGCTTGGGCAGGCGCGGCGGCGGCTGTGGTTTTGCTGGCGCTTGGCATAGGATATTCACAATTTGCGAAGCCCGATGTTGAAGCATGGCAAATGGAGGTGGCCCATTATCAGGCGCTCTATGTGCCGGAAACGGTGGCGGTGATTTCGCCGGATCCTGTGCGGATAAAACAGGAGCTAGCGCGCGCAGAGGGCCTGTTGGGCATAGAGCTGGGCTATGCCGGGCTGTCAAATGTGCCGGGGCTTACCCTGCTTCGCGCGCAGGTGCTGGGCTATGAGGGCCGCAGCCTGATCCAGATCGTTTATGCCTCTGAAGATGGCACCCCTGTTGCATTTTGTATTCTGAATGGTGCTGACGGGACCGTATCCGAAACCGGATTTGTCCGCCTGCTGGGCATGGACTCCGCGCTTTGGCAGGGGCCGGCGCACGGCTTTATGGTGATCGGCGGGCAGAATCCGGAGCTGATATCGAACGCCGCCCGCTATTTGCGCCAGCTGCTCTAGAGCGGGCAAAGCCGGCAGGTGAAGTGCCGCATCATGCGCGGTTCTTTCACCACTTTCAGGCCCTTCAGGCTGTCTTTTTCGGCTTTTAGCTGCTCGAAGGCCTCAATCATATAATCGGCGTGGGATTGGGTATAGGTGCGCCGGGGAATGGCAAGGCGCACCAGCTCCATCGCAGCGGGCTTTTCAGAGCCATCGGGCTGGCGGCCAAACATCAGCGAGCCGATCTCCACGCCGCGAATACCCCCGATTTCATAGAGCCGGTTGGCCAGTGCCTGCGCCGGATATTCCAGCGGATCAATATGGGGCAACCACGCTTTGGCATCGATAAACACCGCATGGCCGCCAGCGGGTTTCACCACCGGCACGCCCATCGCGTCCAGCCGGTCAATGATATACTGGTTGGTGCCGATGCGGTAGCGCAGGTAATCCTCGTCCACGATTTCGGCCAGCCCTTGCGCGATCGCTTCCAGATCGCGCCCTGCCAGCCCGCCATAAGTCACAAAGCCTTCGGTTTGAATGAGGCGCACGCGGGCATCATCGGCCAGATCATCATCATTCAGCGCCAGCCAGCCGCCGATATTTCCAAAAGCGTCCTTTTTGGCCGACATCGTCATGCCATCGGCCACAGAAAAGCAATCGCGCACGATCTCGGGGATCGAGCGCCCGCCCTGCCCCGGCTCGCGCTGCTTGATAAACCATGCGTTTTCGGCAAAGCGGCAACCATCGATGATAAAGGGCCGGCCATGGGCTTTGGCCAGCGCCGCCACGGCGCGGATATTTTCCAAGCTCACGGGCTGTCCGCCGCCGGCATTATTGGTGAGGGTATGCATAACGCAGGGAACGCTATCGCCATGCTCGATCAGAAAGGCCTCCAGCTTTTCAAGGTCCATATTGCCCTTGAACGGATGCAGGGACTGGCTGTCCTTGCCCGCCTCGATCACCAGATCAAAAGCCAGCGCGCCACTGCCTTCGATATTGCCGCGCGTGGTATCAAAATGGGTGTTGGAGGGGATGTTTTTGCCCACACCGCCCAAAAGGCTGAAAAGGATCGCCTCGGCGGCGCGGCCTTGATGGGTGGGGATGATATGCTTGAAGGGCATCAGATTCTGCACCGCCGCCTCGAAGCGATCAAAGGAGGGCGATCCGGCATAGCTTTCATCGCCGCGCATAATCGCGGCCCATTGCGCAGCGCTCATGGCGCCGGTGCCGCTATCGGTCAGCAGGTCAATCAGCACATCATCCGATTTCAGGCCAAAAAGATTATAATGCGCCGCGCGCAATTTGGCTTCGCGCTCTGGCCGGGTGGTGATGCGGATCGGTTCGACAGATTTGATACGAAAGGGTTCGATGATGGTTTTCATCAGGGCTTCTCCAGTTTTGGACAGGCCCCGACGCCATGTGACAACCAATAACACAAACGGGGCCAGCGCCGCGGTTGCCGCATTAAGCGAGCCGCGCTCAGCGCCCATTAGGTTGCACACTTAAATAGCCATTTTGCGCGCCGCGCGTCAAGGCCCCGATGCGGCGGCTTTTCCTGCCGGCATCCCGCATCAAGCCTCGGCCTTTACCGCCGTAATTGAAGGGCTGGCCTTGGCTAGCGCGGCTTGACGCTGCTGGTCACATAATTCACCGAAAGATCCCGCTCGGAAATCGACCAGCTCCAGAGTAGCGGATTAAAGGCAAAGCCCTTGCGGTCCACCGGCTCCAGCCCGGCCTTTTCGATCAGGGCAAAAAGCTCGTCCGGTGTGATGAATTTATGCCATTCATGGGTGCCTACAGGCAGCCAGCGCATCACTCGCTCGGCGCCGATAATCGCCACCAGATAGCTTTTCGGATTGCGGTTTATGGTGGAGCAAATCATCAGCCCGCCGGGCTTGAGCAAGGCTTGGCAGGCCTGCATAAACGCCTGCGGATCAGCCACATGCTCGATCACCTCCATATTCAGGATCACGTCGAATTGCTCGCCCTCGTCCACCAGCGCTTCGGCCATGGTATTGCGATAATCGATTTCCAGCCCTGATTGACGGGCATGGATTTGCGCCACGGGGATATTGCCCGCCGCCGCATCCGCCCCGACCACATCGGCCCCGAGCCGCGCCATCGGCTCGCTCAAAAGCCCGCCGCCACAGCCGATATCCAGCAAGCGCAGCCCTTCAAACGGCTTCAGGCTTTTGGAATCACGGCCAAATTCGGCGGTGATCTGATCCACGATATATTCCAGCCGCGTCGGATTCAGCATGTGCAGCGGTTTGAATTTACCGGTCGGATCCCACCATTCAGTGGCCATGGCCTCGAATTTCGCCACCTCGTCTGCGTCAATGGTATTTCTGGATTCCGTTGCACTCATCTTCTCAACCTGCCATGCTGCAAAAAAGCTAATCCGGATTGTGCCACCAAATGCCCGAAACTACCAGCCCGCAAGCCAGCCGCACCCGTCTTTACCCCCACCGTGAGCCGTTTATGACGGAAACCATGGAAATGACCGATGGCCACCGGCTTTATGTCGAGCAATCGGGCAATCCGCACGGCATTCCGGTGGTGGTGCTGCATGGCGGGCCGGGCGGCGGGTGCAGCCCCTCTATGCGGCGCTATTTCAATCCCGATCATTACCGCGCCATTCTGTTTGACCAGCGCGGCTGCGGGCGCTCCACCCCTTTTGCCAGCGTGGAAAACAACACCACATGGGATCTGGTGGCGGATATCGAGCGAATTCGCGAGCGCCTCGGCGTTGATAAATGGGTGGTTTTTGGTGGCTCCTGGGGGGCGACGCTGAGCCTGCTATATGGGCAGGCCCATCCTGCGCGGGTGCGCGCCATGGTGCTGCGCGGGGTGTTTACCATGACGAAAGCCGAGCTGGATTGGTTTTATGGTGGTGGTGCGGGGCAATTCTGGCCCGAAGCCTGGGCACCGTTTATCGGCATCATTCCGCGCGAGGAGCAGGACGATCTGATTTCGGCCTACCACAAACGCCTGTTTGGCGAGGATCCCGAAGCGGCGGCGCAGGCCGCGCGGATATGGGCGGGCTGGGAAAATACGCTGGCCACATTGGTTTCGGATGGCAAGATCCGCGGCACCGGCGCGCGGCATGCCCAGGCCTTTGCCCGCATCGAAAACCATTATTTCAAGCATGGTGGCTGGTTGGATCGCGATGATCATATCGCGCAAAACATGGGTAAGCTCGCCGGTATTCGCGGTTATATCGTGCAAGGGCGATATGACATGGTTTGCCCGCCGCATACCGCGCTGAAAGTGCATCATGCATGGCATGGTTCGGAGTTGCGGATGGTAAATCTGGCGGGGCATGCCATGTCTGAAACCGGTATCGCGGCCGAGCTGGTATCGGTGATGGAAAAAATTGCGGCTGAAGGAGAAGATCATGCGTAGAGTTTTCAAATGGGCGTTTCGCGCTGTGCTGCTGCTGGCGCTGGTGGTTGGCGGCATGGCGATCTGGAAGCGCGATGATATCACGCGGCTATTGGCAGTGAATTCACTGTTTGACGAGGATCGCATCGTTTCGAATTTCTCCGGTTTTGACGGGCTTTTCTTTAGTACCCCGCTGGATATCCCCGAGGGCCCGCCCAGCCCGCTTCCGGCGAACCCGCTGGAAATGCCGGATATATCCGATTGGGTGGCGCAAAGGGCCGTAACCGCGCTGGTGGTGCTGAAAGATGGCGAAATCGCCCATGAAAGCTATTATCTGGGCACAAGCGATACCGATCTGCGGATCTCGTGGTCGGTGGCGAAAAGCTTTCTTTCGGCCCTGATGGGGATTGTGCTGGAGGAAGGCGATATTGCCTCGATCGATGATCCGGTGACGAAATATGCCCCCGCGCTGAAGGGCGGCGCTTATGATGGCGCGAGCATTCGCAATGTGTTGAACATGGCGTCTGGCGTGCGGTTTAACGAGGATTATCTGGATTTCAACTCCGATATCAACAAGATGGGTCGGGTGCTGGCGCTGGGCGGCTCTATGGATGAATTTGCGGCGGGGCTGAGCGAAAAAAACCGCGAGCCGGGGGTGGCGTGGCAATATGTGTCGATCGATACCCATGTTCTGGGCATGGTTATTCGCGGGGCCACCGGGCGCAGCATTCCGGAGCTGATGGTCGAAAAGCTGCTCGCCCCGCTGGGGCTGGAGGCGGCTCCGTATTACGTGACCGATGGGTCCGGTGTGGCTTTTGTGCTGGGCGGGCTGAATTTGCGCACGCGGGATTATGCCCGCCTCGGGCAGATGTTTTTGCAAAACGGTATGTGGAACGGCGAACAGCTGGTGCCTGCAAGCTGGGTGGCGGCCTCTACCGTTTCCTCTGCGCCCGACCTGCCCGGGGATGTGGGATACGGCTTTCAGTGGTGGATGCCGGCCGATACGGAGACAGGCGAATATTTTGCCCGCGGGGTTTATGGGCAATATATTTATATCAGCCCGCGTGCCAATGTGGTGATCGCACTGAATTCGGCAGATCGGGGCTTTACCGAAGCAGGGGTCAACCAGCAAAATATTGATATGTTTCGCATGATCGCTGCGCAAGTGGGCGCGGCGGAATAATCGTCTCGGGGCGGCTTTATAATATATATCTGCTCGAATCCATCGGTGCAGATGACGAATCCGGCCGGGCTTTCATCTTGTTTCCGGCGGCATTGGGGAAGGATATCTCTATCGGTTTTTGGCTGTAAATCCGGAATATGCTACTTATAACACAAAAAAAGCATGTAATTACTCCTGTTACATTTTTTCAATAAGTAATTGAACTATAAGAATATGTTTGTAACAAAATCCTAAGTTTTTCTCCAAAATTACATAATCACACATTTTATAGGTAGTTTTTTACCCGAATATCGTCTATTGCTGGAATATGTTCAGAGCGATTAAAAAACTATTCATTGTTCCCTCCGTTATATTCTTTGCCGGAATGAATCCCGTCTTTGCCGATAGTGATGCTGCCGAGGGCGAGCGCCTTTACAAAACGCTTAGATGCGCCAGTTGCCATGCAGTTGGCCCGGGGGCCAAAAACCGGGTTGGCCCGCAATTGAACGAGATTATGGGTCGGGCAGCCGCCGGCATCGAGGGCTTTCGCTATTCCCGCGCCATGGTTGCAAGGGCAGAAGAGGGGCTGGTCTGGGATGAGGAAAACCTTCGCGCTTTCCTGACGGCACCATCCGAATTTGTGCCGCGCACGCGTATGGCCTACCGCGGGGTGCGTGACGATGAAGACATAACCGCTTTGATGGTTTATCTCGCCACGCTGACCCCGGAAACCAACCTTGGCGTGGCCCATATCGAGCCGGGCGACCCCGAGGTGGCGCCGGAAATTCTTGCAATCGAAGGCAATGTGGAATTCGGGGAATACCTGTCTTCGACATGTGTCACTTGTCATCAGGCCAGCGGCGAAAGCAACGGTATACCCCCGATCATCAATTGGCCCGCCGAGGCCTTTGTGACAGTGCTGCACGCATACAAGAACAAATCAAGGGATAACGAGGTGATGCAGCAAATCACCAGCACCCTTGGTAATGAAGAGATCGCTGCCCTGGCAGCATATTACGAAAGTATCCAAGAATAACCAATCATAAATCTACGGGAGAGATTAGATGAAACTAGACAGACGAGGATTTTTGGGCGCAGGTGTTGCTGCTGCGGCAACGGTGAGCGCACCTATGGTGTTGGCCGGTGGCCATGGCAAGCCAAAGGTTGTGGTTGTTGGCGGCGGTGCTGGTGGTGCCACAGCCGCGCGCTATATCGCCAAGGATAGCGGCGGTGCGATCGATGTGACCCTGATCGAGCCGACCCGCACCTATTACACCTGTTTTTTCTCCAATCTCTATCTTGGTGGCTATCGCGATATGGCCAGCCTTGGCCACACCTACGGAACCATGGCTTCGCAGGGCGTGAATGTGGTGCATGACTGGGCCATTGGCGTGGATCGTGATGCCAAAACAGTGGCGCTGGCTGGCGGTGGCTCGGTGCCTTATGACAAGCTTATCCTGTCACCGGGCATAGATTTCCGCGATGATGCGGTTCAGGGCTGGGATACCAGCGCACAAAACGCCATGCCGCATGCTTATAAGGCCGGCTCGCAAACCGAGCTGCTTCGTGCACAAATGGAAGCGATGCCCCAAGGCGGCACCTATGCCATGGTGGCCCCGCCCAACCCTTTCCGCTGCCCTCCCGGGCCATATGAGCGGGTATCGATGGTGGCAAATTACTTCAAGGAAAACAATCCTACGGCCAAGATCCTGATCTTTGATCCCAAGCCGGGCTTTTCCAAGCAGGCGCTTTTCCAGGATGGCTGGGCGCGGCACTATGCCGGTATGGTCGAATGGATCAGCCCTGATTTTGGCGGCGCGGTAGATGAGGTGCGCCCGGGCAGCATGGAAGTGGTGGCTGACGGTGAAGTGGTAAAGGTGGACGTGTGCAACGTGATCCCTGCCCAGAAAGCTGGCCGGATTGCGGAACTTGCAGGCGTGACCAACGATGCTGGCTGGGCACCGGTGAACCCGCATAGCATGGCCTCCCGCGAAGATGAAAACATCTATGTGCTGGGCGATAGCTCGCAACAGGGCGATATGCCGAAATCCGGCTTCTCGGCCAATAGCCAAGCCAAGGTTTGCGCCAATGCGGTGCGGGGCGAGCTGACCGGCTCCACCGTGTTCCCTGCGCGCTTTGCCAATACCTGCTGGTCATTGCTGGGCACGGAAGACGGCGTGAAAGTCGGGGCATCTTACGAGGCCACCGACGAGAAAATCGCCAAAACCTCCGGCTTTATCTCGCAAGTGGGCGAAGATGACGCGACCCGCGCCACCACCTATGAAGAGAGCGTGGGCTGGTATGACGGGATTACGGCGGATATGTTCGGGTAATTAGCGACCACCACTCGCTAAGAAGAGAGAGGCGCGTGTTATGCACGCGCCTTTTTCGATTTTCGGGTGCGTTATGGTTAAAACCATAGCCTGAATACGCGATCAGCGTTAGGAAAATAACCCTCTTTGATCACACGGCTCCTCATCCGGGCGCGCACCTCCTCGGCGACCTGAAGTCGTCGGCTGCGCCTTCCTTTATTCAGCCCACCTCGTCGGTGCGTAATTGCCCTGACGGGCCGTGGCCTCGCTGCGCTCGGCGGGGAAAGTGGTGAATATAGGAAATTGCTGCAAATGTGGTGCTGATTTCGCGCGCATAGGGTTGCGCCCTGCGCTACAGCGATTATAACCACCCCAATTTGCAAATCACGGCGAATCCATTTTCGGGCGGGCTAAGCGGCGCGCACGACCAAACGCACGGGGCCATCATGCCAAAAAGAACCGACATTTCCTCCATCATGATCATCGGCGCGGGGCCGATTATTATTGGCCAGGCCTGCGAGTTTGATTACTCGGGCACGCAGGCCTGCAAGGCGCTGAAGGAAGAAGGTTACCGTGTTATTCTGGTGAACTCCAACCCGGCGACAATCATGACCGACCCCGAAATGGCGGATGCGACCTACATTGAGCCGATCACGCCGGAGACTGTGACCAAGATCATCGACAAAGAGCGCCCCGATGCGCTGTTGCCGACCATGGGCGGCCAAACCGGCCTGAACACGGCGCTGGCACTGGATGATATGGGCGTGCTGGAAAAATTCAACGTGGAGCTGATTGGCGCGGATCGCAAAGCTATCGAAATGGCCGAGGATCGCAAGCTTTTCCGCGAGGCGATGGATCGGCTCGGCATTGAAAACCCCCGCGCCACCATTGCCGAAACCATGGAAGAATGCATGGCGGCGCTGCCCGATATCGGCCTGCCCGCCATTATCCGCCCTGCCTTTACCATGGGCGGCACCGGCGGCGGCATTGCCTATAATAAAGAGGATTACGAGCATATCTGCGCCACGGGCCTTGATGCCTCTCCGGTGAACCAGATCCTGATTGATGAAAGCCTGCTCGGCTGGAAGGAATTCGAGATGGAGGTGGTGCGCGACAAGGCCGATAATGCCATCATCATTTGCGCGATTGAAAACGTGGACCCGATGGGCGTGCATACGGGCGATAGTATAACCGTGGCACCGTCACTGACGCTGACGGATAAAGAATACCAGATGATGCGCAGCCATTCTATAAATGTATTGCGTGAAATCGGGGTGGAAACCGGCGGCTCCAATGTGCAATGGGCCGTAAACCCCGCTGATGGCCGTATGGTGGTGATCGAGATGAACCCACGGGTGAGCCGCTCCTCGGCGCTGGCCTCAAAGGCCACGGGTTTCCCGATAGCCAAAATTGCCGCCAAGCTGGCGGTGGGCTATACGCTGGACGAACTCGATAATGACATCACCAAGGTGACGCCGGCCAGCTTCGAGCCGACCATTGATTATGTCGTTACCAAAATTCCGCGCTTTACCTTCGAGAAATTTCCCGGCTCGGAAGCAACACTGACCACCGCCATGAAATCGGTCGGCGAAGCCATGGCCATTGGCCGCACCATCCATGAGAGCTTGCAAAAGGCACTGGCGAGCATGGAAACGGGGCTGAGCGGCTTTGACGAGGTCGATATCCCCGACATGCCCGAAGAACTGACCTATGAACAAGGCTTCAAGGTGGGGCTGGACCGGATTATTGTGGGTGCCAATGCCGATGCACAGATGGCGATTGATAAAG
>Ga0256839_1006409_pt1 | contig 10301 bp, 5 predicted proteins | sample 354166metaG_FD_185968 | JGI IMG/M metagenome (GOLD analysis project Ga0256839, IMG submission 185968) | Hydrothermal vent microbial communities from Mid Atlantic Ridge, Atlantic Ocean - 354-166 | ecosystem: Environmental > Aquatic > Marine > Hydrothermal vents | place: Atlantic Ocean: Mid... | reverse complement strand
GGGGGGGGGGGGGGGGGGGGGGGGTGAAGGTGGCCGTAGGGACCGGGGTGGGAGTATCCGTGGGCACCACCCGGGTCGGGGTGGCCGAGGGCAGGGGTGTGGGCGGAGCCGGGGTGGTCGCGGGCACGTCTACAGCCACCGCCTGAGGGACCGAACCGGCTCCAGGGGGCGTCGGCGTGTAGGTGGGAACGGGCGTCCGGGTGGGTGTGGGGGTCTCCCGTCCGCCGCAGGCCGCCAGGAGGGCCAAGGCCAGGGCCATCCACACAGCCCACGTCAGCCCAGGATGGGAACCGTGGGCCACCGCTCCGGGAAGTCGAGGCCGGGTAGCCATGGATGTCGCTCCGCCCGCGAGATGGAAGATCCACATGCCGACACACCATGCTACCCCATCCCCACACCCCCGGGCAAATCGCCCTGGAATCCGGGCAGGGGAGAGGCCCCAGAGCGGCACCTGCCGAGCCCTGGCACGGCAAACGGTCCATGCCGCCATACCTCCAGGTTCCGGTGCATGGCTCTGTTCCCAGCCGTTCCGCCTGGGAGCGATCCCTCCCGTCACTCCACCGTCACGCTCTTGGCCAGATTCCGCGGTCGGTCCACGTCCAGTCCTCGGCCCACGGCCACATGATAGGCGAAGAGCTGCAGGGGGATCACGCTCAGGACCGGGGTGAGCAGAGGGTGGGCCTGGGGAATGGGCAGGGCCCGATCCACCCGGGCGGCCAGTTGGCGGTCCTGGTGGTGGACCACGGCCAGGACTGCGCCGCCTCGGGCCTTCACCTGTTCGATCTGGCTCACCATCTTCTCGTACACGCCATCCCGAGGGGCCAGGGCCACGGTGGGCATATGCCCGTCGATCAGGGCAATGGGGCCATGTTTCATCTCCCCGGCAGGGTAGCCCTCCGCGTGGATGTAGCTGATCTCCTTCAGCTTCAGCGCGCCCTCTCGGGCAACGGGGTACTGGAGCCCCCGGCCCAGGTAGAGGAAGTTGGCAAAGCCGCCGTAGTCCCGGGCCAGCTCGGCATAGCGTCCCGAGGCCTGGGCCTCCTCCAACACCTCCCCCACCAGGCCCGGAAGCCGGGCCAGATCCTGGACCAGAGCGGCCTGCTCCGACTCTGCCAGGGTCTGTCGTGCCTGCCCCAGATATAGGCCCAACAGCACCAGGTCCACCAACGAGGCGGTGAAGGCCTTGGTGCTGGCCACCCCGATCTCGGGCCCCGCGTGCATGTGGATCGCCCCATGGCACATCCGATCTGCCTGGCTGCCCACCACGTTGACGATGGCCGCGGTGAAGGCCCCCCGGGCCCGGGCCTCCTCCAGCGCGGCCAGGGTGTCCACGGTCTCCCCGCTCTGGGTGATGGCCAGGACCATCTCCTCCGGGCCGATGAGGGGTTCCCGATAGCGGTACTCGCTGGCGTAGTCCACCTCGGTGGGGATCCGGGCCAGCCGTTCGAGGAGATGCCGCCCCACCAACCCCGCATAGTAGCTGGTCCCACAGGCCACGATGGTCACCTTCCGCAGCCGGCGGGCCCGCTCCGGGCTCAGGTGGAGAGAGGGCAGCTCCACCAGGCCCGAGCCGAAGTCCAGGCGTTGGGCCAACGTGGCGGCGATGCTCTGCCCCTGCTCGAAGATCTCCTTGAGCATGAAGTGGGGATACTCCCCCTTCTCCGCGGCGGCTGGATCCCAGTTCACCTGGACCACAGGCCGATCCACCGGACGGCCCTCCAGGGTCCGAATGGACGCGCCGTTCCGGGTCAGAATGGCCATCTGTCTGTTCTCCAGGAACTGGACCCGCCGGGTGCATCCCAGGAGAGCAGGGATGTCGCTGGCCAGGTACATCTCCTCCTCTCCCCAGCCGACGACCACCCCTCCGGCATGGCCCAGCCGGGCGGCGAGGAGCCGATCGGGATGATCCCGGGAAAGGACGGCCACCGCGCTGGGGCCCTGGAGCCGGGACAGGGCCGCCCGCACAGCCGTCTCCAACGCCTCGCCGCCCCCGTCGAGGCCTCCTCCGTTGAGGCCCCCTCCATGGAAGTAGTAGTGGATCAGGTGGACGATGACCTCGGTGTCCGTGTCGCTGGCGAAGGTGTAGCCCCGAGCCTGGAGCCAGGCCCGAAGCTCCGCGAAGTTCTCCACGATGCCGTTCTGGACCACCACCAGGCGGCCGTCTGGGCTGGCGTGGGGATGGGCGTTGCGCCGGCTGGGAGGTCCATGGGTGGCCCAACGGGTGTGGCCGATGGCCACGGTCCCCCGAGCCGGCGCCTGTTCCAACAGCCGGACCAGCCGCTGGAGCCGACCGGCCTCTCGACGGATCTGGAGCGTACCGGTCGAGTCCAGCACCGCCAGGCCCGCGGAGTCGTATCCCCGATACTCCAGGCGCTGCAGTCCCTCCAACACCACCGCGGTGGCATCCCGATAGCCGATGTAGCCGACGATACCGCACATCTTCTTCTCCCTCCTCTCCGAGCCGTGGACCGAACCCGTAGGGCGGCGGCATGCCGCCGGGCCCGAGGGGGCAACGGTGCCCAGGCTCGGGCAGATCCTCGCCCGTGGCCCCGTGCCGCGGGCCCACGTCGCGCGGGCCCAGGGCGAGCCGTGCCCCACGCGGGGGTCGAACTCCGGTCGATCCGGTCGATCTCCATGGATCATTGGGTTGCCGTGGCCACTGCGACGGCCTTTGTCCCAGCGGTTGCCCGCTGGTTTTGAGCCGTCGCTTGCTGCGAACAGGGGGGATAGGGGAGGGAGTGGGTGCCGAAGTTCGGACTTCGGCGGGCAGGCCGGTGGCCGCGGCCTGGGGGGCATCCGCTGATCTCTCGATTTTCCCGACAGCCCAGACGCCCCTGACGGACGTCCTGGCTGTCGGTTAGCCCGACATCGCTGCCGGGAACCCCCTTCCTCGTCACCCGACCGGCAGGCACCGGTCGGGCCATGCGCTTCTCATCCCTCCTGGACCACCGAGACGCTACAGCATGGGCACCTCCTCGAACTCCGAACGGGCGCCTCCGACGACATGGAACCGGCCAGCCCCATGCAGGCCTTCCGGCCCCCGTGGACGGCCGCATTGTAGACCAGGTACCCCGACGGGGGCAAATGAGGCCGGAACGGTGCTCCGTGTCCCGGGAGGGGCTCAGGGCCGGCTACAGGATCCGCTGGCCGAAGAGGGAGGCCAACAGGGCCACGGCCAGCTCCGCGGTGCGGTTGCCCTCGTCCAGGATGGGGTTCACCTCCACCACGTCCACCGAACGGACCTTGCCGGCCTCCGCCAGGATCTCCATGAGCAGATGGGCTTCCCGAACGGTCAGCCCCCCGATGACCGGGGTGCCCACCCCCGGCGCGGCGGTGGGTTCCAGGGCGTCCATGTCCAGGCTGAGATGGATGCGCTCCAGGGCGTGGAGACGGGAGAGGGCGCTGCGGGCCACGGTGGCCATGCCCAGCTCGTCCACCTCCCGCATGGTGAAGACCGTGACGCCGCTCTCTGCCAGGGCCTCCCGTTCCCCTGGATCCAGATCCCGCACGCCGATCACCACCACCTGTTGGGGGCGGACCTTGGGGCCGGGCCGGCCCAGGTCCACCAGCTCGGGGTGGCCCCGACCGGTAAGCACCGCCAGGGGCATGCCGTGGATGTTGCCGGTGGGAGAGGTCTCGGGGACGTTGAAATCGCCGTGGGCGTCCACCCAGATGAGCCCCACCGGACCCACGGCCGAGACCCCGCCCACGGTGCCGATGGCGATGGAGTGGTCGCCCCCCAGGAAGACAGGCACGTCCTCGGCCTCGGCACATTCCTGGGCCGTCCGGTAGATGGCCTGACAGGCTGCCACCACCTCGGGCAGGTGACGCAGTCCGCCACCCTCCACCTGGGTCCACCGGTGGGCCTGGACCGCCGGCTCGTCCCGACCGGGCACCGGCACGTTCCCCATGTCCTCCACCCGGTGGCCCAGACGGGCCAGATGGGGGTAGAGGCCCGCGTAGCGGATCGCGCTGGGCCCCATGTCCACCCCACGACGCTGCTGGCCCAGGTCCATGGGAACGCCCAGGATGCGGAGGGAAAGGGGATTTGGGTGCATGGGCGGGCTCCTCGGCACGTGGCCACACAGCAGCAGACGCGTTTGGACCTTTCCGGTTCATGGGCTACCATCCTACACAGCACACCCTTCCCTGGCAAGTGCATCGGTGCGTTCGTCCGTCCGGCCCCCAGGCCGGCCCTTCGCCGCCTTTCCAGACATGTCCGACCACGAGGATGCCATCCGGATCCTGGACGCATTGACCCAGGCCATCGAACGCCGAGAGGACGTGGCCCTGGTGACCGTGACCCAGGCCACGGGAGCCCATGGGCCCAGCATGGGCCGCCACATGGTGATCTGGGCCGAGGAGACCCGTCCCCCGCTGGGAAGATTGGCGCTCGGTGAGCTGGAGTCCCGGGTGGTGGCCGAGGCCCGGGAAGCCCTGGACCAGGGCCGACATCGGCTGCTGCGCTACCGGGATCCCGGCGGAGAGGTGGCCGTCTTCGTGGAGGTGCAGCGGCGCCCCCCCCACCTGATCGTCGTCGGTGCCGGCCACATCGCCGTGCCCCTGGCCCAGATGGCCAAGCTGGCGGACTTCCGGGTCACAGTCCTGGACGACCGGCCGGAGTACGCCCACCCGGCCCGCTTCCCCACCGCGGACCAGGTGATCGCGGGCCCCTTCACAGAGGAGCTGCGGCGGCTGCGCCGGGGGAAGCCCACCTTCGATCGGGACACCTACGTGGTCCTGGTGACCCGAGGACATCAACACGACGTGGCCTGTCTCCTGGAGATCCTGGACGACCCCGTGGCCTACATCGGCATGATCGGAAGTCGACGGCGGGTACGGGCGGTCTTCGAACTGTTGGCCCAGGAACAGGGCATCCCCCCGGAGAAGTTCGACCGGGTCCACGCGCCCATCGGCCTGGACATCGGGGCCATCACTCCGGCGGAGATCGCGGTGGCCATTCTGGCCGAGATCATCAACGTCATGCGTGGCGGGGGCGCGGAGGGGCTCAGCGGCCGGCTGCGCCGCGAGCGGCGGGCCCGCCGGGAACAGGCCGCCGCCGGGGCCAAAGGGAAGACCCCGGCCTCCTCCGACCGGGCCTCAGGCACATCCGGCGCGAGCTGAGGCCCGGAGCCGGTCCACCATCCCGCGGATCTCTCGGATCTCGTCCCGGTTCACCGCATGGTCCAGCCCCGGGTACAGCCGCAGGCGGACCGCGCCGCCCATCTCCCGGAGCACCTGGGCCGTCCTCTCCACATGCCGGCGGGGCACGTGGAAGTCCGCCTGGCTGCAGCCCAGGAAGACCGGTGTTCCGGCCAGGGATCGTCCAGAGCCCCTGGCGGTCCTCCACCTCCCCATGAGCCCGCTGCTCAACGCGACCACGCCGCCGTAGCGCCGGGGGTGGCGCACCACATACTCCAACGCCAGGCAGCCCCCCTGGGAGAAGCCCAGCCAGATCGTGCGCTCCGGAGGCAGGCCGATGGCCGCCAGTCGATGTTGGATCCGGGCCAGCAGGGCCAGCCCCGAGGAGAGGTAGGGCTCGTTGGACTCCGAGGACAGGGTGAAGGTACCCGGATACCAGGAGCCATGGGCTGCCTGGGGGGCCACGAAGAGCACGTCGGGGCAGGCCAACTGCCGATGCAGCCAGAGCGCGGCCATGGCCGTCTCCCCCCGTCCGTGGAGCCCGATCACGGCCACCCGGGGACGCCCCCTGGGGTTCCCCATCACCAGGATCGGCTGGCCCAGATGGGGGCCCCACATGGTGGGTTCATCCGGCGTGGAGGGCAGGCGTATCCACATGGCTCGACCTTGAAAGCGACGTCCTCAGGCAAGGGTCTCCACAGCCGTCCCGACAGAAAAAACCCGACAGAAAGGAACCCAACAAAAAAGACGACGCGGCAGACCGGCTCCTTCACCGAGACAGTGTACCACGCGCCCGCCCCACGGGAACCGAGGAAAATCCGGTAAAAGAGAGGCGTCCCGGGTTCCTCAGAGGAACCGGATCCACCGCCGAGACGTCTTGGTTTCCAGCAGGGCAACCGGGGTCGACAGCCGCCTGGGTCCCGGTCCGACCCATCTGCCGCCCGCATGGATCCCATGAGACGCCTCAGGTTCCTCATCCCGGCCCTGGTCCTCCTCCTGGTCGCCGGCTGGGCAGCCCACCAACATCTGTTCGGCGACCTGCCGGACGTGGATACCCTGGGGCCTCCGCGTGTCCGTCCGACCACCCGCATCTACGACCGAAAGGGAGAGCTCCTCTACGAGATCATCGATCCGGAGGCGGGCAAGCAACTGGATCTCCCCCTGGATCCACGAGGAAGCCGCTACGGCATCGCCCAGGTACCGGACTTCTGCGTGGAGGCCGTCCTGGCCACCGAGGACCGTCGCTTCTTCCAACACCCCGGGGTGGATCCCCTGGCGATCCTCCGGGCCGCGTACCAGAACCTCCGAGCCCAACGGGTGGTGAGCGGGGCCAGTACCCTGACCATGCAGGTGGCCCGCAACCTGCTCCTGCCCCCAGAGGAACGCTACCAGCGCACCCTGGTTCGGAAGCTCCGGGAAGCCTACCTGGCCCTGGCCATCGAGCGCCGCTACACGAAGAGCCGGATCCTCCAGCTCTACCTGAACCAGAGCTACTTCGGCCACCTGGCCTTCGGCCTGGAGGCCGCGGCCCAGACCTTCTTCGCCAAGCCCGCAGCACAGCTCAGCCCCGGGGAGTGCGCGCTCCTCATCGGCCTGATCCAACACCCCATGGGCTACGATCCCTTCGTGGCCCCCGACGCAGCCCGACAGCGCCAGCGGACCGTCCTGGCCCTCATGGCCCGGGCCGGATTCATCACCGCCCAGGAGGCCGAACGGATCGGCCAGGAACCTCTCCGCTTCGCCAGCGGCACCTTCCCCATCCAGGCCCCCCACTTCGTGGTGGACGTCCAGGAGGAGCTGGTGCGTCGATTCGGCGTGGACCGCCTGCGGAACGGAGGGCTCGACGTGGTCACCACCCTGGACCTGGACCTCCAGCGCCTGGCGGAACGGGCCCTGCGGCACCGTCTGGCCCAGCTCACCTGTCGGACCGACGAGACCGCCTCTCTCCTGCGCTGCCCACCCAATGCCGTGCCGGGCCGCCGGGTGGACAACGCCGCGGCCGTGGTCCTGGACGTGGCCACCGGAGACGTGCTGGCCCTGGTAGGCAGCCCAGACTACTTCGACGCCCGGATCCAGGGCAGCCTGAACGCGGCCCGGGCGCTGCGCCAGCCAGGGAGCGCCATGAAGCCCTTCACCTACGCAGTGGCCATGGACCCAGGATGGAGCCGCCGGAGAGGCCTTCCCCCCCTCACCCCCGCCTCCATCCTGCCCGATGTGCCCACCGCCTTCCCAGATCCCGGCCCCGGGAACCAGGACCCCGACCGGGTCTATGTGCCTGTGAACTACGACCGCCGCTACCACGGACCGGTGAGCGTGCGGGAGGCCCTGGCCAACAGCTACAACATCCCTGCCGTGGCCGTGCTCCACCGTGTCGGCGTCCCCGCACTCCAACAACTGGCCGCCCAGGCCGGCATCACCAGCCTGGACGGGAACTACGGCCTGGCCCTGACCCTGGGCGGGGGCGAGGTGAACCTGTTGGAGCTGACCGCGGCCTACGGCATCTTCCCCCGTCAGGGCCGCCCCCTGCCGCCCCGACGTCTCCTCCGGGTCACCGACCGGACCACAGGCCAGATCCTGCTGGACCAGACCGAACCCCCGGAGCCGGCTCCGCCGGTCATCGCCCCGGCCACCGCATACCTGATCACCCACATCCTCTCGGATCCCGTGGCCCGGATCCCGGCCTTCGGCGAAGGGTCCCCCCTGGACCTGCCCTTCCCCGCAGCCGTCAAGACAGGCACCACCACCGACTGGCGGGACAACTGGACCATCGGCTACTCCACCCGCCGGCTGGTGGGGGTGTGGGTGGGCAACGCGGACAACTCCCCCATGGAGGAGATCTCCGGTGTGGACGGGGCCGCGCCCATCTGGCGGGACCTGATGCTCCTGGCCCATCCGGAACCGCCCCCGCCCTTTCCCCGGCCCCAGGAGGTGGTGACCCGCACGGTGTGCGCGGCCAGCGGCCTGCTGCCCACGCCCCACTGCCCCCACACCCGAGAGGAGATCTTCATCCGGGGGACAGAGCCCACCCGGCCCGACGACCGGTTCCGCCCCATCGCCATCGACCGAGCCACAGGGCGTCGGGCCACGGAGACGACGCCCCCGGAACGGGTGGAGGAGCGGGTCTACTGGATGCCCGGTCCCCAGTACACGGCCTGGCTGCGGGCCAACGGCTTCCCAGAGCCACCCCCGCCCACCCTTGGAATCTCCAGCCCCCACGCCGACACGACCCCAGCGGATCCGGCAACGGAAGCCCTGGCCCTGGTCACCCCCCTGCCCGGTGCCGTCTACCTGCTGGACCCGGGCCTGCCCGCGGAGGTGCAGCGGATCCTCGTGGAGGGCCACACCCAGGACGGCCGCCCCTGGGCCTGGCTGCGCCTCCGGGTGGATGGAGCGGTCTGGGCAGAGGTCCGCAACACGGACCGGCTCCGCACCTGGTGGCCATTGGCCCCAGGCACCCACACCTTCCAGCTCGAAGGCCGATCGTCCGAGAACGGTCCGCTCCAGGTCGGATCCGCGATCCGGATCGTGGTAGAATAGAGGTGAAGGGGGCACAGCCCGCGCGCTTCAGGAGACCTCGCATGTCGCCCTGCCTGTCGAGCCCACCACACCGGCCCAGGAGGTGCCCTCCATGAACCCCCGACTCAGGCCGCTACGCCTCGTGCTCCTGGGCCCCGCCCTGTTCCTGGCCCTGCTCGGAGGAGTGGGTGCCTGCGCGTCCCAAGCCACGCCGCCACGGCCCACCCCGACGGCCATCGCGCCCCTGCCGGGCGCGCGGCCGGGGATCTCGGCCGTTCCCACCTACACCCCGACGCCCATCCCACCCCTGGAGCCGGCCCGCCTCTCCCCGGCCTCCACACCGACCCGAACGTCCAGCCCCGCCCCCACAGATCTCCCCACCGGGGAGGAGGCGCCCCTGTCGGATCCCTCACTGCCCCCCTTCCTGGTGGAGCTGGACCCTCCGCCTGAGAGGCCCTGGCGAGGGGAGCCGGTGACCCTCGCGTTTCAACGCCCCCTGGACCCGGCCAGCGCCCTCGGCGTCCACCTGAGTCCTCCCCTCTCGGTAGAGGTCACCGTCCACGGCCCCCGCCTCCGGATCTCTCCCCAAGCCCGGCCTCGCCCAGGCACGGTGTACCGCCTGACCCTGGATGCCCGGATCCGGACCGCGGACGGCGTCCCCCTGCCGGGGCTCCAGGAGATCCTGCTGCGGGTCCCTGCCCCGCTGGAGGTGGCGGCCCTCCAACCCGGCGACGGGACCACCGTGGCCCCGGACGTGGCCATCCAGGTGATCTTCAACCGCCCGGTGGTGGACCTGGCATCCCCGAGCGAGACATCCGAACGTCCCATGCCCCTCCGGATCGAGCCACGGTTGGACGGCCGGGGGCAATGGGTGAGCCCGGGGATCTTCCGCTTCGTGCCCCAGCCCAGCCTGGCCCCCGGGACCTCCTACACCGTGACCGTGGCCGACGTGGTGGACCTGGGAGGAGAGGCCCTGGCCCAGCCGGTGACGGTCCGCTTCCGGGTGGCTGGGCCTCAGGTGCTGGCCTACCGCCCATCCGCGGGGCCCGTGCCCCTGGACACCCCGGTGATCCTGGAGTTCAACCAGCCCATGGACCGGGCCAGCACCCAGGCCGCGTTCCGCCTCCAGGCCGCAGGGAGCAGGGAGCCGCCGGTTCCAGGCACCTTCCGGTGGGAGGACGACGGCCGACGGCTGGTCTTCCAGCCCCAGAGGCTGGAGTTGGACACGACCTACCAGGTGACCCTGGCCCAGGAGGCCCGGTCGGCCTGGGGGGCGGCCACGCTGGAGGGACCGGTGACCTTCTCCTTCGTCACCGTGCCGCGGCCGGGCGTGGTGGAGACCATCCCCCAGCCCGGGGCCCGAAACACGCCGCCCGAGAACGGGGTCTTCCTCCAGTTCCAAGGGGTCATCAGCCCATCCACCCTGCTGCCCAAGGTCCAGATCACGCCCCGGGTCACGGAGACCACGGTCTACAGCTACTTCTCCGAGTACGAAAATCGGCTTTACCTGAACTGGGCCAAGCGCTCCCACACCGCCTACACGGTCACCGTGGGCCCAGGCGTCCAGGACCTGTGGGGGCACTCCATGGAGCGGCCCTTCGTCCTCACCTTCACCACCGGTGCCCTGCGCCCCTGGGTGGACC
>Ga0256839_1006408_pt1 | contig 10302 bp, 11 predicted proteins | sample 354166metaG_FD_185968 | JGI IMG/M metagenome (GOLD analysis project Ga0256839, IMG submission 185968) | Hydrothermal vent microbial communities from Mid Atlantic Ridge, Atlantic Ocean - 354-166 | ecosystem: Environmental > Aquatic > Marine > Hydrothermal vents | place: Atlantic Ocean: Mid... | reverse complement strand
GAGAAACCCTGCAGGTCGCCAAGATTGATAACCTGGCGAACATCCCGTTCGATATAGGTGGTGATGTAGTCAGCCAGCCATTGGTGGGCGGGAATATTACGGTCGTAGATTCTGGGGTAGGCACCTTGCCAGAGCGTGTTGAACAGATCCAGGGGGGCGTTGGGAAAGGCCTTTAGTTCATCGAGATCCGGCGGTAGTAACACCAGTACCCCGCAACGCCCGGCAAGCGACTGGGAAATGGATTGTGACAGGGCAAAGTGTTGCGATCCTGTCAGGATGAATCGGCCGGGCGTTGCATCCGCATCCACCTCGTCCTGAAGATAACTGGTGAGTTCAGGCGCCTGCTGGATTTCATCGATAATGGCGCCTTTACCGTATTCTGTGAGGAATCCACGCGGATCATGCCGGGCGAAATCCCGGTTGTCCAGCGATTCCAGTGATACATAAGCCTTATCCGGGAAAGCCGCTTTGCAGAGGGTTGTCTTTCCGGCTTGTCGTGGCCCGGTGATGGCCACGACCGGGTAGAATCCGGCAAGTTCCTGCGCCCTGGTTTGGAGCTTCCTCGGTATCATGATGCCGGCGATATTAGGCATTTATTCATATATTGTCAATTGAATATTCAATTAATGAATTCTGGAATTCTGGGGGCAGTATACTTAATGCCGTCTATCTGCCGCCATGTGTCAGCTAATTGATATACTGTCCCCGGATATCCTCCTCGGGAGAGGGGTTGGGGTGAGAGGAGCTTGAATAAGGCCGATCAAACCGGCTTTAAGCCGTCACCCGAAGCCACCGGCCTTAGTCGGTGGTTGTTCACAATTCTGGGTTACGCTGGGACGTGGTAAACGCCGCCAGGGGCGTGAAGGCGGGGTTTCCTTGGCATCCTTGCCGGTAATGATTGCGTGGCTCGCCGCTGAATAAGCCAACAAGCCAAGCCTGACCCTCACGGTTCCAGCAACGCCCTCAATAGTTTCGCGAGCCGCTCGTGAATATCGCGGTTCGACCAATAGTAAGAGTGGCTGAAGGGGTTCCAGCTCGTCAGTCCGCCGCCCACATTGACATCATGATCATTGACAATCTGGAACGAACTGCCCAACTGGCGCAGCGGCCACCCCAGGATATCGTCGGGATCGTAATAATTATCCCACCTGAAATCCGGGTGCGGCTTGCGGAAGGTCTTGCGCGGACTGATGCCCGAAATGAACAGCGGAATATTACAGCCTGTCGTCACGAGATTGCGCAACGAGGCCAGCTTGAGAAAGCGCAGCTCGGCATTGTCGATGCCATCCATATCACTGAAAATAAAACGGCCCTTCTGCGCATCCCACAGGTAATTGGAAATAACCTGGCAGCCCAGAGAATGGGCGATGATCACCACGGGTCTGCTGCCATCCCCCTCGAAATCCGCCAGCACCTTCCTCAGGGCCGTCTGGATCTGCCGCTGCACCCTGATATATTTCTTCTGATCATTATGCGCGCTGTACTGAATCGAGCCGGCGTCGCCAAAGCCAAACAGGAAAAATTTCCGCAATTTCAGAAAATCAATATCATTTTCCTCATCGGCCCGCATATCCTTCCACAACTTGCTCTGCGGCTTCTGAAGAATATGCGCATACTGCACGTTCTGAAACGAAACCCTCGCCCAGTCCCCGCCCAGCAGGCGCCTCAACCCGCGCTCAAGATCCGCGTAATACTCCAGATTGACCTCGCCCATTCCATGCAAGGTCACCAGACCGATATCCTTCATCATCACCCTCCTTTCCTGATACAGGTTTCTCGCGCAAGAAAATAAACATTATAATGGAGAACACCGCTGTCCCATTAACTCCCTCTCCCCCCTGGGGGGCTTGAGTTACAACATACGCGTAAATCAGGCGCTGATGGCAATGAACGAAGGTTGAATATGGGTAACTACTTACCCCTCATGTGGCGGAATAGTCGCTATATGTCATTCCCGCATGGTGTAAGCGGGAATCCAGTGGTTTCAACGACATGGATTCCGGTTCATTTGTACCCGCAAGGTGAAAATCATGCGGGAATGACGAGTATCCGGGGGAGTGAGTAGTTACGAATATGGAAAGCTATGATCCATCCAGAGAGCCAGACCCGGATACATGGCTGGCTTGCGAAGAGTCTGAAAGGATTGGAATGGTTGAGATCTTCCATAAGGAATCCGAATCAGAATTGAACGAAGGATCAGAAATGATTCATGCGGCAATCCACGTGATTGTCGAGAACCAAATAGCGCTAAAAGAGAAGCCGGTTCCAGAAACGCTGGAGAAACTTATGCGGCAGGGCCTGGATAGGCACGAGGCAATACATGCAATAGGTGCTGTGCTTGCCGAAGATATGCACGCAATCATTCAGGGCAACAACACCGCTGTTCATGATCCAGGGAAATACAGAAGGCGATTGAAAAAACTTACCGCTAAACGGTGGCGGAAAGGCCATTGGTAGCCGTAGCGCCTAACCGTATGCCCGTTCAAACGCAAACTGCACCGATGTTGATTCATGAACCCTCACCCTGATCCTGAAAATCAAGTGGGGGTAACACATAGCAAGTCACTCCTTGTGCCGGACTGAGACCGGAGCCCCGGGGTTCCCAGGAAAGGGATGAAATTGGCTGGTGCTACCCAGTGGGCGCGAATTGAAAGACACAAGTCCCACCTGCCCAAAGTCAGGCCGGCGGGGCAGTAGAGAAACCGGAGGGAAAGCCCGCCAGTGGGAGTCCGAAGCCGGGTTAATAAAACCTGGTATCTGATACAAAGGCATGGCACATTGTTTCTGTCTCCCGTATTTCTTAGCAGAATCAAGGAGACAGCCCCCTTGGATAAATTTCAAGTTATTTGAGGGGGGGGCTTTATCCATCAGATAATGTGATCAAAAATCGGGGTAAATTCATCAATTACTGTGTTCACTCTCAGTTAGAGCCACATAGATTTAGACAGGAGATGCTTTTATATGAAACTGAAACAAATCGAGGATGATATTCTCCAGCTGTCTGAGGAGGAGCGGGCGGAATTGGCGCAGAAATTGTTGCTCAGCCTAGATTCACCATCCGAAGGTGAGATCGAGGAAGATTGGTTGGTGGAAGCGCAACGTCGAGCGAGGGATCTCGATGACGGCATTGTCCAGCCAGTCCCTGCAGACGAGGTTAGACGTAAGGCTCAGGCCCTTTTGCGGTGAGCTACGTATTCCATCCCGCGGCAGAAGCTGAGCATCTTGAGACTGTTGCTTACTTCGAGTCGAAAAGGCCCGGACTCGGTGCTTCTTATCTGGCGTAGTTTGAGAAGACTATGAGGGATGTGTGTGAGTCGCCTAAACAGTATCCGATTGAAAGGAAACCTGATGTGCGGCGTATTCGAATGGACCGGTTCCCGTATACGGTGCTTTATCGTGAAGTATCAGGAACTGTTCAAGTATTGGCAGTTGCTCATCATCGTAGGCGTCCACAGTATTGGCTGGGAAGGCTCTAACACGGCGCTCCTTGTGCCGAGCCAAGCTCGGAGCCTCGGGATTCCCAGTAAAGGGATGAAATTGGCTATTGTTACCCAGTGGGCGCGTAAATTATGGGGACACCATACTTAACTTGCCAGTTTCTCAACTTTTGGCCCAGGTTTTTGTTTGCCTAAGATCCGGTTGGTTGCTCGTTCCATCTGCGTAATGAAGTCATCACTCCCAAGCGGCCTGCCAGTGCGCTCGTGCCTCCGGATAGACGCCGGGTTTTCTTCATCAGCACCGCTTGAGATGAAGGTTTACCAATCATCCACAAGACGAAGCAGCGGCGCTACCGTTACCAGGTCATCATCGTTGAAAAATGTTTTCTGGCGCCTATTCCCTCTCTGGGTCACATGATGAGGGATCCCTGGCACCACTACACGAGCGATCCTTGCCATGCCCGCATCATAATAAACATCCCATTTTTCTTCAATGAATTAGGTATGGTGTCCCCCGAACTCTATGTGTTTGACAGAAGCCATCGATAGATATAAGGTAATACCGCTTCAGCATCGATGAGGCTCCAAACATGAAAGCAGTAACAGTTTCCCCAAAATATCAAGTGGTTATCCCGAAGGAAGTAAGAGATTCCATGGGGATTGTTGCAGGGCAGAAAATACAAATGCTGACCTACCGCAATCGTATCGAGCTGATTCCCATCAAACCGATGAAAAAAATGAAGGGTTTCCTGCAGGGGCTTGATACGGAGGTAAAGCGAGATAAAGACCGCATATGAATGTCGTAGATTCTTCGGCGTGGTTGTCCTATTTCGCTGGTGATGCCAATGCAGAAGTGTTTTCACGTCCTATAGAAAGCATTGATAAATTAATTGTTCCGAGCATAACGATTGCCGAAGTATTTAAATGCATCTTGCGCCAACGCGGTGAAGATATGGCGTTAGAAGCTATCGCCCATATGGAACAAGGCAAGGTCATCCCATTAGATGGTTCACTGGCTATTGATGCGGCCCAATATGGTGTCGATCACAAGCTGCCATTGGCAGATAGCATAATTTATGCAACTGCCAGAAAATATGACGCTTTGATATGGACCCAGGACGTGGATTTTAAACTGCTGGACGGCGTTAAGTATTATTCAAAGAAGAAACACACATATAGAAAGAAACAAGTCCCATCAGCCTAAACTATTAACCCGGCAACGGGCGTTCGGAGCCAGGTGGATCAAGAACAGAGGGACAGCATTGAGTCGCGGCAAATGTGTCGTCGAGGACATTTGTTCTGTCCGAAAAAGATAAAGTATTGGAGATAGCAGTGTGTTAGGCCTGCTTGAAAAGCCCGCTTATATGTACATACAATATATGTATTATGAAGTTTGAATGGAGCTCTGCGAAGGCGACTTCGAATTTAAAGAAGCACGGCGTTTCCTTTGAGGAGGCACGATCCGTTTTCTACGATGAATTTGCGGTCCAATTCTATGATTCAGAGAGCTCTGACCTGAAAGAAGATCGATTTTTGATGCTGGGAGTTAGCTGCAACTCCAGGGTTCTGCTTGTGTGTCATTGTGAAAGGGATTCGGGGAATACCATCCGAATAATTTCCGCCCGTAAGGCGACGAAGAAAGAACGCAAATTCTATGAAGGTGATGCATTATGAAAAAAGAGTATGACTTTTCCAAGATGAAATCTCGGAGAAATCCCTATGCGTCAAAATTAAAGAAGCCAGTAACAATAAGGCTTAGTGAAGACGTTATAGAGTATTTCAAAAAAATGGCAGACGAATCAGGTGTTCCCTACCAAAGTTTAATAAATCTCTATCTTAGAGATTGTGTGGCACAACATAGGGAAGTTGATATTTCATGGCGTAAACAGGCCTAACAAGGCGCTTCTTGCGCCGAGCTAAACTCGGGACCCCGGAATTCCCTGAAAAGGGATGAAATTGGTTAAGGAAGGCCTGATTAATCCGACAATCGTCATTCCCGCGCAGGCGGGAATCCAGGAGAATCAAATAACTGGATCCCGGCCTTCGCCGGGATGACGAATTAATCAGACCTTCCTTAAAGTCACCCAGGCAATGCTGGGGACAGTATCCCTGATCATTGCACAAATTCCCTCTCCCCTCCGCCGGGAGAGGGGGATTTTCTGAATTCACCTCATGTGCCATCCGGCAAGGACGCAGATTTGGGTCCTAACCCCTTCAAACACAGCATGAAAACTCGATGGGCCATGAATTTTATGCAACTGCCAGGTATAGCCGCCATGTGTCAGTTAATAGATACACTGTCCCCGAATATCCCGGTTATGTGCAGCTTGGTAGCGTGACAACAACCGACAAGATAATGAACCGCCTTGGTATGTGATCCGTATGCCGGGACGTGTGGGAGAAGGGATGTCGTGAGGCATCTCCCTATCCCGATTAGCACTGCAGGAGAAAAGGTCCGTGGCTATTGCTCAAGTTCGGTGTCTATCGATATCTTCGGAAAGCCACGCTTTAATGAGTGACTGATAAGGCATGTCTCGCTTATTAGCCTCAATCTTAATGCGTTCCAGTAACGCCTCTGGAAGCCGAAGGGAAATGGTTTTGGTTGACGGCTTCAGATTTGGGAATAAAGCTGGTTGGGCTTGTTTCCAGTCCATATAATCACTGGAATCATGGCGTTCCCAGAAGGCTCGTTCCTCGGCTTCGGTCTTGAATTTAGGTGGCGTTTTTTTGGGCTTGCTCATAATAGACTCTCTCCTTGCGATGCATATCACGGGCTGAGATCACACGAATCAAGGTCCCGGAAGCACGCAGTGTAAAGGTGATATGAAGTAACCGATTTTCGTCGGTTGCGCCAAGAGCGTGGTAACGTGCCTCGTGTTGGCTGCTATGCTTAAGATCTGGCAATACCAGTAGAGGTTCATTGAAAAATACGCGCTCAGCCTCGGCTTGGCTCACGCCATGCTTGCCGGCACTTTTGCGAGCATTACCTTGATCCCAGTCAAAGCCGGTTACTTGCTTCCAGTCAACCATGGATTGTATATTGTCATCATATACTATTTAGAGCAAGAGCTGAGCGCTAACAATCGCATCCAGACAATTCAGAAAACGAGCCGCGCCTGGTTACTGCCTATCCAAAGAGGTGAGAAATGAAATATCTCGTTTTAGAATTCAGGAGGTCACAATGAAAGCTGAATTTACTGCCATTATTGAAAAGGCGCCGGAGGGTGGCTATTGGGCAATATGTCCAGAGATACCTGGGGCAAATGGACAAGGTGAGACAATCGAAGAAGCAAAGGATAATCTTAGAGAGGCTATTGAATTAATATTAGAAGACCGTAGAGAGGATATTCTTCGAGGTTTACCTGAAGATGTAATCCGTGACAAGGTGCAGGTTGCATGAAACGAAGGGACTTGGAGCGGAAGCTGAGAATCGCTGGTTGCTATTTGAAAAGGGAAGGAGGATCACATTCTCTTTGGATAAATCCGAAAAATGGAGCTGTTGAAGCAGTTCCGCGGCATAAAGAAATAAAAGAGCCATTGGCAAGAAAAATTCTGAAGAAACTGAATGCTGAATAAATGGCCTAACATCAATGCGCATCTCGTGCCGAGCTAAACTCGGAGCCCCGGAATTCCCTGAAAAGGGATGAAATTGGTTAAAGTTACCCAGGCAATTTTGGGGGCAGTATACCCAATCGTTGCACAAATTCCCTCTCTCTTTCTCAGGAGGGTGTCGCAAAAGCCATTCGTAGATTGGGCTGAGGAACGAAGCCCAACAGCAACAGCTTGAAAAGCCAAACATGTTGGGCTTCGTTCCTCAGCCCAACCTACAGAAAAACCGGCTTTTGCGACACCCTCCTCCGGGAGAAGGCTAGGATGAGGGGGTAAAAACAATGCTTTATCTTCATTTGTTCCTTCACCCCAACCCCTTGCGGGTAGAGGGCCGGGGTGAGGGGATAAAATCCTTCTCACCCAGATCAGGCGACATGCCATTGCCACGAAAAGCCTGACCGTCTCTCCTTGATATTCTCTCACCCAGCGCCGCGCCGAAAAAAACACCACAGTCGCAAAATCCCCCGATTCCAGACTATTCCAGGAAAACCCTCGATTATTGGTGTATACTACCAATCCCCGCTGAACAAAAAACAGGCGAAACAAAGTCTTCCCCGCCAAACCCGCCTGAAGCAGGGCAAAGCCGGGGAAACGCAAGCGGGCCGCAGGATGCGCACCACAGCCAGCAGCGCGGCCACATCCGTTGGCAGGGATTCTGAACAGAACAAGGCGGTTTTGTATGAAAAAAATAATATTTCTCAACTGGTTCTACCCGCCCGATACCTCCGCGACCAGCGAACTGCTGGCCAGCCTCACGGGCGAGCTGGCCGATGAAACCCACGACATCCACGTCATCGCCAGCCGTCAGCAGAAAACCAACGCCGAGGCGCACCTGCCAAGGCGGGAGGTCATCAACGGTGTCACCGTCCACCGCGTGTGGACCTCGAACTTCGGCAGAAAGCGCCTCCTGGGCCGCGCCATCGACTACATCACCTTCTATCTCAGCGCCGCCCTCAACCTCCTGCTGCTGACCCGCCGCAAAGACATCGTGGTCGCCAAGACAGACCCGCCCCTCATGTCCGTCATCGCCATGTCCGTCGTCACACTGAAAGCCGCCAAACAGATCAACTGGATACAGGACCTCTACCCGGAAGTGGCGGCCACCCTGGGCGTAAAGGGCATGCAGGGGAGAATCTACAAGGCCATCGTATGGCTGCGCAACGCCTCCCTGAAGACCGCGAAAATGAACGTCTGCCTGGGAGAGCAAATGGCCGCGCGCCTCAAAAGAGAAGGCGTGGGCGCGGAAAAAATCCGCGTCATACCCAACTGGGTCACCAACGACGCCGTGGAACAAAACGCCCAGCCGGAAGAAACCGACCTGCGCACGGAATGGGGCCTCAACGGCAAATTCGTCATAGGCTACATGGGCAACCTGGGGCGCGCCTACGACTTCGGCGACATCCTGAGCGCGGCTGAAACACTCAGACAAAACCCGGCAGTCGTATTCCTCATCGTCGGCAACGGCGTACAACTGGACCTCATCAAGGAAGAAGTCAAAAAACGGCAATTGAACAACGTGATGTTCAAGCCCTACCAGCCCAGCGAAAAACTGGCGCAAAGCCTGGCCGTGCCGGACATCCACCTCGTCATGCTCAAGCCGGAGCTGGAGGGCCTCATCGTGCCCAGCAAAATCTACGGCATCACCGCGGTGGGCCGCCCCATACTCTTCATCGGGGACAAAGATGGAGAACTGGCCACCATGCTGACCGGGGAAAAATGCGGACTGGCCATCGCCGACAATCAACCGGGGTCCATCGCGGAAGAGATCGCCACCCTGCAGGAAAACCCCAAACGGGCCAAGACCATGGGCAACAACGCCAGAAAACTGTATGAAAAGCAGTTTGGAAAGAAGCGCTCACTGAGCGCCTGGGAGGAGTTGTTGTGTGAGTGTGCGGTTTCTTAGTTGGAGGTAATCCCTCTCCGAAAATTTATTAGTATTTCTCAAAAAAATCATAACTCAGATTTTTTCCGGTTAGTCATGACAAGAGTCGCTGTAATTACGAGCGTGATTCCTTCTTACCGAAGAGGGTTGTTTAAGAGGTTGTTTAGTCATCAATCCATTTCTGTTTCGGTTTTTTGTCAGACACATGTACCTGACGTGAACCTGGATCTCATTCACAATGAATTTCCTGGGCACATCAATCTGGTCTCATTCTGGAGCATGCCAAGGGAGAGATTGGGGTGGCAGTTTCTTCCAATATTGAAGCTTTGGAAAAGCTACGATGTTTTTGTCTTTAACAGCAACCCCAGAGTTTTGTCCAATGTTTTATGGGCCACCTTATTCAGGCTCTTCGGGAGAAGCGTCATTATCTGGGGACAGGCACATACTGCCGGAGCAAACCGTTATACGGAAGCCTTGAGGCTGTTCTGGGCTAAATTTTTCCACAACCATCTCGTATATACCGATCAAGAAGCTGAATTATTGAGAGCGCGCGGATTCCGCCGCCATAAGATCATCGGAATGAACAACGGCCTGGACCAGGACGAAATCGAGCTTATGAGAAAGCAGTGGAATGATGAGCAATTGTTGCCGTGGATGAAAGAACATCAACTGACAGGCAAGACGATCATTTTGTCGTGCGCTAGGCTGGAGAAGAAAAACGATTTTCATTTGATGGTTGAGGCTATGCCGGAAATGGTCAAGGAAATACCAAGCCTAGTCTGGGTCGTCATAGGAGATGGTAGAGAACGTGAGAAGCTGATGCAGCTTGCCCAAAGGAATGGCGTCGAGGGGCATATCATCTTTCTGGGTGAGATTTACAAGGAAGAGGAACTGGCGCCCTGGTTCATGTCGGCGGTCCTGCTTGTTCATCCTGGCGCTATTGGATTAACCTTGATGCATGCCTTTGGCTATGGTTTGCCCGTCATAACTCATGATGACCTGAGATATCAGATGCCGGAAATAAGTGCATTGGAGCATGGCAAGAATGGCCTTCTTTTCAGGAGAGGCGATGTGGCAAGCTTGGTTGCAGTTATAATGGAGGTGCTTGATGACAGGGAGAGGCTGTTTTCATTAAGCACGGCAGCATTAAATGTTGTTGTGGAGAAATATAACACCAGGGAAATGGCGCAGAGGTTTTCCCAGTTGGTAGAGTATGCGATGCATAGGTGACAAAGGGTGTTGATATGCAATACTTAGTCTCGGTCAGGTCAGATTATTATCCACAGATCGGTGTTTGTCAACATAGTTGTCGCCTCGACCTACGCAGCCTGATTTAAGTCAGACTGTTCTTTCTCTGGATTCAACCAGACCTGC
>Ga0256839_1006407_pt1 | contig 10306 bp, 14 predicted proteins | sample 354166metaG_FD_185968 | JGI IMG/M metagenome (GOLD analysis project Ga0256839, IMG submission 185968) | Hydrothermal vent microbial communities from Mid Atlantic Ridge, Atlantic Ocean - 354-166 | ecosystem: Environmental > Aquatic > Marine > Hydrothermal vents | place: Atlantic Ocean: Mid... | reverse complement strand
TGCAGCGCATCCGCGACATGGCTGTAGCGGTTCTTGTCCGGATGATCGTCGTAGCGCGGCATGGTGCCCTTGACCTTCAGGCGGCGATAGCAGTAACCGCCGGCCATGGCGGCCTTGAGCATCCGGCAGTTGGGCCCGAGCACGAAACACGGTTTGCCATCCTCCGAACGGTCGAGCACCGCGGCCACCGCCTCGATCCGTACCGTGAGATCGTTGGTGGGCGCCGGCCGGATCGGAATGCCCAGGGCACGCAGGATCTGCATCGGCGTTTTTTCGTCGCTCTGCGCCCGGTGATCGCCGGCCGGATCGCCGACGATGTGCAGCGGACAGTCGGGGAACCGTCTGGCGAGCTCGGCACGAAGCACGATACCGAACCTCCTGGCGCCCATGTCGGTGGCCGCCAGCTCGCCGAGCACGAACCAGCGCGTGCCGACGCGCTGGGCGAACACCGCCGCCGGCGTGAGGCCGAAATCGATCCCGACGTACACCGTGCTTTCCGGCACGGGCTCCAGCGGCCTCGCCGCCACGTGCACATGGGGGTCGAACGCTGTCCAGACGCGTTTCTGATCGCCGACGGTGCCGATCTCGTTGAGCACGTTGACGCGGATCCACGACCGGCTCTTGCCCTGGATCATGTTCTGCCAGTAGCCGGGGGACTGGTGCCTGGTGTTCTCGGCCGGAGGAATGCCGGGTCGCTGGCCATGGTTCATCTCGTAACCGGCGAGGTTGCCGTTCTCGTCCTTGACCTCGAGCATCGCCGGCGGCTGGGTGAAGAACTCCCAGGTGGAGGGCTTGACCAGGGTGAGGAGGTCGTCCGGCGGTAGATCCTCCGGTGGCGGCACGTCTCCCGCCATGATCGGCCACCAGTGCGTCTCGTCGGGCGGATTGGTGTCCAGGATGATGCCCGGATAGGTCGCACCCCCGTCCCGTTTGCTGGGATAGCGATCGACGCGACCGTCGATGGCGTCGATGATCGCCTTGGGGACTTCCCTCGCTTCGTTGATCCAGGCCGCCGTCAGTTCGAGGGAGAGGAGCTTCTTGACGTCGGTCTCGTCGTCCAGCGCAAGGAAGATCACCTCGCTCTCGATGGTCGTGCCATCGCCGGCCGGGAACCGGATCTGATGGGTGTACGGCGGTGACCAGCGGAAGCGGCCGAAGCGGTTCTCCGGGAACCAGTCCAGCCAGGTCTTGATCGTGGTGGTCTTGAGTTCGGGCGCGGTATTGCGGATCACCGCGAAGCGGCTCCTCCGGACCTTGTCACGGGGGCTCGGGACCTGTGCCCGGGCCCGCATGAACAATTCGATGCAGCAGGCGACGCTCTTCCCCGACCCCCATGGTCCCCGGATTGCCTTGACACGGGCACGGCTCGCCAGAAACCGGTACAGCACGATGCCGTCCGGCTGGTAGTCGAGCCGGAAGCTGCCCTGGCTCATGCGCGGTCTCCGGCAACGAAGAGCCTTTTCGGGGAAAATTTGCGGGGGCGACAGGTGGCGGTATCCGGGACGCGCGTTTTTCGACCCCCCACCGGCCGCCGGCGGACCCACCGCTCGACCCCCCCGGGGGGTGTCTCGAGGCCTCGAGGCGGGCCCTCGAGGGCCATTCGGCATCGGCCGAAATGCACGCACGCTTCCTTCACGAGGTAGTGGCCGTGCTCGAAAGATCGCCGCATATCAATCGCTTGCCTCCACGCCATCGACGGGTGCACCGTTGATGCACACGGCAGCGCCCGTTTCGCCGTCCGGCGGCGTAATGTTGATGTTGATCTGCACCCCTTCGACACCGTCGGTCGCGGCCTTCTCCGCCGGCTTGTAGCCGGCCAGGCCGAACAGGATCTTCACCACCTCGATGGTCACGTACTCGCTCCTGGACGTCCGCAGCAGCCGCACCAGAGCGCCCAGGGCCGCCGGCGTCAGCGCCTCGATCGCGGCTTCGAAGGTCTTGCGCAGGTACCCCCGCACCTTGGGGCGCCCCATCGCGAGCGCAGCACCTACGCTCCGCGTCGCTTCCGCGCAGCCCGACACATCCTGCCAGATCTCCCCGACATCCACCTTCTGGCCACGCATCGCCGCGTCGATCAGCCGATCCGCGAACGCCCGTTCGCGCTCCGTCAGCCCGTCTTCGTCGCGTACCAGATCCGGCCGCTTCACCGCGGCCCGGTTGCCCCGCCGCACGCGGCCGTCCCTGGTCGTTTCCATGCCGGGCCGCACCCACACCGACGGCTCGGCCTCGCCCGTTTCCCGCAGCTCCAGCAGATCCGTCTCGCTCATGCCGGCCGTCCATCGAAAATCTGACGCTTCACCTCGGCCGTCAGATATGCGTCAGAACCTAACCCTTTGTATTTCCATCTTTCTGACATCTGACAGTTCTGACGACAGTTCCTCGCGCGCGCGTACGCGCATGTAGAACAGTTGACCGTCAGAAGCGTCAGAACGTCAGAACCGTGCAATCTCAACCACTTGCGTCTGACGCATTTCTGACGCACCGTCAGAAACGTGCGTTGCCAGTGGGTTACCAGTATTCGCTTTCGTGCGGCCAAAGTCATTCCGCCCCCCGAGCAAGTACACGTTCTACGACTGGCCAGGGCACGATCGTGCACCGCACGCTCACCCCGCCCAGATAGACCGTCCCTTCCGACGCCCTGGCATCCGGCAGCCGGCGCAACGCCTGCACCCAGACCCCCTTGGTGCCTGGCCGCCCGGCCCAGCGCGTACCGTCGAACAGCGGCGCCAGGCCCTGATGCTGGTTGGCCACTGCCAGGCCCGCCGGTGCTCTCTGCTCACCCAGCAGCCGCAGCCCGTACATGCCGAGTGCCCTGTTTGCCTCACACCACTCACCGTCAGTCGTGCTCGGTTCCAGTGCCCGCACCAGCCATACACCAACCGTGTTTCGTCGGCCGTTGCGCCAGGGATCGATCATCGACGTCAGCAGGTGCATTAGACACTGATGCTCATCCGGCTCCGCATCCTGCACCTCGGCCAGAGCCTCCGGCTGCAGCTCCTGGAGCCCCTCGTCGATCACCTCTCCGTCGGGCAGTTCGTCATCCAGCAGGAGATGCGCGCAGGCCAGCAGCATGCCGTACTGATCCGCCGACCGCGCAGTGTGTCCCATCGCTTTGAGACTGTCCCAGTACCAGCCAAAGGTCCGTTCCATCCGCGGCCAGCCGTCGATCAGCCGGCGCCGGAACTGCTGGCCGAATGTTTGAAATTTCTCGGGTTCCAGGGATGGCGCGGACACGTCCTGCGGCAGGTTCTCCATGTCCAGGATTGCTAGCCTGGACGCGTCCTGTCCCAGCAGCGAAGGGATCAGGATGCTCGAGAAACCGAAGCAGGATCGCGCCTCGAAGCGGCTTCCCTTGTGTTCCGCACCACCTCTGAGAATCACCCCGCCGCTCGCCGCCTGCCTGGCCAGGCGGATGACGGCCTGCATCTTCTCGTCGTTCGCTTCGTTTTCGATTTCGTCGTAGAACACCGGCAGGGTGCTGCGACCCAGCAGCTGCCAGAGACCGGCTGCCGAGGCATCGCTCGTGCTGACGCATCCGTTGGTGCCCAGCAGCAGCTTCATCATGTCGTGCACAGTAGACTTACCCGCGCCGCGGGGACCGGTGAACCATACCGACGGTCGCCAGGATAGCGCCCCGCCGATCATCGCCGCTCCGATGAAACCCAGCATCAGCCGCGGATCGAGTTGTGGCCGACGCCACTGCCACCTTCTCAGGAGTGCGAGGACCTCGCCCACCGGTCCCTGATCGCCGGCGGGAACCGCTTCCGGCCAGGGCCGCATCAGAGGGGCCTTCGCCGGATACACGTATTCGCCAATCAGCCCCGGCTCGTACCAGCGCTCTTCGCCGGTCTCCCGGTCGACCACCACGACTGCATCGCCGAAATGGACGACCAGTTCCCCGCAATCCCCGCGCCAGGCACCGACACTGCGCTCCCGGTCGGCGCCGTCCCAGATGCCGCAGCGCGCAGCCGCCGCCATGAAGGCCTCGACAGCTCGCGAAGCTTCCCAGTCCTTGACGTTGCCGTCCTTGCCGTAGCTCGGCCAATGATCACGCAAATACTGATGATGCGGAGCCACGAGGCTGCCGATCGTATTCTTTGCATGCTCGCGTGCAGTCAGCGGTCTCAGCTGCTTCTGCGCGTCGAGGTAGTAATAGACCCCGCCGTTACATCCCAGAGGCTGCACCGGCGGATCGCCCGGCAGCCCACCCTTGCGGTCGCGCTTGCGCTTTCCGCCGTCGACATTCTCGGCCTTGTCGACCACCTCTCCGACCTTCTCGAGCCGCACTACCGCCATCACGCCGCCTCCCGAAGCAGCAGCTCGTTCACGTCCTTCACGCCCGCCGGTGGCCGCGCGATGCGTACCCGCCTGCCGGCCGCCAGATGGACATCCACCGCCCGCTCCAGGGCCCGCTCGGCGGGCGAACCCGTCCCGTCGTTGTCGGCCACCAGGATCACCTCGGCCACCGTCTCCGGCAACTCGACATGCGCCATGTTCGCGAGGCTGACCGCGGAGAGCACCCGCAGATGCGGCCGCGCAAGCGCCACCGTCAGCCCGTCCTCGATCCCCTCGGTCACCACCACCACCGATCCCGGCGGGGCCTCGCGCAGCGGTCGGCCGCTCCCGCCCCGCCACAGGCGGATCGAACCGCCACGGAAACTGCCTAACGTCATCTTCGGATCGCGCAGCGGGGCCTTGCGGACGGCGGCGTCGGGCCGCAGCTCCAGCCAGGTGCGGTGCACACCCAGGAACCTGCCGTCGGCGCCGGCGATGGCGGCGAGCATCGCCGGCAGCTCACACGCCGCTTCCCGGTTCCAGACCCGAGCCGAAAACCGCAGCGCCCGCGGCACCCGTCCGAGTGCCCGCAGATCGATGCCACGGCCGCGCAGATACGTCTCCACCAGGGTTCCGGGGATCGGCCCGCCCTCGAGCCAGATCGTCTGGGCCCGCCGGCGCATGCGCTCGACACCGGGGTCCGGACCGTCCGCCGGCATCGAACGAGGCCCCGGGGCCCGTCGTGGCGGCGCCGTGGGCGCCTCGCCGAGCCAGTCCCGCGCCCACCGCAACGCCGGCCCTTTCGCGCCGGCGAAGTGCACGGCGGCGACCAGGTCGAGCATGTCCCCCGCCTCGCCCGTCGCGAAATCGCACCATTCGCCCCGCTTGGGCCCCTGCAGCCAGATGCACAGGGACCGGCCGGCATCGCCGGGATCGGTCGAGCCGGCCCGCCAGTAGGGGCCCTCACGCCGGCCGGCGGGCAGCAGCTCGGCCGCCAGACTGTCCGCCCGATCCGCCAGGCGGGCGACGATCTCGCGGATGTCCACGCGCCCGCTCATTCCGGCGCCACCCAGCCCAGCCGCTCCTCGAGGCCCCGGAGCAGCCTGCGCCGGGCCCCCAGGAAATCCTCGATCGTGCCGGCGCCCAGCTCGGTGTTGTAGAACCGCTTCCAGTAGCGTGCCTGACCCTGCACGTCGCCGTGGATCGGCAGCGGATCGGGCGCCCGCCAGAGCTTCATGCGCGCCATCTGACAGGCGAACCAGGGGTCGACGATGAGGCGCTGCTGCAGCTCCATCGAGGCCCAGTCGCGCGCCCCGGCATCCGCCGCGAAATAGCGGTCCGCAGCCCCGGACGGGCACAGAATCTGCGCCCAGTCGCGCCATCGCCGCCGCATCGCCATCCAGCTCAGCATGTCCGCCGCGGTCAGCGGTTCCACCTGCCACCAGGACGAGCCCGGCCCGTCGCGGCGCTGCCGCCGCCACTGCAGGCGGCTCTCCACCGCCGCGATCCGCAGCAGCAGCGCATGCGCCGGCGTCGTGTCCAGCCGATCCTCCCCCACCGCCACCGCCAGCGAGCGGCAGGCCGGGCGGATCACCGCGTTCAGCAGGCATTCGGGCGAGATCATCGGGGATCCCTCCAGCGCAGCCCGTCGATCCGGCCGGTCAGCTGCACCACCCGGCCCTCGAGCACACTGATGCGCACGCTCTGCGCCGCCACCTGGCGGGTCAGGTCGGTCAGGGTCCAACCCACCCATCCCATCAGCAGGAGGAGGATACCGAACAGCATCTGGATGCTGCCGCGCCGGATCAGCACCTCGAGCGTCTCGGGCATCCTCAGGCCGCCGCATCCTGGTGCACCGACTTCTCCAGCAGCTCCTCGAATCTGCGGATGGCCCACCTGCCCTTGTCGGTGATGCGCACGATCCTGCGGCGTGCGTCGTCATCGGACGACGTGAGGTCGACCAGGCCGATGCGGCGCATCTTCTCGAGGCCGTAGGAGGCGTTGGATGCCAGAAATCCGGCGGCGATGGTCTTGACGCAGAGTTCCCCCTGTCGGGTCTTGGCCAGCCGCGCCAGCAGCAGAAAGATCGGCACCGGGATCCGCATCCCCATCTCGTCGAATACCTCGGCCGCCTGCCGCTGCGCGGCGATGCCCGCCAGCACCGTGTCCGTGAGATGATCCATCCTGCTCATGACAGCCCCCCAGTCCGCCGGCCGAACCCGCGGACCAGAAGCCCGACCAGCGCGCCGATGCCGGCGGCGATGGCCACGGCCACGTCCGCATCCATGGGCGGGTTGCCGGCCGGCACCATCCAGCCCGCCCACCACCAGGAAATCACCCGCTCCAGCGCCCAGGTGGCGCTCACCCCGCTGGCCACGGCCGGAGCGGTCGGTTTCATGCGGCGTTCTCCTCGACCGCGGCCGCGTGCACATACATCAGGGCATCTCCCCTGCCGGCCGGTCGGGGAACTGGCCGCCGCAGACGAGCGCGGCGTACTGCCGTTCGACCTCGGAGAGTTCCCGGAAATAGGCGCCGAGCGCGATGTCGCAGGTGGCGGCCATGGTCGCCCGCGCCTGCATGTCGTTCATCTGCCGGCGCTGCTCGATGGCCGCCATGCCGAAACTCTGGACCTGGGCGCAGCCGGCCAGCAGCAGCATCGCCAGCGGCGCCAGCCGCCGCAGCCCCCTACCCATGGCCGCGCTCCGGCGGCAGCCCGCCCACCAGGTTCGAGCGGATCACCGCGATGCAGCCGTGCTGCGCCGGCTCCGCGACGATCCCCACCTCCACCTCGCGGCCCACCTCGCGCCATCGCTCACGGATGATCTGCACCAACTCGGCGTTACTGCGCCCGGGTGCCACCGGGCGCGCATGGAACGGAGGGAACTTCATCGCTGTCTCCTCAGAAACGGCCGCTGCTGGCGCCAGGCGCGGGCGCCGAAGATCCGCACGCCGGCCCAGTACGCCCATGCCAGCGGCTCCCAGAACACCCACCGCCAGAAGGGTTCGTCCTGCCGTCCGCGCTCCCGCAGGCACTCGCGGAACAGCCGGTCGGCCTCGGCCCGGTCGGCCACATCGCGCCGCAGGCCGCGGTACCGCAGATCGTGCAGCTCGCAGCAGTGCCAGGCGATGTCCGGCACGCCGGTACAGCCGTCGGTCCGCGCGCTGCGCCGTTCAGCCATGGCCATCCTCCACACGCGGGCCATGCTCCGCACGGGTCCGGAGCCGCCGGCAGGTCCGATCCGAGACGGCAATCGTGGATGGGATGCGGCTCCGGGCCGATGAAGAGCGGCCCGGACGTGCGGGGCGCACGCCCGGGCCGGGGAGGGAGGCACCGTCTACTCCCCGCGACGCGGTCGAGGGTCGCCGCGGGGCCGAGGACGGGCGGCGGCGTGACAGCCCGCCCTCGGCGCCGGGGCGATGGTTGCAGGCCCCGGAGTCGAACCGGGTTGACCTGGGTATGAGCCAGGCAGGATGACCCCACCCTCCGCCTGCGTGCGCGCGGCCCGGCGCCGGCCGGTCAGCGACGCCGGGCCGCATCTCCGCTAGACCGGGGAAGCCCAACAAACCCAGCCAGGGAGAATTCGTGATGTCCGACGAGATCGACTTCCAAAAGGAGCTCGAGAAGAACGGGTTCCGCTGCGTCGCGGCCGCCGCGCTCACCCCGATCTTCCTCGCCGAGCGCGATCGGCTGATGCGCGAGAAGACCATGTCCCCCCGCCAGGCCGAAACACAGGCCGCCAAGCTCGTCGTCGAGGCCTGGGCCCGTGTTCTCGGCGCGCTCATGCCCGTGGCGCCTTCCCGGTAGCGGTCGCCCGAGCGTTCCGTATTCCGTACCGCTCGAAGACCTGCTCGACCCAGCGGTTCTCGGCGCGCGTCTTTTCGATCTCGATCCGCCGCAGCGCCCGGTAGACATGCTCGCCGATACGCTCGGCCAGGCGCTCGAGCTGCGCGTCCGTCATGCCGCTTTCTCCGCCCCGGCTGCCGCTGCGACACGCACACGGAGCATTGCCCGGACCTGCTCCGAGGCGCATTCAATCTCCTTATGCGCATCCTCGAAGGGGCCGAAGAAATCATCGCTTTCCGAGATCCGGTCGCGGATCTCCAGCAATGCAGCGTGCATGCGACGCAGATACTCGGCCGCCTCAAGGGTCCACCGGCCCGCGTACTGCCGCTCGGCCAGCGCCAGATCCTCCAGGATGTACGCGAGGTTCCGGAGCGCCCCAATGGCCGTGCCGACATGCGCCATGCGCGGCTCCTCGGTATCGAGCAGCCCCTCGTCGATCACCTCGAGGAGGGTCCCGGCGAGGCGCTCGAGGGCCTCGCGCAACGCCGGCAGGTATTCCAGACAGGCCCGGGCGCCGGCGGGCGAGAGGTGGCCACCGAAGAGATGCACGTTGGCGAGGATCCCCCGGACGATCCCGGGCGGCACCTCGTCCGCAACCCCAGGCTGACCAGCCGCCGCCCCTGTTTCCTCTTCACGCCGCTCGTTCATCGGGTAGACTCCTCTCCGCTCCGCCCTCGTTCCCAGTCTCGGGAGAGAGGGCGTGACCATCCCCTTCCAGATCCTCCACAGTCAGATCGATGCCCCGCTCGCGCGCCAGCAGTAGGAGGCGCCATTTGGCACCGTCGGGAATGCCCCGGCGGTACCAGTTCGTGATGCATGCTGTCGTGACTCCCATTGCTCTGGCGAGCAATGTCGGCCCACCGAACCGCTGAATGAGATCGACCTGCTTCATGCGCCTTACCCTACACATTTCGTGTATCTTCGCAAGCCGGAATCGTTTAGTGCCGATATGGTTAACGGCTGCCAGAGTCCAGGCATGCCGCGCGACGAACTCAGCTCGCCCAATGCTGCCGACTTGCCCTTCAGCGGCGCGGTCGGTCGCCGCCTCGCACTCGTTCGCGAGGCCTTGGGCTTGTCCCAGCGCGAATTAGCTGAGGCTCTAAATCTCAGCCCCGGCGCCATCGGTAATTACGAGCAGGGAAAGCGAGTAATCCCGCCACACGTCGCGGTGCGCTTGAAGCGCCTTTTCGGCGTTCCGGTTGACTGGTTATACGACGGTTCACTCGTGGGTATGCCCGACGAGGTTCGACAGCGCTTGCTCCGACGAGGCGCCGTAATGCCGCGTGCCGAACCGCCAGCGGAAGAAACTGTATAACGACGCTGGACATCAGAGGTATTCTATGCGTCGTACATTAGTTGTTGCCCTAGATCTTCTTTCTTCCACCATCGACATAGCCATTTTGAGCGCGTTTTTCTTCCTGTTTGGCTTTGTCCCATGGCTGCTTAGCTGGCTTGCCGCACTACTGTCCGGGCGATGGGATTTCATGACATTCGTCTTCGGTTTGTACATTTGGGCTAAGATATACGTTGGCATTTATTCATTGTTTGTCGTTGCTGCGAGTGCCGATAAACATAATCGCTCTGGTTTGAGCGATCCGCAGAAAACTCTTGTTATTGGATTATTCTTTGGCATAGCCGTTTCTTCGTTCTACTGGATGCAAAGTACCGAGCGAGACCTATTTGCCGGGTTCGCCGCCATGGTTCTCCTTACCATCACGAACGCGTTTATCAGCATGATCTGGCCACTTTGGATCGTGCTTGCGAGCGCCCACCAGGTCCCGCTTCCTTAGCGGCAGTCTCAGCGCACCCCTCACATAGTGTGTAGTTTTCTGGTTGACACCCTAAACAAACCGTGTACTCGTTAGCGCTGTTCCCACTTCGGAGCAGCGCAATGACCACACTGCAGATCGGCGACCGCGTGATCCTGCTGGCGAACATGGAGGCCGGCCGGGTCGAGGAGTTCCTGGGCGCCGGCCGGATCGCCGTGCGGCTCGAACGGGACTGTATCCGCCGCACCGTCCAGATCGACGACACGGTGCCGGTGGCGGCGCCGCGCCGGCGGCCGCGGACCGCCTGCCCGACGGTGGCACCGGCGGTGGAGCCGCCGCTGCACCGCCAGCTCGCCCGGGAACGGGCGGCCCGGCGCGATCTGGAAGCGTTCTGCGTCGCCCAGGGCGCGGCCCTGCG
>Ga0256839_1006405_pt1 | contig 10309 bp, 9 predicted proteins | sample 354166metaG_FD_185968 | JGI IMG/M metagenome (GOLD analysis project Ga0256839, IMG submission 185968) | Hydrothermal vent microbial communities from Mid Atlantic Ridge, Atlantic Ocean - 354-166 | ecosystem: Environmental > Aquatic > Marine > Hydrothermal vents | place: Atlantic Ocean: Mid... | reverse complement strand
GCGTCCCGTTGAGGCGGGCGAGCCGCTGTTGAATTCCAAAATAACCGATTTCGGCGAGGATATCGGGGTGAACACCCTGCTGGAGCCGGGCACCCGCGCCTTTGCCATTCGGGTGGATGTGGCTTCGGGCGTTTCCGGCTTCATTCAACCCGGCGATGAGGTCGATATCTACTGGACCGGTCAAAGCCGGAACAAGGTTGTTACGATTTTGATCCTCGAAAAGGTCAAAATTATCGCAATCGACCAGCAATCCGAGCAAAACACCCTGCGTCCAACCGTCGCCAGAACGGTCACATTGCAAGTTTCTCCGAGTATTGTTGCAAATTTGGTACAGTTCCAATCCTCCGGCAGCCTGACCCTGTCGCTCAGAGGGGTTGAAGATACCAGCACGACGGGCACGCTTGAAGTGGACACATCTTCATTAATTGGCAATGAAATCATAGAGGTAGAGGAAGCTCCGGTCTGCTATCGCCGCGAGCGGCGCGGGGTGGAGGTCGTTCAGATCGAAGTGCCTTGCGACTGAGCAAAACAACATCGACTTGAGCAAGAAAACGCGGCCTGGTGCCGCGTTTTTTGGTAAATATGACTTCAACAGTACTATCTAACACATTGATTCTTGCAATTGAATCCGATTTGAGCCATGCTGTTCGCAAGGACGGGCAAAAGATCCGTTCATCGATTTTCATATAGTGGTTTTGAGAGGCAGGATCACAATGCAGTTAAACACCCTGATTAGGGCGGGTCTGATGGGATTCGTTCTATCCGCGCCAATGGCCAGCTCGGTCTTTGCGCAAAATGCAGTGCTAACCGTTTCCCGTGGTGCGGTGGCCAGCAAGATTTCCGTTTCGGTCAATCGCGCTATCGTTGTTGAAAGCGACCGCCCGTTTGCAGAGCTATCGGTGGCCAATCCGGCCATTGCCGATATTGCTTCACTTTCGGACCGCTCGATTTATGTACTCGGGAAAACCCCGGGCGCAACGACGCTGACGATCTTTGATCAAGATGGCAGGCTGGTTGCCAATGTAGATGTGCGGGTATCTCCCGATATTGCGGAATTCAAAGAGCGGTTGGCGGAAATTCTTCCAAACGAACCGATCGAAGTGCGCACCGCCAATGACGGTATTGTGCTTTCGGGCCGGGTTTCAGGCTCTCGCAAGGTGGATCGCGCTTTGGAGCTGGCCGAGCGCTATGCCCCGGGCAAGGTCACCAACCTGATGATGGTGGGTGGCTCGCAGCAGGTGATGCTGCAAGTGCGTTTTGCAGAAATGCAGCGTTCGGTCGCGAAAAGCCTTGGCTCTTCTGTCGGGATCGATAACGGGATCGCAACTAACAGCGTCGCTCTGGGTAGTGGCAGCTTTGGTGTCACCACAGGTGGTGTAAGCTCGAGCGCAGCTTCCAGCGGGGCCATCGGCATCGGCTTTGGCATTGGCGGTCTGGCGGTAAATGTGCTGATCGAGGCGCTGGAAAGCAAGGGCATGGCCCGCACCCTGGCCGAACCCAATATTGTGGCCATTTCCGGCCAATCCGCCAGCTTCCTTGCCGGTGGAGAATATCCGGTTCCGGTGCAGGGCGACAATGATTCCAACTCGATTACCGTTACCTATCGTCCGTTCGGGGTGGAGCTGAACTTCCTGCCGACCGTTATTGACGGTGATCTCATCAATCTGGAGCTTGAAACCACGGTAAGCTCGATCGACAAGGATACATCCTTCACCTCCGCCACCGGGCTTTCGATTGCGGCCTTCAAGGTGCGCCGCGCCAGCACCACGGTCGAGATGCGCGACGGCCAGAGCTTTGCGATTGCGGGCTTGCTTCAGGATGATTTCAGCGATCTTTCCGGTCAGGTGCCCTGGCTTGGCGATGTTCCCATTCTCGGGGCGCTGTTTCGCTCTGCGGAATTCCAGCGCAGACAGACCGAGCTGGTGATCATCGTTACCCCGCATCTGGTAACCCCGACCTCCACCAACGCGCTGGCCCTGCCAACGGACCGGATGCGCATTCCAACAGAAGCCGAGCTATTCTTGACAGGCCGCACCGAAGGCGCCGCCCCCAGAAGCTCGATTACCCAGCTGGGCCTTAATGGCTCCGCCGGCTATGTGATGGAGTAGGATCATGAAAACGCTAAATAAAATCATCGGCTTTACCGCATTGATTGCCCTTGGAGGCTGCCTCGAAACCGCAGGCACCCTGCCAAACCAGATCAGCTTCTCGGATGCCAGCGAGCAAAACTTTCTGGTGCAAACCGGACAAGGCGGCTCTGTAGCCTATTTGCAAAATCTGTCCAAGCAGTTCCGCGAAGATGTGCCAACCATGGTCAATTTCGACTTCAACTCGACCCGGCTCGACGGAGAAGCCCAAAGGATATTGCGCCAGCAAGCACAATGGATCATCGCCACAGAAACCGTGAAATTCCGGGTATATGGCCACACAGACAAGGTCGGCTCTGATGCCTACAACCGTCGCCTTGGCTTGCGCCGGGCGCGGGCCGTGGTCAATTTCCTTGTGGCCCAAGGGGTGCCCCGCAACCGGCTCGAAGCCTATTCCTCACTCGGAGAAACCCAGCCGGTAGTCAACACGCCGGATCGCGAGCGGCTCAACCGGCGCACGGTTACAGATGTTGTAGGCTTTGCGCCCAATACCTCGCCATCCGATTTTGACGGCAAACGAGCCGTTATCGTCTATGGCAATTATGTCAGCGGTGGCGGCGATCTGGCCTCGTCATCCGCCCTCTCGCTCAACTAGCCCGGTTTTTCCGGAATTTCCTCCTCTCCCCCCCCTTCCGGCCCCGCCGGGAGGGGTTTTTATTTGCGCAGGCATATCTTGCAATTTCATTAGCGTTTAAATATAGTTAATCCCTGATGATAGGCCCATAGGCGGATCTTCGCGTAATAGTTCATGGTTTTACAGTATGTGTCTATTTGTGATGGTTTCAGAGGGTGAGTCGTGTCATTTCACTTCAAATCCGTTCAATTTTACTTTTGTTCCCTTAGGGGTGCAAATAGTATAATTAATTAACCATAGTTGTATCTAATCCACGCTTATCTAACTATCGAGGTGCTCTTTTGGCGTTGTTAAAATTAATGGACCGGAAAATGGACGCTTTTGCGATTGCCTCCAGGTCCGAGAGTTTTGAAGAGTTGAGTAAAGACCTTCAGGGCCTTTTCGGCCAGAACTGGGGTAGTATTACCGTTTCTGCCGCCGGAGAGATGCTTGGCCGCGGAAACATGAGCGGCGACGAATTCCTGATCGTTTGTGTAGATGCGGCTGACGAGCAGGATCTTGAGCCGATCGACAGTTTTGTGCGCGCGGCAATAAAGGGGGGCTTTATCGTCATCCTGATTGCAAAAGACGTTTCCCCGACCGCCTTGCACCACTTGCTGAAGCTCGGTGCCGATGATTTTGTGCCTTACCCCCTGCCCGATAACGCCCTTTCGAACATTTTCCAGCGGATACGGGAAAAAAAGAAATCCGCACCGGCAGAGCTTATGACAAAAAAATCCCGGAACGGGGTAATCCTTCCGGTTTACGGCGCGGCCGGTGGCGTTGGCTCTTCGACATTTGCCGTGAATCTGGCTTGGGAAATGGCGATTCACACCCGCAAAGACGATATGCGCGTCGCATTGGTGGATCTGGATTTCCAGTTTGGTTCGGTTGCCACCTTGCTTGATATGGCGCGGCGCGACCCTGTTTTCGAAATCCTGACCGATCCGGACAGCCTCGCCGGAGATACGCTGGCGCAGGCCATGACCTCCTATAAGTCGGTTTTGGCCGTGCTGACCTCGCCGCCCGAGGTGCTGCCGCTGGATATTGTCGATGGCGAATATATCGAAAAAATGCTGAAATTGTTGCAATCCCGTTATGATTTCATCATTGTCGACCTGCCAAAAGCCCTGACAGACTGGTCCGCCACGGTGCTGACCCAAGCCGAAACCTATTTCACCCTGCTCGAGCTGGATATGCGATCGGCGCAAAACCTGATGCGCTATTTGCGCGTGCTGCGCGGCGAAGACCTGCCCGGAGAAAAAATCCAGTATATCCTGAACCGCGCCCCGGGCTTTGCGGATTTGAACGGCAAAACCCGGGTTGGGCGTTTTTCGGAAAGCCTCGGCATCGAGATCAATATCCTGCTGCCCGATGGCGGCAAAGCGGTCACCCAGGCCGGCGATCAAGGCGAGCCTTTGGCGGATTCCGCCGCTAAAAACCAGCTTCGCAAAGAAATCAAGAAAATCGCCGCTACGCTGGTCGACCTTACGGTCGAAGCCCGCGCCGCGGTAGTGGTAGACTAATCGGAGTGAATGCATGTTCGGACGTTTCAAGCAAAATCAACAACAGCCCGCAGCGGAAACCCAGCCGATTGTAGGCGAGCTTTCGCTTGAGCCAGAAGTCATTCACAAAGCCCGCCCGAGCGGGGATCAGGATCTGACACCGGAGGAGATTGAAGCCCAGCAGAAAGAGCAAAAGCGGCTGGATAAGCTGATGTCGCTCCGGATGGAAATCCATAAGCGCTTGCTGGAGAATCTCAATCTGTCTGCCGTTGACCAAGCCGCAGAGTCCGATCTTCGCCGCGAGATCGCCGCGATCGCCCGCGAAGGCATCCATGAAATGGGCGTTGTGCTGAACGGCCAGGACCAGAAAGAGCTGTTGCAGGATCTGATGGACGAGGTTACCGGCCTTGGCCCGATTCAGCCGCTTTTGCGCGATGAAACCGTGAATGATATTCTGATCAATGGCCCGTTCCAGGTTTTTGTCGAGCGTAAAGGCAAGCTCGAACTGACGCCGGTGCGCTTCAAGGATGATCGTCACCTGCTGCGGGTGATCGATAAAATCGTTTCTGCCGTGGGCCGGCGGGTGGATGAAAGCCACCCCTATGTCGATGCGCGGCTGCAAGACGGCTCTCGCTTCAATGCCATGGTGCCGCCTTGCGCGGTGGATGGTGCATTGGTTTCCATTCGTAAATTCTCCAAGGAAAAGCTTTCGATCGAGGAATTGATCCAGTTTGGAGCCTTTAACGAGCCGATGGCAACCTATCTGCAAGCGGCGGTGGCCACGCGCCTCAATATCATCGTCAGTGGCGGGACCGGCTCGGGCAAAACCACAACGCTCAATGCGCTTTCAGGTTTTATCGGGGCGAATGAGCGTATCGTAACCATTGAAGACACCGCCGAGCTTCAGCTTCAGCAGATCCATGTGGGCCGGATGGAAAGCCGCCCCGCCAATGTGGAAGGCAAGGGCGAGGTTTCCCAGCGTGATCTTTTGCGCAACGCCCTGCGGATGCGCCCGGATCGCATTATCGTTGGCGAAACCCGTGGCGACGAGGTGATCGATATGCTGCAAGCCATGAACACGGGCCATGATGGCTCGATGACCACCATTCACGCGAATTCCGCACGCGACAGCCTTTCGCGCCTTGAAAACATGATCGCGATGTCAGGCGTGGATATGCCGACAAAGGCCAGCCGGGGGCAAATTTCATCAGCGGTTAATCTTATCGTGCAAGTCTCGCGCCTGACGGACGGCTCCCGGCGCATGGTTTCGATTACCGAAATCACCGGCATGGAGGGCGAGATTATTTCCATGCAGGAAATATTCAAATTCCAGCGCGACAGCGTGGACGAGGATGGCACGATCCGTGGCCATTTCACCGCCACGGGATTGCGCTCCAGTTTTATGGAACGATTTCAGCAGTGGGGCTATCATATTCCCGCGACTCTGTTTACTGACGCCCCGGTTTATACCGCTTCTTCGGAGACCTGATTATGAGCATAGAACCCCTGATTTATGCGGTTATATTTGCGGCTGTTCTGTTTTTGATCGAAGGCATTTACCTTGCGGTCTTTGGCAAATCCGTGCGGCTTGAAAGCCGGGTAAACCGCCGCTTGCAGCTACTGGAAAAAGGCGAAAGCCGGGAATCGGTTATGGAAACCCTGCGCAAGGAGCGCGAGCAGCATTCCCGCACCCTGCGCCTGCCGGTGATCGGCATGCTGTCCAAAAAGGCTTCGATCGCCAATATTGCCTTCACTCCGAATGCGCTGCTTGCCATTGTGCTTTTGCTGATCGTGCTGACTTTTGCAGCCCTCACCCTTGCCACCTCTGCCAGCCTTACCATGCGGATCATTGTCTCGATCATCATGGGGTATGGCGCGGTATATGTCTGGCTGGCCTCCAAGGCCAAAAAGCGTATGGATCTGTTTGAAGAGCAGCTCCCCGATGCGGTGGAGCTGATGGTGCGCTCGCTGAGGGTGGGGCATCCTTTTGCCAGCTCGGTGAATATTGTGGCACAAGAAATGCCCGATCCGCTGGGCACCGAATTCGGCATTCTGGTGGATGAGGCGAATTTCGGGGCGGAAATTTCTGATTCTCTTCGCAAAATGACCGAGCGGGTAGATGTGCAGGATTTGCGCTTCCTCGCCGTTGCGGTGTCGATCCAGAGCCAGTCCGGCGGCAATCTTGCAGAAATCCTGGATGGTCTGGGCAAGGTGATCCGTTCCCGCTTCAAGCTTTTCCGCCGCGTGGATGCCATTACGGCCGAGGCCAAATGGTCTGGCTGGTTTTTGTCATTCTTTCCGATTATCGCGCTGGTGGCGATCAATGTGATGCAGCCCGGCTATTATGACGGTGTTGAAAATACACCCGTGTTTTTACCACTGGCAGCTGTTGTTCTGGTGTTTCTTGTTGTGAATATTATCTTTATGCAAATGATGGTCAATTTTAAGGTTTAGGCCGGTTTGAAAGGATCAAATATGATCAGCACCTCTCTTGAATTCATTACCGCGCTCCTGGGGCCGCTCGGCCCGATCATGGTGGCCGGCGGGCTGGGGATATTCCTGATCCTGCTTTCGCTACCGCTCCTGCTGAAAAAGGGCGACGACCCTTTTGCCAAGCTTGGGCGCGGTCCTGTCGCCGGAGGCGCCTTTAGCAAGAAAAAACCCGAAGGCAAAGGGAAGATAAATTTGCGCTATGATAGTGGCAAAATCAACCTGCACAAATTCGAGGCCTATCTCACCCCGCAAAACGAAGATGAGCTAACCTCCGCCAAGCTGCGCCTGTTGCAAGCCGGCTATTCTTCTCGCGGTGCCGTCGGAAATTTCAATTTCATCCGTATGCTGGTTGGAATCGGCTTTCTGGCTGCCGGCGTTATTTATGTGCTGCTTAGCGGTGGTGAACTCACTACCAGCCAGTTGGCGATGTATATCCTGATCCCCGGCTCGCTTGGCTATTATCTGCCCAATATGTGGGTTGATAAAAAGCGCAAATCCCGAATGGGCGAGCTTGAAAACGGATTCCCGGATGCGCTGGATCTGATGCTGGTATGTGTTGAGGCCGGGCAATCTCTGGATCAATCTATCGTGCGGGTCGCCGCCGAAATCAAACATTCCAACCTGCCGCTATCACAGGAATTCGAGGTTGTGGCCAACGAGCTGCGGGCGGGCAAGGAGCGGGTGACGGTACTGCGCGATCTGGGCGAGCGCTGTGGCATTGCCGATATCAGTTCTTTTGTGACCGTGCTTATCCAGTCGGCCAATTTCGGCACCTCGATCTCGGATGCGCTTCGGGTTTATGCCTTTGAAATGCGCGATAAACGCATCATGCGGGCCGAGGAAAAAGCCAATAAACTACCGACCAAAATGACGCTGGGCACCATGCTTTTCACCGTGCCCCCGCTTCTGATCATTCTGGTTGGCCCGTCGATTTACGATATTTATGTGAATCTTCTGGGTGGAGGCCAGTAGGTGCTGTGCCGTTTGCCTCTGCTGGGGGTATTATTGCTGCTTGGTGCCTGTGCAAGCCAGCCCGAAGGCCTGCCCAACATTCGTGAGGGCGTGGCACCGCCGCCCGGCACCCCCCGTATTACCCAAGCGGTAGACGGGCTTGTCGTAGGCCATCGGCTGATGGCCGCCGGAGAATTCGAGCTGGCCCTCACCGCCTATACCCGCGCGGTGCGCACCCACGGGCTGAATGTGGATGTGATGAGCGCTATCGGTTCGGCAAATTTGCGGCTGGGGAGATTGGGGCAGGCCGAAAAATTCCTGCAGCGCGCTGTAGAGCAGGATCCGGAATTTGTCGCGGCGTGGAATAATCTGGGGGTAGTGCAAATCAACGCCGGGAAATATCTGCTGGCACGCACCAGCTTTCAACGGGCTTTTGCCCTGGATAACGGCAATTCCGATGAAATTCGCGGAAATCTCATCCTTGCAACCCGCCTTTCCGAAGAAAACTCGGCGGAAATCCCCGAGGAATACAATTTCGCACTAGTCCGGCGAGGCAATGGGCGCTACCTATTACTTGGGCAGTAACAACATATAGACGGGGACAAGATGCGAAGCACAAAACTCACCCTCCTTTTTTCGGTAATGCTCCTTGGTGCCTGCCAAAGCGCAATCACGGATGCCGAGCGGCAGCTACCGCAGGACGAGCTAAACATCATGAATGATGCGGATACCGCCGATATCATGTTGAATTTGGCGGATCCCGAGCGCGCGGTGGCCTATTTTCGCAATGCCGTCGCCCAGGAACCGGAGCGCATCGATCTAAAACGCGGCCTTGCGCTATCCCTGGCCAAAGCCGGCAAACATGCCGAAGCTGTTCTGATTTATGAAAGCATGGCCGAAGCCGGATTGCTAACCAACGAAGATCGCATCGCGATGGCCGATGCCTATATCCGTAACGGGGCCTGGGCCGAGGGCGAAGCCCAGCTCGACGCGATCCCACCCACATTCGAAACCTTCAACCGTTATCGGCTGGAAGCGATTATTGCCGACTATAACAAAGAATGGGGCAAGGCGGACAGTTTCTATGATATAGCGCGCGGCCTTACTACCACCCCCGCTTCCACCCTGAATAACTGGGGGTTTTCCAAGCAAAGCCGCGGGGATCTGGAGAATGCCGAGAAGCTCTTCCGGCAGGCGCTACGCTCGGACCCTTCGCTATTCGCAGCCAAAACCAACCTGGTGATCGTGCGGGCGATGCGGCGCGAATATAGCCTGCCAGTGGTGCCGATGACGGATGAAGAGCGCGCGATTTTACTATATTATACCGCGCGCGAGGCGGTAAAGCTTGGCGATAGGGACATTGCCCGCGGCCTTCTGGAGCAGGCAATCGATACCCATCCGCGATATTTTGCGGCGGCAGTCGATGCGTTGCGCGCCTTGTCAACAAATGTGGGTTTATAGGCATAGCATGGCATATTGGGCTATAGTATTTCTGGTTGTCACCTTTCCATTTTGCGTTTACGCCACATGGAGCGATCTGAAGTTTTTGAAAATCCCGAATATACTCCCCATCAGTCTGGTGATTGTGTTTATCATCCTCGGGCCAATTGTGCTGCCTTTTTCCGAATATATCCGCAGCCTGCTCTATGGTTTTATCGCACTTTTGGCCAGCCTTGCGATCTTTGCCGCGCGCTTGGTGCCTGCGGGGGATCTGAAATTCGCCTCGGCGCTGATCCCTTTTGTCGACACACGGGAGCTGGTGAGCTTTGCGATGTTTGTCTCGCTGGCCGCTCTGCTTTCGGTGCTGACCCACTGGCTGTTTGGCAAGCTCAAAATGGCACCCGAGGGCTGGATATCCTATCAGGGCTCGGGCTGGCGGCGGCGCTTTCCGGTAGGATTTGCGCTGGCAGGCGGTTTTGTCACATATCTGGCAGCCCATATGGTGCAGCCGGTCTAGCTGCCGTTTCTTCCCACTCGAAACAACACCTGAAGATCCGAGCGAAACACCTCCTCCAGCGCTATATCGGCCGCCAGAAACCGATCTGTCATTTGTTTGCGCGAGGTTTGCCGCACCGGGCAAAGCGGCACTGAAAGATATTCAGCATGCTCCAGCCCTGAATCGCCTCCGTAATACCAGGGTGCCGCCCCCTCCACCCTTGCGACATTGCCCAGCAGCCAGCTTGCGCTCAGAATATCCGCTGTCAAAACCTGCTTGCCGATCGCCTCGCCATTGGCTTCCATTTCCCGCACCATCGCCAGCGCCATTGCCACTGGCGAGCGATCGCTCTGGCAATCCGGGAAGCGATAATCATTCAGAACCACCGGCTCGCGCAGGGGGAGAGAAGGGGCAAGCCCGGGCACCGGGCTATCGAATCGTGCAGTCAGAACCTTGCCGCGCTTCAAATAGATATCCGCCAGATTTTCATCTTGCAGCGGCAGCTTCACAAAGCCCTCGCGCGCGCCAAAAGCCGCCCTGAATGGCGAGATAAGCATCGATTGCAGAGAGGGGAAGGCCAGGGTGGAAACAACCACAAGAATGGCGAGAATACTCTGGCGCGCTGGCAAGCCAAAAGCGCCCGCAAGCCCGGGCTTTGGCAGGT
>Ga0256839_1006404_pt1 | contig 10316 bp, 5 predicted proteins | sample 354166metaG_FD_185968 | JGI IMG/M metagenome (GOLD analysis project Ga0256839, IMG submission 185968) | Hydrothermal vent microbial communities from Mid Atlantic Ridge, Atlantic Ocean - 354-166 | ecosystem: Environmental > Aquatic > Marine > Hydrothermal vents | place: Atlantic Ocean: Mid... | reverse complement strand
TGTGAAAGGAGTTACGATTGAAGTAATTAATGCTCAAGGTGTTGCTGTTGACCCTTCCTGTTTACTTGCTGCTAGTCAGCAAAATCAAACAACAGGCGCTGATGGTTTCTATCGCTTTGATCGTGCTCCAGGGTCTCCACATGCAACTTGTCCTGCAGGCAGCGTGCTTGGAATTCGAATTAAAAGCACGCCAGAAGGATATGTATCAGGCTTCTCGACCCGTATTCCTCCACGCACAGATGTTTTTAATACTGATCCAAATCCTTCTAATTGTACGGTAGATGCAGTATCAGGTGGCAGTTTCTGCGAGGTTCAAGCTCAGGGTAACGCTCCAAAAGGTAAGCAGTCTACGGTCTACTTTACTCATTTTGAGTTGAGAGGTGGTGATAAGGATATTATTAATAATCATATTCCACTTGACCCCATTATTCAAAAACGTCCAGAGCTTAATGATAATGTGATTATGTTAAGTAAATCTGTGAATAAAAAACAAGTGAGTGTTGGTGGTCAGCTGTACTATACAGTTACTGCTGAAAACACCACGAATAAGTCGTTAGATATTGATATTCGTGATGACCTACCAACTGGTTTTAAGTTTACAGGTACAACTGCAAAATTAGTAAAATCTGGGGAAGATGGCAAATTTGATGCTGTTGATTATCAAAATGCAATAACAGTTACTAAACTAGGTTCAAGCAATGATCCGGTGACTTTTGGTAAGTTAACGATTCTTCCGAAAGAAAAAGTGCAGATTGGCTACATTCTAAAAGTAGGCACTGGTGTGCCTTATGGAATAGCGATAAATAAAGCTAGAGCTTATGCCTCAGGTTCAAAAACTGATATAGCAAGTAACCAAGCAACAGCACAAGTTACAGTAAAAAGTGATGCTGTAGTTAATGATACAACCTTAATAGGTAAAGTCTTCCATGACCGGGATGGTGATGGCTATCAGGACAGTGCTAACGCGACGGGCATAAAGGTCATTAGTGGGAAGTGGTCTAAGAAGCTATCCGATATCAAGGGCCGTAAGAGTCGTTTAGATGACCCTATGAAGCGTATAGTTAAGGTGGTTATACCAGCTACGGGTGCAAGTAAAATCAAAGTAATGACTAGTGAAGGTTCTGTCATTATGATTGATAAGCAAAGCTTACAGCAGACTGAGTCACATAATGGCCTTAAAGCAAAAGGGCTTAGTGCAGAAGATCTTCGTGTGATTGCACGTAAAGTAGGGAAGTCTGTTGAACTTGTTATTACTAACCACGGAATACAGGAAGAGGGAATCCCAGGAGTTCGTCTCGCTACGGTAGGTGGTTTGTTAATTGAAACAGATGGTTACGGTCGTTATCATATCCCAGATGTTGATGGTGGACGCCGCAGTATGGGTAAGAACTTTATCCTTAAAGTTGATAAGGCAACGTTACCAGAAGGAGCAAGGTTTACGACAGAAAACCCACGTGTCCTTCGTATCACAGGTAGTGCTTTGAATAAGATTAACTTTGGCGTGAAGTTGCCGCGTCAAGCAGCGCCACAGCGTCATATTCAACAGGGTGCAGTGTATAAGAAGGCGTTACGCAAGCATGTGACAAAACGTACGGTTCCGGTGTACCAATCAGTTGATGTCAACTTAGGCTCTATCTTCTTTGATAAGGATAAGTACCATATTCGTCCGAATCAACGCGGTATTATGGATGATATAGCGAATAAGATTGAGCGTTACCGACGTGGTCATATCACCATCGATGCGTTTACTGATTCACGACACAATGCGCAATACAATATTAAACTTGCAGAGCGTCGTGCCAATACGGTAAGAGCAGAGCTTCATAAGCGACTCGGTTCTAAGCTGATGCGTCAGGTGAAGGTTGAGGTTGACCCCAAAGCGTATAAAGAAGTGCCGCATAATGATCCAAGAGCAATAGATTATAAACAGCACTTTATAAAGTAATTGTTACGTAAAAACTCAGTCTGTTAACAGGCTGAGTAAGCATTAAAAATTAAATAAGCTAAAAATAAAAATAATAGGTTTTTACTATGAAAATCAAAGTACATCAATCTTCACGACTGCGTGCCAGTTTAATCGGTTTAGTTATGTGTAGTGCAACGGTTGCCGTTCATGCGGCAAATCCGCAACTGCCAAGCAAGCCCGCTTATACCTTAAAGATCGTAACCCACGGCGAAGATGCGAACCGTTCTGATAACTTTTCAGAACCCAAACGTCAAGATAACCGTCGTGCTGATGTAACGATTAAAACGCAGATACAAACGGGAACTCGCACGGAACTGACTGAAACCATCGAAGAAGTTAAGGTTAAAGTCAGTGATGCGGTTAACCGTAGTATTCGCCTTGAAGATGGTGGTGTGATTTGGGTGAGTAAAGACCCTGCTAACCTAGATCCAACCTTGAATGTCACGGCGCCTTCAACTGTTCAAATGGATGGTGGTGCGTTTGTAAATCCGATGAACTTCACGGTTAAAACTAACTACGCATATTTTATCGATAGCTGGGAATTAGCGATTTATAAAGAAGGTGATAAAGACAATGTTATTGCTACTTTTATGGGTCGTGATTTAACCCAAGGACGTACCATCAAATGGAAAGCTGAAGAGAATGATAATTTACACACAGGGGATAAATTAGTTTATGTCTTAAAAGTCAAAGACAAAGCAGGGCGTTTGGATGAAACCCGTGAACATGTTATTAGCCTCGTTGGCGCGAATGACTCATTAGCGAAAGAGCTTGCGTTAAAAAATAGCTCAGATAGCATAACAAAAAATAACGTAGCAAAAAATACCACCGTAAATAGCATAAGTGCAGAAAATGATCTGGTTCGTCAAACGATCCCTGTACACGGCTCACGGGTTCGTATCTTTGGTCGAGATATTGCCGTGGGCAATAAAATCATGATCAACGATGAAAGTATTGCGTTACGAGAAGGGATGTTTGTTACCGAACAACTGCTTCCTGAAGGTCAACATAACTTTAAAATCGAAGTCACCGATGCTAACCAAAATACCTACAGCAAACCATTAGATGTTGATGTAAAAGGTAAGTATATGTTCATGGTGGCTCTAGCTGATGTGACAGTCGGTCAAGGTAAAGTAAGTGGTAACTTAGAAAGTTTAAGCGAATCTGATAAACACCTTGATGGTGATATATTTGTAGATGGTCGTGTCGCGTTTTACCTGAAAGGTAAAGTAAAAGGTAAATACCTCATCACCGCACAAATGGATACCGGAACAGCCGCCATTGGTGAGATGTTTGATGATATCCATAAAAAAGATCCACGTAGTTTATTCCGTCGTTTAGACCCAGATAAGTATTACCCCGTTTATGGCGATGACTCAACCATCATAGACGATACCAACTCACAAGGTAAAATGTATGTCCGTGTCGATTGGGATAAGTCCCGCGCAATTTGGGGTAACTACAATACCGATATGACCGGTACCGAGCTTAGTTCGTTTAACCGTAGTTTATACGGCGCAAAGCTTAACCATAAAAGCCCTGCAACGACCAAAGATGGTGATCATAAAACCGACGTTACCGTCTTTGCATCAGAGGCACAATCTGCCTTCCGCCATAACCAGTTCTTAGGGACAGGTGGATCATTGTACTACTTAAAAGACAGCGATATTGTTAAAGGGTCGGAGAAAGTATGGATAGAAGTTCGTGGTCAAAATGGCAGCGAACGGGCTATTAAAAAGGTCGTATTAGAAGAAGGTCGCGACTATGAAATTGATGATTTCCAAGGTCGTATCATCCTACATCGGCCATTATTACAAATAGCCTCACAATCAGGCCCATCGCTTGTTAAAGATACCCCACTTAGTGGTAACTCCGTGTATTTAATGGTGGATTATGAATATGTTCCCAGCAATTTTAATGCCGATAAAGCCAGTTACGGCGCACGTGGCAAAGTATGGGTTAATGATCATATCGCCGTAGGTGCCAGTTACGCACATGAAAAGCGTGACCAAGGAGACTACGACTTAAAAGGTGTTGATATCACCCTTAAACAAGCGATTGGCACCTACCTAAAAGCAGAATACGCAAAATCAAAAGCCAATCAAACTCGCGGTAGCTTTATCTCTAGTGATGGTGGCTTAAACTTTAACAACCTTATTGACCCTGCTAATGCAGTAGGCAGTGAAGGGAGTGCTTATAGTTTAGAAGCACGCGCTAATCTACAAAAGCTCATCGACAAGCATGGCTCAATCGGTGCTTGGTACAAAGAACGTAAAGCCGGTTTCTCTACCGCTAATCTCAGTAATGGTGCGGATACCAAAGATGCCGGTGTTGAAGCGATTATCGATGTTACAGAGCGTGTAAAGCTATCAACACGCGCAACATTACTGGATAAAAAAGATCAGACAAAAACTATCACAGCCAGTGCACAAGCTGATGTTCGCTTGAGCGAATCATTGAGCATTGGAGGTGAGTTACGGTATGTTGATGAGCACGATAAAACTAATAATAAACGCGGAAAAGGCGCACTAGGCGCATTTAAAGTCGGTTATGATGTCAATAAAGACGTTAACCTTTATGTTATCGCACAAGGTACGCTAAAAAAGAGCGGTGCATATGAAGACAACAATCTACTTACTATCGGCAGCAAAGCAAAAATCAGCGATAAACTGGATGTAGAAGCCGAACTCAGTAAAGGTGATCGTGGTGATGCCGCTAAAGTTGGCGCAAAATATCAATTAACTAAAGATTACAGCGTTTACACTAACTTTATCCACTCAACTGATAGTACCGATAATAAACGCAGCACCTTTACCGTGGGTCAAAAGAAAACAGTTAGTGATCAATTAAGCGTTTATACCGAACATCAGTTCACGCATGAAAACAAACAATCAGGGGTAGGGCATACCTTTGGCTTAGATTATAAAATAAGCCCAGAAGCTACTGCCAATGCCTCGGTACAAACTGCAAAGCTGGATAAAAAAGACAGCGGTTTAACCGATCGAAGCGCATTCTCGGTTGGCCTAAACTACATCAAAGATAAAACCAGTGCCAGTACCCAGCTAGAATACCGAAGAGACAAAGGTAAAGGTGCAAATGCAGAAAATACTGAGCAATGGGTAACGACCAACAAACTTAAGTATCGCTTAAGCCCATCCTTGCGATTACAAGGTAAGTTTAATTACGCCGAAACAAAGGACAAACAAGGGAATAAAAAAGATGCCAAGTTTACTGAAGCCGCATTAGGCTTTGCACTACGTCCTATTGAAAATGATCGATTGAATGTACTCGGACGATTAACCTATCTTTACGACTTACAGCCCTTATCACAAGGCGCCAAGCCTGATGAAAGATCCTTAACCGCCAGTGTTGAAAGTAATTACCAACTCAATCAAAAATGGCAAGTTGGAGGCAAGCTAGCGCATAAGAAAGGAGAGATCCGAGAAGATCGAGCAACTGGGCAATGGCATAAAAATGATGCCACCTTAGCTGCCGCCCGTGTGCGTTATCATTTAACCCATAAATGGGATGCGATGGCCGAGTACCACTGGATGAACTCAAAAGAGGCAAAAGACACACAACACGGCGCGATGCTCTCGGTAGATCGTCATATCGGAGAGAACATGAAAGTCGGTGTTGGCTACAACTTTACAAACTTTAATGATGATTTAAGTGACACAACAGGCACGGCGAAGGGCTGGTTTGTGAATATCTTAGGTAAATATTAGGAGGAAGTAGTTAGCTTTAGATAACGCTACAATATAATAAGCAACAGCGTAACAATCTAAAAGGCCACGTTTTTTTAACGTGGCTTTTTTGATTGTAAGTGATTAGTGGGTTTATTTAAGAATTGTAATAACTGTGACATACTACGCAGAATTTTTTCAAAGAATTTAGGATGTAATCCAGCATGGATAAATATGCCGTTATTGGTAACCCCATTGAACACAGTAAATCTCCTCAAATTCATCAAATGTTTGCCCAGCAAGCGGGTGATGAAATCATGTATGAAGCATTGTTATCGCCAGTGGATGAGTTTAAAGAAACCGTTGAAGCATTCCGTCAAGGCGGTGGCATGGGTTTAAATGTTACGGTCCCTTTTAAGCAAGAGGCCTTTGAATTAGCCGATGAACTGAGTGATTATGCGCAAAAGGCAGGGGCTGTGAATACTCTGGTTTTTCGTGAAGATGGCACAATCTATGGCACGAATACGGATGGAATCGGCATTGTACGAGATTTAGTTGAAAACCATCAATCGCTGATTACTGGCAAACGTGTTTTGGTATTAGGCGCAGGTGGCGCGGTTCGTGGTGTATTACAGCCATTGTTACAACAGCAGCCAAAAAGCCTTTTTATTGCAAATCGGACGCCTGAACGAGCCGTTGAATTAGCCAGTGACATGGATGCCATCCGTGAAGATTGTGATTTAGCAGGTGGTGGTTTTTCAGATATAGAGGGTGAATATGACCTTATTATCAACGGCACTGCAGCTAGCTTACAGGGGATCATGCCGCCAATTCCACTGAGTTGCTTGGCTAAAGGCGTACATTGCTATGATATGATGTATGGTGGTAGACCAACAGCTTTTGAGTTCTGGTGTGAAGACAATGGTGCGGAAAAAGTCATGAATGGCTTGGGCATGTTGGTTGAGCAAGCGGCCGAGTCGTTCTCAATTTGGCGAACTAAAATGCCTACAACTAAGCCGGTACTGGAAGCTATGCAACTGATGTGGTTTGCCTGATCAATTTCATGTAATCAGGTCTTCTAAGCGACCTTGCCGAAAACTCCTGCGGATAATGAACTGGAATATAAAATAATGGACACAACACATTTAAGTGATACAAAATTTTCAGACTTACCGTTAGTTCCTGAAATTCAATCTGCGATTCAAGCAGCCGGCTTTGAGTATTGCACCCCGATTCAAGCAAAAACACTGCCAGTAAGTTTGCTGGGTAAAGATATAGCAGGGCAAGCACAAACAGGAACAGGGAAGACCGTGGCGTTCTTACTACCCGCCATGCAGCACTTGATCAAACACCCAAGAGAAAATAAAAACCAGCGCGGTCAGAGTGAAGTACGATTTTTAATTCTTGCGCCTACGCGTGAACTGGCGATTCAAATTGCAAAAGACGCTGATAACTTAGGTAAACATACGGGGCTTAAATTCGCTTTAGCCTATGGTGGAACAGGGTATGATAAGCAACAAAAAGCCATCGAAGCAGGTGTTGATATATTAATTGGTACACCAGGTCGAATTATTGATTACTGGAAGAAGAAAATTTTTAGCTTACATAACTGCCAAGGTTTAGTGCTGGATGAAGCGGACCGAATGCTTGATTTAGGTTTTATTCAAGATATCCGTTTTTTACTAAGACGTTTACCTAAACCTGAAAAGCGCCTGAGTATGATGTTCTCTGCAACCCTATCACACCGCGTGATGGAGCTGTCGTATGAGCATATGAATCAGCCTGAAAAAATAGAAATAAAAGCAGAAGCGGTTAATACCCAAAAAATTAAACAGTCCGTTTACTACCCCGCCAATGATGAGAAGATTCCGTTATTACTCGGGTTAATGAAGACGCTTAAACCGCAACGTTCTATCGTCTTTGTGAATACCAAACGCAATGCTGAAACCATTGAAGATTTTATGCGTGGCAATGATATTAATGCGGTAATGATTTCAGGGGATGTACGACAAAATAAACGCCAAAGCCTGCTAAAAGAATTTGCCAATGGTGAGCATCAAGTTTTAATCGCCACCGATGTTGCTGCACGAGGGTTACATATTGATGATGTTACTCATGTTTTTAACTATGACCTACCACAGCAAGCCGAAGATTATGTGCACAGAATAGGGCGTACCGCACGCGCAGGAGCATCAGGCGAGGCGCATAGTTTTGCCTGTGAGGACACCGCGTTTTATCTGCCCGATATCGAAGCTTATATCAATATGAGCGTGCCGATGGAAAGCGTTACCGTTGATATTTTACTTGAAGACTTAAAGCCAAGAAAGCGTGTCACGCGTGACCGAGTACCACATCGGCCCAATAGCAATGGGGGTAAACCTTCTGGGAACTATAAAGGCAACAAACCTAAAGGTGGTGGCTATAAAGGTAAGAATCCGCGCAATAAACAGAAATAGTAATAACAACAATTATCTGATAGCCTATTATTTTTTATTATAAAGAAAGACCTTTACACGAGTCGGATGACGAGTAAAAATGGTTGAAATTTCACTACTTTTCGTTGAAAAATTCGCTATTAGCTTCGTTTTCCGCCTCAATCAGTAAAAATTAACCCGATTTTTTTTTTGCCACCGACTCGTGCAAAGATCTCAAAGAATAGGATAAATAATTATGCGTAAATATCTTTTACCTCTATCACTAGTAGTATTTAGCTCGACATCGGTGGTTCAAGCTAAAGTTTCACCTATTATTCAATTTGGTTTTGGAATGGGCGGCGATAAAGTTGCTAGTGCAACATATACGAATGGCGATACAGATGACTTAACCACTGCAGGTGGCATCTCCTTTGAAGGTGGTGTTGCTATAGACTCAGGTAATAAACTTGAGACGCAGCTATTAGGAGGTTATAAATTTGATTCTACAAGTGCTAAAAATGGCGATATTACAATGTCTCGTTTTTATCTTAGTGCAATAGAAATGTATCGATTTGGTAAGGTTGCTGTTGGCGCCGGTGTTACTTATCACTTAACTCCCGAACTTTCTTCAAGTGGTGATGTGAGTGGTATTAAAGCTGATTTTAAAAGTGCCGTAGGTCCTATAGTGCAAGCCGCATATAATTTTAAAAAAGGCTATGCTGTAGGTTTAAAAGCAACGATCCTTGATTATAAGGTTGAAGGTTCGGGAGAAAAACTTAAAGCGAAGGGCGCTGACTTATTTTTATCGTATAAATTCTAAAAGTTTGTGCAAGGTTTCATTTATATAAAAGCCACAATTATGCTTGTGGCTTTTATATGATTAAATAAGAAAAAACTTACCCGCAGTAGCTACTAAAATAGTAATAATTCCAATAACGGTATTGATTCCTACAAGGAGTCGAATTTGATTCAAAGCAGCTGCACCATCCTGCCAACGCTCTTCAGTAACCGCTTTCTTAAGTCTATTGTAAGGCGCAAAAAACACATGAAAGAAGATTAACATCATGACAATGCCTAAGCTCATCATGATGTGAAAAAATAGAGGTTTAGTAGGGAACTGAAAAAACATCCAAAATCCAGTGGCTAACACCACCGCGATACAAAGCCAAACCCAAGGGAAAAATCGTTTAAAGCCGGCTACCCATAAACGTAAACGGTGCGGTGGCTCAAGAGTGCTAACAGCCGCAGGACGCATGACTTGATGGGCAAAAAACATCCCTCCGACCCAAATAACAATAGCGATGACGTGAAAAGCAATAGCAAGTGACATGAACATAGAAGACTCCAATATATTGATTCTAGTATTTTTACAAAATAGGGTTTATGAGGCAAGTGACCGTAGATTACGGATGTTTTTAGAGGCAAGCTTTAGTAGCCCTTGATCAAGTATCATGAAGCTCTGTGACATGATACTTGATCAGGGGTTCCTAAATAAAATAAATGGTAATTCATATAGGAAGGAAGTATACCAATTATCCTCATATACTGACCGTTAGTCTCTTGAGTGTGTTTATAAACGGTTGATAAGCAATAATAAACGGTTATTTTCTTAATAGGCTTTATGAATGTTAATAATTTCAATTTACAGAGTACGAAAACTTTTCTTCGTTTTGTTAGTAGCTTCACTTTTTGGTTGTGTTGGTGGGCAAAAGAGCAACTCGCTTGAGTCACCGGTACAGTCGAAACCTATTAAAAATAATTACAAAGTTAATTTGATCTCTCCTGTCGGCGAAGTTAATTACAATAAAATAGCTTTTTCTTGGGATTCTATTGATAAGGCTACAGATTATGAGCTAGTAATTAAAACGAACTCTTTAAAAAATAAGAAGTACCGTGTGAACTCTGTACAAGCTCATTGCAGTCAAACGAAACAGGTTTGTAGCCACAGTCCTAATCTCCTCTTCAAGCAAGGAGATCAGTTTACATGGTGGGTAAAGTCAAAGGTTTCTGGAAATTGGTCTGAGCTAGGTAGCGGTAAAAAAGTCTTAATAAAAACTGCCTCAAAACCTCCGCAAGAGCCAGAAAAAAAAGGTTTTTTAAAGCTTTTGCCTCCCTTAAAAGGAGGTGTATATTTTGGTGCATTTAGTGACTTTAGTTGGTCTGAGGATGATGTAACTACTCAAAAAATTAATCATTTCGATCAGTTGGCTAAAAAGAATACGGCTTGGAGTTATTTCTCGAATAATTGGC
>Ga0256839_1006403_pt1 | contig 10318 bp, 5 predicted proteins | sample 354166metaG_FD_185968 | JGI IMG/M metagenome (GOLD analysis project Ga0256839, IMG submission 185968) | Hydrothermal vent microbial communities from Mid Atlantic Ridge, Atlantic Ocean - 354-166 | ecosystem: Environmental > Aquatic > Marine > Hydrothermal vents | place: Atlantic Ocean: Mid... | reverse complement strand
AGCAGCCGCGGCACTTCCTCCTGAGGCAGCAGCAGCCCGCCCAGGTCGATCCACGGGCCTTGGCCTTCCGAGTCGTGCTGGATCAATTGGGCCAAGAGTTCTTGCGGTGGGGTCTGGTCCGGCTGGGGCTGTTGTTGCTGAAGGTGTTCCAGCCGCCGGGCCAGTTGATCACCCAGGTACAGCTCCATCGCCAGGCGATAAGCGGCCATGCCCTTGCGCAGCCGTTCCACCGGGATCACGGTTCCGCGGAAGGCGATGCTCTCCCGGCCAGATTCCCCGGCCGCTTCCAGCTCTTTGAGCGTCCGCAGGGCCTGCTCGCACAGGCCCACGGTCACTGGGTTGAGCAGCTCCAGATGGAACCAGTCCAGGCGATCGCTGCCGGTGCGGCGATCGCGCGAGGGCCATTTCTGCTGGTCGCGCCAGGGGCCCACCCGGGCCAGGTTCGCTCCCGGCAGCAGCACACTGCGGCCCTGTTGATTAAGCAAGTAAGAGAACGGAAACGCTCGCACGTCCAGCGGCCCGTAGTGCCGCCCGGCCACGATGGTAAAGGGGCCCACGTGGCAGGGCCAGCGCATGTAGCAGTCCGAGGCGGTTTTGCTCCCTCGGCCCAGCGTGCCGTGGTGCCCCGGGCCCAGCTTGTACCAGTGGTTGCTCTCGTTGGTGGCACTGCCGGCGTTGAAGAACAAAAACGCCCCGGCGATCAACAGGCTGCTGCGATGGTGGCTTACCGTAAAGGGGCCGGCCAGCGTGGCGGTGGCCTCGCCATGGGCCAGCTCGCAGTTGGCAAAGATGAGGCTGTGCGTGGCCGAAAAGCCCCGTTCCAGCACAGCTCCCTGCCCGACGAACGTACATTCCAGCTGCGCCCCGGAGTCCACCCGCGCGCCGGAGGCGAGGATAAAGTGATCGGCCACCACGCCCGGGCCCAGGTAGCTGGGGGCATCGGCCCGGCTGTGCACCGTACCGTTGGTGGCTCGCAACACGCCGCAGAGCCGGGCGTGGGGGCCGATCTGCACGTTTTGCACCGTGCCGCAGCCGGTGACCCAGGCCCCCTGGCCCACCTGAACCCGCGAGCCGCGGCGGCAGCGGGCGTAAGTCTCAATGGCTTCCAGCCAGCGCTGGCGAGCCGGAGTGCCCTCGGCCCAAAACAGCAGTAGCCAGGCCACCGGGGCCGAAAGCCGATCGTAAAGCGGCACGCTGCGCGAGCCGGTCTCCACCAGCACATGGCACTCCACGCCGTTGCCGTAGCCGCTTTGCCCCACGGCCGCCAGCAGCTCCACGTCGTCGATCACCGCCTGCGGCCCCACGTCGCAATGGGCCAGGTGCCGCCGCACGCCGCGCACCAGCGCCTCGTCGCCCACCGTGGTTTCAAAGAGCGTGGCCTGATAGACGCCCGTGGGATGCTCCAGCCCCCCCGGCAGCAGCACGCTTTGCTCGAACACGCCCAGGCGATTGCGCCCGAAGAAGCGCACCTGCTGCACCCGTTGGGGCCGAAAGCCGGGAGCGACCAGCACCTGGGACCAGTCTTCGGCCCAGCAGCCCTGACGCACCAACTGCTCGATCTCATCGGCTTGCAGCCGGCGGTAGAGTCCGTCCTGGACCAGCACATCGGACATGCGGCACCTCCTTGTGCCCTGGGGTGGTGTCTGTTCTTGCTGCAGCGAGCCCCGGACTTCCGTCCGGGGCGAGCCGGGCAAACGCACTCCGTTACTTTTCTCCGCCAGCTGAAGCTGGGTACGTGTTTAGCCAGCTAGCAGCCGGAGGACCGACGCCGCAGGCGTCGCACTCTGGTAGCCGGGGGTCGTCAGACCCCCGGAGCAGCGTTTTTCCTTATCCTTCAGCATCCCGAAGGGATGCCAGAGGGAGGAACCGCTGGCTGTTTCTGGCACCCCTGGCGGGGTGCTGGGTGGGGTCATGGTGCCTGGTTCCGGTGGTCTCCGCTCCGCTACGACCACCGGCTACAAGGCTGGCAAGCCTTCGGCTTGCTTTTGATCTGGGAATGCTCCGTCTTGTGCTGGCACGCTAAACACGTACAAAGTTGGCGGCTCGCCGTTCAACCGCGGGCTTACGCCCGCGGCTCGCCACCCCTCCAAGCCCCCAGGCCTCCAAGCCCCCACGTCCTCCCGAGCTGAAGCTCGGACGTTCTCCCCCCGCTTACGCGGGGGGCTCTTCTTGGCCCACTGAAGCCGGTGGCTTGCTGGTTCTTCTCCGCGGGCTTACGCCGGCGGCTCGTCTTCCATCAGTTCGGCTAGTGTTTTCCGTTCTACTTCCTTGAAATAGCGTACGGTTTTCACTTTCAGCTCCTCGGTGGCCGCCTCGTCGCAGAGGATCCAAGCGTCCGGGTGCAGTTGCAGCGCCGAGCCGGCCCACATGTGGTTCACACCCTCTTCCACAATCTTGTGCAACGCCCAGGCCTTGCTCTGGCCGGAGACCAGCAGCATCACTTGCCGGGCATCCAGGATCGTGCCCACGCCCACGGTCAGCGCCTGCCGGGGGACGCGGCTTGGGTCGTTGTCGAAGAAGCGGGCGTTGGCCCGCACCGTGTCGTCGGTGAGCGCAACGACCCGGGTACGCGAGCGGAGGCTGGAGCCGGGTTCGTTGAAGGCGATGTGCCCGTCGTGCCCCAGGCCGCCCAGGAACAGGTCGATTCCCCCGGCCGCCTGGATGGCCTGCTCGTAGCGGCGGCACTCCGCGTCCAGGTCCTCGGCCAGCCCGTTGGGAATGTGGCGCTGCTGGGGGGGCAGGTCCACGTGGTCCCAAAGGTGCTGGTGCATGAAGTAGGCGTAGCTTTGCGGATGGTCGGGGCCCAGGCCCACGTACTCGTCCATGTTGAACGTCACCACGTGGCGGAAACTCACCTCGCCCCGCCGGTGAAGCTCCACCAGGTGGCGATAGGTACCCACGGGCGTGGAGCCGGTGGGCAGCCCCAGCACAAAGGGGCGCAAGTGGCTGGCCTCTTGGGCGATTCGCCGGGCCACATACCGGGCGGCCCAGCGGCTCATCTGCTCGTAGTCGTCGAAGATCAACAGTCGCACGGTTGCAAACTCCGGGTGAGTTATATGGGCAAGCCCGGTGGCTTTAGCCGCGGGAGGGCTTGGAGGCCTGAGGGCTTGGAGGGGGTGCTTCCGCACCAGGCCGGAACAAAGTGTGATTGGGGAAAGCAACGCACATGGTGCACCTGCGGCTCACCAGGAGGTTCGCCCTTCCGGAGCTTCCGCTCCGATACAAGAAAAACGCAGTTCAGCGAGCCCGCAGCGTAGTACGTGTTTAGCCAGCTAGCAGCCGGAGGACCGACGCCGCAGGCGTCGCAGCTTCCTAGCCGGGGGTCGTCAGACCCCCGGGAAGCAGCGTTTTTCCTTACCCTTTTGCATCCCGAAGGGATGCCAGATGGAGGAGCGGTCCCTTGGTTTCTGGCACCCCTGACGGGGTGCTGGGTGGGGTAATGGCCGTGCTTTCCGGTGGTCTCCGCTTCGCTACGACCACCGGCTACAGGGCTGGCAAGCCTTCGGCTTGCTTTATGGTTTGGGCACATCACACCTTGTGATAGCACGCTAAACACGTACGAAGCTGGCGGCTGGCCAACCGCCGGCTGACGATGCGCGGCTGGCCATGCCCCCAAGCCTCCACGCCTCCAAGTCCTCCAGGCCCTCCGCGAGCTAACGCCCGCGGCTCGCCGGGGGTGGAAACAGAAGCGTCCCTGTGTTGGCAGGTTAAACACGTACCCGGCCAGGCCAAGCTATCGGCCGTTTGGAGTTTCCCATGCACGTGCTGCACTTGATCAACGGCGAGCACTACGCTGGGGCCGAGCGGGTCCAGGACCTGCTGGCCTTGTGGCTGCCCCGGTTCGGCGTGGAAGTGACGCTGGCCTGTGTGAAGCCGGACAAGTTCCCCCGGCGACGGCAGTGCCAGGAGACTCCCTTGCTGGAGGTGCCCATGCGCACGCGTTGGGACCTGCGGGTGGTGCGCACCCTGGCCCAAGTGGTGGCCCAACGCAAAGTGCAACTGGTCCACTCGCACACCCCGCGCACTGCGCTGGTGGCCGCGGTGCTGGTTCGCCGGGTGGGTATTCCTTGGGTGCATCACGTACACGGGCACACAGCCACCGAGGCTCGCCGCCGGGGCTGGGCGCGGCTGGTGGGCTGGGTGGAGCGGCAAGTGGTTCGCCGGGCCGATCGACTGGTGGCCGTCTCCGAGACGGCGGCCCGGTATTTCCTGCGGCAAGGTTTCCCGCAGCAGCAAATCGCCGTGGTGCCCAACGGCATCGCCGGGCCGGAGGAGCTGCCCCCGCGCCATCCCCCCCAACCTCCGTGGACATTGGGTCTGGTGGGCCTGTGGCGGCCGCGCAAAGGACTGGAAGTGGCCTTGGAGGCCCTGGCGTGGATCAACCGCCGTGTGGCGCCCCCGGCGGTGCTGCACGTGGTAGGGCCGTTTGAAACGCCCCCGTACCAGCAGGAAATCCAGCAGCTGACCTGCCGACTGGGCCTTGAGCGGCAGGTGCGTTACCTGGGCTTTCGGCAGGACGTGGCGGCACAACTGGAACAAATGGACTTGCTGCTGTTTCCCAGCATCCTGCCCGAAGGGATGCCGATGGTGTTGTTGGAAGCCCTGGCCTGGGGCGTGCCGGTGGTGGCCAGCCGGGTGCCCGGAGTGGTGGACGTGGTGGTGCCGGGAGAAAGCGGTTTGTTGGTTCCGCCCGGAGAGAGCCAGGCGTTGGCCAGTGCCGCCCTGGAACTGCTAGGCAGCCCACAGCGGTGGCAACAACTGCGGCGGCGGGGTTTTCAGCGCCGGCGGGCGTGTTTTTCGGCGGAAAAAATGGCTCAGGAAGTGGCCTCGCTTTACCAGGCCGTCCTTGGCGGATCCGGAAAGCGGAGCGCTCCGGGTGGCGTGGCGAGTTCCCAGGAGGCTCTTGTTTCCGGCGGACTTCCTGTCCCCCCCAGCGTCGGCCACTCCCCGAGCTAGCGGCGGAAGAGTTTCTGGTACCAGGGCACCTTGGCCTCCTGGACCGGCATGGGCGGGTCCAGGCGCGGCAGCCGCGGCCGGGTGGCTGGGGCTTTTGGTGCCGTCGGACTCAACCGGGCCGGAGGCAGCGTGGCAGTTTGTTCCGCGGGCGGTTTCTTCTTGAACGGCCACAGCCGCTTGAACCCGTCGCTTACCCCCTGGCTCATCCGAGCCCAGAAGGATTTCTTTTCTTCTTGTGGCCGGGCCACCGGCGGCTGCGGCGGCACCCGGCGTTGCGGCCCCGGACGAGAAGCCGTGGCGTTTTTGTTCAAACCGCCTGGCATCGCGGGGCCGAGGGCACGCGTAGGTGGCGACGACTCTCCGGGGGCGAAGCTGGCCGGTCGGGTGTCCCGGCCCAAGCGGCTCGCAGGGTCAAAACCTCGCCCCGCCAGCGGAGCCGAGCCTGACTGGGCACCGGCACCCGCTCGCCCCCTGGCAGACGAGCCGGACAACCCCGAAGGGACAAGCCCTGCGGAAACGCCTGCCGTTGGTCGCCCGGGGTAGGGGCGGACCGTACCGGCCGAATGCGAAGCGATGCCGGGAGCCCCCTCCGGTTGATCCGTAGCAATGGCCAGCGGATCACCGTAGTAAGGCATCGGTTTCGGGGTGGGCGACTGCCGAGGTGAGGAGGACGGGGGGGATTCTGCCACGTTCGCCCTCGCCGGCGGAAAGTTTCCCTGGGTGGCCGCCGGAGGCTGCGAGGCAGGAGTCTCCACCACCTGCACGCCCAACTGGGCGGCCAGCTCCGCCTGCGAAGGTTTCTTCTTTTCCGGCTGCGGCGTCGTGTCCCCGGCCATCGGCGAGGCGACACTCTCGGGCACGAACACTTGCACGGTCGAGGTTTCCGACTTGGCCGAGGACTTTTCCCCTTGGGCTTCCGGCAGCGGCTGGCCCACGTAGGGGTTTTTCCGCACCAGGGGCTGCGGCGGGTCTGCCGCACCTTGCCGCGAGGAGGGCACCTGCGGAGCAGAGGAGCCAGGCTGGGACTGCGTCAGCTGCTCCACCGCCTGCTTGGCTTCCTGGGCGCCTTGGCGCAGCTGGCTGCCCAACTGCTGCGTTTGCTGCCGAAGCTGCTTCCACGGGTGCGAAGCCTCGGCTGTTTGCCGTTGCAACTGTTGCAGCATCTTGGTGGCCTGCTTGGCCTGTTGGGCCGCTTCGGCCAGGGGTTTTTGGACACTTTGGGCCGCTTGCTCAGCCAGTTGGGCGGTCTTCCGGGTTGCTTGCTGCTGGAGTTGGTCGGCTTGTTGGGCCAGTTGTTTCTGGGCCTGCTGGGTGACTTCCAGCAACGACTGGCTCCCTTTTTGGACTTCTTGCTGGGCCTGCTGTTGCAAGTGGGCCAATTGTTGTTGGGCTTTTTGCTGGGCGGCTTGCAGCCTGGCTTTTTGGGTTTCCACTTGCTGTTGCAACTGTTGCTTGGCCTGGGTCAGCTGGACTTGGGCCTTTTGTTTCAGCACTCCGGCCCGGGCAGCCACGGCCTGGGCCACGGCGTCGTAGCCGGCCCTCTGGAACCGCTGCTGGAGCTGGGCCAGCAGCTGGCGGGTATCCACTTGCAGCTGGGGCCGACTCCAGCTCCCCTGGAGGCGGCAGCGCAGCTCCACCGAGTCGATGTCCAGCAGGGCTTGCTTCCACACTTGGGCATCCACGCCCCAAAGCTCCTCCGCCGAAGTCTGCCACGAAAGCTCGCGTGCCCGCACCCGAAGCGGCAGCTGGATACTCTCGCGGGAGAACCAGCCCTGCCCTTGCACCAACACCCGGCCGGGGGTGGCCCGAAGCGGCAACTGTTCCGGCAGGCGGACGAGCTTCTGCGGCTGGGGGGGCTGCCACTGCAGCGCCACGGCGTGGGAGAGGTCGTCGCGGTGGAAGTTGAAATCGGCCAGCAGTTCCAACCCGCACTCGGGAGCCAGCAACTCCAGCCGTGTGGGCTTGCCTGAGAGCCGGGGCCGGCTGGTGATGTTGACCACCTGCACGGCGGCCTGGGAGCCAAATCCCCACTGCCGCGGCAGGCGGCGAATGACCAGCTGGCCGATCCAGACGCGCGGGCAGGGGCGTCCGAAGCGGCAGCGCGCCTGCCGCATGGCCGTCCAGGAACGGGGCACGGCATTGGGGGAGTCGTCCTGGGCGGTCTCTTCGGCCCCGGCGATCCGCTCCAGGGTTTCGATCCATCGCCGAATCCGCACCAAGCGCTGCTTCCACTTCTGCCCCTGCTGGAGATATTCTTCCCAAGCGTCCACAGAAAGACTTTTTTCAGGGCCGGCCGATTTGGAGTCCTCGGCTCGGGCTTCCTCTTGCTGGGACAGCAGCGAAGGCACCAGCTGTGGAAAGTCCATCTGCGGCAAGCGTCCGTTCCAGGCCTGGGCTGGGAACTGCCGGGGCACGTCCACCTGCAAGCCGTCGAACACCACGCGGTCGGCCACCAGGCGCCCGCGCAGCAGAGGGCCGGGGCGAACCACGGCCACGATGTGCTGCACCTGGAACTGGTCGCGTTGCAAGTGGTCCGGGTCGGCCACCTGGAGTTTTTCGATTTGGAGGTACCCGCGCGAAAGCGAAAGCTGCACCGCCTGCGTGTTCACTTCCGCCCCGTTGGCCATCCACAACGCTCGGCTCACCGTGTACCAGACCAGCCGCGGCAGCAGCAGATAGCCCAGCACCCCCCCCGGCACCACTACACCCAGCAGCAGGGCCGCTCCGGCCCAGGAAATCCACCGGGGCCGCGACGCGGGGGCGGGGCTCACCTGCCAGGAACCGAACACCACCCGGCACACCACTCGCCAGGCCAGGCGGCCGGCCTTGCCCGGCTGTTGCTCGGCCTGCTGTTGCACCCGGGCGGCGGCGCTTTGCAGGGTGCGGGCCAGGGCAGCCGCCAGGTATCCGGCCCCCAGGCCCACCAGCGACCCCCAAAACACCCCGCCCAGCAGTGTGTAGCGGTCCAGGTCCCAGAGGGCCAGCCAGAGGGAATCGGCATGGGGAGCCAGCCAGCGGCCCAGGCTCCCTTCCAGCAAGTACTGCCCTGTGCGGTAGCACCAGGGGGTCATCAGCCACGACAAGGCATAGAACGCTCCCCAGCTTTGCAAAAACACTTTCCAGTGGTGCCGTAGCAGCAGCGCCAGCAGCAGCACCACCAGCAGCGTGAGGTTCCAGCCGGTGGTGAATCCGGCCAGCGAGCCCAGGAATACGGCCACGCCCACGTGGCGCGGATGGATGCCCTTTTGCACCGAACCGACCAGCGAGCCCAACAGTGCTTTCATCTTCTCGCCTGCGCGCTTGCAAGGAACCCCGGATCGAACGCTCCCTCCACACCAAGGGGCATCTGTTGGGCAGTTTTCGGTTTTTCCGGGCGGTGGTCTTGAATCGAATGGAGAAACTTTGCCGGTTGTCCCGCTTGCGGTGTCCCGGTTCCTGCCGGGGCAAAACTCCTCTCCCGGGGGCGACAGGCGGCGGCTATACTTTGGCCCGTATCCGCCACCAGCGCAAGCTGCATACAATGGAAGTAGAGCCTGGGTTCTCCCCACCCCTTCTCCGTCTGTTTCAAAACAGGAGCCGACGATGACCCGCCACCTGCTGGAAAAAACCGAACAGCTTCGCGCCCGCCTGCTGCAGTTGCAGGACTCCCTTTGACCTGGCCGGAAAGAAAGCCCGGTTGGAAAAACTCCAGCAGCGCATGGCGCAGCCCGATTTCTGGGACGACCCGGAGCAGAGCCAGCAAGACATTGCGCAGTTGAAGTCCCTGCAGCGGGTGGTCAAGCCGCTGCAGGAGGCCGCCGGGCGGCTGGAAGCACTGGAAGAGCTGCTGCAACTGGCCGACGAAGACCCCGCGCTGCAACAGGAACTGCAAGAGGAGCTGCGGGGACTGGAGCGACAGATCGAGGAGCTGGAAACCCAGGCCCTGCTCAGCGGCCCCCACGATGCCAAAGGGGCCATCCTCACCATCCATGCCCGCGACGGCGGCACGGATGCCAACGACTGGGCCGAGATGTTGTTGCGGATGTACATTCAGTGGGCCAAGCAGCGGGGCTACCAGGTGGAGCTGCTGGATCGCCAGGACAACGAAGAAGCGGGCATCAACAGCGCCACGGTGGCCATTCGCGGCCCGCTGGCCTACGGCTACCTCAAGGGCGAAACCGGCATCCATCGCTTGGTGCGGATCAGCCCCTTTAACGCCGAAGGCAAGCGGCAGACCTCCTTTGCCGCCGTGGACGTCTCGCCGGAGATCACCGACAGCAAAGAGATCCAGATCAACGAAAACGATCTCAAGGTGGAGACCTACTGCGCCAGCGGCCCGGGCGGCCAGCATGTGAACAAAACGGCAAGCGCCGTGCGGATCACCCACCTGCCCACCGGCATCGTGGTCCAGTGCCAGAACGAGCGGAGCCAGCACAAGAACCGGGCCATCGCGTTGAAGATGCTCCAGGCCCGGCTGGCCCGACTCGAAGAGGAAAAACGCGAAGCCCAGCAGGCGGCCAAGTACCAGCGGCAGGCCAAGGTGGGTTTCGGTTCGCAGATTCGCAGCTATTTCCTCCACCCGGACCAGCGGATCAAGGACGCCCGCACCGGCCACACCCACTACAGCTTCCACGACGTGATGGACGGCAAGATCCAGCCGTTCCTGGAGGCCTATCTCCGCTGGCGGATGCAGCAGGAGAAGGACCGCCTGGGGCCGGCTGCCCCCTCTCCGGCGACCCAGGAGGGCTAAGTGTCGGCCGTCTTGCAGTGGGGAGGATTGCACGTGGAGTTCACCCCGGGCGAGGATCGCCGGGGGCACACGGTGTACTGGGTTCCCGGGTCGGACCAAGCCCAGGCGGTGCCGCTGCTGCGATCCGTGGAAGGCAATCCGCGACAGCCCTGGCCCCCCAGCCCGGTAATCCAGCACCTGGTGGATCACTCCCGGCAGCTGGGCCGCCCGCTGCTGTTGGGGATCGGGATGACCGCCTCGGCCCACTTCTCCCTGGCCCTCTCGGCCGAGGCCGCCGGGGAGCTGCGCTGGGAAGTGGCCGCCCGCTGCAACAGCCGCCCGCAAAAACTCGGCTCCCGCTACGAGGTGCTGGTTCCTTGGGAAGCCATGGGGCCGCAGGAGCTTCGGCTCTGTCTGCCCGCGGCGGAAACGAGCCTCCCGGAAAAAGAGCCCCCCCGGCTGGTACTTTCCCTGGAGCAGCAGCCCGCTTGCCGCACCGCCTGGCAGCAGACCAGGCAAGGCCACCTGCTGCTGCATCCCGCGTCGGTGGCCGAGGAATTTCCCGAGACGGTCCGGTGGGGGTTTTCTCTGAGGGTTTCGTAGTTGCACCGGAAGCGTGGAGGGCGTGGAGGCTTGAGGGCTTGGGGGAGCCGG
>Ga0256839_1006402_pt1 | contig 10321 bp, 11 predicted proteins | sample 354166metaG_FD_185968 | JGI IMG/M metagenome (GOLD analysis project Ga0256839, IMG submission 185968) | Hydrothermal vent microbial communities from Mid Atlantic Ridge, Atlantic Ocean - 354-166 | ecosystem: Environmental > Aquatic > Marine > Hydrothermal vents | place: Atlantic Ocean: Mid... | reverse complement strand
CGCAGAATAGCTGTGAATCCGCAAACAGAGAGCAGCTCTGGCATTTCTTGCTGGCGTGGATTTGCCCCATGTGCGACCCCTTATATTTTCGCAGCCTTGATAGCGCATCCACCCCTAGATTTATTGATCGAGATCAAACCAAGACAATAAACCGCAGCCCGATTTCATTTGACAGCGCCGCCATTCCCGTGCATCGCTCACGGGGCAACGGTTCCCCAATGTGTGAAAAATCGCACGGGGATGAAACGGGAATGCTGTAACGGGAGACCAAACGAGGCCCGAATGCAGCAGCCGCCCCCGCGACTGTAGGTGGATTTGCGCGCCACGATGCCACTGGGCTTAGCTCGGGAAGGCGGCGCGCTTTAGACCACAAGCCAGGAGACCGGCCATTGCATGAACCATAACCACGCCGTCGGGGAAGACGGCTAAAGGAGATTATTATGACAACCATGACCACCACCGCCGCGCGCAGCGATACCAGCCTGCGCAGCATCGTTTTGACCGCCGTTTTGGGCCTTGGCATTCTGTTTGTCGCCGGCTTTGCCAGCTCGCAAACCCTGCATGACGCCCAGCATGATATGCGCCACGCCATTGGCTTTCCCTGCCACTAGCCCTCATTAAACCGCTGCTCTTAGCTGCCAAACCTATGCTTGGCGGCCCTGAACGCCTGCTCGAAACGAGACCAAACCCATGCTTAAAAAACTTCTGACCAGCGCTTTGTTCGCTGGCTTTGGCGCTGGTGCGCTGGCCGCTCTGCTGCAAATCTTCATCGCCGTGCCTGTTATTCTGGAAGCCGAACTTTATGAAAGCGGCATCGAGGTGCATTTCGCAGGGGTGGTTGCCCCCGTAGCGCCCGACCATAATGACGGCCACGATGCCGAGGCCAATCAGGCCGCACGTGACGCAGGCACCATGGCCGAACCCGAAGCCAGCACAGGTATCGACTGGCCCCGCCATATCCAAACCTTCCTCGCCATGGAAATGAGCTTCATCGGCTATGCCTTCCTGATGATCTCGGGCATGGCGATGGCGGCGCGCGGCGGGGTCGAGACCACGGCCCGCACCGGCATTTTATGGGGCGCGGCGGGTTTTATCGCCTTTAGCCTTGCCCCCGCCCTGGGCCTGCCGCCAGAGCTGCCGGGTTCCATGGCGGCGGAATTACAGCTCAGGCAAATGTGGTGGGTCGGCACCGTGATCGCCAGCATCGCTGGCCTTGCCGCCATCAGCTTTGGCAAAAACTGGATGCATTGGAGCGCCGGCATTGCGCTGTTGGCCCTGCCCCATATCATCGGCTTTCCAAAAGCGGGCGGCTATGGCGGCGTGGTGCCGCCCGAATTGGCCGGCGAGTTCGTCGGCATAACCTTGGCGCTCTCGGCCATTGGCTGGGCCACGCTCGGGCTGCTGGCAGGGTATTTCTGGGCGAAAGAGGCCGAATAGCAAAGGGCGTATGCGGCCTATTCGTCGCGGGGGCTTGTATATGGGCAGGAATACGTCCATATACCCTCAGAACCCCGCGGCCAACTTTTGCACCTTGCTAGAGCCTGTCGCACCCGACACGCCTAAAGCCGTGCTGCCGCGCGCATTTTGAAAGAATCCCATACTATGAATTTTGAGTCCACCGGCTTATCCAAGCCGATTCTAACCACGTTGCAAGAACTTGGTTATGAAACCGCTACGCCTATACAGGCCCAAGCCATTCCGCCGATTATGGAAGGCCGCGATGTTGTTGGCCTTGCCCAAACCGGCACCGGCAAAACCGCCGCCTTTACCCTGCCTTTGCTGCACCGCATCAATAAAACCAGTGAGGGCGGCAAGCACCGCCCTGTGCGCGTGCTTATCCTATCCCCCACCCGCGAGTTGGCCGCACAAATTGATAAATCCGTGCGCGATTACGGCGGGCGGCTGCCGCTTAAATCCACTTGTGTGGTTGGCGGCGTGCCGATCAAGCGCCAAATCAACGCCCTGCGCGGCGGCATAGATTTTCTTGTCGCCACCCCTGGCCGGCTAGAAGACCTCGTCTCGCAAAAAGCTGTGCGGCTTGACCAAGTTGAAACGGTCGTGCTGGATGAAGCCGACCAAATGCTGGATATTGGCTTTATGCCCGCCATCAAGCGCATCCTGAAGCTGCTGCCCAAAAAGCGGCAAACGCTGCTGTTTTCGGCGACCATGCCCAAGGAAATCAAGGCGCTTTCGCAGGACCATTTGCAAAACCCTGTTGAGGTTTCGGTGGCAACAGTCGCCAAAACCGCCGATAAAATTTCGCAAAGTGTGATGCACCTGCCGCCCGACGGCAAGGTCAACGCCATGACCAAGCTCGCCAAAACCCACCCGGGGAAAAAGATCATCGTTTTTGCCCGCACCAAGCGCGGCGCTGATAAAATTGCTCGTAAACTGGTGGCCGAGGGCATTGGGGCCGAGGCGATTCACGGCAATAAATCGCAAAACCAACGGGTGCGGACGCTCGCGTCTTTTAAGAACGGCAAAACGCTGGTGCTTATTGCAACGGATATCGCCGCGCGCGGCATTGATGTGCCCGGCGTGGAGCTGGTGGTGAATTACGACCTGCCCAATGTGCCGGAAAGCTATGTGCACCGCATTGGCCGGACAGCCCGCGCAGGGGCCTCGGGGCTGGCGGTCAGCTTTTGCACCTCTGAGGAAATCAAGCTTTTGCGGGCTATTGAGCGCCTGATCAAAATCAAAATCCCGGCCCTTGCCGCCGATGGCAGCCCCTTGCAGGAAAAAGACATCCCGCAGCCCACCCGTGCCGCCAAGCGCCCCGATGGTGGGCGCCCACAGCAGCGCCGTCGCAAATTCCGTCCACGGCAAAAAGCCAGCTAAGCGGTGCGTGGGAAGCCACGCACTCCGCCAATATATGCCAGTGACCAAACTGTGACCGAATGCCGATTGCACCCGCTTTGCCAAGCGGGTAAACACGGCGCATGTCTATTTGGGAATTCGCAAATCCGGTGCGTTTTATGCGCCTATCAGGGAAGGTGCTGCCGTGGATCACGGGGCTTGCCATCCTTACTCTCATCCCCGCGCTTGTGTGGGGGTTTTTCCTAACCCCTGATGATTACCGCCAAGGTGCTACGGTAAAAATTATCTATGTGCATGTGCCCACAGCCTTTTTGGCGATCAACATCTATTTTATGATGTTTGTGACCTCGATGATCTGGCTCATCCGGCGGCACCATGTTTCAGCCCTCGCCGCCAAAGCCGCCGCCCCCATTGGTGCGATCATGACCCTGATCGCCCTGATCACGGGCGCTGTTTGGGGCCAGCCGATGTGGGGCACATGGTGGGTGTGGGACCCGCGCCTCACCTCTTTCCTGATCATGTTTATATTTTACATCGGATATATCGCCCTTTGGGCCGCCATTGACGAGCCAGACAAAGCCGCTGACCTATCTGCGATTCTGTGCATGATCGGTTCGGTTTTTGCCGTTATTTCCCGCTACGCTGTTAATTTCTGGAGCCAAGGGTTGCACCAAGGCACGTCAGCCCCTTTGGTAAGGCCGGGCGAAGAAACCCAGGTTTCCGCCGTGTTTTGGCAGCCGTTAATGCTTTCTATCGCTGGGTTTTTCTTGCTGTTCCTTGCGCTCTTATTACTGCGCACCCGCACTGAAATCCGTAACCGCCGCATAACCGCCCTTCGGGCAAGAGAGGTATAATGCTCCCTGATCTTGGTAAATACGCTGTTCCTGTTTTGGCGGCTTACGCCTCCATGATTGTGCTTATCGCGGGCTTGATTTTGCTCTCGGTGCGCACAGCCAATAAGAGCAAGAAAACCCTTGCACGGCTTGAAGAGAAACGGGCCGCAAAATGAGTAACGATCCCAAAAACACTGAAGAGCCAAAAAAGAGTTTTAATCCGTTTTTGCTGCTTCCGCCGCTCATTTTTCTTGGCCTTGCCATTATGTTTTATGTGGGTTTACAGCGGGATAACCCCAATGCCCTGCCCTCGCAGCTTATCGGCCAAACCGCCCCCCCCGTAAACCTGACGGACTTACGAGAAGACCCCGCCCCTGTGGATGCAGACTTCCGCAATGGCAACATGCAACTGGTAAACTTTTGGGCCAGCTGGTGCGCCCCCTGCCGCGCCGAAGCCCCAATGCTGGAGCGCATGGCAGGCGAGATGGGCATCCCTATTATCGGTATTAATTATAAAGATCAGCCCTCACAAGCCAAGGCTTTTTTGAGCCAATTTGGCGACCCGTTTATTAAAATCGGGGCCGATTTTACGGGGCGAAATGCGATTGAATGGGGCGTAACAGGTGTGCCAGAAACCTTTGTTTTGGACGGCGAAGGCAATATCTTGATGCGCTACCCCGGCCCGATTACGCAATCAATTTTGGAGAAGCGGTTTTTGCCGTTGCTGAATGGCGAAAGCCAATAATACTGCAAACCTAGACAAAACTGTTTTTTTGATCTAAACTACTTTGAATTGAATTATTTTTCAAAGGACAATCTTAATGGCTGATATTAATAATATTGAAAAACGATTGCTCAAAGTTGAAGGAAAGCTTGAGAAATTCTACACCGAAATGGTCCGCATTAACAACGAAGTCCACCGCCATATCACTAAACTCGAAGACCGGTTTGACCGAAACTTGAAAGACCAGAACGCAGTTAACGCGCTTGACCACAAGCATATCGCGGCAATGGAAAAACGCTTTCGTAAATTGGACAAGCAAGCCAAAAAAGTGACAAAGCAAATTGACCCTCGGCAAGTGGAGCGCACCACCATGAAACTGGTGGACCAAGCCCTGCGTGCCTTTGACCAGAAGAAGGGCAAGCGCTAGGTGCTGGACCCAATCGCGGTTATTGCCAATGGCGCGCTCACGGGCCATCCGGTTGAAGATTTCCAGCCTATCTGGTCTTGTGCTGCTATGCGGATTGCCCGCTCCACATGGGGAGATTGCGGGCTTGAAGTTTTTTTGCGAATGGATGTGCCATATGGTGCCACCTCTAGTGGGCGGCTCTCGGAAGATGCGGTGCAGTTGCTTCTGGAAACAGGGCCAAAGCAACAGCCTTGCCGTTTTCTGGAAATTGGCGGCGGGTCTGGCATATTCGCCAAGCTCTTTCTTGATTCGTTAAAAGAGCATGCGCCAGATATTTACCAAACCTGCACCTATGTAATGACCGATGGCAGCGATAAAATGCTCGAATCTCAAGCAATATATGGCGTTCTTTCCACCCATGCTGGCCATGTTGAAACACGGGTTTTTGATGCCAGCGCGCCTTGGCCCAAAGATTTTATAGGCGCGTTTGACGGTGTTTTTGGTTCCTATATTCTTGATAGCTTACCGATAGAAATACTGTCGGTCGGGGAAGGTGGAGTGCAGCAGATGCAAGCGCGATGCGCCGCGCCAAAGCCAAACGCCGCCCTTAAAACCGCGCTTAAAACCGCTGGCAATGCGCATCTTACTCCGTTTCTAGCCTGCGCCAAACACCTGCGCATCCAAACACGGCACATAAAAGCCGGCCCCTTGCCCTATGGCGATGCCCTGCCCCCATCAGAGGGGGATGATACCCCGATGGTTCATTGCCACGGGGCCATTGCTTGTGTTGAAAACATCGAAAAATCTTTGCGCCCACGCGGCATTGCTATGCTATCTGATTATGGCACTCTGGCCCCCCGTGAGCCATCCGAACAGATTGAATTTCAGAATTTCGGATCTTCAGCGGCGCTGGCCGTTAACTTTCACCAACTCGACAGCTGGTTTGCCAATAAGGAGATCGCTTACCTTAAGCCCGATGCGGAAGAAGGCCATCTGATCACTCGTGTATTGTATCATGGCGCTGAAACGGATTTGTTTGAGCTGGTCGATCTGCTATTTGGCATTGACCGCCAACGTGCCTTGCGCCTGCCCGTAGAAGCGGCGCGGGAAATGCTACGCGGCAATGCGTTTGAAACTGCCCGCCAGCTTTATAGTAAGGCCATGGCCTTACAGCCGCGCAATTGGTCTTTGATCGAAGAGGTCGCGGAGCTACTTTTGCTAAACGCCAAAGACTACAAAGATGCGATAAAGCTCGCTGAATTCGGGCTGAGCCTCAACCCTTTTGGCCCGAACCTCCACCGGATTATAGCCGAAGCGCGGCTGCATCTTGATGATATTTCGGGCGCGCAAAGCGCTATGTCAGACTGCCTGCGCCTTTCGGGGGCCTCGCCCCAAACTTATTTGTTACTGGCAGACATCGAGCATAGATCCGGCAATACCGAAGCCGCACTTACGGCCATTGCTAAAGGTTTAGCCATAGATACCGAGTCCGATCGGCGGGAAGATTTGACCAATTTGCAAAACGACATTCTGCTCAAAATCAGTAAAACCGCGCGCAAAGAATTACTTGCCGACGTCAATCGCAGCCGCAATCTGGATGCAATTACGCTTCGTCCTTAATCTCGTATTTGGCAAAAACCCCAACCTGCGACATGATAAAGCCAAAGGTAGCGATCGGCAGGAAAAAGGTTTTGAACGTGACCCAAGTATCAGTATCAAAGTTGCGCCAAACCAGCTCGTTCGCTATGGCAAGGCCAAAGAAAAATAGTGCGAACCGCTTGGTGAAAATCATCCAGCCTTCATCTTGCAGCGGCATCATTTCCCCCATCAAGTAGCGCAAATAGCTTTGCCCGCGCAACAGGCCAAAGCCCAGCGTGCCACCAAAAGCGAGGTAAAGAATTGTGGGCTTCATTTTGATAAAAGTTGCGTCTTGCAACCAAATAGTTAACCCGCCAAACACCACTACAATCACTGCCGTTATCATTGCCATTTTTGGCAAGTGTTTGTTAACAAACCACGAATAGGCGAGCGCGATTAAGGTTACGGGGATGAAAACACCCGTAGCAAAAATGATTTGCGACAATTGCCGCGCTTCATCCGTGGCCCCCTCAGGGATAGGCGCAAACTTGTATGCCAGAAAAAACACCACAATAGGCCCAATTTCAAGCACAAGTTTAATAATCGGATTTTGCTTCTTTTCAGTCATAACATTCCCCTAATTTCGCCGCAGTCTACCCCATTGTAGGGTGGGGTTCCACCCCGCCAATTACAAGCTCACCCGAATTCTACCACCACAGCCCCAAGCGCAATCAGCGCCATCAAAGCTCCGCGCGCAAGCCCCACTTTTTCTTTCAGAAAAAACCACCCGATCAGCGCGGCAAACACCACCGATGTTTCCCGCAGCACCGCCGCCTGCCCCACCGAATCCAGCCGTGTGGCCATCATCACCGAGCCAAAGCTGGCATAGGCGATCAGCCCGCCAATAAAACCGCGCCGCATTAAAGGCAAGAGCGCTGGCGGGTTGTCCATTTTTCGGTAATGCCGCGCCGAAATAAACGGAAACAACATGCCATCAATCATAAAAAACCACGCCAGAAAGGTGAACGGATCCGCCGTCGCACGAATGCCATAGGCATCATAGGTAGTGTAAAGCGCCACAAACAGGCCGGTGATGAAAGCCAAGCCAAGCGCTTGTAAAAGCCGCCTCCGCGCCACATGGGTGTGCCGCACATTTACCGCTGCCAGTGCAAAAATTGCGCCAAGAAGCAGCGCCACCCCTAGCCATTGCACCGTTGAAAACCGCTCACCAAAAACCACTCCGGCAGCCAAAACCGTGATCAGCGGCCCCGTGCCGCGCACCACAGGGTAAACCACCGTGTAGGCCCCCCGCGAATAGGCCATAGCCTGAAACAGTTTATAGCCAAGATGAATGGGCAAGATACCGGCAAAAATAAGCCACATATGCGGCTCGGGCCAAGGAACGATGAAAAGTGCAAACGGCGCGGCCATCAGGCCATAAGATACATCCATCGCCCCCCGCATGAGCCACGGGTCAAACTTGCCCTTTTGCAATGCGCCAAAAATTGCGTGGGTCAGCGCGGCCAGCAGGGCCAGCCCCACGGCCAGCCAATGGCCTGCTTCTGTGCCCGCAAGGCCCACCAGCCATTGGCTCACTCGACACCTGCAAGCGCGTTGGCAAATTCATGCGGATCAAACGGAGAAAGATCATCAATGGCCTCGCCCACTCCGATGGCGTGAATAGGAATGCCAAATCGGTCGGCCAGTGCCACCAGCACGCCGCCTTTAGCCGTGCCGTCAAGCTTGGTCATCACCAGCCCACTTACATCGGCAATTTTAGAGAATATCTCAACTTGGTTCAGGGCGTTTTGGCCGGTTGTGGCATCCAGCACCAGCAGTGTATTATGCGGCGCATCGGGGTCTTTTTTGCGAATAACCCGCACGATTTTGGCCAGTTCTTCCATCAGGTCCGCGCGGTTTTGCAACCGCCCTGCGGTATCAATCAGCAGCATATCAGCGCCACTTTCCTCTGCAATACCCATCGCCTCAAACGCGAGCGAGGCTGGGTCCGAGCCTTCTGGCGCGGTCAGCACCGGCACCCCCGCGCGCTCACCCCACACCTGTAGCTGCTCGACCGCGGCGGCGCGAAACGTGTCGCCTGCTGCGATCACCACCGACTTGCCCGCGCCTTTAAGCTGGCTCGCCAATTTGCCGATGGTCGTGGTTTTGCCAGAGCCATTAACCCCCACCACCAGCACCACCTGCGGGCGCTTTTGATAAATCGGTAAAGGCCGCGCGACGGGCTCTAAAATAGCCGCACATTCCGCAGCCAGCAGCCGCTTTATTTCCATCGCACCAAGCTTTTTGCCAAATCGCCCCTCGGCCATATTAGCCGAAACCTTAAGCGCGGTTTCTACCCCCATATCGGCTGAAATCAGTAGTTCCTCCAGGCTTTCCAGCATGGCATCATCCAGCACCCGCTTTGGGCCATCTGCCCCAAGCGCGCGGGCAATCAGGCCCGGCTTGGGTGTCTCAATCTTTGCCGGCTCTTGGGCCACCAAAGCTTGCACACCATCATCGATTTTGCTCGATGATTTGGTGAGGCGTTTTTTGAGCTTCGAGAAGAAAGACATAGGCACTCCTTTGTCTCTACTTAATACGCATAAGGCCGTATGAAAAGCGCCTTGCGGGTTTTCTTTGCTTTAGCCGTTGGTTTATCCCTAAACTTCTTCCGGAAAATAGCGCAAAACTGTAAGAATTGGATTTGGAGCCGCTTGCCCTAGCCCGCAAATTGAGGCCTCCGCCATTGCGTCGCATAGCTCTTCCAATAGCGGCTTATCCCATTTATTTTCCATAATTTTAACGGCCTTTTCGCAGCCCACCCGGCACGGTGTGCATTGCCCGCAGCTTTCATCTGCAAAAAACTTAAGCATGGTTAGCGCCGCATCCTTAACGGAGTCCTGGTCAGACAGAACAACAACGGCACCCGAGCCAATAAAGCTGCCATGCGCTTGTAAAGTATCAAAATCCAGCGGCACTGCGTTCAGGCTGGCTGGCAGCAAGCCGGATGATGGCCCGCCCGGCTGATAAGCCTTAAAACTATGCCCATGAAGCATGCCTCCGCTCGCCTCAATAACATCCAGAATAGTAGCCCCCGCAGGCAACAGCTTAACACCGGGAAAGCGCACACGGCCCGAAACAGAATAACTCCGCAGCCCCACCCGCCCGTTCTTGATATGGCTGCTAAATATCTCCGGCCCGCCACGGGTAATTTTACTGACCCAATGCAGGGTCTCTACATTATGCACCAATGTAGGCCGCCCAAAAATGCCAACCTGTGCCACAAAAGGTGGCCGCAATCTAGGCATCCCTCGCTTGCCTTCTATGCTCTCGATCATGGCACTTTCTTCACCGCATATATAAGCGCCCGCCCCGCGCCTTAACTCCACAAAATTTGCGGCAATAATGCCATGTTCCTCAAGTTCGGCCAACTCAATTTCTAGCACTTTTCGAACCTCTGGATATTCATCTCTTAAGTAAACATAAATTTTTTCTACATCCACAGCCCAAGCTGCAATCAGCATGCCCTCCAACATTGCATGCGGCTCGCGCTCCAAATAGTAGCGGTCCTTAAACGTTCCCGGCTCACCTTCATCGGCATTTACGGCCATAAAACGGGGGCCGCCTTCTGCGCGCACATAGCTCCACTTTTTACCGGAAGGAAAGCCCGCGCCGCCCATGCCCCGCAGGCCAGATTTAAGGATCATGTCTTGCACATCCTCCGGCGTTTTGTCCCCCGCCCACAGGGCTTCTAGCACTCTATAGCCCCCTCCCTCCCGATAATCCTCGAACCGCTCATAATCCGGCAGCACAAGCGCGTGGCCAATGGCAGATTTTACTTTTGAATCATCAGCTTGCGTAACATGATATTGGCCCACAGCCACCACTGGAGCCGCTTCGCAGCGCCCCATGCAAGGGGCGCGAACCACGCGTAAATCAGGGTTTAGCACGGCCAATTTTTCA
>Ga0256839_1006401_pt1 | contig 10321 bp, 6 predicted proteins | sample 354166metaG_FD_185968 | JGI IMG/M metagenome (GOLD analysis project Ga0256839, IMG submission 185968) | Hydrothermal vent microbial communities from Mid Atlantic Ridge, Atlantic Ocean - 354-166 | ecosystem: Environmental > Aquatic > Marine > Hydrothermal vents | place: Atlantic Ocean: Mid... | reverse complement strand
CCTGATCGACAACCCCTACGTGTACGCCCTCTCCCTGGCCGTCTACTGCACGGCGTGGACCTTCTACGGCAGCGTCGGGCGGGCGGCCACCACGGGGGTGGGGTTTCTGCCCATTTACCTGGGGCCCACCCTCATGGCGGCCCTCTGGTGGTTCGTGCTCCGCAAGATTATCCGCATCAGCAAGGTCAACCGCATCACTTCCATTGCCGACTTCATCGCCTCGCGCTACGGCAAGAGCACGCTTCTGGGAAGCATGGTGACCCTGGTCGCCGTGTTGGGCATCATTCCCTACATTGCCCTTCAGCTCAAGGCCGTTTCCATCAGCTTTACCCTCCTGTGGCACTTCCCTGACCTATCACTGCCGGCCATCAACACCATCCCGGTCCTGCGGGACACGGGCTTCTACGTGGCTATCATGATGGCCGCCTTCGCCATCCTCTTCGGCACCCGCCACTTGGACGCCACGGAACACCACGAGGGCCTGGTGGTGGCCATTGCCTTCGAGTCGGTGGTCAAGTTGGCGGCCTTCTTGGCCGTTGGGGCCTTTGTCACCTACGGCGTCTACGACGGCTTTGGGGACATCTTCGCCCAAGCGGCCGAGCGGCCGGAGTTACGCCGCCTCTTCTCCTTTGGGGAGAGCGCCCACGCCTTCGAGAACTGGTTCTGGCTCACCGTGCTCTCCATGATGGCCATCATGTTCCTGCCCCGCCAGTTCCAGATGGCGGTGGTGGAAAATGTCAACGAGCGCCACCTGAACACGGCCATCTGGCTCTTCCCCCTCTACCTGATCCTGATCAACATCTTCGTGCTGCCCATCGCCTTTGCCGGCCGGCTCAACTTTCTCGGCGCCGATGTCAACGCCGACATGTTCGTGCTCCTCATGCCCATGATCGAGGGCAAGGAACTTCTGGCCCTCTTCACCTTCATCGGCGGCCTCTCGGCCGCCACGGGCATGATCATCGTGGAGACCGTGGCCCTGAGCACGATGGTCTCCAACGACCTGCTCATGCCGCTCCTGTTGCGCACCAGGCTGCTCAGGCCTGCCGAACACCAGGACCTGCCCAGCCTGCTGCTGCTCATCCGGCGGGGGGCCATCCTCCTCATCGTCCTCCTCGGCTACCTCTACTTCCGGCTGACGGGTGAGGCTCTGAGCCTCGTCTCCATCGGCCTCATTTCCTTCGCCGCTGTGGCCCAATTCGCCCCGGCCATTCTCGGGGGCATCTACTGGAAGGGGGGAACCCGGCTGGGAGCCATCGTGGGCCTGACCGCCGGCTTCGCCGTCTGGGCCTACACGCTCCCCGTGCCCTCCTTGGTCCAAGCCGGCTGGTTGCAGGGCAACTTCGTCGAGCAAGGGCCCTTTGGCATCACCTGGCTGCGCCCCTACGCCCTCTTCGGGCTCTCGGGGCTCGACCCGGTGACTCACTCCCTCTTCTGGAGCATGGTGGCCAACGTGGGGGGCTACATCGTGGCCTCCCTCGTCGGCCACCAGAGTGTCATCGAGCACCGCCAGGCCACGCTCTTCGTGGATGTCTTCAAACAGGTGCGGCGCGGGGAACAGATTCGCCTCTGGCGGGGCACCACATCAGTGCTCGACATCCAGACCCTGCTGGAGCGCTTCGTGGGGCGCCAGCGGGCCCGGTCGGCCCTGGCCAAGTATGCCCGTGAGCGGGGGGTCACCTCGGTGGACGAGCTGGAGGCCGACTCCGAGCTGGTCGAGTTCGCCGAACGCCTGCTGGCCGGCACCATTGGCGCGGCATCCGCCCGCGTGGCCATTGCCACGGTGGTGACCGAGGAACCCCTGAGCATCGAGCAGGTCATCCACATGCTCGACGAGGCGTCCCAAGTGATCGCCTACAGCCGACAGCTCGAACAGAAGTCCCGGGAGCTCGAAGCCGTCACCGCCGAGCTGAGGGCGGCGAACGAGCGCCTCAAGGAGCTCGACCGCCTCAAGGACGAGTTCATCTCCACGGTGACCCACGAGCTGCGCACACCGCTCACCTCCGTGCGGGCCATGGCTGAAATTCTCTACGACCACCCTGAGCTCGACCGCGATCGCCGGATGCAGTTCCTGGGCATCATCCTGAAGGAGAGCGAGCGCCTCTCCCGCCTGATCAACCAGGTGCTGGACTTCGCCAAGCTCGAATCCGGCCTGTTCGAGTGGCACCTGTCCGACGTCGATCTTCGCGCCGTGATCGAAGAGGCCATTGCCTCCACAGAACAACTTTTCCGCGAACAGAACGTCCGGCTCCACGTGGTGCTGCCCGACCGCGTGCCCCCCGTTCAGGCCGACCACGACCGCTTGGTCCAGGTGATGTTCAACCTGCTCTCCAACGCGGCCAAGTTTGCCCAAGATTGGGTGGAGGTGCGCCTCTCTGTCCACGGGGACACCGTCCGCGTGGACGTGAGCGACAACGGCCCCGGCATCTCGCCAGAGGAGCAGGAGGTGATCTTCGAGAAGTTCCGCCAGGTGAGGCGGGGCAGCCGTAGCCGTCCTCAGGGAACGGGGTTAGGTTTGCCCATTAGCCGCCACATCGTCGAGCACTTGGGCGGCCGCCTCTGGGTGGAGAGCGCGCCCGGAGCAGGCGCGACCTTTTCGTTCACCCTGCCGTTGCGGGTCTCCGAAGTGCCCAAGGCCCCTGCCACACACGCCACGAGCCCGTGATGGGCCTTTCGCCCCACAGGGCAGGGCACCGGCTTCAACTCGGTTCTTTCCCTCGGTGTAATGTTCCTTTTTTCCCGAGAGCCTCTCTTCGGATTTGGTGCCCGTGCGTGGCGAATCAATCGGCCGGGCCACGACGGCGGACGGGGGGAGTGGCTTGGCGATGGTTCAAAACCGGGATAAGATATGGCCGGAAACACGGCGGGCGGAGCCCTTGAGCCGCCAAACTCTTTCCGCCAGGGGGATACTTTGGGAGACAGGTCGATGTCGAACCGCACACGTCCCAAACGGGTCTTGATCGTGGACGACGAGCCCAACATCGTTATTTCTCTCGAGTTCCTGATGCAGCAGGCCGGCTATGATGTCCACGTCGCGCATACAGGGGAGGAGGCTGTCGAGCTGATTCGCCACTTGGAGCCCGATCTGGTGCTGCTGGACATCATGCTGCCCGGCATAGATGGGTTTGAAATCTGCCGCTGGGTGCGCGAGAATCCGGCGTGGGATCACATGAAGATCATCATGTTGACCGCCAAGGGGCGGGATGTGGACATTGCCAAGGGGTTTGCCCTGGGAGCTGACGCTTACATAACGAAGCCATTCTCCACGAAAGACCTCATGGAAGAAGTGAGAAAGGCGCTCGGTTAGGCGCAAGCCACAATGAAAACAGGTCGCCAAGCTGAATTTTTTCTTTTGGTTACCGGCGTGCTGGCCTTTTTGGCCGGCGTGGCCGTCGGCGGGCTGGCCTTGGGCCGTCTGCCCCGGGAAACTCCAGGGCCGATTTCCCCCCCAATGGTTGCCCTCGCGGCCGCCTTTCTCTTCATTGTCATCCTGGCCGGCGCCGTGGCCCACATTGTGCGCGCCTACATCTTCACTGCCCGCCGCATGGCCGACGACGCGCGCATCATGGCCACCGTGAACCCGGCCCACCGCCTCGACGTGGATGCCCCCGCTTCCCTCAGAGACCTGGCACGAGCGGTCAACAGACTGGCCGAACGCCTGGAGCAAGCCCACGCGGCCCGCGAGCGCGAGGTCCGCGAGGCCCAAATTGCCCTGGCCGAGGAGAAGGAGCGCCTGGCAGCCCTGGTGGCCGAGCTGACCGAGGGCGTCATTCTGTGTACGCCCGAAGGCCGCATCTCCCTCTACAACGAGTTGGCCCGCCACATCCTCGAGCCCACGTCCGGGCAGGGGGGAAGCCCTGTTGGCTTGGGGCGCTCCATGTACAACCTCATCGAGCGCAACGCGCTCCAGCACGCCTTCGAGGCCCTCCAGGACCGGGTGCGCGAGGGCCGGCGCCCTCACGTGTTCACCTTCGTTGCCCAAGCCCTCAACGGCCGCTTCGTGCGCGTGCGGCTGGCCCCCATGATCGGCCCAAAGGGGCGATTGGACGGCTACATTCTCACTCTGGAGGACGTCACCCAACACTTGGAGGCCAGCAGCCAACGTGACCGCTTGGTCCAGGCCCTCACCGAGGGCACGCGCTCCGGCCTGGCCAACATCCGGGCCGCCATCGAGACCGTCGAAGCCTACCCGCAGATGAGCGCCGAGCGGCTGCGCCGATTTCACCACGTCATCCGCCACGAGGCCGAGCGGCTCACCCGGCTCCTCAACCAAACGGTGCAGGAGTACGCCGGCGTGCTCCGGGCCCGCTGGCGGCGGGAAGAAATCTGGGGTGAGGATCTCGTCGTGGCCCTGTGCCGGAAGGTAGAACGCACCTTGGGCGCCAAGGTGGAAGTGGGGCCCGTGGCCGAGGTGTGGCTGGACGTGGACAGTTTCGTGGTGGTCCACGTGTTCGCCGGCTATCTTCACCACGTGGTGCGGGAGGAGGGAGAAGACCACCCGGTAATCCAGGTGAGCCTCACCCTGGAGCCGAACGGCCGCCACGCCGCGCTGACCATCAAGTGGCCACATCCGGCCCTCGACAGCTCCGACTTGGCCCGGTGGCTGCGGCGCCCCCTGTTGGACGGCGCCCACTCGCTCTTCTCCGTGCTGGAAGTGGCCGAACAACATGGGGGGACGGCGTGGGTCCACGTCCACCCGGCCGCCCAACAGGCCTCGCTCGTCGCCCTGCTGCCCGTGACGGCCGGCCGGCCCGCGTGGGAGAGCCCGCCCATCGGCCGGCGGCCCGAGTATTACGATTTCGACCTGCTCTTCCGCCAGCCGGGCCAGTCGTCCGAAGTGGACGCGCGCCCCCTCACCGCGCTGCGGTACACGGTCTTCGACACTGAGACCACCGGGCTCGACCCGGAGACAGACGAGCTCATCGCCATCGGCGCCGTGCGCATCGTCAACGGACACGTGTTGCGCGGCGAGACCTTCGAGCAGCTCATCAACCCGCGCCGGCCCCTCAACCCCCTCTCCGCCAGGGTCCACGGGATTTCGCCCGAGATGCTGGAGGACAAGCCCACCGTCGAGGAGGTGTTGCCCCGCTTCCGCCGCTTCGTGGGGGAGACGGTGCTCGTGGCCCACAACGCCGCCTTTGACATGCGCTTCCTGCGCACCCGGGAGGAGCGCGCGGGGGTCACGTTTGCCAACCCCGTGCTCGACACCCTGTTGCTCTCGGCCGTGGTCCACCCCTCCCACGAGGACCACAGCTTGGAGGCCATTGCCCGCCGCCTGGGCGTGCCCGTCGTGGGGCGCCACACGGCCTTGGGCGACGCTCTCATTGCCGCCCAAATTTTCCTCAAGCTCATCCCCCTGCTGGCCGAACGTGGCATCCACACCTTGGGCGAGGCCCGCCAGGCATCGGAGACGACCTACTTCGCCCGCATTCGCTATTGAGCGGTCACAGGCGGCGGCCGCGGTACCGGTCGGCGGGCATGTGGCGGAAGTACCAGGCCGCCGCCTCGGTGCGGTTGGAGACGTGGAGTTTCTCGAAGATGTTCTTCAGGTGGAAGCGCACGGTGTTCTCGCTCACCGTCAGGGCGGCGGCGATCTCCGCGTTGGTGAGGCCGCGGGCCACGTGGGCCAGGACTTCCCACTCCCGGGGCGAGAGGTCGTGGCCCGGCGACGTGCTTCGCCCCCAGCGCGCGGCCAGCCACCGCTGGGCCGCCCGCGGGTAGACCAGGTGGCCGCTGGCCACTTGGCGGATGGCCTCCACCGTCTGTCGGGGGGATTCGGTCTTGAGGGCGAACCCCTCGGCGTTCAGCTCGATGGCCGTCTGGAGGCTCTCCCCGTCCCCGAAGGCCGTGAGCACCAGAACTCGCACGGGCAACTGCCGGCGCCGGATTTCGGCCAGGGCCGTGAAGCCGTGGTAGGGCATCTCCAAGTCGAGGACCACCACGTCCACCTGGCGGCTTTCCAACACCTTGAGGAGCTCATCGCCGTTCTGCACGGTGGCAACGACCTCGATGTCGGGCGTCTGATCCAAGAGCGCCCGGAGCCCCTCCAACACGAGGGCGTGGTCGTCGGCCAGCAGCACACGTATGCGCTCAGACATGAGCAGGCACCTTTACCACGATCCGCGTGCCCTCACCCGGCTTGCTCGCCAGGTGAAACTCCCCGTTGAGCAGAGCGACTCGATCCCGCATGCCCCGCAGCCCGATGTGAGCTTCTCGCTCATGTGTGGCCTCGTCGAGGGGGGGAGGCGTGAAGCCGCGCCCCCGGTCCACGACTTCGAGGCAGATGAACGCCCCGTCGGACCAAAGGCGCACCCACTGCCTGTCCACCCCGGCGTGTCGGTAGGCGTTCGAGAGGGCTTCCTGGAGGATCCGGTAGAGGGCGATTTTGACCGGCAGCGCCACGTCGTGAGGAATGTCCTCAACCACGAGCTCGACGGTGTTGCCCGTCCACTCCTCGTGCTGAAGCACCAGCCCCTCGATGATGGAGACGAGCGAGCGGCGCCTGAACTCCGGGGGGCGGAAGGTGCCCAGGAAGAATTTGATCTCGTACAGGGAGGATTCCAACAACACGGCCACCTGGGCGAGGCTGGGCAACAAGTCGGCCTTGGACGGGTCGTCGGCGATGTCGTTTTGGATGCGCGTCAGCAAGGAGAGGGCTGTGAACAGGTATTGGACAGGCCCGTCGTGGATGTCGAGGATGATCCGGCTGAGTTCCTCCTCCGTCAACGAGAGCAGACGGTGGGGAACGGTGTCCGTTTTCCCTGACATGGAGCCCCCTGTTCAGTTCCGAGCACTCTGGCCTGTCTCCGGTCAGCCCAATGCGCCCCGTTCCACAGGGCGCCGGCAGGTCATGTCTGTGGTGTGGTAAGGATAGCGCACTCTTGGCGTGTGTCAACTGGTTTGCGCGCGTGCGAAGCCTGGCCTTTCACAGGGGGCGCGGGCGGGCGGCCTGGCGGGTGGCCTCCTGCACGATGTGTCGAAAGCCGGCCCGCACCACGCTCTCGATCTCGGCCACGATGTGGCGTACTTCCTCGAGGGTGAGGGCCACGGGGTCGGGGATGTCGAAGGCATGGCCGGCCATGGCGCTGAACAGGTGGACGCGCTCGGCGTGGAGGGGGAATTCGGCCCGCAGCGCCTCGACGTGGTGGTGTGTGACGCCCAAGATCACGTCGGCCTGGGCCATGAGGCGGGGCGAGATGGGGCGGGCTCGGTGGCGCACCGGTCCAACGCCCAGCTCCCAGAGCGCCCGCTCGACGTGGGGGTGCAGCCGGGCCCCGGGCCGTGCCCACGTCCCGGCCGAGCCCACGTGCCAGCCGCGTGTCATCCGGCGTCGGCGCAGCAAGTGGTTGAAGATGGCGGCCGCGGCCGGCGAGCGACAGACGTTGCCCGTGCAGACGAAGAGGACCGATGGCACCGTTCACCTCCTCACGGCTCCCCGCGCACCACGTCTTCCGCCGTCGGGAGCACCAGTGCCGGGTCGCCAAGGAGCAGGAACGTGTAGAGCACGTCACGGGTGCCCGCGCCCTCAACCGGCACCTGGCGCTGGGCCTGGAGGAAGAGGTCCCCCAGCCGCTCGGGCGAGTTGCCCAGGGCGGACGTGATGGCGTCGGCGAGGAAGGACTGGTCGCCCGGCAGGGTGAGGCTGGTGGGCGCCAGCACGGCCACGGCCCCGCCCTCGGCCCAGAGCATACTCTCGGCCAGGGAGGTGGCCTGGGGGTGGGTGAAGAGCCCGGTAAGGCACGTCATGTTGATCACGATGGAGAGCCGGTCGGCGTTGCGCAGGGCGATGGCCTCGTCCGAGGTGAGCAGGCGATCCCGGCCCCACTGGGTCACGCTGCCGTGGCCGAAGTAGGTGACCATGAAGGCCCCGGCCTCCAGCGCGGAGACCACGCGATCCACGCCGTCGGGCGCGCCGACGGGAGGAGAGAGAAGTTCGGTCTCGAAGGGCGTCACTTGGTCCAGGAAGCGCCGGGCATCGTCGGCAAAGCGGGATTCCCAGGCGTCGGCCACGGCCAACACCCGCCGGCGCCAGGGTTGTTCCCCGCTTTGCTGTTCGTAGGCCAGGATCTTGCTCACCACCCGCTCCACCTGCTCCGGCGTGCCGGCGGGAATGCGCCCCAGGGCCACGTCCGGCCACGGGTCGTCGTCCAACTGGGCCAGGAGCACGTCGCTGGCCGTCTCGCCGCCGAAGATGGTGGAGACCATGAAGGTGGGCAGTTGGTTCACCTCGGGGGGGACGGTGAAGGCTTGGAAGTCGTAGGTCGTGTCGCCCACCAGGAGCACGTAACGTGGCGGCGGCTCCCACGCCTGGCGGGCGTGTTGGAGAAAGGCGCGGATGGCCTCCGGCCTGGGCTGGCCGTCCCCGAACTGGTCGAAGAGGGCCTCGGCCGGCAGGAGGCGCACGCGCAGGCCTTGGGCCTCCCGGTGACGTTTGAGGGGCTCCAGGGCGGCCATGAGGGCAGACGGCGCAATGATGACGTAATCGCCCCCGTCGAGGGCGCGCAGGTCGGGGGCGAGGGTGGGCAGGGCCACTCTGGGAGGCTGGAGGGCCGTGTCGGCGCTCACCACTTCGTAGCGCCGGCTGGGTTCACCGTTGAGGAGGAGAGTGTCGCCCTCCTGTGGCACGCCGTCCACCCGTCGGGGAGCGAGCGGGTCGGTCACGTCGAAGACCAGGGCGGGCGCGTCGAGCCCTGTGACCCGGTAGAGGCCGCCCTCGCTCTCCACCACCAGCCGGCCCTCTTGGGCCACCGGTGCCCTGGGGTAAACGAGGGCCACCCGGTCAACGAAGCTGATGTCGGCCACGCCCAGGTCGTTCACAGCCTCCAGGCGCACGGTGTTGCTCCCCTCCCGCAGGAGCTGGGCGGGCAGCGTGACCTCCAACACGTGGGGGCCGTCGCCGTCCCGCGTGATGTCGGCCACTTGTTGCCCGTTGACGAAGAGCCGCCAGTGGTGGTCGGGGTTGACGGGGGCCTTGGTCTTGGCCCACAGGCTCACACGCAGAATGGCTTCGCCCTCGGCCACCACGTGGTCCAAGGTGAGCTCTGCTTCCCACGTGGCCGGCGCGGCCACTTGGGCCCAGAACCAGGGCTCGGTGCCGCCGGCCAGCGGCTGGTAGATGAGGTTCTCCTCGGCCACGGCGGTGGCCATGAAGGCGGATCGGGCCGCGTGGTTGGCCGGGCCGGCCTGGGCCTCCTCCATGAGCGCCTGCTGCCGGGCGTCGAAGGTCAGCCAGATCACGGCCTCCCGGGCGTACCGGTCGGCCGGCGGCGGGGGGGCGTAGAAGAGCAGTCCGCCGTCGAGGGGGAAAACAGGCAGTTCGTTGTCCCCATACACAAGGCGCACTCGCTCCCAGGGGACGGGCTCCTCGAGGCCCAAGCTCTGGGCGTCGAGCCGGTAGATGCCCGGCCTGTCCACGTAGATCTTCAGGGCCTCGGGCAGCCCTTCTGTGCGCGTGACCGCGGAAGGGCGGCCGGCTTGTCCCGTGGGAGCAGGCTCTTGGGGCTGGCGTGCGCTCCCACAGGCGCTGAGGATGAGCGCCAGGGCGATCAGGCCGACCGTGTGCCGGAGCAGGGCGGCCAAGGGGGCACGTGACAGCGGGTCGTGGGAAACACGGCGCGTGCGCACGGGCAGCTCCTTCAACGAGTCTGTCGGAAAAGCCAGAGGATCACGCCAACCGTCCAGCCGGCCAACGCGAGGGCCAAGCCGGTCAAGACCGTGCCCACGAAGGAGAGCCAGTCGAACGCGGATGGCGGGGCCACGATGGTCTGCGGGGCGCGCACCGATACTTGGGCAGGGCCCGACGCCGTGGCCGGAGCCGGCGTGGGCGAGAGAACCGGGACCGGGTAAGCTCCTGGCGTGGGCGTGAGGGCGGGAATGGCGGAGACTGTGGCCGCCGGGCCGGGGTAGGCCGATGTGGTGGCCGTGGCCGACGCTGCGGCCGTGGGCGTGGTGGTGGGCGCCGGTGTGCCGGTGGGCGTTGAGGTGGGGCGCGGCGCTGTGGCGGTGGCAGCCGGGTGGGCGCCGCCGACGGCCCGGGGCGTGGCCGTGGGCGTGGAGGTGGCTGCCGGCGTGGAAGTCGCCGTCGGCGTAAAGGTCGGCGTGGCCGTGGAGCGGGGCCGTTGCGTTGGCGTGGCCGTGGGCAGAGGCGTCTTCGACGGCGTGGGTGTCCGCGTCGGCGTGTTGGTGGTGGTGGGCGAAGAGGCGGGCGTGGGCGTCTGTGTCGGCGTGGCCGCCCGGGTGGGCGTGGCCGTGGGCGTTCGCGTCCGCGTCCGCGTTGGTGTGGCCGTCCGGGTGGGCGAGGACGTGGGCGAAGGGGTGCTCGAAG
>Ga0256839_1006400_pt1 | contig 10326 bp, 6 predicted proteins | sample 354166metaG_FD_185968 | JGI IMG/M metagenome (GOLD analysis project Ga0256839, IMG submission 185968) | Hydrothermal vent microbial communities from Mid Atlantic Ridge, Atlantic Ocean - 354-166 | ecosystem: Environmental > Aquatic > Marine > Hydrothermal vents | place: Atlantic Ocean: Mid... | reverse complement strand
CACATTGGGTTTGAACTCTCCCGACTCGACGAGCCGACTCAGCAGGCCTTCCGTTACCGCGTTCAAGTCCTTTGCCGGTCCGGCGAGTTCCCCTTCGGGCACGGCAATAACGATGGCATCGGCCTCGATCGACTGCACCGCCTGGGAATGCGCTTCCACGTCCATTCGGCTGTGTCCTTATCGCTGGTTTGCAACTCGTGCAGGCCCCTATTACCCGGTTCCCAAAGGTTAGGCGACGGCGAGGCTTTCAGTAAGAGGCGGCGCCTCGAACTGCCGGCCGACCCGGGTTCCCAGTCGTCCACGCCGGGCTACGATGTCGCTAGCCACCAACTCCATTGGGATGCCACTATGGGTTACCGCAATCTGCCGTCCTGCTTGAAAGATCTGGAAACCAGCGGGCAACTGCTGCGCGTGGACGAGCCGCTGGATGCCCGACTCGAAGTAGCCGAGGTTCACCGCCGCGTCTTTCAGTCAAAAGGTCCGGCTTTGCTGTTCACCAATGTGGCGGGATGTACCATGCCACTGGTGTCGAACCTGTTCGGAACTCGAGAGCGAGCCGAATTCTTATTTCGAGACACCTGGTCACGAATCCGGCAGTTGATGGAACTGAAGGCCGATCCCGGTGGTCTTTTCAAGCGCCCGCTTCGGCACGCTCGGCTGCTACCGATCGTGCGCGCGACTCGGCCGCGCCGAGTGAGTCGAGCTCCCGTGCTGGAACAGCCGACCTGCATCTCCGAACTTCCTCATGTCGTCACTTGGCCCCAAGACGGCGGCGCGTTCATCACGTTGCCGCTCGTTTATACCGAAGACCCCGACCGCCCCGGCCCGGCTCACGCCAATCTCGGAATGTACCGCATCCAGATTTCCGGTGGCGAGTACGAAGTCGACCGGGAAGTCGGCATGCACTACCAAATCCACCGAGGGATCGGCGTGCATCACACGGCCGCGCTGCGACGGGGCGAGGCGCTGCGGGTCAACATCTTCGTGGGAGGCTCGCCCGCGATGATGCTGGCAGCCGTGATGCCGCTTCCCGAAGGCATCAGCGAACTCGTTTTCGCGGGAGCTCTGGACGGACATCGTATTCCCCTGTATCACGGTGATGGTGCCGAGCTGCCCGTCTATGCCGAAGCCGACGTGTGTATCCAGGGAACCATCATTCCCGACCGCCTGCTGCCAGAAGGTCCGTTCGGCGATCACTTGGGCTACTACTGTCGCGCTCATCCCTTCCCCGTACTGAACGTCGAACGGGTCACTCGGCGGCGCGATGCCGTCTGGCCGTTCACGGTAGTCGGCCGGCCACCGCAAGAAGACACCATCTTCGGCGAGCTGATCCACTCGCTGACCGCTCCGGTGATTCCCAGTGTCGTGGCGGGAGTACGAGCCGTGCATGCGGTAGACGCCGCCGGCGTGCACCCGTTGCTGCTGGCCATCGGCAGCGAACGCTACACTCCCTATCAACCTTCGCAGCGCCCCCAGGAATTGCTCACGCAAGCCAACGCCATCTTGGGGCAGGGGCAGATGTCACTGGCCAAGTACTTGCTGATTGTCAACGGCGATGACGATCCAGGATTACAGATCCATGACGTAGCGGCCTTCCTGCAGCACTTGTTGGTTCGCATCGACTGGCAGCGCGATCTCCATTTCCAAACCTGCACGACGATCGACACGCTCGACTATTCGGGAGCCGCGTTGCACGAGGGTTCCAAGGTCGTGTGGGCGGCAGCCGGACCGGCCCGACGGACGCTCCCTCATGAACTGCCCCCGACGGATCCGCCGACCGAGGCGTGGCATCGGCCTCGCGTTGTCTTGCCGGGAGTGCTGGTCTTCACCGCCGATTCGGTCACCGACCTCGACTCGGCAACTCGTTCGGTGGAAGCAACCTGTCGCCTCATCTCGCCGGATCATCCCTGGAATCGGTTTCCCCTGTGGGTGCTGGTGGACGACAGCGATTTCGCCGCCCGGTCGCTCGACGATTTCCTGTGGGTGACATTCACTCGCAGCGACCCGGCCAGGGACACTCACGGCATCGGAGCTTTCTCGCACGAAAAGCACTGGGGGTGCCGCGGGGCGATGGTGATCGATGCTCGCCTCAAGCCGCAGCACCCTGACCCGCTCGAGCCGGACCCGGCGACGGTGAAGACGATCGATGCTCTGGCGGCCCGAGGCGGTCCGCTGGCCCGCTATCTGTAGGCTGCGGCTCGTCAGTCCGCGGCCGTTTCTTCGACGAGTCGCAGGAACCGGTTTCTGGTCGCCGATCGAATGTCCTCGCACTGCTGCACGAGTTCCTCGTGGCTGGGGTAGCGCAACAAGTAGGCCAATTTGCGGAGTTCCCGCTCATCGGTCGGCAAGTCGTGGCGAGCCACCGTGTTCATCAAACGCAAACCGGTTTCGATGCCTCGCAGAAAGCGGTACGCCTGCGCGAGAAACCGGGCGTCGCCTTGAGAAAGAGCGCCCGCCTGGTGAAGCGCATCCATGGCGGCCAGCGTTCCCGGTACGAGCACGTCGATTTGCCGATGAGCCCACTTCAGTTGCAGCATTTGGACGGCGAACTCGATATCGACGGTGCCCCCGCGTCCTCGCTTGAGGTTCTGAGCCGAAGCGGTTTCTTCCAGCCGCATCCGCATGGAATGGATCTCCCGGGCGTCCTCGGGGCGAAACGGCGTGGCCAGGATCGCTTCGTGGACCGCCTCCATCAGTCGCCGGCGCGCTGTGGGCGAACCGAACACGGGGCGGGCTTTGCAGAGTGCCTGCCGCTCCCAGAGCTGGCCGCTCCCGCCGGTAAAGTATCGCAGGAACCCATCACGGGAAATGGCGAGTGCTCCGCTCTTGCCGGTCGGCCGCAACCGAGGGTCCATTTCGTAGAGTCGGCCGTAGCGGCCCATCCGCGTCACGAACTTGACGACGCGCTGTCCCCACTGGCTGAAGAAGTGCTGGTGGGACGTGGCGGAGGCCCGACGCTGATGAGGTTGCGTCATGCCCTCCTCGTCGTAGACGAACATCACGTCAAGATCGCTGTGATAATTGGGTTCCCGACCGCCGAATTTTCCCATGCCCAAGATCACAAAGTCGCACTGATCGGCGGTGTGCGGGATTTCCTCTTGAGCGGGGTAGCCGAACCGGTCGACCAATCCGCGATATTCGTGGGCGGCAATGCAGCGCACGCAGACTTCGGCCACATCCGAGAGAGCGCGATGGATGTCGGCCAGATCCTCCTTCCCCAGGATGTCTCGCACGCCGATCCGCAAGTGTTGGTCCGACTTGAAAGCGTGCAGGATCGGATCGAGTTCTTCGGCGCCATGCGAGAGTTCCGTGAGATTCTGCTCCAGCTCGCTCCAAGTCGGCAGGCGATCGAGCAGCAGCGAATCGAGCAGAAAGTCGATCATGCCGGGGTTGCTGGTGAGAATTCCCGAGAGGTAGGGACTGCAACCGCATAACCGCGTATAGAGCTGCAGCGACGGCGGGTGCGTCTGGAACAACTCCCACAGCACCCCCTTGCCGCCCACGGAATCGCTCACCCGCACCAGATCGACCAGGGTCTGATCGGGATCAGGCGTCGAGGCGATCGCGGCGAGCAACCGAGGGGCGATCGCGGCCAGAAAGTGGCGGCAACGCCGCGTCGAGAGAAATGAGATTTTCTCACGGGCCAGATCCTGGAGTCGGCGATAGGCGGCCGCAGGGTCTTGAAATCCGTGGCGAGACAACACGTCCGCCACCCACTCGGGGTCGGGATCGGGATCGAGAATCAAGTCGGTTTCCGGTTCGGCCTGCGGATCGTCGCTGAAGGCGTCGTGCAAGAGGTGATCGAGAATCCGGCGATTGATTTCCGTTTTCTCCCTCAAGTCCCGCTCGAATCGCTCCAGCGCGGTTTCTCCGTCCTGCACTTGATAGCCGGCGCGAATGGCCAGCTTGCGCCGCTCGTAGTCGGACTCGGGAAGCTGGTGCGTTTGCAAATCGAACATGAGCTGCAGGCGGTGTTCGAGTTTACGGAGGAAGGCGTAATGATCGGCCAGCAATGTCCGCTCCTGCATCGTCAGGCAACCCACTTGTTCCAGTGCCACGATGGCTTGGAGAGTATTGGGCGTGCGGACTTCCGGCAGGTCGCCGCCGTTGAGCAGTTGCAGGAATTGGATCGAAAACTCGATGTCGCGGATTCCGCCGTGCCCGGTCTTGACGTCGTGGAACTCCTGACCGGCGCGGCGGGCCCGCTGTTCGATTTTTCGCTTCAGCGCCTTGATGCCGGCGATGTCCGCGCCGGAGAGATAGCGGCGATAAATCCACGACTCGAGCTGTTCGAGGAATCGTCTGCCCAGCTCGCGGTCTCCGGCGACCGGACGCGCCTTCACAAACGCCTGGCGCTCCCAAGTACGCCCCGACATGTCGTAGTATTGCAAGGCCGAGTCGACGGGAATCACGGCCGGAGCGTGGCTGCCTCCAGGCCGTAGTCGGAGGTCGACGCGGTAGGCAGCTCCCAACTCCGTCGCCTCACCTAACAACTTGACCAGCAACCGGGCCAATCGTTCGAAGAACTCGCGGTTGTCCACGCTCTTCGGTCCGCTGGTTTTCCCGTCGCACTCGCTGATCAGAATCAGATCAATATCGCTGGAGTAGTTGAGTTCTTCACCTCCCAGTTTTCCCAATCCGAGAACGACCAGTCCGGCCCTCTCTCCGTCGGGTGTTTGCGGATCCCCGAATCGCTCCCGGAGGACCCGCCAGGCGAACTCGAACGCGGCATCGCAGATGGCGTCGGCCAGATAGGAAATCTGCCGAGTCACCACCGACACGTCCTGTCCCACCACGATGTCGCCGTAGGCGATTCTCAGAGTCTCCCGGTGCTTGTACCGGCGGAGAATGCTCATCGCCATGGCTTCATCACGAGCCGCCTTCATCTCATCCTTTATCTCCTCGACCAGGACTTGCCGGGCGATGGGATGGCCTTCGGTCATCCGCAGCAGGTCGAAGGTGGCGGGATCGCGAACGAGCCAATCGGCCATGTACTGGCTGGTGGAAAAGACCTGCACCAGCGTCGGTAAGGCTCGCGGATCCCTTTCGAACAGCGAACCCAACGAGAGCGGACTGCGCGCCGCGGCGATGAACCGCTGCAGGTTGTTGAGCGCCATGTCGGCGTCGCTGCACCAGGGGAGGGACTGCTCGAGCTGCTCGCAGATGATCGCCAACAGATCGACGGTGATCCCCGATTGAGCGATCTCCAACATGTTGGCGTGAGCTCGATGGGCGTTCTCGATTCCCCATCGCCGAAACAGATCGGCGGCCCGTTGTTCGTCGTTGAGCCAGTCGACCAGGGTGTTGATGTCCATTCCCAGCAGTTTCCGCAAGACCGTCGTCGCCGATTCGCCCGTCCGGTATCGCTATTATGACGACCGTCCGGTCTGCGGAAAGTACGGGCGCCCGCGAGCTACTCCAGAAAGCCCACCAGTTCCTGGCTACGAGAAGGCTGGCGTAGTTTCCGCACCGCCTTGGCTTCGATCTGCCGGATGCGTTCCCGCGTCACTTTGAAAATGTGGCCGACCTCTTCCAACGTGTAGCTGTAGCCGTCGCCCAGCCCGTACCGCAACTTGATGATCTCCCGCTCGCGGTACGTGAGCGACTGGAGTACTTCCTGAATGCGTTGGCGCAGCATCTCCTGGGAGGCCCGCACCACCGGACTCTCGGCGGCCTGATCGGGCAGCAGTTCGCCGAACCGGCTCTCTTCGCTGGTGCCGACGGGAGAATCGAGGCTGACGGGATAGCGGCTGATCGACAGGATCCGCTTGGTCTCCTCGACCGACGTACCGGCATGTTGGGCGACCTCCTCGATCGACGGCTCACGCCCCAACTCCTGAACCAGACGCTTGGCCACCGAACGAATCTGGGAAATCGTCTCGACCATGTGAACGGGAATGCGGATCGTGCGACTCTGATCGGAGACCGCCCGCGTAATCGCCTGCCGGATCCACCAGGTTGCGTACGTGCAGAACTTGAAGCCTCGGCGGTATTCGAATTTCTCGACCGCTCGCATCAACCCCGCGTTTCCCTCCTGGATCAGATCGAGGAAACTGAGACCGCGATTGCGATACCGCTTGGCAATCGACACCACGAGTCTCAAGTTGCCTTCGGAAAGCTCGCGCTTGGCCTGACAGTATTCTTCATGGACCCGCTGCAGATAGGCGACTCGCCGCCGCAGACTGGTCGGTGTTTCCTGGACCGCCATCAGCAACCCGCGGAATTCCTTGAGTACCGGCATTCGCTCGGCCATCGGAGTCCGTTGCCGGACGAACTGGTCGATTTCCTCGCGTAGTGCATCGATGCGCCGGCTGAACTGGCACAGCGTCTCCATATACGGCTCGAGCAATCGAGTGCGCAATCCCAGTTCTTCGATCAACCGCACGGCTCGCAATCGCCGGCGTCCCAACCGCAACCAGATCTTGCGCCGCTCGGAACGAGGATACCGCCGGTTGACGACCAGGTGATAGTCGGCGCGGTTCTGCCGCATCAATACGCGCAGCGTTTGCAGGTTCTGGGGGAACCGTCCCAAGATCTGATCTTTCTCGAGCCGGTTGCTTACGGAAACCTGGATCGTCCGGTCGAACGGCAATTCGCCCTTTTCCACTTTCTCCAGCAACTTGACGGCCGCTCGCATCACGTAATCGGATGCCAACAACTTGCGGCGAAAACGGCGCCGGCCGATCTCGATCCGTTTGGCCAATGCAATCTCTTCGTCTCGAGTCAGCAGCGGGATTTCACCCATCTGAGTCAGGTACATGCGGACCGGATCGTCCGACCACGACTCCAGCAGCTCTTCCTCCTCGAGTTCCTCCATCTCTGCGGCTTGCGGTACCGGCGCCGCCTGAGTCAATTCGCCATCGTCCTCCAAATCGTCCGCCACCACAATATCCAGCTCGACGAGCGGCTCGCCTTCGGTTTCCATCGGGTTGCCTGTCGAGTCATCGAAACCATTCAGCAGCACTTCGAACAAGGTACCGACTCCCATTGTCAATCAGGTTGCGTCGTGGACCACATCGTCACGCAGGCCAATCACCGCCGTCGTGTGCCGTCTTGGCCAAGCAAGTTTACCACTTCCCCGATCCGTGTCCGAAGCTGTTTGTGATTTGCTAAGAAATTGCGACTAGTGAGACTGAACGACCGCCGAAGGCTCTCCCTAGGCCGAGTATTTTAGCAGGTTTGTCAAGGGAATGGGGAATTCGGGCCGCCGGGGTCGGCCAACCGGCACGGCTACCCACGCCACGAGCGGCTCAGTACGATGGGAAATCGCTCCCGGTGGCGGGCCCGCAGCGATGCCCATTCGGAAAGATCGTGACGCGGGCTGCGCCCGCGAGGCCGGAGGCGGTAGGGGTGAAAGCGACAACCGAAAGCCCGTGCAGGATGTGCGCACGGCGCGCAGACGTTGCAAAGTAAGAGGCGATTCTCATGCGACTCGTTTATTTGGATTGCTTCAGTGGAATCAGCGGCGATATGTTGCTCGCGGCGCTCATCGACCTCGGCGCGCCGCGTGATGCTCTCTTGGAGGGACTCGCATCCCTCGACCTTCCCGACGCCCGATTGGAAATCGGCGAAGTGAAGCGACGAGGCTTTCGCGCCTGCAACATTCACGTCCGGCACGGCCAAGCCAAGACCCACCGGCATCTGGCCGACATCGTGCGAATACTACGGCAGAGCCAACTCACCGGCGCGCAGCGAAGTCTGGCCGAACGCCTGTTTCGGCGCCTGGCCGAAGCCGAAGCGCGGGTCCACGGAATATCCATCGATCGAGTTCACTTTCACGAGGTCGGTGCGGTCGATTCGATTTGCGACATCGTCGGCACGGCGATCGCGTGGGATTGGTTGCGACCGGATCGCGTCGTTGCCTCGCCGGTCCCCCTCGGCTGCGGAACCGTCGAGATCGCTCACGGTCGCGTGCGACTTCCCGCGCCGGCGACCGCCGAATTGCTGCGGGGCGTGCCGATCGCGCCAACGACCATCGAGGCCGAATTGACGACTCCTACCGGCGCCGTGTTTCTGGCCGAACTGGTCGATGCTTTTGGAACGCTGCCGGCGATGACTGTGGAGCAAGTCGGGTATGGCGCCGGCGATCGCGACTTGGAAGAGCAGGCCAACGTGCTGCGGGTGTGGGTGGGGCGAGACGAATGGGGCGACGAAACGGAAACCGACTGGGTCGACGTGTTGGAAACCCAAATCGACGATCAGCCGGCCGAGCAGTTGGCCTATCTGATGCAGCGGCTGCTGGAGCGGGGAGCCCTCGACGTGTTCTTCACGCCGATTCTCATGAAAAAGAGCCGCCCGGGAACAGCGATCACCGTATTGGCTCCCCCTGACCGGCGAGCTGAAATCGAATCGACGCTGTTCGCCCAGTCGACGACGACCGGAATCCGCGTGGGGCGGAGCTTTCGTCGCAAGTTGCGGCGGGAATCCGGCGTGGTGGAGACAAACTGGGGAAGCATCGAGGGGAAATGGGTAACGCTTCCCGAAGGTGGGCGGCGGTTCGTACCCGAGTTCGACGCGTGCCGTCGCGTAGCCGACGAGCGGCAGGTACCGCTTCCCGACGTCTATCAGGCCGCCATTGCAGCTTCTCTTTCCTCCGGTCCGTGAAATTGGTACCATCCCGCAGCCGCGCAGAGACGGACGGCTGTGATCTCGGTGCACTTCGCGCGGGTTGCCGTCGCGCATGACCTTTCCGGGGCGCCGAAGCGGAAAGCACGATCCTGACGTTTGGATCGTGCCGTCGTGGGAAAGTAGAAAGTGATGACGCTGGTCGCCGAAACGAGTGGATCGTGGATGTTCGCCGCCGGGATTGCGCTGGCGACCACCATCCTGATCCGCCGACTGTGGCGGCGACGATCCGCCCGGCCCAACAGTGGTCGTGGCCTCGAGCCGGTCGAGCGCGAGCAACCGCTCTGCGATGCGCCGCCGGAAGTCTTGCGATGGCAGGTGGAGATGCACCAACTGGCGAGACAACTCAAAGGGGAAATCGACAGCAAGATCCGCGTGTGGGACGCGCTGGTGCGGGAAGCCAGGCAAGAGCGAGAAAAACTGGAGCGGACTCTGAAGGTGGCCCGAGCCGAGGCAGCAAGGAGGGATTCGGCATGAGTCCAAAAGGAAAACAAGTCGCCCATCAGCTTCCCGCGACCCCGTGGGGATTTCTGCCACCGCGCATGCGGCTGCTATTCATTTGCGGTCCGCAATGTCGCGGCGGTTGGCTGGCCGAAGCCTTCGCCAGCGACAGCGCTTGCGATGTGACGCTCGAATCTTCCACCGGAGTTGCCGAAGGGTTGGGGCGGCTCCGCGAGGAGTTGTTCGACGCGGTGCTGATCGGTCACGAACCGGGGGAAGTCGATGCGCTCGAGGTCATGGACGCCATCCGCGCCGGCAGCAGCGATGAACAACCGGTGATCATCCTGGGCGATGAACCTCGGCGGATGATGGAAGCTCTGTGCTATGAGGCGGGGGCCGACGCCTACCTGCACATCGAGGAAACGACGACTCGGGCGTTGATCTGGACCGTCTCCCGAGCGATGGAGCGGCACGAACTGGTAGCGGAGAACCGGAGACTGCAGCAGGCGCACCGGCACCGTCTCCAACTGGAACATGACGAAGTTTCTCGGTTGCTGGAACAGCAGCGTCGCATGCTGTGTAGCGATCCGGCCGATCCCTGCCAATCGGCGGTGCAGCAGTTGGCGTCTCCCCTTCCGGCCGAATTGCGGGAGCATTACCGCGAGTTGCTCCGTTCGTATGTGATCATGGGAAGCGGCAACCTGCGCGAGGAGATGCGGGCACTGGCCGAACTGTTGGCTCGAGCCCAAATGTCGCCCAGGCAAATGATGGCTCTGCACGTCAGTGTGCTGGATGAAATGGTCGAGGGGATCGGCAGCCGGAGCGCTCGCCATGTACTCAACCGCGGGGACATGCTCATTCTGGAGATGATGATCGATCTGGCCACCCACTATCGGCGTCAGCTACTCGATTCGATCCAGCCGCCTCGGCAGATGATCCTGCCCGGCTTTCACCGGCCATTGGAGACGGATTGCCCGGCGGATACTTGCGCGCATTAGCCGCCATCTTGTCCGCTACCGCGCGACTGACGTCGATCCCCAGCGCGTTGGCCATCGCCAGCGCGTAGCAAATCACATCCGCCAACTCTTCGGCGACGGCTGCCCCGCTCTCCGCCGTGGAATCCCTCCGGCACGCATCGTCGTCGGCCCACTGGAAATGTTCCATGAGTTCGGCCGCTTCGACTGCCAGGGCCATGCTGAGGTTCTTGGGACGATGGAACCGGTGCCAGTCGCGTTCGGCCACAAACCGGTCGACCAGTTC
>Ga0256839_1006398_pt1 | contig 10328 bp, 6 predicted proteins | sample 354166metaG_FD_185968 | JGI IMG/M metagenome (GOLD analysis project Ga0256839, IMG submission 185968) | Hydrothermal vent microbial communities from Mid Atlantic Ridge, Atlantic Ocean - 354-166 | ecosystem: Environmental > Aquatic > Marine > Hydrothermal vents | place: Atlantic Ocean: Mid... | reverse complement strand
CCCTCCTGGCGATGAGGAAGCGGATGCGGGGCAGGTTGAGCACGTAGCCGTAGACGGCCTCGATCTGGTGGGGGAGGGGGTCCACCTTGGAGATGTTCATGGCCAGGAGGGGGTCGTAGAGGGAGGCGAAGCGGTAGCGCAGGGCCTCCAGGCGGAGGAAGAGGTCGCGCGCGGGGGCCGTGAAGTCAGCAGTGACGGGCACAACGCGCACGCTCGCCAGCTCGGAGCGGGGCACGATCTGGTCCACGTGCTGCCCGGAGAGACGCATCCGGCCCACGATGCGCACGTAGGGGCCCATCTCCTCAACCATGTTGACCTCAACGGGTTCGGGCCAGTGTGTCCCCTGGACGAGATCACCCGGTTGTATCATGCCATACCCCCTCCTGACAAAAGGAATTACACGAAGATCACGCACAAGAAAATAGCAATAACACAAAATGGCCCAACGGCGAATCAGCTTTGGCAGATTATACCTTCTTCTCAGACAGGGGGCAAACGCCCACACACCCTCTTTGACCCCCGCGCCCACGGGGATACAATGAAGGCCGAACCTGCGCTCTTTGAACCACGTGAACACCTGTGAACATCTGCACGTCAGTGTAACGGCGAGGAGGCACCCATGGTTCACGAGTACGTCCGCGCTCACCGCGAGCGGTTTTTGGAGGAGCTGGTGGACTTCTGCCGCATTCCCAGCGTGACGGCCGAGGGGGATGACGGGTGGAAGGCCGCGCGCTGGGTGGCCCGCCGGCTGGAAGGGCTGGGGGCCCACGTGGCCTTCTGGGAGGTCAACGGGGCCCCTCCGGTGGTCTACGCCGAGCTCGGGCCGGCCGAGGCGGCGCGCACGCTGCTGATCTACAATCACTACGACGTGCAGCCGGCCGATCCCCTCGAGCTGTGGGAGAGCCCCCCGTTCGAGCCCCAGGTGCGCGGCGGGCGGCTCTACGCGCGGGGCGTGGCCGACAACAAGGCCAACATCGTGGCCCGCATTCAGGCGCTGGAGGCGTGGCTCGCCTCCCGGGGCGAGCTCCCCCTGCGCGTCAAGTGGGTCGTGGAAGGGGAGGAGGAGAGCGGTAGCCCCCACCTCGCCCAAGTGGCCGCCCAGCACGCCGAGCGCCTCGCCGACGCGGACGGGTGTCTCTGGGAGAGCGGCTACAAGGACTCGGCCGGCCGCCACGTGCTCTACTGCGGCCTGAAGGGCATCGCCTACCTGGAGCTGCGCGCCAGGGGCGCCGCGCAGGACCTCCACTCCTCCTGGGGGACGCTGGTGCCCAACGCCGCCTGGCGGCTCGTCTGGGCCTTGGCCACGCTCAAGGCCGAGGACGAGACCATCACGGTGGAGGGGCTGAGGGAACACGTGCGCCCTCCCGACCCCGCGGAGCTCGAGCACGTGCGCCGGCTGCCCTTCGACGCCGATGCCCTCCGGGAGCGCCACGCCATTTCCGAGTTCGTGGGAGGCGTGGAGGGGGCGGACGCCCTGGTGCGCCACCTCTACGCGCCCACGTGCACCATCTGCGGCCTGAGGAGCGGCTACGGTGGCCCCGGCACCAAGACGGTGCTCCCCGCCGAGGCCGTGGCCAAGGTGGACTTCCGCCTGGTCCCGGACCTGACCCCCGAGCTCGTGCGCGATCTGGTGCGCTCCCACTTGGACCACCACGGCTTCGGCGACGTGGAGGTCACGCTGGTGGACGGCGTGCGGCCGGCCCGCAGCCCCGTGGACTCGGACGTGGCCCTCGCGGCCGCCGAGGCCGCCCGCGAGGTGGGGGGGCTTGAGCCCGTGGTCTACCCCACCATGGCGGCCAGCGGCCCCATGTACGACCTCTGCGATGCCTTCGGCATTCCGGCCGTGGGCTTCGGCGTGGGATGGCCGGGCTCCAACGTCCACGCCCCCAACGAGAACGTGCGCCTGGACGATTACTTCGAGGGCATTCTGATGGTGGCCGCCTTCGTGGAGCGCTTCGCCGGCCGCCCGTGAGGGTCCCGGGCCTCACAGGCGCTTGCCCATGATCAGGTGTTCCACCCGGAAGCCGGCCACCTCGTAGAGACGGCGGGCCGGCGCGTTGTCGGCGGCCACGGTGAGGCCCAGCTCGACACACCCCATCTCCCGGCTGAGGCGCTCGGCCTCGGCGAGCAACCTGCGGCCCAGGCCGCGGCCGCGCCAGGCCGGCGCCACGTAGAGGTCATAAATGTGCCCTCTCCTGGCGCCGGTGTAACTGTTCCGCACCAGGCCCAGCCACACGTGGCCCACGTTCTGGCCGGCGGGCCCCTCGGCCACGATGAGCAAGCCCTCGCCGTCCCGCAGCAGCGCCGCCATCAGCTCCTGGACGTGCCGGGCCACCTGTTCGGGCGTGTGGTGGGCCTGCGCCCAGGGCGGCAGGCTGTGCCACGCCGTCTCAGCCGCCCGGCGAACCAGGGCGCGCACGTCCTCGGGCCGGCCCTCACGAAAACGCACTTCCATTGTTCCCTCCCACACCCGGACACCGGCGTTGGTTTTTGACACCTTCGCGACGCCTCGTTATAATAAGTGGTTGCGGCAGCACTCGTCGCCGCGTGCTTTGGCCGTGTAACGTGTGGGATGCGCGGAGAGGGCGAGCAACAACACCATCTGGCAGAAAAACCGGCCAAGCCGGTTTTGATCCCCGATCTGCCAGCCGCCTCCCCTTAGCCTCAAAACAAGTGTCCATGGTGTCCCCGCCATCACCCGGTGTGTCGTGTGTACTGCATCAGCGGCTCAAGGCATGGGTGGGGGCCAATGTGTCCGGCCCTCCACCGGCCCGGAGCTCACTGTGTGCTGTGGGCCCGCCGGGCCAACGGGCTGGGTCCGCGGCCAGTGCCGGCCAAACAACCGACAATACTGTAAGGAGTGGGCGCCAGTATGTCAACTGAAAGGCTTCTCCGACAGCGGCCGAGGAAGAAAAGCTACGCGCGAATTCCTGAAATTCTCCCCCTGCCCAACCTCATCGAGGTCCAGAAGAAGAGCTACGAGTGGTTCCGCCGCGAGGGGCTCCGCCAGTTGCTGGACGAAATTTCCCCCATCGTCTCCTTCAACAACCACTTGGAGCTCTCCTTCGGCGAGTATTGGTTCGAGGAGCCCAAGTACACGGAAGACGAGTGTCGCATGATGGACCTGACCTACGGCGCGCCCCTGTGGGTCCGGGCCAAGCTGGTCAACAAGGAGACAGGGGAAATCCAGGAGCAGAACGTCTTCTTGGGCGAGTTTCCCCTAATGACCCACAAGGGCACGTTCATCTTCAACGGGGCCGAGCGCGTCGTGGTCAGCCAGTTGATTCGCTCCCCCAACGTGTACTTCTCCTTGGAAGAGGACCGCCCTACCGGCCGCCCGCTCTGCAGCGCCAAGGTGATCCCCAACCGGGGCGCCTGGTTGGAGTTCGAGACCAGCCGGCGGGACGTGATCAGCGTCAAGGTGGACCGCAAGCGCAAGATCCCCGTGACCATCTTCCTGCGCGCCCTGGGAGCGGTGTCCGACGGCTACGGCTCCACCCTGATCCAGAGCGGCAGCGACGAGGAGCTGTGGGCCCTCTTCGAGGAGGTGGACCACAACCCCGACCACCGCTACTTGGCCGCCACGCTGGAACGCGACCCCACCAAGTCGGCCGAGGAAGCCCTGATCGAACTCTACCGCCGGCTGCGGCCCGGCGACCCGGCCACGCCGGACAACGCCAAGTCCTACCTGCGCTCCCTCTTCTTCGACCCCAAGCGCTACGACCTGGCACGGGTGGGGCGCTACAAAGTGAACCGCACGCTGGGGGTGAACGTCTCCTTGGACTGGCGCCTCCTCACCCAGGAGGACATCGTCCAGATCGTGCGCCGCATGATCCGCATCAACAACGGCGAGGATGAGCCGGAGGAGGTGGATCACCTGGGGAACCGGCGCGTGAAGACCGTGGGCGAGCTCATCCAGAACCAGCTCCGGGTGGGCTTCGTGCGCATGGAGCGGGTGGTGCGCGAGCGCATGAGCATTCGCAACCCCGAACAGATGACGCCCATCTCGTTGATCAACATCCGCCCGGTGGTGGCCGCCATCCGGGAGTTCTTCGGCGGCTCCCAGCTCAGCCAGTTCATGGAGCAGACCAACCCCCTCTCGGAGCTGACCCACAAGCGCACGCTCAGCGCCCTGGGGCCGGGCGGGCTGAAGCGCGAGCGGGCCGGCTTCGACGTGCGCGACGTTCACCACTCCCACTACGGCCGCATCTGCCCCATCGAGACGCCCGAGGGGCCCAACATCGGCCTCATCGGCCGGCTGGCCACCTACGCCCGCGTCAACGACTTCGGCTTCATCGAGACGCCCTACCGCAAGGTGCTCCAGAGCGTGCCCAACGACGGCCGCTCGGTCGTGGGGCTCATCGTGCGGGAGACTATCGTGGACCCCGAGAGCGGCGAGCCCATCATCCGGGAGGGCGAGCGGGCCACCGAGGAACAAGCCCGCCGCCTGGCCCAGCTCGACCGCCCCGAGATCAAGATTCGCCCCAAGGTGACCGACGAGATCGTCTACCTAGCCGCCGACGAGGAGGAGAAGTACACCATCGCCCAGGCCAACGCCCGCCTGGACGGCGAGGGCTACTTCATCGGCGACCGCACCTCCGTGCGCCGGGGCCCAGACTTCCGGCGGGACTCGGTCCACAAGGTGGACTTCATGGACGTTTCCCCCAAGCAAGTGGTGGGCGTCTCGGCCTCGCTCATCCCCTTCCTGGAACACGATGACGCCAACCGGGCGCTGATGGGCTCCAACATGCAACGCCAGGCCGTGCCCCTGGTGCGGCCCGAGGCCCCCATCGTGGCCACGGGCGTCGAGTTCCCGGCCGCGCGCGACTCCGGCCAAGTGATTGTGGCCCGCCGGGACGGCCAGGTGGTGAGCGTGACGAGCGAGCGCATCGTAGTGCGCGAGGAGGACGGCAACTTGGAGACGTACCACCTGCGCCGTTTCCCCCGCTCCAACCAGAGCACCTGCATCGACCAGCGCCCGGTGGTCTACAAGGGCCAGTGGGTGAAGGCCGGCGACATCCTGGCCGACTCCAGCTCCACGGAAGACGGCGAGCTGGCCTTGGGCCAGAACGTGCTCGTGGCCTTCATCTCCTGGGAGGGGGGCAACTTCGAGGACGCCATCCTGATCAGCGAGGACTTGGTCCGCCGGGACAAGTACACCTCCATCCACATTGAAAAGCACGAGGTGGAGGCCCGCGACACGAAATTGGGCCCCGAGGAGATCACGCGGGACATCCCCAACGTGGGCGAAGAAGCCCTCAAGGACTTGGACGAGCGGGGCATCATCCGCATCGGGGCCGAGGTGAAGCCCGGCGACATCCTGGTGGGCAAGATCACGCCCAAGGGTGAGACTGAGCTCACCCCCGAGGAGAAGCTCCTGCGGGCCATCTTCGGCGAAAAGGCCCGCGAGGTCAAGGACTCCTCCCTGCGCCTGCCCCACGGCGAGCGGGGCAAGGTGGTCGAAGTCCAGGAGTTCTCCCGGGAGAACCACCAGGACTTGCCCGTGGGCGTCGAGCGGATGGTGCGCGTGCACATCGCCCAGCTCCGCAAGATCACCGAGGGGGACAAGATGGCCGGCCGGCACGGCAACAAGGGGGTCATCTCCAAGGTGGTGCCCATCGAGGACATGCCCTACTTGGAGGACGGCACGCCCGTCGAGCTGATCCTGAACCCCTTGGGCGTGCCGGGGCGCATGAACTTGGGCCAGATTCTGGAAACGCACTTGGGCTGGGCAGCCGACCGGCTGGGCTTCCGGGCCATTACGCCCGTCTTCGACGGCGCCACCGAGGAGGAGATCGCCGCCGAGCTGGCCCGCGCCTGGATGATCGACCGCGCCTGGCTCGACCTGACCGAGCGGGCCCTCGAGTGGCTCAAGGCCCAAGGCGAGGTCATGGAGACCTACTTCGACGACCAGGAGGCACGGGTGGCGTACCTGTACCAGCGCCTCGTGGAGGTCGGCTGGCCCGACCCCGAGGATGTGGTCCGCGACCGCACGGCCATGCGGCGCGCCTGGCTCCACCTCTGGCTCCAGGAGAAGGGGTACGAGCCCCGCGAGCTGCTCGTGTGGGAGGACGACGAACGCTCCCACGAGGAGCGCCGGCAGGCCGACAAGCGGGCCGTGCAGGCCTGCCTCCGCCTCTGGATCGCCCACCGGGGCTACGCCGACCGCCTAGAGGGCATCGGCCAGGACGAGGATGTCACCCCCATCGCCCGCCAGGTGAGCGCGGAGACGGGGTGGCCGCTGCCCATCACGGGCAAACAGCGCCTCTACGACGGCAAGACGGGCGAACCCTACGACCACCCGGTCACCGTGGGCGTGATCACCATGATGAAACTCGTCCACCTGGTGGAGGACAAGGTCCACGCCCGCTCCACCGGCCCCTACAGCCTGGTCACCCAGCAGCCCTTGGGTGGCAAGGCCCAATTCGGCGGCCAGCGCTTCGGCGAGATGGAAGTCTGGGCCCTGGAGGCCTACGGGGCCGCCCACACCCTCCAGGAGATGCTCACCGTGAAGTCCGACGACGTGGCCGGCCGCACGCGCACCTACGAGGCCATCGTCAAGGGCGAGAAGATCGGCGAGGCCGGCATCCCCGAATCCTTCCGCGTCCTGGTCAAGGAGCTCCAGAGCTTGGGCCTGAGCGTGGAGGTGATCGGCGAGGGCGACGAGCGCATCCCCTTGGGCAAGGAGGTGGAGGAGGAGCCGCTGCCCAAGCTGGGCTTCGGGCTGGGGCTGCCCCGAATGCCCGAAGGGGAATCGTAACCGCCTCCTCCGGCGGCAGGGCATTTGACAGGCTCACGGCCCTGTGGTACTATATGCTGCCGTGAGCCCAAGCGGGCGGCGTCCCCCGTTTGGGACCACGATCTCGACAGGACATCACGCGAACGGACGGCCCGCCCTCCACAGGCCGTCCGTTCACATGCTTGCCCAACGAGCCAAGAGAAGGGGAGGAAAGGTGCCGACGATCAACCAGCTCGTCCGCAAAGGTCGCAAGCGCAAGAAGGGGAAGAGCAAGGCGCCGGCGCTCCAGTACACCTACAACGCCCTGAAGAACAAGCGCGTCCGGCTGCCGAAGGGCTCGCCCCAGAAGCGCGGGGTGTGCACTGTGGTGCGCACGATGACGCCCAAGAAGCCGAACTCGGCCCTGCGCAAGATCGCCCGCGTGCGCCTGACCAACGGGATCGAGATCACCGCGTACATTCCCGGCGAGGGGCACGGCCTCCAGGAGCACTCGGTGGTGCTGGTGCGCGGCGGCCGCGTGAAGGACCTGCCGGGGGTGCGCTATCACATCGTGCGCGGCGCCTTGGACGCCGGCGGCGTCGAGGGGCGCAAGCGCAGCCGCAGCAAGTACGGCACGGAGAGGCCCAAATCGTGAGCCCTTTGGCGGTTCCGCTGTAGCCCACGGGCTGCAAGAACCGAAGGCGCGAGAAGGGGCATGGCCCCACACACGGCGTTCAGAGGTCCCTCGCGAACGGTGCCGGGAGCTTGTCCCGGCCACAAGGTGAACATGTCTCGGCGGTGTGCAGCCAACAGCGAGGGACTTTTTTTGCCCAGAACAGCGTGTCGTCAGGCCGTCAAGCCGGCCAGAATTCAGAGAAAAGGGGAGCACATCCTATGCCAAGGCGAGGAAGACCACCCCGTCGGCCCATTGCGCCGGACCCGAAGTACAACAGCGAGCTCGTCGCCAGGCTGATCAACAAGGTAATGCGGGACGGCAAGAAGAGCCTGGCCCAGCGCCTCGTCTACGAGGCCTTCGAGATCGTGGAGGAGCGCCTCAACAAGCCGGCCCTGGAGGTCTTCGAGCGGGCCGTCAAGAACGCTACGCCCCTGGTTGAGGTGCGCCCCCGCCGCGTGGGCGGGGCCACCTACCAGGTGCCCATCGAAGTACGCCCCGAGCGCCAGATTTCCTTGGCCCTGCGGTGGCTCGTGCAGGCAGCGCGGGCCCGCTCCGGCCGAGGATTCGCCCAGAAGCTGGCCAACGAGCTCATGGACGCCTACAACAACACCGGCGGCGCGGTGAAGAAGAAAGAGGACACCCACCGCATGGCCGAGGCCAACAAGGCCTACAGCCACTTCCGCTGGTAGCCAGGAGCCTGTGCAACGCCTATGGCCGAGTACGACATCACCAAAATTCGCAATATCGGCATCATCGCCCACATCGACGCCGGCAAGACGACGACCACCGAGCGCATCCTGTTCTACACCCACAAGATCCACCGGATGGGCGAGGTCCACGAGGGCTCGGCCACGATGGACTGGATGGAACAGGAGCGCGAGCGCGGCATCACCATCACGGCGGCCTCCACCACGACCACGTGGCGGGGCCACCAGATCAACATCATCGACACGCCCGGCCACATTGACTTCACCGTCGAGGTGCAACGCTCCCTCCGCGTGCTCGACGGCGGCGTGGTCATCTTCGACGCCGTGGCCGGCGTGGAGCCCCAGTCGGAGACAGTCTGGCGCCAGGCCGACCGCTACGGCGTGCCACGCATCTGCTTCGTCAACAAGATGGACCGCGTGGGCGCCAACTTCGCCCGCTGTGTGGAGATGATCCGGGAACGCCTGCGGGCCAACCCCATCCCGGTGCAACTCCCCATCGGCGCCGAGGATGCGTTCGTGGGCGTGGTGGACCTGATCCACAACCGCGCCCTCATCTACGTGGACGACTTGGGCACCCGCAGCGAGGACACCGACATCCCCCCCGAGCTCGCCGCCGAGGCCGCCGAGGCGCGCGAACGCCTCCTCGAGGCCGTGGCCGAGACGGACGACGAGCTCACCGAAAAGTACCTGGAGGGGGAGGAAATTACGCCGGAGGAGATCAAGCGGGCCCTGCGCGCCGCCACCATCGAGGGCCACCTGGTGCCCGTCCTCTGCGGCTCGGCCCTCAAGAACAAGGGCGTGCAGCCCCTCCTCGACGCCGTGGTGGACTACCTTCCCTCGCCGGTGGACATCCCGGCCGTGAAGGGCTTTCGCCCCGGCGACGAGGAGACCATCATCGAGCGCAAGGCGAGCGTGGAGGAGCCGTTGGCCGCCCTCGCCTTCAAGATCATGACCGACCCCTACGTGGGCCGGCTGGCCTACGTGCGCGTCTACAGCGGCGCCCTGCGCAGCGGCGAGACCGTGCTCAACACCACGCGCGGCAAGCGGGAGCGCATCGGCCGGCTCATGCGCATGCATGCCAACCGGCGGGAGGAGATCAACGTCATCTACGCCGGCGACATCGGCGCGGTCTTGGGGCCCAAGGTCACCTTCACCGGCGACACCCTCAGCGATCCCAACGACCCCATCGTGCTGGAGAGCATTAAATTCCCCGAGCCGGTGATCTCCATCGCCGTGGAGCCCAAGACCCAACAGGACCAGGACAAACTGGCCGACGCCCTGCGCCGGCTGGCCGAGGAGGACCCCACCTTCCAAGTGCGCACCGACCCGGAAACGGGACAGACGCTCCTCTGGGGCATGGGCGAGCTCCACCTGGAAGTGATCGTGGACCGCCTGACGCGCGAGTTCCGCGTGGGCGCCAAGGTGGGCCGTCCCCAAGTGGCCTACCGCGAGACCATCACCCGCCCGGTGCGCGCCGAAGGGCGCTTCGTGCGCCAGACCGGAGGACGGGGCCAATACGGCCACTGTGTGGTCGAGTTCGAGCCCCTTCCCTCGGGCGAGGGGTTCAAGTTCGAGAACAAGATCGTTGGCGGCGTCATCCCCAAGGAGTACATCCCGGCCGTGGAACAGGGCATCCGCGAGGCGATGGAGGCCGGGGTGTTGGCCGGCTACCCCATCGTGGACCTGAAGGCCACGCTAGTGGACGGCTCCTACCACGAGGTGGACTCCAGCGAGCTGGCCTTCAAGATCGCCGGCTCCTTGGCCCTCAAGGAGGCCGTGCCCAAGGCCGGCCCCGTGCTGCTGGAACCCATCATGAAAGTCGAGGCTGTGGTGCCCAACGAGTACACCGGCGACGTCATCGGCGACTTGAGCGCCCGCCGGGGACACATCGAGGGCATGGAACCACGCGGCGAGGGGCTCACCGCCATTCGCGCCAAGGTGCCCCTAGCCGAAATGTTCGGCTACGCCACGGCTCTCCGCTCCATGACCCGTGGCCGGGGCGTCTTCACCATGGAGTTCGACCATTACGCCCCCTTGCCGCCCAACATCGCGGAGACCATTATCGGAAGCCGACGCCAAAAGTAACTTCTTTGAGGAGGACCACAATCATGGCCAAAGAGAAATTTGTGCGCACGAAACCACACGTGAACGTCGGGACGATCGGGCACGTGGACCACGGGAAGACCACGCTGACGGCGGCGATCACGCGGGTGCTCGCCACGAAGGG
>Ga0256839_1006397_pt1 | contig 10328 bp, 8 predicted proteins | sample 354166metaG_FD_185968 | JGI IMG/M metagenome (GOLD analysis project Ga0256839, IMG submission 185968) | Hydrothermal vent microbial communities from Mid Atlantic Ridge, Atlantic Ocean - 354-166 | ecosystem: Environmental > Aquatic > Marine > Hydrothermal vents | place: Atlantic Ocean: Mid... | reverse complement strand
TTTATCCCTCACGGGATGTCAGAGCCTGACTCTCGCTCAATTGGTTCTTGTCAATATGCTCAATATTCGCGCAAATGCCTGATCAGCTGAATTTACCCAGCCGCCGAAAGGCTCGGCGCAATTCGTTAACACCATTTTCCTCATACCAGCGACCGTGGGCAATGATCACCCGTTCAGGCTTCCAGTCGATCATGTTTTGGATGGCGGCTTTTAGTTTATCGCGATGACCAAGGAATGAAAAATACAGATCAATCGGCAATTTCCCGTCCGGGTCGGCAACCCCGCCAAGCCGCATCAGGATTTTTATCCACCATGAGTGAACCCGGCTCGGTTCAAAATTCTCGATCAGATCGGTTAAGATCAAAGTGTGAGAGGGCCTGTGGAAAAACTCGACCTCCTGCATAGCCCAACTGCCGCGTATAATCATCTGGTCGATCTCGTCGGCCCATTCCGGTTCCGGCTGGCCGGCTAAATCACGGTCGAAATTTATATTGTGTTTTGCCGCACGTGGCCGAACCTTGGGGCTGGCCCATCTTATTGCCTGTGGATATTTCTCATGCCATTCGCCAATCCACCAGTAATGGATGAAATTAGATGAAACCAGATGTTTGACGGTGCCAAGCGCATCAATCTCGGCCTTAAGTGAATCTGGTAAAGGGGTCGGTGAGTGGATAAAAAGATCGCCACTGGCAAGCCGGATGATGGTCATTCTGGTAGAAAACGGCATGCCGTTAAATTTGATTTCGGGGCCGTCAACGATCCAGATATTTTTTGCGACCGGCTTTAACGTATCAAGCGGCTCGTAAAGGTCCAGCCTGTCCATCGTGAATATTGCCTTCAGGTTTTGCGGCCCAAAACGGCAAAGAAAAAGCCGTCCGTATTGGTCGACGCGGGCGTTAATGTTACGCATTTCATATCAGAAGACCAAGGCTGCAATTTGTCAAATCCGTAAATTTCCTGCCAAACCTCACCGGCAGACAGAAGTTCAAATTCTGAATTGTCCTCGCAAAAACTATAGACCTGATTTTCATTCTCTTCCGGCAGTACAGAGCAGGTTATATAAATGAGACAGCCCCCCGGGCGCACAAAGGTCGAACTCTGCGAAAGCACTTCTTCCTGTTGTTGCATGCGCTGAGCAAGATTTTCTTCGCTCAACCGCCATTTTGCATCTGGCCTTCTCCGCCATGTGCCGGAGCCGGTGCAGGGCGCATCAATGACCACCTTATCCATATTTCCAACCAGCGCGGAAAGGTCATCATCAGGTGCATGAACCTGCACATTGCGAGTGCCGGCGCGTTTGATGCGTTCATAGATCGGCTTTAGCCGGTGCTTGTCGCTGTCATAGGCATGAAGCTGCCCCTTGTTTTCCATAGCGGCGGAAAGCGCCAGTGTCTTACCACCGGCTCCGGCGCAGAAGTCCAGTACCTGTTCGCCCGGCTTGGCATAAACCAATTCAGATACAATCTGGCTGCCCTCATCCTGAATTTCAAACCAGCCTTTTTGAAAACCCGCCTCTGCCTGCACATTGGGTTGGCGGTAAAATCCGGGGCCGGCCTTTATGCGCAACCCGTTGCCGGCAAGGTGGGTGGGGGTGGCACCTGATTTTTCCAATGCACGGGCAATCTTATCTCGGTTGGATTTAAGCGTATTGACCCGAATATCGACCGGCGGACGTAATGTCATTGCTTTTGCTTCTTTAAGCCAATCTTCATCAAAATTGGCTTCAAATGAGGCTTCGCACCATTCGGGAATGTCGCCTTGTACATGCAAAGGCGCTTCATCCAGATCGCGTTGATCAAAGGTTTTCTGTTCGCTCTCATTTAACAGATCGGGCGCAAATTTATCCCCGTCAAATGCGGCGGCAAGCTTTTCAGCATCAAAATCCCAATGGCGCAGCAGCGTGCCTAACACCAGACGTCGCGACTTGTCGCTGTCCATTAAATAACAGGTTGATGCACGGTTGCGCAAAGCGTCATATACAATATTGCCAATGGCGGCGCGGTCGCCTGAACCTGCAAATCGGTGGGATTTGCCCCAATCGCGCAAGGCTTCCGCCACCGGGCGTTTGCGTTTTTCCATGTCGCTAAGGACTTCAATTGCCGCCTGTACGCGTCCGCCAAGTCTCATGGATTTACCCTTTTTAATGTTCTGATATTGGTGCCAAGACAGCTCCATGTTTACATGGAAGCAGTCAGGCTGCGAAAAGCGGCCCGATGCGAATGTATCTCTCCCGCGAAGGCTGGTGCGAAGCACCAAATTGTCGTGAACGAAAACATTCAGAGCGATTCAATCAAATGATGAAACGCTCTAGGCCGTGCTTACAGCGAGAATTAAACCAGTGCAACAAGGCAAATAGATAAGGATATTATTTGGGGCTCTGGTTCAGGCCAGCTTCTCTATCAGTTTTTGTTTTTTACGCTCCAGATATTGGGCGCTGGAATTTATATCCAACCGACACCAAAGCGGATTATGATCTGAAATCTGATAGGTTTTCCATTCGTTATAGTATTTTCGAAGTTCGGCTTCATTGTTGGTTTTCTTGCCGTTGGACGTTTTCGCAGCGGCCAGCTTGTATCTGGCATAATCCTCGTCAGAATCGGTCATGATTTTACCAAACAGTTTGAAAACCCCTGCATTGTTGGGCGCTTCAACAAAATCGATTACCTGTTTTTTGGTTTTAAAGGCAATTTGATCGTAATATTTATTTTCTTTGAAATTGGTCTTTTTTTGCAAGGCCTTTGGAACAGTAAAACCACCGTCCTCCAGTGCTTTCATGGTTTTGTGGTCGGGGTGAACAATATTGAAATCGCCAAGCAGAATCAGCCCGCGATCTTTGGTCAGGGAATTATCTGCTTTTTTGCAAAAAAATTCCGCAACCGCACCAATTTCCTCCACACGCTGTTTGAGCTTGTCGCCCGATTCGCGCCCATAAAAAATGTGAACAGTGCAAATGGAGAATTTGAACCACTCGGCCTGAAAACGCGCAAGAAATGGAGAGCGGCGAAATTGTTTGCCCGTATAAAGCTTTTTAGCTTTTTCGTCCTCGGGAACCACCAATGATCTGGAGATCAGCATTTTGTTTGGTAGCACAATTTCGCCGGCAATATTTTGAAATGAAACTTTGCGCGTATCAAAAACATAAGTGAGTCGCTCGCCATTACCGCCAAGCGACCGGTCTGTTACATCGGTTGCAATGAAATCCCAGTCATCGCCCAAAATCCGCATGACATTTTTCCATTCGCCAAGGTCATTAACCTCCTGAACCGCAACAAAGTCGAACCTGGAAATTACTTCGGCAATGTAGAACCACGTTTCAGGCAAACGCTTACCAAACCCGCGCCGGTTTTTCTTGGCAAAATCCCGGATGTTCCATGTGGCCATCAAAAGGGTTTTTTCGGTGTCCTTTGCCGGGAGGTCATTATCGAGCTGAGTGCGCAGTTTCTCCAGGTTTTCGACCGCTCGCAGCCGGTCTTTTCGGTTGCGTATTTTCGATGCGAGATAGGAATAAAACGGCACAACAACCACCACCACTGGAATAACCGGTCAGCCGAATTGAGTTTTCAGTCGACATTATTCCATCATGCTAGCTGATTTGTCTAATGTGATTCAGTGAGATTCTTCACACGAACGCGCAATAGCCTAAAATAACCCGCCAAGCTGCAAAGCAAATACCGCCCACATTGCAATCAGCGTTATGAAAGACACCATAAAAATCGGGCGGCGAATGCGCAGCCGATTTGATGTGGTGTGCACGAAAACATGTACACATTTTACCGCCACATAAACCCAGGCAAGTGTGAGTAATGTGGCGCCTACATTCTGGGTCACATAGGCAGAAAGGCAAACCGCATAAAACAGGATCGGTGTTTCATACTGGTTGGCGATGGCCCTTGTCATCTGGCGCACATCTTCAGGCTCTTTCTCAATCAAACGATAATCGCTGGCTTTTGCCGTGCCCAATTTGACCGAGGCAATACGGCGCGCCGACATTGGAATATAAAGAAAAAGCGTCACCAGCGCCTGTATGATGACCGGCCAGAATATCGCTTCACTGTTCATGAGAGCATTCACCTTTCGGATTATTGACTGCCAGTGTAATTGGGGCTTTCGCGGGTAATCGTTACGTTATGAGCGTGGCTTTCACGCAGACCCGCATTGGAAATTCGCACAAATGTTGCGCGGTTGTGAAAATCTTTCAAGTCTGCGCCGCCAACATAGCCCATCGCGGCGCGAAGCCCCCCGGCCAATTGGTGCAGTACAGCAGCCACTGGCCCCTTGTGCGGCACCTGGCCTTCAATGCCCTCCGGTACCAGTTTCAGGGTGTCTTGAACCTCAGCCTGAAAGTACCGGTCAGCTGAACCACGCGCCATCGCACCAACCGAACCCATGCCACGATAGGCTTTGTAGGAGCGGCCCTTATAGAGATAAACTTCACCCGGGCTTTCATCGGTTCCAGCCAATAGGGAGCCAACCATTGCAGCCGAAGCGCCGGCGGCAAGCGCTTTTGCCAGATCACCGGAGAATTTGATACCTCCATCGGCAATGACCGGTGTGCCGGATTTTTGTGCAGCCTCGACCGCCGACATGATGGCCGATAGTTGCGGAACGCCAACTCCGGCGACAATACGGGTTGTGCAGATAGAGCCCGGGCCAATACCGATTTTGATCGCATCTGCGCCCGCATCAATCAGCGCTTTTGTGCCATCGGCGGTTGCCACATTACCAGCCGCAATTTGTACGGAATTAGAAAGTTTTTTCACCCTAGCAACCGTATCCAGCACCCTTTGAGAATGGCCGTGGGCTGTATCAATCACTAAAAGATCAACGCCCGCATCTATCAGTTTTTCAGCCCGTTCAATGCCGTCATTGCCAACGGTCGAGGCGGCTGCCGCCCGCAAGCGACCGTGGCTGTCTTTTGCCGCATTCGGGTTTAACTGCGAGCGCTCAATATCCTTCACCGTTATCAGCCCGGTGCAGTTGCCGCCCTTGTCCACCACAAGAAGTTTTTCAATCCGGTGTTGGTGCAGCAACCGCTTGGCTTCATCCTGCGAAACGCCCTCGCGCACTGTCACCAATGCTTCGCGGGTCATCAGTTCATAGACTTTTTGGTCCGGATTGGTGGCAAAGCGCACATCGCGGTTGGTCAGGATGCCGACCAAGCGGCCGATTTTATGGCCACCGGCGCCACCATTTTCAACCACCGGGATACCGGAAATCGAGTGGTGCTCCATCAGGTCAAGGGCGTTTTGCAAAGTTGCATCCGGGCCGATCGTCAGCGGGTTGACCACCATTCCGGACTCAAATCGTTTCACCTTGCGTACTTCTTCAGCCTGCTCATCCGGTGTTAAATTGCGGTGAATTACCCCGATGCCGCCGGCCTGCGCCATAGCAATTGCAAGGTTTGCCTCGGTAACCGTATCCATCGCTGCCGAAAGCAGCGGCAGGCTCAATTCGATCTCATTGGTAATTTTGGTTGATATATCGACCTCACCCGGCATTACTAAAGAATGTCCAGGTTGCAGCAACACATCATCAAATGTCAGCGCAGTTTCGCCGGTTGCAGTTTCAATAATATGGGCCATTTCGCCAATCCTGATCCATGTTCACACTGCGCGCGGGCAATGTTTTGAGGTGTTTTTTTGATGTGTTTCTGCATTTGGACCCGGTGGCAGGCACAAATTCGAATCACTTAAAACTCATGTGGAGTTGACGATTGCCGGTAACACGGATGATGTGATTTGAAAAGCAAATCATTGAATTCAGGTCGCATTTACACAGTTTGAATGAGGTTGGTTCAATGATGCAGAAGGTCCAAGACAAAGTTCCAAAGGCAAAAACATATTCAAACCGCAAGTTGTAGGCTTAAAAATCTTGTTGTAAATTAAAGTAAAAGATAATACATACAAGGAGTTACATGGTTAATTTGCTGTTAATCCTTTGCTTTAAAGCCCTTTGCCAGCAAGTATAATTCAACTGAGCCATCGCGGCTTGCCGGTGGTTTGACATGATGGATCGAAGTGAAATTCTTTTTCATCAAATCAAGCAGAGATTTTTCCGTACCGCCTTGAAATGTTTTAGTCAAAAAGTGTCCGCCCGGCTGCAACACTTTCAAGGCAAAATCTACCGCCACTTCCACCAATGCCATTGTGCGAATATGGTCGGTTCGCCTGTGTCCGGTTGTTGGCGCTGCCATATCAGACAAAACCAGATCGGGGTGCTCACCGCCAAGCGCATCAATTAGGGCTGCGGGCGCATCATCATCCAGAAAATCCTTCAACAATATTGTGGCGCCGGATACAGGTTCCATATCCAGATAGTCGATGCCGACTACCCGAACATCATCGACGGTAGACCCGGTCCGTTTAACTGCGATCTGGCACCATCCGCCGGGGGCAGCACCCAGATCTATCACCCTCAAACCCTTTTTTAAAAATTTGTAGCGATCATCCATTTCAGAAAGTTTGTAGGCCGCGCGCGAGGCAAATCCTTCTGCTTTTGCAAGCTTGACATAGGGGTCATTCAATTGCCTTTGCAGCCACAACGTAGATGATAATTTACGGCCCTTGGCGGTTTTTACCTTGGTGTACATGTTGCGCAGATTGCGACTACTGGCGGCACCGGCATTGCTTCGCTTTGCCTTGCTTTTTGTGCTGCCAGCCTTAACGCCCGGCCGCTTGCCAACCACCCGGTTTTTATCCGGCTGTTGGTTTTCATATATATTGGGTGTCTTTTTAACCATTAGATATTCCTGTTGTCCTGACCGAATTTCGATCTGGACGGCTTTTTCCTGTTTCGACGCCAAACACCGTCTTCTGCCATCATTTCGGTTAATAAACCTTCGCGCAAGCCACGGTCAGCAACACGCAATCTGGGCGATGGCCATAATCGTCTGATCGCCTCAAGTATCGCACAGCCTGCCAGCACCAGATCGGCGCGGTCTGCACCAATGCAAGGATTGTTCACCCGGTCCTCAAAGCTCATGGCAAGGATACGGCTTATCATCGCATCAACCTCCTGATCGCTCAACCATGCACCGTCAACACGGCGTCGGTCATATCGCCGCAAATTCAGGTGCACACCGGCAAGGGTTGTAACCGTGCCGGAGGTCCCAAGTAAATGAAATCTGTCATTATTCAATATATGTGACAGCGCATCGCGGCCCTCAAACTTATCCAGCATCCTGGCAACTTCGGCCACCATATCCTCAAAAGTTTGGGGTGTTACATTCTTCCCGCCGCCAAATTTTTCAGAAAGCGTAACAACACCAAGTGGCAGAGATACCCACGATGTGATGTGGTCAGACAGCCTTCTGCTGCGGCGCTTTGTAATATCCAGTAGCGCTAGTTCTGACGAGCCACCACCAATATCAAACAGCACTACCCCATGCGCCTTGTGGTCAACCAGCGAACCGCATCCTGAAACCGCAAGGCGGGCTTCAGTTGCGCGATCGACAATTTCCAGCTTGAGGCCGGTTTCTTTTTGCACCCGGGAAAGAAACTCTTCGCCATTTTCGGCACGTCTGCAGGCCTCCGTTGCAATCAGCCGGTGGCGGGTTTGAGAGCGCTGATTAAGTTTGTCATGGCAAACTTTCAGGGCTTCAATTGTTCGATCCATTGCCGCATCGCTCAACCGTCCAGATGATCCAAGGCCTTCGCCCAACCGAACGATCCGGGAAAATGCATCGACCACGCGAAACCGACCCGGCCCCTGCGGAGCCGCCACCAAAAGCCTGCAATTATTAGTTCCAAGATCAAGTGCTGCATAAAAGCGGCGTGGTTTTTTGTGGTAAAATGCTGCGCGGTTTTTCTGGCCCGGATTTGAATTGCCCTGGTTTTCTTTTTGATTTTTGTGCGGGCCGTGTTTCCAGTCAGCAGAAGCTGTATAAGAAGCCGATTTTTCCTGCGCCATTGGCTGGCGACGATGCCTCGGTTGATCCGCCAATTCTGGATTGGTCTGGTCCTGAAAAGCCGGATTTTGACTATTGTCTTTAGTTGCAGACCTGCGGCGGTTTCTTTTTCGGCGGGGTTTTTTCCTGATGCCCAGTCCGCCAACCGTATTCTCGTCGGTTAATTCATCAGCATTTGATGAGCGGGTTCTGGTGTTGGTGGACTCCTGTACGGGCCTTGCGGCCGCACCTTGTGAATGGTGCACATGAGAATTATTTTGGGTGTCAGAGCCAGATAAATTAACAGCTTCGCCGGTTTCAGCATTCGCTGTACGTCTCTTTCTACTCCGCCATCTTCGGCGTTTTTTGCCGGTTTTCTGCGGTTTGTCTGGCGCTGTATTCCCTGATTCTGGTGATTTTTCACCATTGTCAGCGTTGTTCACAGCCAATTCCTTCACGCCGCGCATCGATCAATTGTTGCCAGTTATTTTTCCGGGAAATTGCGTGCAACAGGGCGTTTTTTTATGTTCGTTGAGTTGAGTGTAACAGGCAATTGGTTTCGCACAAGCGATAATAGTAAAACGCTTTCTAATATTTCAGGATAGTCCGGTTCCCCAAAGCGTTCGATGGGGAGCCTCGTCTCAAAAAATCGAAATTGTAATTCACTAAAATTAAACGAGAAATATATTGTGTCCAGTGACTGACCCGCCTATATAGCCCGAATTACATGGCCTGCGCTTGGGAAAATCCTGTTGCAGAAACCATCATGTATCCGTTGGGGATTAGTATAACGGTAGTACAGCGGACTCTGACTCCGTCGGTCCAGGTTCGAATCCTGGATCCCCAGCCAACATACTATCACCAATATTAAATTTCATAGGTGGCAGACGGCATTTGTGCGGGTTTAAGTTCATACTGAAAGCAATGCGGCTTTTGCCATCACAATTTTGCTGACCTGATCAATCCTTTCCAGAGGTAAGCGTATTGAAGGCCCGGATATTGAAATCCCGGCAACAACCTCCCCGTAAACATTGAATACCGGAGCTGCAATACACCGCATGCCGGTGCTTTTTTCCTCATCATCAAAAGCAAATCCCTGTTCTTTAATTTTAGCGAGTTCATCGCGCAATTCATCACGGGTGGATATTGTTTTCGGGGTGAAGTTTTCCAATTCCTTCTGCGCTATATATTTCTCAATCCTGGCCGGTTCTGCGTGCGCAAGCAGTGCTTTGCCAATGCCAGATGCGTGCATGGGCGAATTGGCGCCGGGTGGAAAAAACGCCCTGATATTGGCATGCGTTTCCACCTGCGAGATAAACATCACATTGCCTGAAACCTCCACACCAAGATTTGCCGTCTCGCCGGTTTCCTCCATCAATTCGCGCATATAGGGCCGGGCACGTTCAACTATGCCGGTTCGTCGCAGAAAGGCCGAACCAATACGAAAGCTCTCCGAGCCGATAAACCATTCCTGACGGACCGGATCCATCTCCACCACCCGGCGGGCTTCAAAAGTCGAAAGTATCCGATAGATTGTTGCGGGTGCCTGATCGAGATATTCAGCAATTTCGCTCTGCGTCATGCCTGTCTTTTTGGTAAGACAGTCCAGAACATCCAATGCCCGATCAAGCGACTGAATGCGGTTTTGCGCGCTTTTGTCATGGAAGCTTTTCGGTCTGCCGCGTAGTCGTTTTCTATCACTCATTGCTCAACTTCCTTTCAATGGTTTTTCAGTCCTCACTGTACTGCCCACCCATTCCAGCAACGTCACCGACACAAAATGAAAAACTCTAACACTATATTTTTAAAGCAGTAATTGATTAAATGCAAATTTTGAAAAACTTTTTCAAAAAAATTGAGTAGAGCAGGGGGTCCTGCTATAATAGTGAAAATTTCAATGGAGCCTGATCAAGTGAGTTTTCAAAACCCAGTATTCATTCCCGGTCCAACCAACATTCCGGAAGAATTGCGCCGCGCCTGCGATATGCCCACAATGGACCATCGCTCGGCCCAATTTGAGGATATTCTGCAGCCTGCGCTTAGCGGTGTCAAAAAAGTGCTGAAAACCAGTAGTGCCGAGATTTTTCTGTTTCCGGCAACCGGTTCCGGTGGATGGGAAACCGCGCTCACCAATACGCTCAGTGCGGGCGACAAGGTGCTTGCCTGTCAAAATGGTATGTTCAGCCAAAAGTGGATTGATATGTGCCAACGTCATGGGCTGGATGTGGAAACCGTCTCCGTTCCCTGGGGCGAAGGCATTCCGGCTGATCGTTATGCAGAAATTCTGGCTGCTGACAAAGACCATCAGATCAAGGTAGTGCTGGCCACCCATAATGAAACCGCGACCGGCGTGGTTTCCGATATAGCAGCCGTTCGCGCCGCAATGGATGCCTCAAATCATCCGGCGATGTTGTTTGTCGACGGGGTCAGCTCCATTGGTTCA
>Ga0256839_1006396_pt1 | contig 10330 bp, 12 predicted proteins | sample 354166metaG_FD_185968 | JGI IMG/M metagenome (GOLD analysis project Ga0256839, IMG submission 185968) | Hydrothermal vent microbial communities from Mid Atlantic Ridge, Atlantic Ocean - 354-166 | ecosystem: Environmental > Aquatic > Marine > Hydrothermal vents | place: Atlantic Ocean: Mid... | reverse complement strand
TCGGCGGGGTCACGATGGTATTGCTCATCATGCTGACACTGATTTTGCGCTGGGGGCTATCACCACTGCGCAGAGCGGCTAAAGAGATTGGCGAGATCGAAGCGGGTAAACATCAGGAGATTGAAGGGCGCTACCCAAAAGAACTCAGCGGCTTAACTAACAACATCAATGCGCTAATCCGAACTAACAGCGAACACGAATCACGCTATACCGCCAGCCTTGGCGACCTTGCACATAGCCTAAAAACACCTCTGGCCGTATTACGCGGCGCGGTCGAAACACCCGGCGACTCGATTGAAGCACTGCGCAAAACGACCGAAGAACAGATCCAACGTATGGATCAAATTGTGCAATACCAATTGCAGCGCGCCGCAACCTCCGGGCGCACAGCGTTAACGGCGCCGATCAACCCTGAGCAGATCGCCAACAAAGTCATTGCCACGCTCGATAAAGTTTATGCGGATAAAAAGGTAGAGAGAGATCTTCACGTCAGCGCGGCACTCGAGCTCCATATTGAAGAGGGTGACTTGATGGAACTGCTGGGCAATCTGGTCGACAACGCCTATAAATGGTGCGAGCGCCGTGTCGACATTTCACTCTCGCTTGCTCAACACCCCAAGCGCCGCAGTGAACAGAAACTTCTGCTTATTGAAGTCGCCGATGATGGCCCCGGAATATCACAAGAGATTGCCAATAAGGTAGTGCAACGCGGCTGGCGCCGCAGTGAAACTGAAATTACCGGGCACGGGCTGGGGCTGGCACTCGTCAGTGACATCGTGAATCTTTACAAAGGAGAACTCATCATTAAACATTCACCCCTCGGTGGTGCGCTGATTCAGATCTATCTGCCTATTTAAGGAGCCTCTGATTAATTCGGGGCAAAGTAGACAGTGTGGCCTTGAGGCATTGTGATCAAAAATGTTCGGCTCGGATATTTAGATTCAAGATGCGAATTCCTGAATTAATCAGAGGCGCTCTAGAGCAACCCCACATCGGCCAGTCGAGCATATCATGTGGTATCCCTGCGCTCATGTTTGAAGGTCGTCAAACAGCGTGAAATTTCAGCGCCCAGCAGCAACACCAACCATGAGACATAGATCCAAACAAGAAACACGGGGATCACCGCCAGCGCGCCGTAGATGACAGTGTATGTGGGAAACGCCAAGACATACCAAGCAAAGCCTTTCTTTGCCAGCTCAAAGAGTAGTGCCGCGGTGACCGCCGCAATCATACCGGCACGCCAAGAGACTTTGCAGTTTGGCACAACCACATAAAAGAGCAGTAACGCGACCATCGTGACAGCAATAGGGGCAACAATCAGTAGCAGATTTTTAACCCCGGTAACGGCTTCGCCGCCGTCAGCAATCAATGGTAGGGAGACGAGGTATGAGGTGAGCAAAATACTGGTCGCAAACAGTAGCGAACTGAGCAGTAAGACCCCACCATAGATCAGCAATGCAGAAAAGATATTGCGTTTTGGTTTCACTTGCCAGATGTCGTTTAACGCAACGTTAATGGTGTTCATCAACATCAAAGCGGTCAACATCAAAAATATCAAACCGACGCCACCACTACTGGCGGCTGTTTCAACAAACTGCTTGAAGTGCGCCTGCAGTTGCTCATTGGATGAGGGAACAAAGTTGCTAAAAATGTAGCTTTGAACATCATCTACCAGCGAAGAAAACAGCGGGAAAAATGCAAGAATCGAAAAGATGACCGCCAACATCGGCACTAACGATAACAGTGTCGTGTAACTGAGTGCTGCAGCTGTGCGCGTGCAGTTGTCCTCAGAAAAATGACGGCCTACATATCGTAAAAAAAGAAAGGCATTGCGCAACCGGCTAGGATTTTGTTTCAAGAGTAAAGGGCTTCGGGAGTCGGTTATTGAAGGTTAAGGTCTTGCTCGGCCTGATGCCTTGCTTCGTTTGCGAGACGAATCGCTTCATGCACTTTTTGGTCATCCGCCGCTGTGATGGCTTGTTCGAAGAGCTGGGTCGCTTCACCAGATAACACACCACGTGCCGTCGCCTGTTGTAGCGCGCGCTTGGTTGCACTCATCACCTGTGCAATATCTTGTGCTTTTATCGCTTCGACCCTAGCAGCCTCGGCATCATCCCGCGCACCGCCAAAGTCACCCCGTTTAAACTCATGCTCTGCTTTATTCAACAGCGCCTCAGCGTGCTGCACATTTTCGCGGGCATGTTCGGCCGCGCCCACATCATGTGCCGCGCTCACGGCCTGCCTAGCATCACTCATCTCCTGTGTCGGTGCGCCTGCACACCCGGCCAGTAGCGCCATTCCAACGATAAATAGGTATTTTATTTTGCTCAAAGAGACACCACCGTAACCACACATAACATATTGTCATACAAGGGAAAACCGATACAACACGACATGAGCTAGTCGATAGGGAAATTATCACCCTCACCCTGTAGGCTGTCAAGGCAAGGCGCGCTAGAATAGCGGCCAACCCAGCACTGACATACACAGAGAAGGCCTTTTATATGAGCACAACGATTTACCACAACCCGCGCTGTTCAAAATCGCGCCAGACACTGCAACTCCTCATTGATAACGACGTTGAGCCTGTCGTCATTGAGTACCTGAAGTTGCCACCATCAGCGCAGACGCTAGATAAGATACTCACTCAACTCAACCTTGAGCCACGCGAGCTGATGCGGAAAAAAGAGGCACCCTATCGAGAGAACAGCCTTGATGACCCAGCACTGACGCGTGCCGAACTGATCGCCGCTATGGTACAAAACCCCATTCTGATCGAAAGACCCATTGTCACTCATGGCAACAGAGCCGCGATCGGCCGCCCACCCGAAAGTGTATTGGAGATCATCTAGCATGGCTGAGATCCTCATCCTCTATTACAGCCGCCACGGCAGTGTGGCAAAACTGGCTCAGCGAATCGCACGCGGGGTTGAAGAGGTGGCTGGGGTGAGTGCCCGCGTTCGCACTGTGCCTGCTGTCTCTACCGTATGCGAAGCGACTGAAGCGACGGTTCCTGATGACGGCGCCCCCTACGCCACCCATGAGGATCTCAAACAGTGTGCAGGGCTGATACTTGGCAGCCCTACTCGCTTTGGTAATATGGCGGCTCCGCTTAAATATTTTCTTGATAGCACGGGTGACTTGTGGATTCGCGGAGCACTGAACGGTAAACCAGCGGCCCTTTTTACCTCGACCAGTTCAATGCACGGTGGCCAGGAGAGCACGCTGCTTTCGATGATGCTGCCACTGCTGCACCACGGCATGGTGATTAGCGGCATCCCCTATAGCGAAACCGATCTGCTCAATACCCGAAGCGGCGGCACACCATACGGCGCAAGCCATCTTGCAGGGAACGATGGCAAGTCGCCCATCACAGAAGAGGAAAAGCGCCTCTGCCGTGCGCTGGGAAAACGCGTCGCGCAGCTTGCGCTCAAACTACAAGCTTAAGGAACCCCTGAGTGATTCATGAACTCACACCTTGCGCCAAAAACTCCTTTAAGAAAGGAATGGTCAAACGGCGCTGCGCCACCAACGTGGCGTGGTCTAACGCTTCGAGCAGCGAAAAAAGTGAATGCATATCGCGCCGTGTACGGCTAAAGAGATAGCGTGCAACCTCATCACTCAATATCATGCCGATCGCCTGCGCACGCGCCTGCAGCGCCTCCATTTTCAGCGCATCATTCAACTCATTGAGTTGAAAAACCAGCCCCCACCCGAGGCGCGTGATCAGGTCTGGCAGCGATAGCCGCAACCCTTGTGGTGCCGTGTTGGCCGAAACCACCAGTTGTGCACCACTGCTTTGCATTCGGTTGTAGAGATGAAAAAGCGCCTCTTCCCACGCCTGCTGCCCCGCAATCGCTTCGATATCATCAAGGCAGACCAGCGCTAACGACTCCATCCCCTCTAGTAGTGCGGGGGTGAACGTTTCAAATTCCCGCAGTGGTAGGTAAACAGCCCCCCCTTCGCCTGCGGCAGCACGGTGGCAGGCGGCCTGCATCAAATGTGTTTTTCCACTACCAACCACTCCCCAGAGGTAAAGCGGCGTTGTATCCTCTTCATTCGGCACAGCAGCCGCTTGCAGGGTTGAGACCAGCTGCGGGTTCTCTGCAATGAGAAAATTCTCGAAGGTTGCGTGATCCCGCAACCGAATACTTAACGGTAACTGCTCTGCCATACGATTTTAAAGCCGCTATTCAGCTTTGTTTGGAGGTGCTTCGGTGGCGGCAGTCGTTTCAGACTTACCCGTTTGCGGGTCATCCGCACCATAAAGACCGCTATCTAGGTAGCGGTCATGGGCATGGCGCAGCAATACCACCAGCACGGCTGAAACGGGCAACGCCAGCAAAATGCCGAAAAATCCAAACAGCTGGCCTCCGGCCATCACCGAGAAGATCACCATCACCGGGTGCAACCCAATGCGCTCGCCGACGAGCCAAGGCGTCAGCACAAAACCTTCCAGTAACTGCCCCACACCAAATACAACAATCACCAATAATAGCAGTGAAAAATCATGCACCTGCACCACTGACGCCACTCCGGCCACCACAATGCCAACGATGAGCCCTAAGTAGGGAACAAAGCTCACGACCCCGGCCAAGAGCCCGATTAGAAAAGCGAGATCCAACCCGACCATCCATAATCCGATGATATAGATAGTGCTCAACGCTAGCATCACCGAAAGCTGTCCTCGCATGAAGGTGCCGAGCACCTCGTCGCAATCGGTCACCAACCGGCTCACTCGCGGCTCCGCCGAACGTGGTAACAGCTCGCGTAGATATTCAACCAGCGAGCCCCAATCACGCAGCAGGTAAAAGGTGACCACAGGAATCAGCACCAAATTACCCACCCACGCCAATACCGCCAATCCTGATTTAGAGACCACCGCCATCAGGCTGATCGCCGTGCCGCCCACCTGACGCCAGTGATCGACAAAAGCTTGCTTGATGAGGTCAAGGTTCAGTGTGTGCACACCAAAACCAACATGCTCTTGCAGCCACGGCAGCGCCACGCGCTGAACCCAATCGACATAGGCGGGCCAGTTAGTAATAAAGACCCCTACCTGCCGTTCAAGCAGCGGTACAATCACCACCGGTAACATCAGTGCCAGCAGTGAGATAAGTGTAAAAACGGTTAACGTTGAACTGTTGCGGGAGAAGCCCCGCTGTTCAAGGCGTACCACAAACGGGTGCCCCAGATAGGCGAGCAGTGCCGCGATCAAAAAAGGAGTTAACACCGGCGCGAGTAGGTAGAGCAATATTCCACTGCCCACCACCAGCATTAAGATCCACCATTTCTGCATTTCAGCCATCGTTTATCGCTTCTGTTTCGTCTGCTTGTCTGCACGCACCGCTACGGCACGCCGGCTCCAAGTCCAGATATAATCGGCACCGCTCCACAACGTGGTGACCAGTACAAAGTAGATCATGCCATCAATCACCAGCGCGGGCAGCGGCAACAGGCTCATCGATAATACCACCAGAAATCCAAGCAGAATCTGTAAGGCGGTATTCAACTTGCTCATATAGGATGGCTGCATCTCGTACTCACCAACCCATCGATGATATGTAAAACCTCCCACAACAATCAATAAATCACGCGCCAACACCAACACCACTAACCAGAGCGGTAACAGCCCCAGCCATGCCAGTGAGAGGTAGGTGCTGACCAGCAGTAACTTATCAGCAAGAGGGTCTAAAATCGAGCCGAGGCGACTGGCACAGTGGTAGCGCTTGGCAATGTAACCATCGAGCCCGTCTGATGCACCCGCAATGCCAAATAGCAGCAACGCAACCCCATAGTGTTCATTTAACAGCGCCAAGACGACAGGCAGCACAAGTAGAATCCGTAATATCGTGATGGCATTGGGCACACCACTCAGATTCATGGCAGCAAGCGGTACCATAGCTGCTCAGCCACTTCATCGGCAGGCAACCACTGTAAATCATCCTGCTCATCCACATTGATCACCGCTGGAACCTCCGCTAATGTGCGCCCAAAACTGATGATCTGCGCCAGCCCTTCGCTGTTGCCGCGCACACGCAGATCAAATGTCATCGTAGTATCCACCACGCGTTCGACTTGCAGTGCGGTCACCACGTCCAGCGATGCTAAAAACTGCGAGGTGCGAGCATACGCTTCCAGTGTGTTGATATCTTTCACAACGACTTTCACATGACCACTCTGCGACTCATCAAACACTTTTGCAAAGCGCCGCCCGAGGTGATCCGCAACCCCATCGACACCGGCAGACAACACCTCCGCTTGCAACGGCGAACTGGCCTCCCAGTGATCCGTTTCACCGCCCTGATAAAGGGTCCAACGCGCTTCCCAGAGGCCGCCACGATGATGCAGTCGACCCACCAATACCGCCTCTGTCGCATAGCGTGCTGATGCGCGCAAGATGGTGCCCTGAAAATTGCCCCAGACATCAGCGAAGCGTATGGCCATTTGATCTTCAAGATCCCACAGCGGCACAAATAGTGGCAAGCCTCTGCGCTGCGCCTGCTGCTGCATCACTTTTTTGGGCTGCGACAAGGTCTCTGCGCCCATCAAGGCACGCACCCCGCCATCATCTACCACCACCCATGCCAGTGTGGCAGGACGCACCTGCCCCCATAGTGGCACCCCCGCTCTGCGCAGCGCTTGGTCAATCACCGCCTGATCAAAGCTGACCCACAGCACCTGCGTTAACCTTCCCGTCTGTTCACTGCCCTCTCCAGCCAGATGCGGTAGCGCCCGGTAGCGGTACTGCTGCACCAGCTGTAGTGAACGTTTGTAGAGCCCTTGTAACGCGGTTAGTCGGGGCGTGTTGCGATTGCCACTGATGCGTACCAACACTTCGTCCAGCGCCAACTTTACCGCTTCATTGCGCTCATCACGCCCCTGACTGGTCACCAGCACCTCGGCCTCATAAAGACCGCTCACTTTGGCCGCGTGACCACTGGCCGGCAGCACTAATAATAAAAGGCCGCACAACAACCATGCACCCTTTATCAATGAGCGACCTTGCGGGTATTGTTGGGTCATGCGCGCCGAAGGGGCGGCACTCAAGATGGTTCTGCTAGCAATATCGATCATAGCGGCTTATTGTATCAGTCAATCGAGCGCTTCCCCAGCGATTGCGCTCACCAAAAAATCGACGCCACGGCTTCGAGCATGGCGGGTTAATTTGCGTTAGAATAGCGCCCGGAGCGCAGCTCCAACAAACCGACCCATCACAGCCTAAAGTGTGCCGATCCCGTGAACTCAGATAAGACAAAACCAGCCACAGAGACCCCCTCCCTTAGCTATCGCGACGCAGGGGTCGATATCGATGCCGGCAATGCGCTGGTCGAGAAAATTAAAGCCACCGCGCAAAAGACGACTCGTCCGGGTGTGCTTTCAGGACTAGGGGGCTTTGGCGCACTCTTCGAACTCCCTTTAGACCGCTATCGCCAGCCGGTGCTGGTCTCCGGCACCGATGGCGTTGGCACTAAGCTGAAACTGGCGATTGAGATGGGCAAACATAACACCATCGGCATCGATTTGGTGGCGATGTGTGTCAACGACCTGATTGTGCAAGGGGCGGAGCCACTCTTTTTTCTCGATTACTACGCGACCGGAAAGCTAGATGTCGACGCCGCCGCTGAAGTTGTTCAAGGGATCGGCAAAGGGTGCGAGTTGGCAGGGGCGGCACTCACGGGCGGCGAAACCGCCGAGATGCCCGGCATGTATCAAGCCGGGGATTACGATGTGGCCGGCTTTTGCGTTGGCGTGGTCGAGAAATCAGAGATCATCGATGGCAGCAAAGTCACCGCCGGTGATGCGTTAATCGGCATCGCCTCATCAGGCCCCCATTCGAATGGCTACTCGTTGGTGCGCAAGATTATCGAACAGAGCGGAGCCAGCCTCTCAGACCCTTTTGGCGAGAGTACGCTTGGCGAAACCTTGCTGACACCAACACGCATCTATATCAAACCGCTACTGGCTCTTTTTAAAACCATCGATGTGCATGCGCTATCGCACATCACCGGCGGTGGCCTGCTCGAAAATTTGCCCCGCGTCATGCCGAAAGAGACACGAGCAGAGATCGACTGCAGCGCTTGGCCTCGTCCGGCAATTTTTGATTGGCTACAGCAACAGGGCAACGTCACAACGGAAGAGATGCACCGCACTTTTAACTGCGGCATCGGCATGGTGCTCTGTGTCGCCGAAAATGATGCGACCAAAACCATTGCGCTGCTCCAGCAGCAGGGGGAGCAGGCGTGGCAGATCGGCACCATCCAAGCGGCTCCGAAGTGCGCCGCAAGCGTCACCCTCGCCAACGCTAAATGAGCCACACCCCTTGCGGCAATCCGTCAGCGCTGCCCATTGTGGTGCTGATCTCAGGCAATGGCAGCAACCTGCAAGCGATTATCGATGCCATTCGTGATGAACAGCTACCGATTGAAATTCGCGCTGTCATCAGCAACCGCCCCGATGCTTATGGGCTGATACGCGCACGCAACGCCGGTATCCCGACAGCGGTGATCGACCACAAATGCTTCGACAGTCGCACCGCGTATGAGCAGGTGCTGCAGCAGCAGATCGATGGCTATGCGCCCGCATTGGTGGTGCTGGCGGGCTACATGCGCATTCTCGGCGATGCCTTTGTCGACCACTTCGAAGGGCGGATGCTGAACGTTCACCCCTCTCTGCTGCCCGCCTTTCCTGGCCTCAATACCCACCAACGCGCGCTGGATGCTGCCGTTATCGAGCACGGTGCCAGCATCCACTTAGTCACTAATGAGCTCGATGGCGGGCCAGTGATTCTTCAGGCAGCACTCGCGCTACGCTCAGATGATAGCGCTGAAACACTCGCTCAGCGTGTACATATGCTAGAACATAAAATCTACCCACTCGCCCTTCGCTGGTTTGCAGAGGGACGACTCACGACAACTGGCGGTGACGTGTTATTTGATCAGCACCCCCTCACTCGGCCCATAAAACAGGGGGCAACGGCCGCGAAATGCTAAGTCGCGCACGCCTGCTTTCGCAGCAGATTCACTCAATGGCGGTGCCACGGTTTGGCTTGATCCTGCCACTCCTTTATATGGGGGTGATCTTTCTGCTCTCATCGATTGCCGGGGACGGTGCCGCCAAAACTGTCGACCCGTTCACACAAGCGATCAAAGCGGTCATCTACAATGGCGCGCATATTCCATTGTTCGCGCTACTGGCTTGGCTCTGGTGCTGGTCACTGGCAGGGTGGAATATTTCACTTAACAAGCGGCTAATACTCGCCTTCTGTTTAACGGCAGTTTATGCTGTCAGCGACGAATGGCACCAAAGCTTCACGCCGGGGCGAGACGCTTCCTTTATGGACATCATGCTTGATATGCTAGGTGCCTACATCGCGGTCTACTTCTACCGCGGACAACTGCGGACAACCGCAAACGGGTGATTGGCGTGTTTATCACGGCAAATCGCATGAACATATTGTCTGTCAATTATTAAGGATCGACTGTGAAAAAAATCGTCATTTTTTTGCTGATAAGTGCCACTAGCTCTGCTGTATATGCTGAAAGTACCCGTTATATTACCGACCGCCTTGAAGTCACCATGCGCAGCGGAGAAAGCAATCAGCACAAAATTTTACGCATGCTCAGCAGTGGCACAGCGTTGGAATTGATCCAGACCAATAAGGAGTCCGGCTACTCGCAGGTGCGCACCGCTAATGGTTTAGAGGGGTGGGTGATTACCCGCTATTTGGAACGCCAGCGCAGTGCACGAGATCGCCTTGCCTCGACTGAAAAACAACTTGCGCGCATCAAAGCCGAAAACAAAGTATTGAACAATAAGCTGGCGCAGCTGACCCAACTGAGCAGCGAACTCACAACCAAAACCAACCAACTCAGCGCCGCAAATGAGAAACAGTCGAAAGAGTTTGACCGAGTGAAAAACATCTCATCCAACGCGCTCGCGTTAGACAGTGAAAACACGATGCTCAGAGAACAGTCACGCCGATTGGAACGCGCCCATCAAGCACTGCAACTGGAAAATGACTCCCTCAAAGATCGTAGCGACCGCGACTGGTTTATTGTCGGCGCAGGTGTCGTGCTGCTCGGCATGATTATCGGATTGATCATCCCCAAGATTCGCTGGCGTAAAAAATCAGACTGGAGCTCACTATAAGCACCAGCCGTCAAATACGGTAGCAGGCATTACACCACCAAAAGTGCAATGGCCTGTTATCGTTTAAGCGGCTTCCCTGTCTAGGTTCTTGGCGACCTCTTCCGCTGTATCCAGGCTCAAAGGTACGTCACGACTGTTGGCGAGAATGGTGTGTATTTCGGTCACTGCAACACCATAG
>Ga0256839_1006395_pt1 | contig 10330 bp, 11 predicted proteins | sample 354166metaG_FD_185968 | JGI IMG/M metagenome (GOLD analysis project Ga0256839, IMG submission 185968) | Hydrothermal vent microbial communities from Mid Atlantic Ridge, Atlantic Ocean - 354-166 | ecosystem: Environmental > Aquatic > Marine > Hydrothermal vents | place: Atlantic Ocean: Mid... | reverse complement strand
TAGAAGGCGATCGGAAAGGTGATGAGAAAGGTCAGAAAGGTGGTCAGGATCGCATACACCGCGGTGCGCACGAAGGTGAGCCAGTAGATCTTTTCCTCGAAGAAGGTGCGGTAATTGTCCAGCGACCAGACCAGGTCACCCACATCGTTTTCCGCCTTCAGCGACATCACCATCAGGTCGATGTGCGGAATCACGATCAGCAGCAGCAGCCACAACAGCACCGGGGCCAGGAACACATACAGCGACCAGCGGATGTGCCGGCGCATGGCTCAACCCTCACCGGACGGGAAACAGAGACAGGCTTCCTCGACCACGCCCACCGACACCGTATCGCCGGACTGGATATAGTCGAAGCGGTGATCCTGGGGCAGGGCCACCTGGATCTCGTCGGCAAGATCGCCATTCTCCAGCTGCAGATGACCGAGCAACTTGGTGTTGGCGCCGTCGAACAGCACATTCTTGACCTTCAGCCGGAAGCGGTTGAGGGTCATGTCCCCGGGCGGCTCGATGACGATGGATTCGGGCCGCAGGAACAGCCGACAAGACGCGCCCTGGCCCAGTTCGCCGCGCGCGCGGGTTCGAAAACGCAACCCGTTGTCGAGTTCCACTTCCAGCGGATCGGTACCGACCACGCGGGCATCGAAGGCATTGTTCTCGCCGATGAACGAGGCCACGAAAGCCGTCTTGGGATGCTTGTAGAGGTTCTTCGGGGTATCGATCTGCTCGAAATGGCCGCGGTTCATCACCGCCACCTTGTCGCTCATCACAAGCGCCTCGGACTGATCGTGGGTGATGTACACAAAGGTGGTGCCCACCTCCTGCTGCAGCTTCTTGAGTTCGATCTTCATCTGCTCGCGCAGCTTCAGGTCCAGCGCCCCCAGCGGTTCGTCGAGCAGCAGGATGGACGGCTCCAGCACCAGTGCACGGGCAATGGCGATGCGCTGCTTCTGACCACCCGACAGCTGGCGGATCTTCTTGTCGCCATAACCGGGCAGGCCCACGCTGTCGAGGATCTCCGTGACCCGCCGGTCGATCTCGGGCTGTGGCAGCTTGCGTCGCTTGAGACCGAAGGCGATGTTCTCCTTCACATCCATCATCGGAAACAGCGACAGATGCTGGAAGATCAGGTTGACCGGCCGCTGGTTCGGCGGCACGCCGAGCACCGACTCGCCGCGGATCAGGATATCGCCCTGGGTCGGCTCCAGAAAGCCGGCGATCATGCGCAGCAAAGTGGTCTTGCCGCAGCCCGAGGGACCCAGTATCGAGAAGAAGCTGCCCTGCTCCACCTCGAAACTGACATGATCGACGGCGCGGAAGCTGCCGAAATCCCGGACCAGATCGCGGACTTCGAGATCAGGCGTCATCGGCCATCAGCATCCGCAGCGGATCACTTGGCCGCCTTGACGCGATCGAGAATCTTGCCCTCGATGGCTTCCAGGCGCGCCGGCACCGGCGGATACCAGTTGATGTTGTCGATGTCCTTTTGCGAGAAGGAGCGCTCGAAATTGGCGCGGATCTTGGCATCGAGGAATTTGCCGGCGCCCTTGGACGCGGTGCCGTACTTCTCCTTGTTGGTGAAATAGGCGGCGTTCTCCGGTTGCAGCATGAAGTTGATCCACTTGTAGGCGGCATCCACATTCTTCGCCTTGGCCGGAATCGCGAAGGTGTCGATCCAGCCCAGGGCACCGCTCTTCGGCGCGATGAAATCGATGTCCGGGTTCTGCTCATGCAGCTTCCAGCCACCGTTGTCCCAGGCCATGGCCACATCCACCTCGCCGTTGCGCATCAGTTCCAGCAGCGCGTCGCCATTGGCCCAGTAGTTCTTGACCAGCGGCTTGCCTTCGATCAGGTCTTCCCCGATGCCTTCCATCAATTCCTTGTAGGCCTGTTCATCACCGTAGAGCGCAAACGGGTCCTTGCCCTTGGCAAAGGCCAGACCGATCAGCGTCGGGCGCTTCAGCCGGTAGCTGATGCGGCCCTTGTACTTGGGGTTGAGCAGGTCGTCGTAGTCACGGGCATAGGGCGCTTTTTTGGTGTTGACCACCATGCCGGAGGTGCCGTAGCAGAAAGGCACGGCATAGGATTTGCCCTTGACCTCGGTGTTGTTCTGGACCGCCTTGAGCATCGACGGGATGATCTGCTCGGTCTTGATGCGCGAATAGTCCATCGGCTGGTAGATCTTGTACTTGGCCTGCACCGAGGAGATGCGGTCCTGCGAGGGTTGAGCCAGATCGAAACCGCTGCCGCGGGTGGCGCGCAGCTTGGCGATCATTTCCTCGTTGTTGGAGTAGGTCAGCTCGACCTTGATGCCGGTCTGCTTCTCGAACTTGTCGACCAGCGCCTTCGGGGCGTAGCCCTTCCAGGTCAGCAGTTTCAGGGTTTCGGCGGAAAACGCCGGTGCGGAGGCCGTCAGCGCAAGCGCCACGGCGGTGATGATGCCGGTGATTTTCATGATGTCTCTCCTGGTTTTTGTCAAGATCGGCAACGTTACTCGCCGTCTGTGTCAATAATGTTACAAATCCGCCGCCCTGACAATGCCCGTTTCGTTTTGAAACGCAGGCTTGGGTTATAATCGGCGGCTTTAGAAAACGGACTTCCTCCGATGATTTCCCGACAACGCCTGCAACAGGCCGCCGAGCAGGGTCTGATTCCCGAACACGCCATCGATCCGCTGTACCGCTTCCTGCAACAGCCGGAAACCCTGCCCGACGGCAAGGCCTGCAGTACCGAGCCGGAACCGCAAGGCGAGGAACCGCTGCGCTTCATCCGCAGCTTTGGCGATGTGTTCATCACCGTCGGCATCGTCCTGCTCAACCTCGGCATCGGCATGATGAACCTGAAGGGTACGGAACACCTGATCGCCGCCGGCGGGTTCCTGCTGATGGCCGAATGGCTGGTACGGGTGCGTCGCCTGGCGCTGCCGGGCATCGCGCTGCTGCTGTCGATTCTTGCCCTGATCGCCCAGAGTTTCGAAGCCTTCGATCTGACCCATGCCGAGCAGGCCGGCCTGATCGCCGCCGCCAGCGCCCTGTTCTATGCCCGCTACCGCATGCCTTTTTCCTTGCTGCCATTGGCGGCATCGTTGCTGACCGCCGGCTTCCTGCTGGCCGACATCCCGTGGCTGGAGCTGCCGCGCTGGTTCGGGCTGGCCGGGCTGATGGTGTTTGCGGTGGCGCTGTGGCTGGACAGCCGTGATCCCCAGCGTTGCAGTTACCTCAGCGACAGCGCCTTCTGGCTGCATCTGCTGGCGGCGCCGTTGATGGTGCATGGCGCAATGATCCACCTGCTGCTCAACAGCGACGCCGAGTGGGTGCAGGCCATCGGCCGCGAACCGCTGATGATCCTCTTTTTCACGCTGTTCTTCCTGCTGGCCCTGCTGCTGGACCGCCGCGCCATGCTGATTTCCACCGAACTGTATGTGATCTATGCGATCACCCGCCTCATCGATGGCCAGTGGAACGCGCCGCAGAACCTCGTCATGTACATCATGCTGGCGCTGGGCCTGTTCGTGATCTTCTTCGGCGCCTACTGGTACGGCGCGCGCAGGCTGGCCTGGGGCTGGCTCGAGGGAACTGCACTGGCCCGCTACCTGCCGCCCTTCGAGCGGCAGAACGGCGCTACAGGTCAGCCGCGCTGAACTCCTCGGTCGTGTAGCGTTCCACCTTCAGCGTATCGGACCACCAGTCTGGCGGCAGGCCGGCCTTCAGCTTGAGGTGGCGCAGGAACTCGACCGGGTCGGGCAGCTCTTCCCACACCGAGGGCAGGAAGGTGCCGCGCTGACCGCGGTCCTCGAGGATCAGCCCGTCGACACCGGGACGGATCTGTGCCAGCAGGTCGGCCTCGTCGACAAAGTGCATCGGCTCCGGCGGCGACAGCACCGAGATGTGGATGTCGATCAGCGGCAATTCATCCGCCGACAGCGGCGGAAAACGCGGATCGCGAAAGGCGGCATTGAACGCGTTGTCGTTGACATCGAGTGCCAGCGGCCGGTAGGCCACCAGGCTGCCGATGCAGCCGCGCAGGCGTCCCTGTTCCTTGAGGGTGACGAAGCTGGCCCGTGGCGCCTGCAGCGCCGGGTCGAGGCCGCTGATGTCGATCCGCGGCGGCGCATCGTACTGCAGGCCGTAACGGATCGACTGCGCCGCAATCTCCAGCATCTCCCGGCGCTGCTCCCGGTTGTAATGCTGCGCGCTCATGACAGCCGCTCCGGCCGGGCTTCGCTGAACACATAGGCCCCGTAGCCGACCACCCGCGATTTGTCCCCGGCGGTATCGCCGGAATTGCGCAGATCGACCAGTTCCGGCCGCAGGCCGTGACGGCGCGCCAGCTCCAGCAGCCCGTTGACCGGGTTGCGGCCACAGGCATTGTCATATCCGATGCGCGAGGGGTCCAGTTCCAGGATGGCCTGGGAGGTGGCGCTGTCGATCATCCTTGCCTCATCATAGGGATGGTAATGGCTCAGGTCGGAACTGATGACGATCAGGGTTTCATCGCCACCCCACAGCCGCTCCAGCACCTCGGCCACCTGTTGCGGCGTGGCTTCGCCCACCACCAGCGGCACCAGCTCGAATTCGCCGAGCACCGCCTGCAGGAAGGGCAGTTGCACCTCCAGGCTGTGCTCGTAGCGATGGGCCTCGTCGAGCGGCAATACCTGCGGGAGCGCTTGAATCTCTCCGATCGCAGACTTATCTATGGGAATGATGCCCAGCGGGGTTTCCCAGGCATCGGCGGTGGTGGCGGCAATGCCGCTGAAGCCGACCCGATGGGAAGGCCCCAGCAGCACCACGCGGCGGATCCTGTCCGCCTGCGGGAGCAGCATGCGGTAGGCGCTGGCCGCCACCGGCCCTGAATAGATCAGGCCCGCGTGGGGCACGATCATCGCCTTGACCGGATGCACCGGTGTTTCCCTTGCCTCGGCAAAGGATTCGCGCAGCAGCGCTTCCAGAGCGACAGGATCCGCCGGATAGAACTGTCCGGCAACGGCCGGGGGACGAACGCGTAAACCGTGTTGCGTATGCATGGCATTTTCTCCCTGGTTGTTCCGGCATCACACCGGAGATACATCATGGACACCGTCCTCACCCGCGACGAATACACCGTACCCACCCGCTACTGGCACCGCATTGACGCAGATCGTGTTCAATGCGACCTGTGCCCGCGCTATTGCAAGCTGCGCGAGGGCCAGCGCGGCCTCTGCTTCGTACGCGGCAACATCGATGGCGAGATCGTCATGACCAGCTATGGCCGCAGCAGCGGCTTTGCCGTCGATCCGATCGAGAAGAAGCCGCTCAATCATTTTCTGCCGGGCACGCCGGTGTTCAGCTTCGGCACCGCGGGTTGCAACCTCGCCTGCAAGTACTGCCAGAACTGGGACATCAGCAAATCGCGCGAAATCGACACCCTCGCCGACGCCGCCAGCCCCGAAAAGATCGCCCAGGCAGCCGACGAACTGGGTTGCCGATCCGTGGCCTACACCTACAACGACCCGGTGATCTTCCACGAGTACGCCATCGATGTGGCCAAGGTCTGCCGCGAGCGGGGCATCAAGTCAGTGGCGGTCACCGCCGGCTATGTCTGCGATGAACCGCGCCGCGAGTTCTATCAGTATATGGATGCCGCCAATGTGGACCTCAAGGGCTTCGACGATGAGTTTTATGTAAAGTTGACCGGCGGCCACCTGCAACCGGTGCTGGACACGCTGACCTACCTCAGGCATGAAACCGATGTCTGGTTCGAGATCACCACGCTGCTGATCCCCGGCCACAACGATTCCGACGAGGAAATCGACGCCATGACCCGCTGGGTGGTCAGGGAGCTGGGTCCGGATGTGCCCATGCACTTCACCGCCTTCCACCCCGACTACAAGATGATGGATGTGCCCCCGACGCCACCGGAAACCCTGACCCGGGCCCGTAACATCGCGATGCGCAACGGCGTCCGCTACGCCTACACCGGCAATGTGCACGACAAGGGCGGCGAGAGCACCTACTGCCATCAGTGCGGCCAGCTGCTGATCGGCCGTGACTGGTACCGCCTCTCGGAGTGGAACCTGGACGCAGAAGGCCGTTGCACCCGGTGCGGCACGCCCTGCGCCGGCGTCTTCGAGGAGAAACCGGGGGACTGGGGGCCCAAGCGGATCGCGGTACGGATGAACTGACCCGTCCGTGGAAGCCGTGGCACAAGCCATATACTCAGAACGCAGAACGGCCGCCAATGGCGGCCGTTCAACGATCGGATGGTTATGCCGCGCTCCCCGAAGCCTGGCAACGCCCGTGGCAACAGGCTTCGGCGGAACGCTTCAGCTGAATCGCTCAGCGAGTGAAGATACATCCACCCCTGGGCCAGGGGCACTGCCACATGATCAGGCGGTTGTCATCTTGCGCCACGGATCGGGTGGTTTGCTTCAGACCTGTGGCCTGATCGGCTGCAGCCTGTACCTGTGCCTGATTCCACGATGCCTCCGGTGCTGCCGTGGATGCAAACACGCTTCCTGATGCCAGAAGAATGGCGATTGCGAATGTTTTTCTCATTGTCTTGTCTCCTGTGAGTGGTTGATCGGGGTGAATCCCCATCGTTAATTCTGGCCGTGATTCACCGGCTCTCAACCCCGTATCGACCAGCGGAATGATTACACCAGTGAAAGGGTGATTCTCCGGTTCAAACGGCCCTTTTTCTTGATCGAATCGATGCGTATGTCACCGATTTCCCGCGCGTTGGCGACATGGGTACCACCGCAAGGCTGGATGTCCACACCTTCGAACTCGACCAGCCGGATGCGCCCCGCACCGCGCGGTGGCTGTACCGACAGGGTGCGCACCAGTTCCGGTCGGGCATCCAGCTCCGCATCGGTGATCCAGAGCGCGCGCATGGGAATATCCTGGTGGGTAAGCTCATTGAGACGTGCTTCCAGCGCGGCCTTGTCCGGCGGCTCGGGCAGATCGAATTCCAGCCGCGCGCTGCCATTGTCGCGGATGTTGCCGCCGGTGACCGGCTCGGGAATGATCGCGCACATCATGTGCATCGCGCTGTGCAGGCGCATCAGTCGATAGCGCCGCTCCCAGTCGATCTCCAGATGCAGGGGTTCGCCGATGGCCGGCACGGGTGCATCGTCCTCCAGTCGATGCACCAGCCGGCCGGTCTCCCGATCCCTGAAGGTATCGGCAACCGCCACTCGGGTACCGTCCTCGCGGGTAATCCAACCGGTATCACCGGGTTGCCCCCCTCCACGCGGATAGAACACACTGCGGTCCACCACCAGGCCATCATCGGTCATGGCCACCACACGGGCCGCACAGTTGCGGGCATAGGCGTCTTCGTGAAACAGCAGTTCAGTCATGTTCAGAGCGTGATGATATGGTCGGGCATGTTACCGGAGAGGGCCGAATAGAGGTTCGGGAAGCAGCCGATGGTGGCACCGTCCACCAGCTGATCTGCGATCTCCCGCTCCCAGGCACACTGGTCACAGGCCATCAGCAGCATGCCCGATTGGGCGGCGACCCGGGCCAGGCGCTCGCCGATCGGATTGCCTTTCTGCAACACATAGGCGTTGTCTTCGAAAAAGAACATGCCAACGACATCCACGCCGTGCACGCCTTCCTCGAGTTGCGGCAAGATCATCTTGCCAAGTTTGTAGGACACACTGTGCCCCTGGGTGGAAAAAATGTACGCGACTTTCATGGTGGGTCCTCGGTTCAGGAAATGATGATGAGCGCAGCGGTCAGCCGCTGGCTCCAGTCGAACAACGTGCTGAACACCGGCACGCCCATGATCGCCAGCACGATCAGGCCCAGCAGCAGGTAATTGCCGTAACGGTCGTTCCACGCCACATAGGCTCGGGCCAGCGGTCTGGGCAGGAAATAGGGCAGCAGGTAGTGGCCGTCCAGGGCGCCGATGGGCAGCAGGTTGAACAGCATCAGCAGCAGGTTGATGGTGGCCACGAAACCGAACAGAAAGTAGGCCGCATCGGTGTCGAACAGCGGAACCTGCAATTTCAGACCCAGCGCATAGAGGTTCATGGTCACGAAGGCGATCAGCAGGTTCATCATCGGACCGGCAGCGGCCACGAAGAAATTGCCCCAGAAGGAGCGGTAGTTGCGCGGATCGGTGGGCACCGGCTTGGCGTAGCCAAAACCGACCAGGATCACCATCAGCAGGCCCATCGGGTCGATATGGACCAGCGGGTTCAGGGTCAGACGGCCGGCGCGTTCGGCGGTGCGGTCGCCGAACCAGCGGGCGACGACGGCGTGGCCGTATTCATGGAAGGTCAGGGACAGGGTCAGCGCGAACAGGATCATCACGAAGACCATCCAGTGACCCTGCATCAGCAGGCTGATCATGGCGGGTACCGGCAGACGAAAGGCCGATGATTATGGTTCAGGGTCGGCGCCAGCGCAACGCCGTTCCCCGCTGCCGGACTGTCAATCCTCGTCGAGGTCGATCCGCATCTGCAGCATGCCCAGCGAATCCATCACTTCGTGAACCTGGTCCTCGGCCAGCTCCACGGCTTCGGCAAAGGCCCGTTCACCCAGGCCAAGCGACTGCCAGCCGGGTATGTCTTCCAGTGCGAAACCGACTTCTTCCGTATTGAAGGGCGGTGTCAGAAACACCAGGTTGTTGGCGATGAAGACCACCTTGACCAGTTCACCGTCCTGTTCGGCCTGATCCGGCCGGTGATGGTACTGCGCGGCCTGGGCCAGGGTTTCCGGCAGGCTCCACTTGCGGATGAAGGCCGCACCCGCATCGCAATGGTCGAAACCCAGTACCGAGCGTTCCGCATCGGTGACCGGCATGCCCCGGTCTTCGATCGCGCTGTTGATGTCGGCGGTGTATTGGGGCAGTTTCTGCGCCAGGATCAGCCGCCCGATGTCGTGCAGCAACCCGGCGGTGAAGATCACATCGGCAATCTCCCCCGCATCGCTCATCTGGCACAGGTGGCGGCCCAGCAATGCGGTCTTTACGCTGTGGCGCCAGAATTCCTCCATATGGAACAGCGGGTTGTCGATCTTGCCGAACACGCCGCTGAGCACGGTGCCGATAAGCAACTGCTTGAGCCGGTCGCGGCCGAGTATGGTGATCGCCTGCGAAATGCTGGCCACCGTGCTCGGAAAGCCATAGAAGGCGCTGTTGACCAGCTTCAGTATGCGCGAGGACAGTGCCGGATCCGTTTCCACCACTTCCCCGATCTCCTTCGAGGTGGCGCGTTCGCTCTCCAGCAGTTCGGAAACCCGGATGTAGATCTCCGGCAGGGAACTGAGCTTGGTGTCATCCTCGAGCAGGGCCTGGAGCCCGGGAGGCAGGTCCGTCGTCTGATTCATCGGCTGTACCGTCGATTGGTGAGTCGTCGCATTGAGCATAGCAGAGAAATCCGCCGTTACAGGGTCTCACCTGGTGAGCTACGGGCCTGATACAATGCGACCATGAACGCCTTTCTCGAATCACTGGCCGAACGGATCAGCCAGCAACCGCTGCTGTCCGTCTCGCTCGCCCTGGTCGCGGGACTGCTGCTGGCCGCGCTGCCGCTGCTGTGGCGCCAGTCGCGCCGTGACGCGGCCCACCGCCTGCAGCTTGCGGACCGGGAACGCCGGATCGGGGAGCAGGATACCCGGCTGGCTCTGGCTGAACGCGACCAGCAACACCTGCAGCAACGGTTGCAACAGGCCGAGGAACAGAGCAGCGAACGCCAGCAACGGCTCGACGCGCTGCAACAGGATCTGCACCGCGCCGACACCGCGGTCAAGACCCTGACCCAGACGCTGGACAGCGAGCGCCGCCATCACCGCGAGCGGCTGGACGAGCTGGAACGCAACCGTGAACAACTGAAAAAGGAGTTCGAGGCCCTGGCCCAGCAGATCCTCAAGTCGGCGCAGCAGGAATTCACCACCCACAGCCGCGAGGGTCTGGACCTGTTCCTCAAGCCCTTCCGTCAGCAGATCAGCGACTTCCGCCAGAAGGTCGAGCACATCCACTCCGAGGAGCTGCGCCAGCGTGCCGAACTGAAGAACGAACTGAAGCACCTGCAGGAACTCAACCAGCAGATGACCCGAGAGGCCCATGAGCTGAGCACGGCCCTCAAGGGGCAGAAAAAGGTGCAGGGCAACTGGGGCGAGCTGGTGCTGGAAAATGTGCTGGACCGCTCCGGTCTGCGCAACGGCAAGGACTACCGGCGCGAGGTCAGTTTCAACACCGATCAGGGGCGCCGTCGACCCGATGCCATCGTCTATCTGCCCGACGACAAGCACCTGATCATTGACGCCAAGGTGTCGCTCAACGCCTATACCCGCTATGTCAATGCCGAGGATCCGGCCGAGCGCGCGGCGGCGCTGAAGGAACA
>Ga0256839_1006394_pt1 | contig 10330 bp, 8 predicted proteins | sample 354166metaG_FD_185968 | JGI IMG/M metagenome (GOLD analysis project Ga0256839, IMG submission 185968) | Hydrothermal vent microbial communities from Mid Atlantic Ridge, Atlantic Ocean - 354-166 | ecosystem: Environmental > Aquatic > Marine > Hydrothermal vents | place: Atlantic Ocean: Mid... | reverse complement strand
TCCACCGCCGCCAGATCAAAGCGGCAATCGGCGTTCAGGCTGGCGTGTTTTGCCAGATATTGCGAAGCACAGGCCAGCAGCCGCGCCTGCTGCGCAGGTGAGAGCGCGCCCAGCGCCTGCTCAAGGGTCGGGCGGGCTTTGACCTCGACAAAAACCAGCACGCCAGCAAGCTCCACGATCAGGTCAATCTCGCCCTCGCGCACCTTCCAGCGCCGCGCCAAAAGCTTGGCCCCGCGCGTTTCATAAGCCCGCAAGGCGATATCCTCGGCGGCCATGCCATTATGAAACGCCGTTTTGCCGCTCATTTTTGCCCCAGCTCCAGCGCGCGCTGGTAAAGCGGCTTGCGCGGCAGATCAAAAGCGGCGGCCACCTCGGCGGCGGCGTCTTTTACCCGATTATGCTTGAGCGCCTCGATCAGGGCCGCGTCAATCGCCTCGGCTGTTGCGGCGGCTTTCAGGGGCGGGCCGACCACCACCACCGCCTCACCCTTGGGCGCGGGGATTTCGGCATAATGCGCCGCCAGTTCAGCAAGCGAACCGCGCGTGACCTCCTCGAATTTCTTGGTCAGCTCGCGGCACATGGCGGCAGGGCGATCGCCAAAAACCTCCAGCATGGCGCTTAGGCTATCGCCCAGCCGGCGGGGCGCTTCATAAAACACCAAGGTGGCCGGCACTGCCGCGAATTCGGCAAAGAACGCCTTGCGTGCCACCATTTTCACCGGCGCAAAGCCGGCAAACAAAAACCTGTCGGTCGGCAAACCGGCTACCGAAAGCGCCGCCAGCACCGCCGAGGCCCCCGGAGCCGAGGCCAGCGGCAAGCCCGCCTCGATCGCCCCCGCCGCCAGCTGATAGCCCGGATCGGCGATCAAAGGCGTGCCGGCATCGGAAACATAGGCCACCACCTTGCCTTGCTTTACCGCCTCCAGCAGGCGCGGGCGCATGCTGGCGCCATTATGATCGTGATAGGGCAAAAGCGGGCGGCCATTCAGGGCAATACCATGGATATCCATCAGCTTGCGGGCTTGGCGGGTATCTTCGGCGGCCAGAATATCGGCATTTTGCAGCAGATCAAGCGCGCGCAGGGTGATGTCCGCCGCCGTGCCGATCGGGGTCGCTACAAGATATAACCCGGCGGTTGGTTTTGGTGAAATGCCGCCCATATGCTAGAATACCTTTTCTCGTCGTTTACATAGCCCTGCGCAGGCTTTACCCTTAGTTTTTGGCCGAGTCCATAATCGGCAATTTAGCCTTGTGAGGAAATATGTCTTTTAGCAATTTTTTATCCCGTCGCTTTATTCGTCCGCTTGCTTTTCTGGGGCTGGCCTTTGGCCTTTCCGCTTGCGAGCCAGTAAACTTTGCCGGCCCCACTGCCGCTGTCAATCCCAACCAGCCGGTGGTGGTGGCGCTGATGGTGCCGCTGGCCTCGGGCAATGCGGTTACCGAAAGCCTGGCGCAAAGCATGGTAAATGCCGCCCGCATGGCCGAGCGGGACCTGAATGGCGCCAATATTGATTTGCGGGTTTATGAAACCGGCGGCAATGCGGAAATGGCCGTGGCCGCCGCCAACCGCGCGGTGGAAGACGGTGCGCAAATCATTGTCGGGCCGCTTTATTCCACCTCCACAGCGGCCATCGCGCCGATTGCGGCCCGTGCGGGTATAAATATTCTCAGCTTCTCCAACACCCCTTCGGTGGCGGGTGGCAATGTGTTTATCATGGGCACGACCTATGATTCGGTTGCCAGCCGGCTGGTGCGCCAAAGTGTGGCGCAGGGGAAATCGAATTTTGCGATTGTTTACCAGGAAGGTATTTCGGGTGAAAACGGCCGCGCCGCGATCGAGCGCGCCATTGCCCGCGCCGGTGGCACCACCGCGGTTGCGGTTTCCTATCCGCTCGCCCTTGCCGAAATGGGCGAAGCGGCTTCGGGCATTGCCGAGGCGCTGCGCGGTAGCGGGGCCAATGCCGCGTTTTTCACCGATTCGCCTTTGCGCGGGCTCGGGTTTATCACCGCGTCGCTCGCCTCCAACCGCTTCCGCACCAAGCGCGACGCGCAGTTTATGGGGCTAAGCCGCTGGGACAGCTCCAACGAGGTGCTGGTAACCCCTAGCCTGCAAGGCGGCTGGTTTGCCGTGCCGGACCCGGCGCTAACGCTCCAATTCGAAACCCGCTATCAGCTGGCCTATGGCACCGAGGCGCATGCGCTGGCGGGCCTCGCCTATGACGGCATCGCCGCCGTGGGTGCCATGATCAGCAGCGCCCGCGCGGCGGGCAGCAATAATGCTTTTTCCAAGCAGCAGCTTACCACCCCTTCCGGCTTTGCCGGTGTTACCGGCATTTTCCGTTTTAATGCGGACGGCACCAACGAGCGCGGTCTGGCGATTATGCAGCTGCAGGACGGGGCTGCAACCATGATCTCTCCTGCCCCGCGCAGCTTTGGCAGCCCCGGAACCTAGCCCTTGGAATACGAGCTGAACGATCTTACATTGGGCGGGCATATTGGCTCGCCCGATGATATCTGGAACCCCGCTCTGGTGCAGCAGGCGCTGGATGAAAAGCTGTTTTCCGCCAAAGACAAAACCGAAATCCGGGCCATATTGGTAAGCGAGGTCAAGGCGCGCATGCAGGATGGTCGTGCCTGTATCGAGGCGGCGCTAACCGTAGAGCCCTATCAGGGCCGCAGCGCTACCCGTGCCTATGCGTGGCTGGCCGATCAGGTGGTGCGCCAGGTGCTGTCGACCACGATCAGGCACCTGCATCCGGCTTATAACCCCACCTCCAGCGAGCGGCTGAGCGTGGTGGCTGTGGGCGGCTACGGGCGCGCCGAGATGGCACCTTTTTCCGATATAGACCTGCTATTCCTGACCCCCTACAAGCAAACCGCATGGGGCGAGAGCGTGATTGAAAGCACGCTATATTCCCTGTGGGATTTGGGCCTGAAGGTGGGCCATTCCACCCGCACGGTGGATGATTGCATCCGCCTTGGCCGCGAGGATTACACTATCCGCACCGCCATGCTGGAGCAGCGCTTTGTGTGCGGCGACGAGGCCTTGGCCATCGAGCTGGACGCGCGGCTCTGGAAAGATCTTTTCACCGGCACCGCGGCTGAATTCATCGAGGCAAAGCTGGAGGAGCGCGGCCAGCGCCACAGCCGCCATGGCGGCGCGCGCTATGTGGTGGAACCCAATGTGAAGGAGGGCAAGGGCGGCCTGCGCGATCTGCAAACCCTTTTCTGGATCGCCAAATATATCAATCACGCGGCGGGGCCGGATGATCTGGTAAAGGCCGGCATGCTGACCAAAGACGAATGCGAGCTGTTTATCGAGGCCGAGAGCTTTTTATGGACCGTGCGCACCCATCTGCACCTGCTGAGCAAGCGCGCCTCCGAAAAGCTGAGCTTCAACATGCAGGTGGAGCTGGCGCGGGTGCTGGGCTTTGAGGATAGCGCGGGCATGCGCGGGGTGGAGCGCTTTATGCAGCTCTATTTTCGCCATGCCACCCATGTGGGCGAGCTGACGCGGATATTTCTGACCGACCTCGAGGCCCGCCATGTGAAGGCCAAGCCGGGCATTGGCCGCTGGCTGAAAAGCGCCTTTAGCTGGGGCGGAGACGGCACTCCGCGCGGCTATACCCTGCGCGATGGCCGCCTTGATGTGGTGGATCAAGAGGCGTTTCTGAGTGATCCGATCAATTTTATGCGGCTTTACGAGGAAGGGCTGCGCAGCGGTATTCTGATTCATCCGAACGCCATGCGCCTGATTGCGCGTAATCTGCATCTGGTGGATGATGATTTTCGCGCCAACCCCGAGGCCAACCGGATATTTCTGGATCTCTTGCTCTCGCATAACAACCCCGAGCGCGCCCTGCGGCGGATGAACGAACTGGGGGTGCTGGGGGCGTTTATCCCCGATTTTGGCCGCATCGTGGCGATGATGCAATTCAATATGTATCATAGCTATACCGTGGACGAACACACCATTCAGGTGATCTCGAATCTATCCAAGATCGAGCAGCAAGGGCTGGTGGAGGATCTGCCGATCGCCTCCAAAATCCTGAAAGCGGGGATTAACCGCAAGGTGCTTTATGTGGCGCTTTTGCTGCATGATATCGCCAAGGGCCGGCAAGAAGCGCATGAAATTGCCGGGGCGCGCATCGCCGCCGAGCTATGCCCGCGCCTTGGCCTGGATGCGGCGGATTCCGAGCTGGTGGAATGGCTGGTGCGCCATCATCTGCTAATGTCGGATGTGGCGCAAAAGCGCGATATATCGGACCTTCGCACGGTGCAGGATTTTGCCAAACAGGTGAAATCGGTGACGCGGCTGAAGCTGCTTCTGGTGCTGACCGTATGCGATATTCGCGGCGTGGGGCCGGATGTGTGGAACAACTGGAAAGCCATGCTTTTACGCCAGCTTTATAGCGCCACGCATGATTTGCTTACCGGCGGCGCGCAGGCGCAAAGCCAGTCCCAGCGCGAGGACGAGGCCCGCTCCAAGCTGGCCAAGGCTCTGAAAAAATGGAAAAAATCCGAGATTACCGTTGAGCTGGAACGGCATTATACCCCCTATTGGCTGGGGCTGGATACCCGCACCCACAAAGCCTTTGCCAAGCTGATCAAGAAGCTGGGCGAGGAGCCTTTCATCTCCGATATCAAGGCGGATCTGGAGCGCGATGCCACCCGCGCCTGCTTTGTGATGCATGATCATCCGGGGCTTTTTGCCCGCCTTGCGGGGGCTTTGGCGCTGGTGGGGGCCAATGTGGTGGACGCGCGCACCTATACCAGCTCCGATGGTCTTGCAACGGCGGTATTCTGGATTCAGGATAGCGAAGGCGCGCCCTATGAAAAATCCCGCCTGACACGGCTGCGCAAGATGATTTCGCGCACGCTGAATGGCGAGATCATCACCCGCGACGCCCTGAAAGCCCGCGATGTAATCAAACCGCGCGAGCGGGATTTCAAGGTGCCGACCTCGATCAGCTTTGATAATGAAGGCTCGGAAATCTATACCATTATCGAGGTAGACACCCGCGACCGGCCCGGGCTAATCCATGATATAGCCCGCACCCTGAGCGCCAATAGCATTTCTATTTCCTCCGCGATTATCGCTACTTATGGCGAGCAGGCGGTAGATACATTTTACGTCAAAGACCTGTTTGGCCATAAAATCCACGCCGAGGAAAAACGCGCGGCGCTTCGCACCAGGCTATATAACGCCATCATCAAAAAGGCCGGGGGATGATCCACAAAATCCGCCTCGCCTCGGGTTTTTTTACCGTTGGCATCTGGACGTTGGCCTCAAAGGTTCTGGGCTTTGTGCGCGATATCATGATCGCGGCGGCGATGGGGTCCGGCCCGATGGCGCAGGCGTTTTTGATTGCTTTCGCCCTGCCCAATATGTTTCGCCGTTTCTTTGCCGAGGGGGCCTTTAATACCGCCTTTGTGCCGATGTTTGCCAAAAAGGTGGAGGCGCAGGACAAACCCGAAGATTTTGCCCGCGAGGCGTTTTCGGGCTTGGCCAGTATCGTGCTGGCCACGGTTTTGCTGGGGCAGATATTCATGCCGTTTCTGGTGCTGGCGATGGCGAGCGGCTTTGCCGATGATGCCCGCTTTGCCCTGACGGTGGATTATGGCCGCATTGTTTTCCCCTATATTCTGTTTATCTCGCTGGCGGCGCTATTAAGCGGGGTGCTGAATGCGCTGGGCCGTTTTGCGGCGGCGGCGGCGGCGCCGGTTTTGCTCAATATCATCCTCGTGGCCGCGATGTATCTGGCGCAGATCATGGGTTGGGAAGTGGGAGAGGCGCTTTCATGGGCGGTGCTTTTGGCTGGCGTGGCGCAGATGGCACTGGTCTGGTGGGCGGCGCATAAGGCGGGGATTACGCTCTTGCCACGACGCCCGCGCCTTTCGCCCGAAATGAAGCGGCTGGCGATCATTGCCTTTCCCGCTGCGCTGGCGGGGGGGGTGGTGCAGGTCAATTTGCTGGTCGGGCGACAGGTGGCGTCCTATTTTGATGGCGCGGTGGCGTGGCTTTCCTATGCGGACCGGCTTTACCAGCTGCCGCTCGGGGTGGTGGGCATTGCCATTGGCGTGGTGCTTTTGCCCGATCTTTCGCGCCGGCTGCGCGCCAGGGACGAGGCGGGGGGCAACCATAGCCTTAATCGCGCCGCCGAGTTTTCGCTGGCGCTTACCCTGCCTTCGGCGGTGGCGCTGATGGTGATTCCCTATGCGCTGGTTTCGGTGCTGTTTCAGCGCGGGGCGTTTGATGCGGTGGATACCGCCAATACGGCGCTGGCGGTGGCGATTTATGGCGCGGGGCTGCCGAGCTTTGTGTTGGCCAAGGTGCTTGCGCCGCTGTTTTTTGCCCGCGAAGATACCAAAACCCCGTTTCGTTTTGCACTGGTTTCGATGGTAGTCAATGCCGCATTGGCCATCGGGCTGGCCCCCTATATCGGCTATCTGGCCGCCGCGATCGGCACCAGCGTGGCGGGCTGGTCCATGCTGATATTGCTGTGGCTGGGCAGCAAAAAGCTGGGAGCCGCCGCCGCGATTGATCCGCGCCTACGGGCAAAAGCGCCGCGCATTCTGCTTTCTAGCGCGCTTATGGGGGGCGTGCTTTGGGGCGCAGCCATCCTGCTGGAGCCATGGCTTTTCGGCTCGTCGCTGCGCTATGGCGCGCTGGGCTTGCTGGTAGGGATCGGCATGGCCAGCTATGCGGGCGCGGCGATGCTGACAGGGGCTTTCAGGCTATCGGAGCTTCGCGCTATGCTGCGGCGCTAGCGGCTGCGAATCGTCTGGATCCAGCCTCTGATCCGGTCTTTGCCATCGGGGGCCAGAATATAGGCCAGCAAAAACCCGACAATCACCCCCGCGAGATCCGCTGTCCAGCCATTATCCAATCCATAGATCAGCGCAAAAACCCCGCGAAACACCAAAAACATACCTATCGCGCTGAAGGCGGGCAGGATGTTTTTTCCTTCTTTGCGCAGATCATAAATCCGGATCCATGTGAAAGTGCCGATAAAGCCATAAAAAACCGGATAGGCCCCCGTAAGCGGAAAGCGCCCCGGGGTGGAAAACAGCCCGAACACCAACGCCCCCGCGAGCGCGCAAGCCAGCGCCAGCACCGCCACCGCAGCGCCGGAAAACCGATCCGAGATCATCTTGCCCATGCCAAGGATCAGCGCCGCCGGAATCAGCATATTGGGAAAGCTTGTGGGCACAAAGATATAGCTGACAAAGGGCCAGATCACCTTTGGCTCTATCTGCCCGCCTTGCAAAATGTGATCAAACACCGCTTTGTGAAAGCCAAAATTGCGCACCAGTTCCAGCCGCCACGCCATGGCCGCCGGGCCGCCGATCAGCCCGCGCTCTCCGGCTTGCAGTGCCAGCTCGACCAGCAGCATCGCCAGCACCAGCACAACCACAACCCTGGAGACCGGATTAAACAGCTTTGGCTTGGTATTTTCAGGGGTTTCCATCGGGCTATCTAGGCGATCCGGGGCTGGATTGTCCAGCTTGGCGGGCAAAAACCGCGCCCAAAGCCCAGCCGGCCACAAAGCCCCCCAGATGCGCCTGCCATGCCAATAACCCGCCCGCCATAAAAAACAGCGCCAGATTCAGCACCACAAGCGCGCCGATGAATTTCCACACCGGCGCAAGGCTGATCCCCATGCGCTTGCGCGCGGTATATTCAAAATATTTCCATACCCCGAAAAAGCCGAATACCGCACCCGATGCCCCCACCACCGGCGTATCGCCCCGGCTGAGCAGCAAAAAGGCCACGCCACCCGCGATGGCGGTAAGCGCAAATGTCGCCAGAAGCTGCTTATCGGTCAGCACGGCGCCCAGCCGCTTGCCGATACCAAGGATCACCACCGTGTTCATTGCCATATGCAAAAGCCCTGCATGCAGGAAAGAATAGCTCAACAGCATGCCAAGGCTTTGCCCGGGATAGGTAGGCTGCCAGCCCTGCCAGACCAGCCCCGGCCACAGGGCACCATAGACAAACGCACCCCCGCGCAGCGAATCATTGGGCAGCAAGCCGATATCGCTGGCCTGAAGCAGCAGCTCCACCGCCACCAGAATGCCGGCGATATATTTGATCGACCACGGCAATGGCTGAAAATTCTGGTCCTGCATATTCGCCCTTCCTGTTGACGGCGCGATGTCCGCGCGCGGCTTTTTGTTGACGGCGCGATGTCCGCGCGCGATAAACCGCCATATTCACCCCAATGAAAGGGATCTATACCATGGCTGACGCGGTCCACACACGTCGAGTCTTTTCCGGCATCAAGCCCAGTGGCGGCCTGACGATGGGAAACTATCTGGGCGCTATCAAGAGATTTGTCGAGATGCAATCGCCGGATACTATGTCAATTTATTGCGTGGTTGATCTTCACGCCATCACCGTTTGGCAAGATCCGGCCGATCTGCGCCACGCCACGCGGGAGCTGGTGGCGGCCTATATCGCCTCGGGGATCGATCCGGATCAGTCGATCCTGTTTAACCAGTCGCAGGTTTCCGCCCATGCCGAGCTGGGCTGGATATTCAATTGCGTGGCCCGCGTGGGCTGGATGAACCGGATGACACAATTCAAGGATAAAGCCGGTAAAAACGCCGAGAAGGTCTCGCTCGGGCTATATGCCTATCCCAGCCTGATGGCGGCGGATATCCTGATTTACCATGCCACCCATGTGCCGGTGGGCGAGGACCAAAAGCAGCATGTGGAGCTGACACGCGATATCGCCGCCAAATTCAACCACGACTACAAGGTGGATTTCTTCCCGCAGCCCGAGCCGATCATAGACGGCCCTGCCACAAGGGTGATGAACCTGCGCGATGGCTCTAAAAAGATGTCCAAATCCGGTGTTTCGGATATGGAGCGTATCAATATGACCGATGATGCGGCGCTGATTGCCAAGAAATTCAAGAAGGCGAAATCGGATGCGGCGCCGCTGCCCGAAAGCGTGGAAGGGCTGAAGGGGCGGCCGGAGGCGAAAAACCTTGTGGAGATCTATGCGGCGCTCTCGGATAGCTCCCCCGAGGCGGTGATCAGGGAATTTGGCGGCGCGCAATGGGGCCGCTTCAAGCCGGCATTGGCGGATCTGGCCGTGGCCAGGCTGGAGCCGATCTCGCTGGAAATGGCGCGGCTGATGCAGGACCCCGCCGAGATCGACCTGATTTTGGCCAAAGGTGCGGATAAGGCCAATGCAATTGCTCAGCCGATCCTTGATAAAACCTATGACATCGTAGGGTTTGTGCGAGGATAACCGCAGGGTGGGGTAAAAACCCGCCCTATAATTCCTTATACATCACAAACGCATCCACCAGCCCCAGCCGTTTGTGCCTGAATGCCTTTGTGAGCCGCCCGACAATCTCGAACCCGTGCCGTTGCCACAGGGCTACGGCGACCTCGTTGGTGCTGACAACCAGATTATACTGCATCGCCAGATAGCCCAGCCGCCGCGCCTCTTTTTGAGACCACGCGCACATCAAGCCACCCACGCCCTGCCCGCGCGCCTTTGGCGATACCGCATAGCCCGCATTGCACACATGCGCCCCGAGCGCGGGCTGGTTGGGCTTGAGATAAAACACCCCCAGCACAGCACCATCTTTCACCGCCACATAGCTCTGTAATGGCGGATTCATCCAATAGCTCCGCGCCTCGGCTTCGGAGATATCCGTCGCTTGCGGATAGGTTTCTCCTGCCCGAAATATTGGCTGCAGGATCGCCCATATATCCGGCCAGTGGGCGGTGGTCAATTTTTCGAATCGCATCATAGGCGGAACAAAGCACAATTTACCTGCGGTTGAAACCAGAACACCACTCTGGCATTACGGAAACCACAGGCCGGATATAGCTAATATCCCACGGCTAATATAACCATTGGCCAGAGAAATCTCTGACCAAGGTCATAGTCAGGATTGAAAATATCTGCGCAGCCAAAGCCCGGCTGACGGGGCTTTGGCCCTATTCCATCCGTTTGTCGCGGGCGGCCAGCAGCTTCAGGCGAAGCGCGTTGATCTGGATAAAGCCCGCCGCGTCTTTCTGGTCATAGGCGCCCGCATCATCCTCGAAGGTCACATGCTCTTCGGAATAAAGCGAATGATCCGACCAGCGGCCAACGGTTTGCGCGAGGCCCTTATAGAGCTTGAGCCGCACCGTGCCGGTGACGTGTTTCTGGCTTTCGTCGATCAGGGCTTGCAGCATGTCGCGCTCGGGGGAATACCAGAAACCGTTATAGATCAGCTCGGCATATTTCGGCATCAGCTCGTCTTTCAGATGCGCCGCGCCGCGATCCAGCGTGATGCTTTCCATGCCGCGGTGGGCTTCCAGC
>Ga0256839_1006393_pt1 | contig 10332 bp, 8 predicted proteins | sample 354166metaG_FD_185968 | JGI IMG/M metagenome (GOLD analysis project Ga0256839, IMG submission 185968) | Hydrothermal vent microbial communities from Mid Atlantic Ridge, Atlantic Ocean - 354-166 | ecosystem: Environmental > Aquatic > Marine > Hydrothermal vents | place: Atlantic Ocean: Mid... | reverse complement strand
CAGGGACTGGCGGATGGGCACCCGTGCCAGGGAAGAAATCAGGGCGCACAGCTCTGCCACCGAGGCGCTGTCGCCTTCCACCATGCCATAGGACTGCTCGAACACCAGGCTGGCGGACAGGGAGAGAGGCTGATCGGCGGCGTAGCGGGCGGCGAGAAAAGAAGACAGGATGAGCACGCCCTTGGAATGAATGGCGCCGCCCAGTTCCACTTCCCGCTCGATGTCAATCACCTCGCCCTCGCCGAGACGGGTATTGGCGGTGATGCGCGTGGGACGTCCGAAGGCGAAATTGCCCAGCTGGATCACGGACAGCCCATTGATCTGGCCGACGCGCTCGCCTTCGGTGTCGATGAGCACGATATCGCGCTGGATCTGTTCGTAGCTCACCTCGCGGATTCTGTCCAGGCGGCGGATCTGGCCGTCGATGGCCTGCTGCACGTCGCCGCGGCCGATGACTTCCCGGCGCTGCTGGCGGGCCCAGTAATCGGCTTCGCGCAACAGGTCGGCGAGATCCAGGAGATGGGTGGTGAGTTTCTCGGCATCCTCGGCGAGCCGGGCACTGTGCTCCAGGATACGCGCCACGGCCCCCCGGTCGATGGGCAACAGGCCTTCGCGCCGTGCCATGGTGGCGATGAGGCGGGCATAGAGGCGGTTGTTCCCGGGCGTCCTGTCCACCTCCTCCGCAAAGTCCGCGGCCACCTTGAACAGCTCGGCAAACTCGGGATCGTAGGCCATGAGGAGGTAATAGAGGAGGCGGTCGCCCAGCAGCACCACTTTCATGTCCACCGGGATGGGCTCCGGCTCCAGGGTCACCGTGCTCACCATGCTGTAGATCTGGCCCAGGGACTGGATGCGCACTTCCTGGGATTTGAGCACCTGTTTCAGGCCTTCCCAGGCATGCGGCTGGAGCAATACCTTGGCGGCATCCAGGATCAGGTAGCCGCCGTTGGCCCGATGCAGCGCGCCGGGCTTGATGAGTGTGAAGTCGGTGACCAGCGCGCCCATCTGGGCCAGGTGCTCCACCCGCCCCACCAGGTTCTGGTAGACGGGGCTGTCCTCGTAGATCACGGGGGCACCCTGGCTGTCGCTGTGATCCACCAGCACGTTGACTTCGTAACGGCGATAGGCGGGTTGCGCCGGCCCGCCCAGGCCCAGCATCTGGGGCAACATCTGGGGCAGGCCTTCTTCACGACCACGGAACTCGGCGAGGTGGGCAATGATATCGTCCTGGACCGCGTCGAGGTAATCCGTCACGACAGGCAGATCCGTGTATTTCTTTTTGAGTTCCTCGATCAGGGTGCCCACCGCGAACAGGCCCACTTCGTGATCCAGGGCCTTGAGTTTCTCGCGCGCTTCGCGCTGCCACTGGGGCATGTGCAGCAGGATGGCCTCGAGTCTCTCCTGGAGGCGGGCAACCGTTTCCTCGATGTGCTTTTTCTCCGCTTCGCTGAGCCGCTCGTAGTCTTCAGGCTTGATGACCTCGCCGTTGCGCTGCGGGGCGAAGGCGAAACCGCCCGGGGTGCGGATCAGGGCCAGCCCCTCCTGCTCTGCCTCCCTGGCCAGGACATTGAGTGCCTGTTCCCGGCGTTCCTTGAAACTTTCCTCGATCTCCCGCACCCGGGTCTGGTATGCCTCTGTCTCGAAGGCGGTGGGGATGGCGGTTTTCAGGTCCTCGACGAGGCGTGCCATGTCCTGGCGCAGGGCCTGGCCCCGCCCTGCCGGGAGCCGCAGCACGCGGGGCTTGTAGGGCTGTTCGAAATTGTTGACGTAACACCAGTCGTCGGGCACCGGCGCACCGGCTGCCTGCCGCTCCAGGTACTGGCGCACCACGGTGTACTTGCCGATTCCGGACGGTCCCAGAACGAAGAGATTGTAGCCTTCGCGGCGGATGCCCACGCCGAAACGCAGGGCTTCCAGGGCGCGATCCTGGCCGATGATCTCCTCCAGATCTTCCAGGTCAGCGGTGGTCTCGAAGTCGAATTGCGCCGGTTCACATGCCCGGTAGAGTGCTTCTGGCGGCAGGGGTTCGGGACGCGCGTTGCTCAAGAGAATGCCTCCAAGGGGTATGCCTCCTTTGTCTCATTCTTTTCCAGCATTTTTTCCCTCATGTCTCGCCGGGGACGGATCCGGCCCGGACTGCCTGCCAGGCTTTCTTCCCGGCGCCCTTTCAGGGTCCCTCTCGGGTGCGTAGCGCCGCCGTTCGGCAAGCGCCTCGCACCAGGTGTCGAGCCAGGCCCCGTCGATCCGTGCGAGATAGGCGCTGTTCTTTCCCAGGGTCTTTCTCGCCGCCGCGAGGACCTGGAAATGTGACAGCGCCTTGTCCGGCATGTCGGCCGCCTCGTAGTACAGGGCCAGCACCTGCCTGAGCGGCAGGGCTTCAGGATAACTGTCCAGCAGGCGTTCGGCCAGTTCTGCCAGGGCCGCAGAGGCCGGATTGCCCTGCAGATGGGCGCCCAGCAAGGCCACGACCTCGTTTTCGTAGAAGTCGCGATGGGCAGGCGCAAGCTGCGCCAGCCTGGGGATGAGGCGTGACCACAGCGCGGTCTGCTGATCCGGTGTCCGGGCCTGGCGCAGGGCCACAAGCTCGAATCGCAGGTCGCCGGGAAAACGGCGCCGGGCATCGGCCAGGCGCATCTCCCAGTCTGTCCCGCCGGCCGCAATGGCCAGGCGGATGCCCAGCAGGGCCAGGTCGGGATGCCATGGATTGTCCCTGCGGGCCGCGTCCAGGGCGGCCAGCGCCTCGCCCAGGGCATGCGGGTGCGCGGACGATGCCGGTTCCAGCAGCGGACCGTAGCGCCGCAACAATGCCCCCGTGGGTGTCTCCGTCATGGGCGTTCCCTGGATCTCGTGATAGCCCGGGGGAAGTGCCCGCTGCGGTTCGTCCTCGTCCATTCTGAGCGGGCTTGCAGGCAGCATCTGCTCGTAGAGCACGAGACGCTCGTCACGCCGCGGGGCCACGCGGCGGCTGCGGACATGCTCGTACAGGCACCGGGCATCCTCGCGCAGCCTCTCCGGGTGCTCCAGATAAAAGAGGATGCGCCGGGCCAGTTCTTCCTGATTGCGATAAGGGGCCAGGCCGGTGGCCCCGATGAGGCCGTGATAGGGCGGCAGGTCGGGCATCAGGGGCAGGACGCCGCGGGCGATCATCTCCACTGCCTTGATATCGCTGCGGCACCGGTTGAAAGGGGTGTCGCGCAGGGGGATCACGCCCAGATGGAGGCCGTCCAGAAACGCCAGATAGTCGTCCATGCTGCCCCAGCCCCGGTGATGGAAGCGGGACGGATCGATGCGGCTGTAGCGCGCCAGTGACGCATCCCCCATGAGATGCACGCGCAGACGCGGATGGGCCGTGACGAGCTGGCGCAGCATGGGCAGGATGGCAAGGATGTCTGCCATGTGCCCCGGCGAGCCGCCCCAGCCCACGACGAGGCCCTCACCGGGATCGCGCCATTGCGCCTCAAAAGGCGGCAGTTCTTCAGGATAATGATTTTCAATGATATGTATTGGTTTTCTGCAGCGTTTTGACAACAGATCGCGCAGTCCCGGTCCCGTGACGATGACGGCATCACAGGCCTCCATGATGAGTTCGTAGCTCTGGCAGGCGAGTGGCGTGCTGAGCTGACCCGCCGCGTTGGAGGTGGGGGGAATGGCGTAGAAATTGTCCACGTATTCCACCAGCGTCTTGAGGCCCCGGTGGCGGCGGCGCGCGATCACCGGCAGCAGGTCCAGATCCAGCGACTGGGAAAGCACCAGCAGATCGGCCGTCTCGGCCCAGCGGTAGTGCTCCTCGGCCTCGGCCACCATATTGACCACCCGCCAGGCAGGCCGTTGCCGGGCCATCAACCGGGCCGGCCAGATCATGCGGTGACAGATGTCCCCGATGGGCTTGAGATGGGTGAGCTGCAGGACCGTAAAGCCCTGCGCGGCCTTGGGGTGTTCCGCTGTGCGCATGGGCACATCATAACCCAATCATTGCGCACTTCACCGGTTCCTGACTAATATGATCAATTATCGACGATCAGCATGCGGGAGGACTGTCCATGAGCGCATTGCACGAAAATCACTGCGAGGCCTGCCGCCCCGACGCACCCCGCCTGTCGCAGGGGGAGATCGAGGCATTGTTGCCGGAAGTGCCCCACTGGCGGGTGGTGGAGCGCGACGGCATTCCCATGGTGGAGCGCAGTTACGCTTTCAGGAATTTCAAGGACGCCCTGGCCTTCACCAATCGCGTGGGGGAGATCGCCGAGGCGGAAGGTCACCACCCGGACCTGCTTACCGCCTGGGGCAAGGTCACGGTGACGTGGTGGTCACACAAGATCAAGGGGCTGCACCGCAACGATTTCATCATGGCGGCAAAGTGCGACCGGATCTATGAGGACGATTTCGGGGGATGATTCCAGGGGATGATCCACGGAGGGAGGCCACTTCTACGCAGGAGGAGGTCTGCCTGTCATCTTCTGTTATCCCTTGATGCATACCAGCGGTTCGAGACGCGCCACCTTGCGGGCGAGACCCGCGGCATGGGCGGCGTCCACCACCCGGCTGACGTCCTTGTAGGCGCCGGGGGCTTCTTCGGCGACACCGCGCAGGCTGGGGCTGCGAATGAGAATGCCGCGGTGAGCCAGTTCTTCCACCAGCTTGCGCCCCTGCCACTTGCGGGTCGCCGCACGGCGGCTCATGGCCCGGCCCGCGCCGTGACAGGCGGAGCTGAAGGCCTGGCGCTCGCTCTCAGTGGTGCCGGCCAGGATATAGGACGCCGTGCCCATGGAACCACCGATGAGCACCGGTTGCCCGGCATCGCGCAAGTCGGCCGGCAGTGCGGGATGTCCCGGCCCGAATGCGCGTGTAGCCCCCTTGCGATGGATGAACAGGGTCCGCCGCCGTCCAGCCACTTCGTGTTCCTCCATCTTGCAGGTATTGTGGGAGACATCATAGAGGACCGGCAGGCTGGCCTCGGGGAAGACCTGGCGGAAGGCTTCCCGCGCCAGATGGGTGATGATCTGGCGGTTGGCCAGGGCGCAGTTGATACCGGCGCGCATGGCCCCCAGATAGGCCTCGCCCAGAGGCGAATGCAGGGGTGCACAGGCCAGCTCCCGGTCCGGCAGGTGGATGCCGTAGCGGGCGGCGGCGACGGCCATCTCCTTGAGGAATTCCGTGCCGATCTGGTGTCCCAGCCCCCGGGATCCGCAGTGGATGCTGATGACCACGTCACCTTCGGCGAGGCCGTAGCACTCGGCAACGGGCCTGTCGAAGACGGCCGTCACGTGCTGGATCTCCAGGTAATGGTTGCCTGAGCCCAGGGTGCCCATCTCGTCCTGCTGGCGTTTCTTGGCACGTGCCGAGACCTGCTCCGGGCGGGCGCCCTCCATGCAGCCGCCCTCCTCCGTGCGCTCCAGGTCCGCAGGTTCGCCGTAGCCCCTTTGCACCGCCCAGCGTGCGCCGCCACGGAGCATCGCGTCCATTTCCTGGAGACCGAGATGAATGCGGCCCGTGCTGCCCACGCCGGCGGGGATGGTACGGAAGAGCACTTCCGCCAGTTTTTCCAGGTGGGGCGTCACATCCTCACGCCGCAGCCCCGTGAGCAGGGTGCGCACACCGCAGGAGATGTCGAAGCCCACCCCCCCAGCCGAAATCACACCACCTTCGTCTGGGTCGAAGGCGGCCACGCCACCGATGGGAAAACCATAGCCCCAGTGGGCGTCGGGCATGGCATAACTGGCGCCGACGATGCCGGGCAGGCTGGCCACGTTGCAGGCCTGTTCCGCCACCTTGTCGTCCATGTCCCGCAGCAGGGCCTCGCTGGCATAGATGACGGCGGGCACCCGCATCCCCGCTCGGGGTGGAATCTCCCAGACCGTGTCAGCGCGCTTGATGAAACCCGAGATGTCCATGATCACAGACTCCTGTCATCTTGCCGCAGAGTTTTTTTCAGACATCCACTACACACTGGGCATACCAGATGCCCTCCTCGTCACGCCAGACCTTGAGTTCGGTGTAGGTGGCACCCTTGATTTCCACTGCCGGCTGATGGCGCAGGCGGTCCACCGGCTCGCCCCAGGCCCGGGCGTGGAGACTGTGGTTCTGCAGCTCCACCTCGAAGCGGGAAAACAGCATCTTGCGCGTCGCCATCTCGTAGATCAGGGCATTGATCCAGTCCGCGAACAACAGTTCGTCGTCCGGCGCCTCGCAATGCAGGGTGACCACCTCCCGGGGTGCCACGGCGCCGGCATCGGTCACCACCATGGTGAGGGCCAGGCCCGCCTGTTCAAAGGCCTCTTCAAGGGAAGATGCGACGCCCCGGATGCCCACGTCCGCTTCGTGGTGGAAATGCTCCCAGCGGGGCACCGGTGGCGAGGCAGTGGTGTGAGTGCTCATGAGGACCGACCTCCAGGGGCCATGATACTGCCGGGAAGAAGGGGCTGGCAATACAAGTGGGCAATACAAGTTCGGTAACCTGTATGAAGCGCTGCAAGAGCGCAATCCAGGAAACCAGACGGCAAGACCCACGCACCCGGATTACGCTCCGCGCCATCCGAGCTGCACATTGTACTAAGACAATCGATAGTAAAGCGACCTTCAGCGGGTGGTCGGGCGGTCAGTCGCAAGGCGCGGTGGCGCCGCCATAGCGCGCCTATGGCAAGACGCCGCAACACCGCGAATGGCCGCCCAACCGCCCGCCCGGAGGGAGCGGCCCAGGCGTCCCGGCCCGGCGTTGCGACCCTTGGAAAGGGCCAGCCATTCCCTGCGGGCCGCGCCTTGATCCGGAACGCCTGGGTCGCTCTGAAGGTTGCTTTACTATCGATTGTCTTAGTATATCGTGGAAGAGGAATGGTTCCGGGTGGGAATCAGGGAAGAATCAGGGTAAACCGGGCACCGGGCAAGACGCCGCCGTTGGCGAGTTCGATCCGCCCGCAACGGCCTTGCCGGCGGTGCAGGCCGGCGATGAGGGCGCAAAAGGACAGCCCCAGGCCGGTGTGTCCCGTGTCGAAACGGATACCACCGTCGGCATCGCCCTGCTGTGCCAGTATTCCGGCGGGAAAACCCGGGCCGTCGTCCTGAACCACGAGGCGCAATTCTCCGCGCCCGCCGACTTCGGCCGCGAGCAGCAGACGCGAACGGGCATGGCGCGCGGCATTGCCGATGGCATTGCCCAGCACGCCCAGGATCAGCTCCCGGTCCAGCATCCAGGTAAGGTCCCCGTCCACCCGAAGATCGGCCGCCAGGCCCGCTGCATCCAGGAGGGGCTGCTCCCGCAACAGGCTTTCCACCAGCAGGTCCTCGATCTCGTATTCGTCGCAATGGGCATGCAGCCCGGCGTGACTCATCTTGTAGAAACTGAGCAGCTGGATCAACTGGTTGCTGAGTTTCTTGGCTTCGAACTGCAGGGACTGGAGCGTCTTGTGTTCCGCTTCGCCCGCCGGTTGGCAGGCGAGTTCCTCCAGGCCGTTCAACACCAGGCCGAGGGAGTTCTTCATGTCATGAATGGTCGAGGCGAGCAGGTCGGTAAAACGGGCGGCATGTCCTTCCCCGTCGCGGCTGCCATCTGCCATGTGCGCGTCAGGCGGCATGGGACTTGACGATGCGATTGTAGCGCTCCTGCAGTTGCTCCAGGCCCGATCCCGGCGAGGCATGCTCGCGCAACATGTCCAGGCAGCGCCTGACCTGGCCCAGGTAGCCATCATGGCGCCCGTGTTTCTCCATGTACTTGAGGAGCACCATGGCCGTATTCATGTTGATGGTCTTGTTGGCAGGCAGATCCTGCAAGGCTTCCTCGAACAGGCTGATGGCTTCTTCCAGCCGGCCTTCCTGGACCAGGCGCACACCCTGGTTGTTGAGCTGCACCACCTTGTTGCGGTTGTCCGAGATCAACGCCCGCCCTTCCTCGGCCATGCCGAGGTCGGAAAAGGCCTCCTGTACCCGTTGCAGGAGCGCTTCATCCTCGTGATGGTTGCGCACCAGGCCCTTGATGAGTTCCTTGCCCCGGTTTTCGTCGCCATTGGCAATGTGAGTCTTGGACATTTCCAGCACCAGTTCCGCCGGCCATTGCCCGGCATGCGCCTCGAACAGCTTGCAGGCCTCGTCATAGGCCGCCCTGGATTCGTCCTGACGGCCGAGGGCATCATAGACGGCGTTTTCCGCAAGCGCGGCATGGAGCCGTGCCTCGTCGTCATGGGGAAAGTCCTGGCGCAGTTTTTTCAATACCCGCAGGGCATCCTTCTTCCCCGAGGTATGGATCATGGCCTGTGCCTGCTTGCTGTAATTGGCCGGGGACTTGTAGACCGAGTGCTCGCCCAGTTTGACCGCCTTCTTGAAGGCCCGCGCGGCACAAGCAAAATCCTTGCGCCGCAATGCCAGGTCACCGAGCGCCATCTGGCGCTGGATGGCCTTGGGAGACAGGCGCGCGGCCTGTTCCAGGCAGGCCTGTGCTGCTTCGGCCTCGCCCAGGGCCTCCAGGGTCCGGGCCAGCCAGTCGTGCGCTTCCATGTGGTGCTGGTTCTCGGCGACGATTTCCTGGAAGCAGTCACGGGCGGCCTCCAGCCTGCCGGTGTGGAAATATACCTGGCCGAGCCCGAGCCTGGCCCAGGGAACCGAGCGCTCGGCAAGCACTTCTCGATAGAGCATCTCGGCTGCCTCGTAGCGCCCCAGGCGAAGGCAAAGCTCGCCCTTGAGTTTCTGGAATTCACGCAGATTTCTGGGCTTTCGGGCAATGCGCCGGTCACATTCCTCGATGGCCTGTTCCAGCTCGCCCTTCTGCACCAGCTTGTCGACGGCCAGCAGATCCTGCTTTCTCAGCATGATCTTCTCCAGGCGCTGGCGCAGGGTATGCTTGTTGAAGGGTTTGGAAAGGTAGTCGTCAGGATAGTATTCCACCGCCCCCATGACCATCTGCATGGTGTTCTCTGCAGTGAGCATCATGAAGACCGTGGCAAACTGGATCAGGCGGCGGTGCTTGGCCTCCTCCAGGAGCTGCTGGCCGTCCTGCCCCTCGCCCAGGTTGTAGTCGCAGAGAACGACATCATAGGGGTGGCGCTCCATGAGCCGGAGCGCCTCCTTGGCCGTTGCCGCCGTGTCGATGCGCGTGACACCATAGGATTCCACCATGTGACGCAACATGCTGCGCATGTCTCCGAAATCGTCGATGATGAGGAACCGCTTGTCGCTGAAATCGAGACGGGGTTTGCGGGGAAGTGCCATGGCGGTTCCTTGTGACTTGCTTTGACCAATAGAGGAGTAACGAGGGGACGACAGCCCCATCACAGGGATGGCATTCACGGCGCGCCGGAATGCCGGTCCCTGGGGATACTTAGTATATCGGTAGTCTGTATGCTGAACCTTAGCGCGGCCTTCCCGGCATCCGGGAGTCAGTCTTCGAGGGTGAATCCCACCTTGAGGGTGACCTGCCAGTGGGCCACCTTGCCGTTTTCGATATGGCCGCGGGTGCTGATGACCTCGAACCAGCGCATGTTGCGCACGGTCTTTGCCGCGCGCGCAATGGCCGTCTCGATGGCGTCCTCAAGGGAATCTGGTGAAGAACCGGTCAGTTCAATGAGTTTGTAGACATGGTGCGCCATGGCGGATCCTCTTATTGGTATGTTGTCGGTATGTTATACCATGGCCTTGAGGCACCCTCAACGCGATCGAGCTTCGCGACGGATGCGGTATGCTGCGATGCATTGCCCCGTCGTTCCGAGCGTACCCTGCTATTTCGAGCCCGCCTTGTCATTGTACGATTACCTGTCATTTCGAGCGCACCCTGTCATTTCGAGCGTAGCGAGAAATCTTGGTGTCAGTGGAACAAGATTTCTCCCTTCGGTCGAAATGACAAGGGGGAGTGTGGTCGAAATGACAAGGGAGTGTGGGCGAAATGACAAGGGGGGGTGTGGGCGAAATGACACTTCTTCGTCATTCCGAGCGCAGCGAGGAATCTTGGAGACAGTGGAACAAGATTTCTCCCTTCGGTCGAAATGACAAGGGGGAGTGTGGTCGAAATGACAAGGGGGGGTGTGGGCGAAATGACACTTCTTCGTCATTCCGAGCGCAGCGAGGAATCTTGGAGACAGTGGAACAAGATTTCTCCCTTCGGTCGAAATGACAGAGTGGAGGCATCTCGGCCAGTGTCTCGCCGCCCACCGGGGAAATCTCTCCCTTCTGTCGAAATGGAAAGACTGAAGGACAAGGCGGTATGGCTGAGAAGGCAACATGGCATCCCCCACGTGCGTTTGGCATGTCGAGCCCACCCTCTCATGCCGAGCGTACGCCATCATTTTGGGTTTACCCTGTCATTTCGAGCGTAGCGAGAAATCTTGGTGTCAGTGGAACAAGATTTCTCCC
>Ga0256839_1006391_pt1 | contig 10336 bp, 8 predicted proteins | sample 354166metaG_FD_185968 | JGI IMG/M metagenome (GOLD analysis project Ga0256839, IMG submission 185968) | Hydrothermal vent microbial communities from Mid Atlantic Ridge, Atlantic Ocean - 354-166 | ecosystem: Environmental > Aquatic > Marine > Hydrothermal vents | place: Atlantic Ocean: Mid... | reverse complement strand
CGGCGGGTCATGCCCGCCTTCACGTATAGGCCCACGCTGCGCACGATCCCCACGTCGAAACACTCGAACTCCGGCACCGCCCCCACCTTCGCCATGGCATCGAGCATCGTCTGGACCTTCTCGACCGGGTTGTCGAAGACCATGGGGGGCCAGGCCCAGCGACCGTCCCTGCGCACCTTGAGGTAGTTGAGCGTGCCGGCGTTGCAGGCCGCGATCTCGGGCCGCACGCGCTCCATGCACGCGACGGGACCCGAGACGTCCGGGCCGAGGATCCCCGTGCTGAGGTTCACCAGGATCTTCGGGGACGCGGCGCGGATCGCCGACACGACGGCCTCGGCCACGTCCGGATCCCAGCTCGGCAGGTGGCCGCGGCCGGGCTCCTGTCGGCGCAGATGGACGTGGACGATCGCCGCTCCGGCGTCGTAGGCCTCGCGGGCCGCCGCGGCCATCTGCTCCGGGGTGACGGGCACCGGATGCTGCGCGGGATTCGTGAGCACGCCCGTCAGGGCGCAGGTGACGACGGTCTTGTCGGCGGTCATGACGGGGTTTCCTCGGAGTCGCGACCGCGCGGGGTGAGGGTGACCAGCACGTCGCCGGCGGCCACGGCGTCGTGCGGCTGGACGAAGACGGCCTCGACCACGCCGGCGCAGGGCACCGTCAAGGTGGTCTCCATCTTCATCGACTCCAGCGTGACGGCCGGTGCGCCGGCGCGAACCTCGTCGCCCGGGCGCACCGTCACGGCGAGGACGCGGCCGGCGGCGGGCGCCGTAATCCGGTCTGCCTCGCCCGCCGCGTCCTCCGGGTGGGTCGAGGGCCGGTGGGGGGCCACGTGCAGATCGAACCGCTCGGTGGCCACGAAGAGTTCGTCGCCCTTCCACGCGGTGAACAGGGGCAGCGCCACGCCTTCCACCTCGACCCGTGAACGCGGTCCGCGGCGGAGGATCCGCGCGGTGCGGGTCCGCCCGCCCGCGTGGACCGTCGCGGTGCCGTCTGCCTCGAACACCACGCACCAGCTCGCCGGTGCGCCGTCCACGGCCACGTCGAGGAAGGCGCGGGCCGTCCCGCTGTTGCGCCACGGGTGGGCGGGGATCCGGTCGGGTCCTTCGAGGAAGATCAGGGCGGCCGCCGCGAGGAGGTCCGCCGGATCCGCGGGGGGCGGATCGAAGTCGTCGAGGAACGTGCAGTCGGCCCGGCCCGCCGTGAATGTTTCGTCCGCCAGCACCGAGCCGAGAAAGGTGCGGTTCGTCCGCACACCGAGCAGGACGGTGTGTGCCAGGGCGCGGCGGAGCCGCTGGAGTGCCTCGTCGCGGGTGGCCCCGCAGGCGACGATCTTGCCGAGCAGCGGGTCGTAGTGGGGTGGGACGGCCGAACCCGTGGCAACGCCCATGTCGCATCGAAGCCCCGGCCCCTCGGGCAGGGCGCAGGCGACCACGGTGCCGGCCTGCGGGACGAAGCCGGCGCGGGGATCCTCGGCGTACAGGCGGGCCTCGACGGCGTGGCCGGTGGGGGCGGTCGGGATCGCGGTCGGGTCGAGGCGGCGTCCCTGGGCGATCCAGAACTGCCAGGCGACCAGATCGATCCCGTAGACGAGCTCCGTGACCGGGTGCTCCACCTGCAGGCGGGTGTTCATCTCCAGGAAGTAGAACGCGCCGTCCGGGGCCAGGAGGAACTCGACCGTGCCCGCGCCCACGTACCCCACCGCGCGCGCGACCGCCACGGCGGCGTCGCCCAGGGCCCGGCGCAGGCGGGCGTCCACGGCCGGGGACGGGGCCTCCTCGACGACCTTCTGGTGGCGGCGCTGCACGGAGCCGTCGCGTTCGCCGAGGTGACGGACGGTGCCGTGCCGGTCGGCGAGGATCTGCACCTCCACGTGGCGGGCGCCTTCGACGACGCGTTCGAGGAACACGCGCCCGTCCCCGAAGGCGGCCTGGGCCTCGCGCTCGGCGGCGGCGACCGCGGCGGCCAGGGCGGCGGGAGCCTCCACGCGGCGCATGCCCCGCCCGCCGCCGCCCGCGGCCGCCTTGACGAGCAGCGGAAAGCCCACGGCCTCGGCGCGGGCCGCGAGGTCGTCCGGCGTGTCGAAAGGGCCGAGGTCGCCCGGGACCACCGGCACCCCGGCGGCGGCCGCGGCGGCCTTGGCGGCCGTCTTGTCGCCCATGGTGCGGATCGCCGTGGCGGGCGGGCCGACGAACACGACGCCCGCCGCCTCGCAGGACGCCGCGAAGTCGGCGTTCTCGGACAGGAAGCCGTAGCCCGGGTGGATCGCGCCGGCCCCGGTGCGGCGGGCGGCTTCGAGGATCCGCGCGCCGTCCAGGTAGGAGGCGGCCGCGGGCGCCGGACCGATGCACACGGCCGTGTCCGCGGCCTGCACGTGGGGGGCGGCCCGGTCCGCTTCGCTGTAGACCGCCACGGTGCGGTAGCCGAGGCTCCGGGCCGTACGCAGGATCCGGCACGCGATCTCGCCGCGGTTGGCCACGAGGACGGTGGAGAAGCGGGGCACTACGACATCTCGTCCGCCCAGGGCGGAGGTTGCTTGGCGAGGAAGGCGGCCATGCCCGCGCGGGCTTCGGGGCCCTGGGCGCAGCGGACGAAGCGGTCGGCGGCGCGGTCGAGGACGGCGGGCAGGTCGAGGCGGGTGGATTCGGCGAGGATCCGCTTCGTCGCGGCCAGGGCCCCGGGGGCGCACCGGCGGATGCGGGCCACCACCTCGGCGACGGTCCGGTCCACGTCGTCCGTACAGATATGCACGATTCCGAGGCGTTCGGCCCGGCGCGCGTCGATCCGTTCGGCGCACAGGGCCAGGTATCTCGCGGCGCCGAGGCCGACCCGCCGGGCGACGAAGGGGGCGATCTGCGCCGGGGGGATCCCTAGCCGGGCCTCGGGCATGCCGAACCGTGCCGTCTCGTGGGCGATCGTGACGTCCGCCGCACAGGCCAGGCCCAGGCCGCCGCCGAGCGCCACGCCCTCGACGGCGGCGACCACCACGGGGGCCGCCGCCTCGATGGCCTCCAGCAGGGCGCCGAAGGCCCGGTTCGCCGCCCGCAGGCGTCGGGCCGTCTCGTCTGCGGAGGCCGACCCGCCGGCGAGGCGGAGCATGTCGGAGACGTCGCCGCCCGCACAGAAGACGCCGCCTTCGCCGCGCAGCACGACGACCCGGACCGCGGACGGCTCCGACAACCCTCGGAAGAGGGAGGTCAACGCGCCGACCATCGGGCCGGTCAGGGCGTTTCTCGCCTGGGGCCGCGCGAGGGTGACCGTGCGCACCGGGCCCTCGTCCACGACCGAAAGCTCCGGGATCGTCGGTGCGGGCGCGGTGCTCACGGGGCCTTCTTCCTCTTGGACGGCAAGGTGCCGTCGATCTTGCACAGGATCCCGAGCATCACCTCGTCGGCGCCCCCGCCGATGGCCACCAGGCGCAGGTCGCGGTACAGGCGGTTGATCCGCGTCTCCAGCATGTACCCCATCCCGCCGTGGAACTGCAGGCACCAGTCCGGCACCTCGCGCGCCAGGCGGCCCGCCTTGAGCTTCGCCATCGTGGCCAGCCGCGTGACGTTCTCGCCGGCGACGAGCTTCTCGGTGGCGCGGTAGACGAGCGCGCGTAGGGCCTCGATCTCCGCGGTCATCTCCGCCAGCTTGAAGTGGATCCACTGGTTGTCGAGCAGAGGCCGGCCGAAGGCTGTGCGCGAACGCGTGTACTCGATGGTCTCCGCGATGCAGGTCTCCAGGGCGGTGACGACGTTCGCGGCGCCCCACAGCCGCTCTTCCTGGAACTGCAACATCTGGTACATGAACCCGGCGCCCTCGTCGCCGATGCGGTAGCGCTTCGGCACGCGCACGTCGTCGAAGAAGATCTGCGCCGTATCGGAGCTGCGCATCCCCATCTTGTCGAGCTTGCGCGCACGCTCCACCCCTTTCGCATCCAGCGGGATGATCACGAGAGACTTGTTGCGGTGGGGGTGGCCGTCGGAGGTGTTGACGAGGGCGCACATCCAGTCGGCCTGCATCCCAGTGGTGATCCACATCTTGCCGCCCCGAATGACGTAGTCGTCGCCGTCCGAGCGCGCGTAGGTCTTGATCGAGGCCACGTCGGATCCCGCGCCGGGCTCGCTGACGCCCAGGCACCCCACGAGGTCCCCGGCGATGGACGGGCGCAGGAATTCCTCGCGCAGCTCGTCGCTGCCGAAGCGGGCTAGCGCCGGCGTACACATGTCCGTGTGCACGCCGATGGCCATGGCCGGGCCGCCGGCCTTGCAGCGGCCGAGTTCCTCGGCCATCAGGACGGCGTAGGAGTGATCGAGGCCCGATCCGCCCCAGCGCTCCGGTTTCGTCAGGCCGAGCAGACCGGCGTCGCCGAACGTCTTGAAGACCTCGTGGGCGGGAAAGATCCCCGCTTCCTCCCACGCATCGGCGAAGGGGTCGATCGCCTGTGCGATGACGCGGCGCAAGGTGGTGCGGACCAGTTCGTGTTGTTCGGTGAAGATCGGCATGGGTGTCCTCCTACATGCGGGCGACGCCGAAGGTGTTGGGGTGCAGGGGGGTGCGGGCCGCATCGGCGCAGGTGGCGAGGCAGAACCCGAGCACGCGGCGGCTGTCGCGCGGGTCGATGATCCCGTCGTCCCACAGGCGGGCGGTGGCGAAGGTGGCCTCGGACTCGCGCTCGAGACGCTCTTCCAGGGCGCCGGCCATCTTGTCCAGGGCGTCCTCGTCGAGGGGCTGGCCCTTGCGGGCGAACTTCGCCCGGGTGACGATCCGCATCACCTCCGCCGCCTGGGCGCCCCCCATCACGGCGACGCGGGCGCTCGGCCAGGCGAACAGGAATCGCGGGTCGAAGCTGCGCCCGCACATGCCGTAGTAGCCGGCGCCGTAGCCGCCGCCGATCACGAGCGTGATCTGCGGGACGGTTGCGTTCGCCACGGCCTGGATCATCTTCGAGCCGTGCTTGACGGCGCCCGCCCGCTCGGCCTTCGTGCCGACCATGTAGCCGGTGGTGTTCTGCAGGTACACGATGGGCAGACCCGCCTGGCAACAAAGCTGGATGAAGTGCGCCGCCTTGACCGACTCGTCCGGGGCGATGGGGCCGTTGTTGGCCACGATCCCGCACGGGTGCCCCTCGACGGCCGCGTGGCCGCACACGATGGCCGGGCCGAACCCGCGCTTGAACTCCAAGAACTCCGAGCCGTCCACGATCCGGGCGATCACCTCGCGCACGTCGTAGGGGATCTTCGGGTCGGGCGGCACCACGCCGCACAGCTCGTCGGGGTCGTAGGCGGGCGGCGGCGCGTCGGGCGGCCGGGTGGCCTTCGGCCAGTCCAGGGAGCGGACCATGGCCCGTGCCGTGGCGACCGCCTCGGCGTCGTCGTCGGCGAGGTATTCGGCGGTGCCCGTCACGGTGGAGTGCATGTCCGCGCCGCCCAGGGTCTCGTCGTCCGCGTCTTCACCCAGGGCGGCGCGGACGAGGGGCGGTCCCGCGAGGAACACCTTGGCCTTGTTGCGGACCATGATGACGTAGTCCGAAAGGCCCGGCAGGTAGGCGCCGCCCGCGGTGGAGGAGCCGTGCACCACCGTGATCTGGGGCAGACCGGCCGCGGAGGCGCGGGCCATGTTCGCGAAGATCCGACCGCCCTCGACGAACAGCTCGGACTGGTAGAGGAGGTTGGCGCCGCCGCTTTCGACCAGGGAGACGGTGGGCAGGCGGTTCTCGTAGGCGATGCGCTGGGCCCGCAGGCTCTTTTGCAGGCCCATGGGGCTTATCGTGCCCCCTTTGATCGCGCTGTCGTTGGCGACGACCATCACGCGCACCCCCTCGACGAACCCGATCCCGCAGATGCTTCCGCCGCCGCTCGTACCGTCGCGCCCGTCGTCGTCGTGCATGCGGTAGCCGGCGAGCGTGGACAGTTCGAGGAACGGGCGGCCCGGGTCCAGCAGGCGATCGACGCGCTCGCGCGGGAGGATCTGGCCGCGCCGTTCGAACTTTACGCGGGCGCGCTCGCCGTGCGCCACGATGCGTCGCTCGGCGGCTCGGATGGCCTCGATGCGCGCCAGCATGGCCGTGCGATAGGTCGCGTAGGGCTCGCTGCGGACGTCGATCTTGGAGCGAAGGCGCATCGTCAGTCGTCCCCCTCGCCGAGGACACGAGGCGGCTCGTAGCGATGGAACCCCTGAAAGGGGCGGCTGCGGTCGTGGCGGGGCAGCGGCCACAGGCGGTTTCCGAGGGACGCACCCCCGTCGATCCGCACGACCGCGCCGGTGATGAACGAAGCGGCCTCCGAAAGGAGGAAACACACGGCGGCGCTGACCTCGGCCTCGGTGCCGAGGCGTTGCAGGGGCACGGCGCCCGCCAGCCGCGGGATCATGGCGCGGACGGGCCCTTCGTACCGGTCGAGGCCGCTCGACGCGATCCATCCCGGGGCGACGGCGTTGACCCGCACGCCGCTTTGCGCCCACTCGAAGGCGAGGGTCTTCGTGAGGTTCTCCATCCCGGCTCGTGCGGCGCCCGAGTGGGCCATCCCGGGCATCCCGCCGTGCATGTCGGCGAGCATGTTGACGATGCTGCCGCCGTGCGCGCGCATGGACTGGACGTACACCTCGCGCGCCATCAGGAAGCCGCCCGTGAGGTTCGTGCGCACCACCGCGTCGAACCCCTTGGCGGTGATCGATTCGGCGGGCGCCGGGTACTGCCCGCCGGCGTTGTTGAACAGGCCGTCGATGGGGCCTGCGTCCTCCACGATGGCGGCCACGGCCGCCCGCACGGCGTCTTCGTCACGGATGTCGAGGGCGTAGGTGAAGGCCCGGCCACCGTCGGCTTCGATCTCCGCCCGGACCGCGTCGAGCTTGTCCGCCTTGCGTCCCACGAGCACGACCCGTGCCCCCAGGTGGGCCAGTTCGTGCGCGGTGCACCGGCCGATGCCGCTGCCGCCGCCCGTGACGACCACCACCGCGCCGTCGAACAGGCCCGGGCGGAAGATCGATCGGTAGCGGTGCGCGTTCATGCCGCCCTCGCAGTGGAGGGGCACAGGTCGTCGATGCGGGGCCGGGCGACGCCGAGACCGCGCAAGACGAAGCGCGTGGCGCCGCGCAGCGTCGCGCGGCCGCCGGCCGGGACGCGGTACTCGAGGGCGTCGAACAGCAGGTCGTCGAACAGCGACAGCAGCAGGTGGGCGGAAAAGGACGGGGGCGCGTCGAGGTCGAACCGCCCTTCGGCCCGCCCCTCGGCCAGAAGGCGCCCCAGCGGGCCGGCGAGGACCCGGCGCCCCTCGACCCATACGCGGTCGATCTCGTCCCCCGAGGTGGCCTGCCGGATCACCCGCAGCATCTTGCGGTGGCGGCGCACGGCGGCGTAGAGGTTTTCGAGGGCCTGCACGAGCCGCGCGTCGGCCGGGGCGTCCCTTGCGATGGCGCGGTCGAGCGCGGCCGAGAAATCCCGCAGGATCTCCGCGCGCAGGTGCACGAGCAGGTGCGCCTTGTTCTCGAAGTAGAGGTAGAAGGTCCCCTGGGCCACGCCCGCCTCGCGCACGATGGAGGCCACGGACGTGCCGGCGAAGCCATCCTGCGCGAAACGCCGGCGCGCCGCGTCGAGCAGGGCGGTCTTGCGCGCGCGTCGCCGCGGATCTGACTGACCGTCAGTCATCACCGGCGATGGTCCGCCGAAGGCGCGCGGCTGTCAACCCCTGCGCCGGCGGAATCGGCCCCCGGTCGTCGCACGCGGGCCTGGGGGACCTTCCGGCGGTCCGACGGAGGCGCGGGGCGGGGGCGGCTCGGTCGGTCGGCGGGCGGGGCGATCCACCTGCTTCGACGCCCCGGACCGAAGGCCCGTCCGGCGCCTCATCGCCCTCGGGCGGGCGGTTTTTTCGCCGGGGGTGCGGGGAGCGGGGTACGATCCTCCGCACCCGTGCCCGAACCGACCTGGATCGTTCCCCTCGTGGCCGCGCTCGCGGGCGTCGTCCTCGGGGGCGTGCTCGTGCGGTGGCGGCGTCGCATCCGCGCCCGCCGGGCCTTTCGTCGCGGGAAACGGGCGGAGCGGGTCGCCGAGCGCCTGCTGCGCCGCCACGGGTTCGTGCTGCTGGAACGCGAGGCCGAGGGGGCCGTGGAACTCGTCGTGGACGGTCGGCCCACCACCTTCCGGGTGCGGGCCGACGCCATCGTCGCGCGGGGGCGCGACGTCTTCGTGGCGGAGTTCAAGTCGGGCGAGACGGCCGGGCGGCTCGACCATCGCGCCACGCGGCGGCAACTGGTCGAGTACATGGTGGCGTTCGACGTGGACCACGTCCTGCTCGTGGACGTGGCCCGGCGTCGGATCCGTGAGGTGGCCTTCGCCCGCCCCCCGGCCTGGTCACGGGCGCCGCTGTACGGGCGGTGACGGTCGCCGGCGTGGATCGTCAGGTGGGGACGGACTCGTCGTACATGGCGTCGATGAGGTCCTTGTAGCGGGTCTCGACCACCTTGCGCTTGACCGACAGCTTCGGCGTAAGCTCCCCGTCCTCGACGGTCAGGTCGCGGTCGAGGATCGTCCACCGCTTGATCGTCTCGAAGGAGGCCAGCTTTTCGTTGGCGCGGGCGACGATGGCGGCCACCGCTTGCTCCACCCGGGGGTGGTGGGCCAGCTCGGCCGGCGAGCCGGACAGGCCGTGCTCGTTCGCGAACTTCGCCAGCTCGTCCGGATCGAGCGTCAGCAGCGCGGAAAGGTACTTGCGCCGGTCCCCGAACACGACGCACCGTCCGATGAGCGGGTCGGAGGCGATGAGGTTCTCGATCTTCTGGGGCGCGACGTTCTTGCCGCCCGCCGTCACGATGAGGTCTTTCTTGCGGTCGGTGATCCGGACGAAACCCGCGTCGTCGATCTCCCCGATGTCACCCGTGTGGAACCACCCGTCCGGTTCGAGGACCGCCGCGGTCTCGTCGGGGGCCTTCCAGTACTCCTTCATCACGCCCGGCCCGCGGATGAGGATCTCCCCGTCCTCGGCGATGCGGACCTCCGTGCCGGGCAGCGGCTGGCCCACCGTGCCGATCTTGTAGGCGTCGGGGCGGTTGACGCACGAGCCCGCCGTGGTCTCGGTCAGACCGTAGCCTTCGAGGATCGGGATCCCCGCGTCGCGGAAGAAGTAGGCGATCGTGCGCGAAAGCGGTGCGCCGCCCGACAGCATCGCCCGCATGCGCCCGCCAAGGGCCGCCTGGAGCTTCGCCCCGATCTTGGCGAACACGAGCCGTTCGAGCGCGCGCCAGGCGATCTGCTCGGCAAGGCCCAGGGGCGGGCCGCCCCACTCGGCGGCGCCCCGCTTCTCCGACAGGCGGCAGGCCTCGCGGAACAACCGGCCCGCCAGCCCCGGCGCCGCCATGCCCTGGGAGACGACCGCGGCATAGAACTTCTCGTAGATCCGCGGCACGCCCGCCATGATCGTCGGGCGCGTCTGCTGGATGTTCTCCTTGATCGTCTGCATGCTCTCGGCGTAGGCCAGCACGTGCCCCTGGGACAGCCACGCCACCTGCAGCACGCGCGCGAACACGTGGGCCAGGGGCAGGAAGAAGAACTGAACGTCGTCGGGGCGGGCCAGATCGATCTGGTGCACCGCCTCGGCCTCGTACAACACGTTGCCGTGGGTGAGGACCACGCCCTTGGGGCGGCCGGTCGTCCCCGACGTGTAGATGATCGTGAACACGTCGTCACGGGCCACCGCCGTTCGGCGCGCGTCCACGTCGGCGCGGGGGACCTTTTCGCCGTCTTCGGTCAGGGCCGCCAGCGGCCGCACCCATGGATCGTCGGGGGGCGTGCCGTCGATCTGGAACAGGCCGCGCACCTGCGGGATCTTCGACCGGATCGACAGGAACTTCTCGGTCTGCTCCGAGTCCTCCGTGACGACGAAGGCCGCGTCCGAGTGGTCGGCCATGAAGGCGCAATCCTCCGGAAGGTTCGACGGGTAGATGGGCACCGACACGAGCCCGGCCGCCTGGATCGCAAGATCCAGGATCGTCCATTCGAGGCGGCTGTGGGCGATGATGGCCACGCGGCTTTGGGGCGGCAGGTCGAGGGCCACGAGGCCCGCCGCGTGGGCGTAGACCCGATCGACGAGGGCGCCCCAGGTGACCGGGGCGTAGACGCCGTCGCGCTTGACGAGGGCGGCGGTGGCGTCGCGGTTGCGGCCGGCGTGGCCGAGGGCGAGATCGAAGGTGGTGCGCGCGTCGTCGGTGGTCATGACAGGTCCTCGTCGGTCGAGGGGGCGCCGGCCCGCGGGGCGTGTCCCAGCCAGTGCGCCAGGAGGAAGACGGCGGCCATGGCACCATATCCGGCGACGAAGCGCCACGACGGGCCGAGGGCCAGCACCGTGTCGGCCGTCGTGTAGCG
>Ga0256839_1006390_pt1 | contig 10336 bp, 10 predicted proteins | sample 354166metaG_FD_185968 | JGI IMG/M metagenome (GOLD analysis project Ga0256839, IMG submission 185968) | Hydrothermal vent microbial communities from Mid Atlantic Ridge, Atlantic Ocean - 354-166 | ecosystem: Environmental > Aquatic > Marine > Hydrothermal vents | place: Atlantic Ocean: Mid... | reverse complement strand
AAATGAGACATCTTAATATTGCTACTGTTTTAAATGATAGTATCTTATTTAATGATTTAGAAGATGATTTTAAAACAGAGTTAATTGGTCTATTTGAAATTTTACATTTAAAAAAATCTGAAATTATTTCTTCTAAAGATTTACTAAACTGGGTTTATATTATTATTGATGGTCGGATTAAAGAGTCAAGAATAAATAGAAAAACAGGACAAGAGTATATTTTATACCTTCATAGAAGTGGTGACCTTTTGGATATTGTCTCTATTGTTGATAACAAATTACCTGAAGTAGTTTTTGAATGTGTTAATGAAAGTATGCTTTTACGTGTAGAGATGGAAACATTTAAAAATTGGCTACAAAAAAATATCAATTTTGCTCAAAACTTTTTACTTTATACGGTTCGTAAATTTGAGAAGATTAAAAATAATGCTTCTGATTTAGCACTTTATGATACGCATACACGCTTAGCAAAATTAATTTTAGAAAATATTGATGAATTAGACCCTATGGAAGAAAATAAGTATAAAGTAACCTTAATTAATGATTTATCAAATGATGTTATTGCCAGTATGATAGGCTCAGCCCGTGCTGTAGTCAGTAGAAATATTCAAGAGTTAAAGTTAAAGAAAATCATCGAAATTCCTTCTCGAAAAGAGAAAAGTGTTATTGGTTTAGAAAGCTTAAAAGAATGTTGCGATAAAGAAATATTAGAATAGTTTTGCTACTTAAGTAGCAGAGTTATTTCTATTTAAAAGCTATACTCTTTAATATTTTACAATAGGAGTACAATATAAAATGAATAAAATTAAATTATCACTTAGCACAATCGCGATGCTTATGGGAACAACTGGCTTTGCCATAGAACTAACAGATTATAAAATAGTAGAGGGTGATTACAATGCTGCTTATGTAGATGGGGGACTAAGTATTGACAGTGGAAATCAAGACCAAGTATCTTATGATGGTTTTGTAGATGCAAACTTAAAAAGCATTTATACCTCTGCTCCATATACTTTAGAGTACGGACTTACAGCTGGAGCTGATTTTTCAAGAGGTCCAGATGCCAATCAAAGTGCAGAAAATGCTTATGATTCTACTGCTTATTTTGAAGGTAATAAATATTTTAAAAATGATGATACTTTTTTTGGTTATGGGCGTACTGATTTAGGTTACAGAAAGCAAGTAACAGCTAATTCAGCAGAAGATCCCTATCTTAAAGTAGGCGTAGGAGCTGGTTATGGACGAATGTATGTGGCAACACCTTTAGCCAATGCTATGAGAGTTGCTGAAGATTTAAAAGCGTATAAACTTATCAAAAATGACATTTCAGACAAAGCTTTAATCGCAATGGCAAGAGTTATTGGGGTTCAATCTGAATATCAGAGTAAATATGGTTTTGAAGAGTATAAGCAGTATTGGTACGAAGCCATGGAGAAAGCATTAAAAGATAATGGTGCTTTAGTTGGTGACTCTTTGGGTGCCGTTGGAATTGTAAGATTAAACGCAATTATTGATGCAACCGATGGAAGAGGTGTTCTTGCTAGATTACATGGATGGAAAGTACAAGCTGGTGCAGGACAAATACTCTCTAAATATGATGGTTCAAGTTCAGATACAACGGCTGATGTTGGTTTTCAATATGGATTACCAATTGGATACACTTCACAGTTTTTAAACACAGCTACAGCTTCTAAAATTTTGGGGAGTAATAATAGTTTAGACTTTATTGCCAAGAACTCTGCGTCTTATACCTATGAGATGTCAGATAAAATTGATTGGATTAATAGTTGGGCATTGGGTTATGAAGCTTATAATACAGGTGATGATGTTATGACTAATACACTTTCCACACGTTTTAACTATTATGTAGCCAATAGATTGAGTCTAAATGCTAGACTCTCTTTTGCTAAAACAAGTGGTACAAATGGTACAAGTGTTGAAACGCCAGAATGGGATACTTCATTCTTTACAGGTCTAAGATATAGACTTCAATAAAAACTTTAAACCTCTTTTATAGAGGTTTAACTATAATGAAAAAAAACTCTGCTTCTGATATAATTCTACAAAAATCAACTTTTCAATTCCAACTTTGACAGGAGTCTTATATCATGCAAGAGTTAAAAAGATATTTAGAGTTAAACTCAAATGATGAAATTCACTTTTCTGAAATTGTCAATATATTAAAACATTATGACAAAGAGACCTTTTCAGAAGCCATTAAACTTATTCCCAAAGATATTTTGGGAGATGTTGCCCTAGAACTCCCCGACCGATACTTTGATGATATGGTCGAGTCACTTGAAGCCAAAGATTTTACAGAAGCTGTCAAAGAGCTAGAGAGTGATGACCAAGCCGACTTTATGCAAGAGCTTAAAGAGCATGATGAAGCAATGGCTTCAGAGGTCTTTGAGAGTCTTGACAAAAATGAGCAAGAGGAGATTACCCTTTTAGACTCTTATGATGAGAATGAAGCTGGTTCTTACATGCAGGTGGAGGTCTTTACCGCAAGAGAAGATGAGTTGGTGCAAGAGGTCATTGACCGTTTTGCCAAGCTCAAAAAGTCTAAAGTCTTAGAAAATGTCCATAACCTTTTCATTACCACTAAAAACAAAACACTACTCTATAGCATCGATTTAGATGATCTCTTAACCTTTAATTTTCAAAAAACATTTGAAGAGAACATCGAAGAGGCAGAGGAGAGTTTTGAACCCATTACTGCACTCGATACAGACGACATTAAAGAGGTCGTCAATGCCTTTAAAGAGTATGACCTTTTTGTTATGCCCATTGTCACCAAAAGTGCTAAACTCATTGGGCGAATTACTTCAGATGATATTCATGATATTATCAATGAACAAGCCACAGAGCAGATGTATAATCTAGCAGGGCTAGATGATGAAGTAGAAGAGGATGAGGAGATTTTTAAAGCAGGGAAAAAACGTGCTTCATGGTTGGGGGTCAATTTGGTAACAGCCATTTTAGCTTCTATTATCATCGGACTTTTTTCAGATATTTTAAACGAAATTGTCGCCCTTGCCATTCTCATGCCCATTGTTGCGTCTATGGGTGGAAATGCAGGAACACAGACTTTAACAGTTGTGGTACGTCAATTAACATTGGGGGACATCTCGCAAGGGGATGCCAAAAGAATTATCTTTAAAGAGGTGAGTATTTCATTATTAAATGGATTATTATTTGCTATAATCATTGGTATAATCGCATCACTTTGGTTTGATGTTGAGAATTTAGGTTACGTTATTGCTCTTTCCATGCTGGTAAATCTACTTCTAGCTGGTTTTTTTGGCTCAATTATTCCACTTTTCTTAGAGAAAATGAATGTTGACCCTGCTATTGGAAGTACCGTAATCCTTACAACGGTTACAGATGTTGTTGGATTCTTTAGCTTCTTAGGTCTCGCGACCATTATTTTATAACAAAGGTTTATAACACTCAATGAGTTATCTTATACTCTTCTTTCTTCTTTCGGTAGGAATTTCATTCCTATGTTCCATTCTTGAAGCGGTGCTTCTTTCCATTCAACTCTCTTACATTTCAGTTCTGGAGAAAGAGCATCCAAAAACAGCAAAAATATTACGCTCACACAAAGAAAATATTAGCCAATCCATCGGCTCAATCTTGATTTTAAATACCATTGCCAACACCTTGGGAGCAACAGTTGTTGGGGCTCAAGCCGCTAAGGTATTTGAAGGTGATGTTGCCATGGTCATGGTCTCGGTGGTCTTAACCTTCTCCATCCTCTTTTTCTCTGAAATTATTCCTAAAACCATTGGGGCTATTTATTGGAAAGCCTTAGCCCCGATGGCAGGAAGAATTATTCAGTTTTTCATTATTTTGACCTATCCTGTTCTTCTCATCACTACCTTTGTCACCAACAAAATTTCTAAAGGACAAGATAGCGAAACAACAACCAAGGATGAGCTTTTAGAGAGTATGTTACTCTCTGAAGATGAAGGGGTGATAGATGAGCAAGAGTCAGATTACATTGAAAATGTACTCAAAGTAGATAAAAAAGAGGTAAGTGAAATCTTAACCCCACGCTCCGTTGTCTTCTCTTTAGATGGAAAAATGACCATCAAAGAAGTACTAGAAACCCAAGGAGATATTTTTAAGTTTTCACGTATTCCTGTCTGTAATGGAAGCATTGAAGATGTCACAGGCATTGTTTTAACCAAAAAGATTTTTAAACAATCTTTGGTCGATGATTCGGTTAGTATTTCAAGCATTCAAGACGATATTCATAGTGTGCATGAGAGTCTCTATGTCATTAAAGCCATTGACATGTTCATTAAGAAGAAGCAACATATGTTCTTAGTCATCGACTCTTACGACCAAACAGAGGGCATCTTGACCCTTGAAGATTGTGTGGAGACACTACTGGGCATTGAGATTATGGATGAGAGTGATACCATTGAAGATATGCGTGATTTAGTCAAGATAAATAAGAAAATTAAGCGACATAGAGAAGAGCAATTACGGGGATGATTTTATCCCCCACAACACTCATCAAATGCCACACCCTCACGAATACCGTCATCTATCACCATAGACTCTGTAAAGCCTGAAATATTATAAAGCTCATCATAAATCAAAACACCTGAAGCAATAAGGTCATCACGCCCTACTCCTACGGCTTTTATTTTCTCTTCTGTACTCATGGCTTTTAATGCGTTTAACTTCTCCTCTAAATCGTTTTTAGTGAGCATTGTTCCATGAATTTTCTCACCATCATAAGTAAGATAATCCATTCCTTGCTTCAACGCAGCAATGGTCGTGGGTGTTCCTGCTGTGGCAATAAAGAGTTCTACTGCTCCATGTTCAGCTGTCACCTCATCATAATAACTTTTCATCTCACCCATAAGCCTTGGGATATTTTTGGCAATCTCATCTAAGTTGTTAAACTTCTGCGTAATGGTCACAATGCCTATTTTAAAACTTTTTGAAAAGTATTTTTCACCATAATAAAAAAGCATCTCCGTAGACCCCCCACCAATGTCTACCATCATGAAACTTTTTGGCGTTTTTTCTAAAATTTCCAATCTATTTTGTACCGCTCTTAGTGCATATTTGGCTTCAGCCTCACCATCTATCACCTCAAACGCCACCCCTGTCTCTTTCCGAATACTTATGAGAGCCTCTAAACCATTAGAAGCTTGGCGAATCGCTTCAGTCGTTACAGCTTTTACACTAGCATCTGAAAAATCAAGCTCCTCTTTGGCTTCATTGAGTGCCTTTACAACTCTAGCAATGGCATCATCATTTATCTTTCCTGTTTTGGCTAAACCATCGGCTGTTTTAACCGTTTTATGAAATGCACCTAAAGATTGTTTCGTTTCGCAATTCATTTTTAACACTCTTAGGCTATTTGAGCCTAAATCAATGGCAATAATATTTTTCATAACACTCCCTCATCTAAGTTAGATATAATACTTTTTTAAAGATTAGAGGTAAATGATGACAAGAGATTATGGTATTAAAATATGGGCTGATGATAATTTTATTATAAAAAACAACACCATCAATGTAAACCATAAAGGGCAACCCTCACTGCTAGAGATAACCCAAACTTTACGTAAAAAGGGCTATACAGGGCCTTTGTTATTACGCTTTCCTCACCTCATCAAAAAACAGATAAGTACCCTCTATAAAGAGTTCAACCGAGCCATTGAAGAGTTTGATTATCATGGTAAATTTCAAGCTGTTTTCCCCCTCAAAGTAAACCAATTTCCTAACTTTGTCAATGCCCTCATAGAAGTTTCCCAAGAGTTTAACTATGGTTTAGAGGCAGGAAGCAAGGCTGAACTCATCATCGCCATGACCCATACCCCTCTAGGCTCTCCCATTACAGTAAACGGCTTTAAAGACAAAGAGATGATCACGCTGTGTTTCATGGCTGTTAGCATGGGGCATAACCTCACCATTACCATTGAGGGTTTAGGAGAATTACAAAGTATTATTGAGGTACAAAAAGAGAACTTAACAATGCCTATGCCTAAGATTGGAATGCGTATTCGGCTACACAGTTCAGGCATTGGTATCTGGGCAAAAAGTGGGGGCTACTCTTCTAAGTTTGGTCTTACTTCTACGGAACTTTTAGAAGCTTATGAGCTTTTAGAAAGAAACAATCTACTAGAGCAGTTATGGATGGTACATTTCCACATCGGCTCACAAATGTCCGAGATAAATCCTCTTAAAAAAGCCCTGCGTGAAGCTGGAAACATCTATGCTGACTTAAAAAATCGTGGGGCATTTGCCTTGTCTGCTCTGAACATTGGAGGTGGTTTGGCTGTGGAGTATGGGCAACATAGCCACAAAAAAGAGATAAACTACACCCTTAATGAGTTTGCGAACGATGTGGTTTTTCTCATCAAAGAGATAGCCAAAAACAAAGGTATTGAAGAACCTGATATTTTTACGGAGTCGGGTCGTTTCATTGCTGCGTCTCATGCTGTGCTTATTGCCCCTGTGTTAGAGCTTTTTTCACAAGACTATCAAGAGAAAGCCTTACGCCTAAAAACAAAAAACCCTCCTCTCATAGCAGAGCTTCATGCTTTGTGGCAAGATTTAAACCGTAAAAATGCACGTGAGTATCTACACGATGCCCTTGACCACATGGAGAGTTTGCTAACGCTGTTTGATTTGGGGTACATAGATTTAGAAGACCGTTCAAATGCTGAAATATTAGTAAATTTAATTATCAAAAAATCGCTCTTATTGCTAAGCGATGGCTCACAAGAGTTGCTCAAACTACAAAACAAAATTCAAGAGCGTTATCTAGTAAATTTTTCAGCTTTTCAGTCATTGGCTGACTTTTGGGGATTAAAGCAACATTTTCCTCTCATGCCCATTGATAAATTGGACAAGAAAGCAACCAATCCTGCCACCCTTTGGGACATTACTTGTGATTCGGATGGAGAGATTCCTTTTGAAGAGGATGCCCCACTCTATCTTCATGATGTCAATGTCCATGAAGAGGAGTACTTCTTAGCCTTTTTTCTCACAGGGGCTTATCAAGAGGTTTTAGGCATGAAACACAACCTCTTTACCCACCCTACTGAAGTGACTGTTGAGTTTGATGAGCAAGGGGCATTTAAACTTACTAACATTATTGAAGCTCAAAATATTTTAGATGTTTTAGAAGATTTCAATTACGACAAAGAGCTACTAAAAAGTAGGCTAAACCTCCCCAATGAAGCCTTACGCCATAAACTAAAACTCTATCTTAATGAAAACAGCTATCTAAAAACAGTTTTGGCACTTAATTAGTAACTCAATGGCATATTGGACAAAGGGCAGACATGGAGGTCACCCCTACGTGTCGTATGGATTGAACAACATTTTAGAAGATTTAAAGTAAAATAAAAAAGCGTTAGAGAAAAAATTAACGCGTATAAATCGCCTCTGGAAGAGTCGAAATACGACACGTAGCATACTCTGAAACACTTTTAGAAGCCCAATGAATTGGCTTTTTATAGAGGTTCATAATGGCAATAACCCTAATGGTTTCATCAACATATTGATAAACAATCGCATAGGGAAAACCTTTTAAAAAACATCGTTGGGTATGGGGTGAGGCATGATACCATGGTGTAGGATAGGTTCTAATAAGTTCTAACATTCTCTCTACCTCAGCGATAAAACGATAACCTTGATTCTCTTTTTGAAACTCTAACGCTTCAAAGGTATCATCTAACTCATTTTGTGCCAAAACCAAAAAATTAACAGTTTTCATTCATTACTTCTTATATTTAGCGAAGGTCTCTTCTTGTTCCAAAATAGGAAGATGTCCATTTTCATAACTATCAATACGCTCTTCAGATTCATCACTCCAAAGTTTATCAATGCCATCACTTAGAGGATAGAAAGAGACCAAAAGTTTCTCTATCAACTCTATTTTTTCTTCAGATTTAAGCGATAATGCATCTGCTACTATTTTTTCTATATTGGACATAGAACAACCCTTTTAATTGTTTTAACAATTATAACACATTTACGCATACTTATTATTGATACCCATCAAGTTAAAAGCATACTTATGGTTAAATAACATCACTTTATATTAGGGAATATCTATGCCATTTTCAAACATCATAAACTTACAAATTCGTGCTTTTTTCTTTAATGTGGCTACGGACTACTTACCGTACTACAAAAATTTTGAGATTACTGTTCAAAAAGATGCTACACTTTTAAATGTACTTGACCAAGTGAAAGCTAAAAACCCTGACTTCTCTTTTCCTAACAAAAATGTTATTTTAAAAGTCAACAACAAAGTAACCGTGGCTGAGACATTGGTTAAAGATGTTGTAGAAGTCATGGGAACAGAGCTACAAATTGATCCCGCATTTACCTACCGTTCTAACAATGGACTCATCTTAAATGATGATGACTTCATGCAGAACTTTGAACTATTATCCCCTTATGCTTCTCAGGAAGATAAAGCCTATTATGAATCACTCTACACGGTACATTATGCTTCAGAGTCTACTAACTATAACAAAGAGTATATTGGTGATGCCATTCTTCTTTTAGCCTCTAAGATGATAAATGAGGGTTCAGAGCATAAAGAAGCAATTTTAAATGCGATTAATGATGAGTTTAATGGCATTCGATGTTGTGAATATGAGAACAATGTTTTTAAGGGTGAAGATTATACCCAAGAGATTACCCAACTCAAAAAGATGCTTAAACTAAAAGATACAGCTTCATGCTTTGACAAATTTACTTGTGGTAAAAAAGACCATAGCATCGATGTAGAAAGCTTTGCTAATGCGAATGTTGCCCTCTATATGGGCAAAGAAGAGAATGAGTTAGACGAGGTACGTAAGATGATTAAAGAACATGCCTCTTCTTATCTTCCCTTTTCAAAATCTGCTAAACTAGCAGGGCAAACCCTTATGGATACCCATTTTGAAATTGCTCATAAAAAAGCAGGAGCGATGCTTTTAGAAGCCCTTGACTCTGGTGCTGATGTTTTGGTTTGTACCAAAAGAGATGTTGCCATTTTTCAAAAAGCATTGCCATTATGTGAGAAAGTAATGGGACGTGATATTAAACTAAAAATCATCTCGGTACATAGAATTAAAGAGTTGTGTAACGTTCCTGTTGCATAGTTAATGACAAACAAAATAGATAACCTACATTAAATTATAATTTAGCTAGTATCTGAAAATTTCACAAAGGTTAACAAGATGATGACATATAACCAATGGCATGAGTCACATAGTAAAAAGCACAAAAAGATTGTCGAAAAACTTAAAGCACAAGGGATGGATGAGTGGGATATTGTGCAATATTTTATCTTTGATAACATGGTCGAAAAAGAGCCAGATTTCTGTGAACTCTACGCTACCAATACAAAGTGTCATGAGATGTATGAACTCAACTGCTATATGTGTGGTTGCCCTCACTTTAGGTTCTACCAAACACCAAGACCACAAGATGATGTCTTGTTTCACTCTGTCTGCTCCATCAACTCTAAACGGGGAAAACAGTCTTTTTCAAATAATGAAGTGCATCAAGACTGTTCAGGATGTACTGTTCCACATGGAGAGGATTATGTGCTTCGTAATTTTGACCATGAGTGGGAGAAGATGATGGAAAATGTTAGAAACTAAAGGGGGAGTAGTTGGTATATGACAATATTGTACTCATAGGTTTTATGGGTTCAGGAAAAACCAGTGTGGGTAAGATTTTGGCACGACGACTCTACAAAGATTTTGCAGATGTTGACACCGTGATTGAGCAAGAGCAAGGGTGTAGTATTAGTGAGATTTTTGAGACCAAAGGCGAGGCATATTTTCGTGAGCTTGAACAAAAGTGCATCAATCAACTCACGGCTAAAAAAGGTCAAGTCATCGCCACAGGTGGAGGTGTCCCCATTCATAGTACCATTTCAGATAAGTCGTTGATTGTTTATATAGACGCTGATTTTGATGTCATTGTCAATCGTTTGTCAAAAAGAGAACGTGCGAAACGCCCTCTTTTTGATGATGAGGTGAAAGCCAGAGCCTTATATGATACACGGATAGAGACCTATAAAAAACTGGCTACTTTTTCTGTAGATGCCAATCAGACCATTCCTACATTTATCCATGTTATTGTCGATTTTGTCTTAGATAAAAGGGTTTTGTAAGCCCTTTTTTCAAACTATATTTTTAATCCTAACCTCTATATTAAAACTTAATTATAATGTAACTCTTCAGCCCTAAAAGACTAAAAAAGGGTAATTTTTGTCAAATACGCTAAAATACCAAATAAATTATGAATATAAATATAACCAACAGCATAGAAGAAGCCAGAGTATTGTTAGCAAATG
>Ga0256839_1006389_pt1 | contig 10336 bp, 8 predicted proteins | sample 354166metaG_FD_185968 | JGI IMG/M metagenome (GOLD analysis project Ga0256839, IMG submission 185968) | Hydrothermal vent microbial communities from Mid Atlantic Ridge, Atlantic Ocean - 354-166 | ecosystem: Environmental > Aquatic > Marine > Hydrothermal vents | place: Atlantic Ocean: Mid... | reverse complement strand
CACCTCTGTGTCTCTGTGGTAAAACAAATGGCGCATTCGCAAACCCCGACCGGCGCCCGTTTCGGGTTAAACTGCGGGTTTTGAGCCACTGGCCCCGCCATGCTGACCATTCTCGACCACCTGCCGGAGGGCCTGCTCCACTGCCAGGCCCGTGACCTGCACCGCATCCTGCCCGGGCCGACCCTGCTGCACCTGCCGGGGCAACGGCCCCGGCCGCTGTTCGTCTCGGTGCTGCTGCACGGCAACGAGACCACCGGCCTGAGCGCCATCCAGGGTCTGCTGCGCAAGTATGACGGACACAAGCTGCCGCGCACGCTGTCGATATTCTTCGGCAACGTCAGCGCCGCCGCGCAGGGCAGGCGCCACCTCGACGGCCAGCCGGACTACAACCGCATCTGGCCTTGCGGCGACGACAACGCCGCGCCGGCCGATGCGTCGCCCGAACAACACATGATGCGCCAGGTGGTCGACGAGATGCGCACCCGCCAGGTGTTCGCCAGCATCGACATCCACAACAACACCGGCCTCAATCCGCACTACGGCTGCATCAACCACCTCGAACCCCGCTTCTTCCACCTGGCGACGCTGTTCTCGCGCACCGTGGTCTATTTCACCCGTCCCCGCGGCGTGCAGTCGCTGGCCTTCGCCACGCTGTGCCCGGCCATCACCGTGGAGTGCGGCAAGCCGGACCAGCCCTTCGGCGCCGACCATGCGCGTGATTTCGTCGACACCTGCCTGCACCTGGAGGCGCTGCCCGACAAGCCCGTCGACCCGCATGCCATGAACCTGTTTCACACCGTCGCCACCGTCACCCTGCGCGAGGAGGTCAGCGCCGGCTTCGCCCCGGACGAGGCGCCGACAGACTGGGACATCACCTTCCCGCCCGACCTCGATCACCTCAACTTCCGCGAGCTGCCCGCCGGCACGCCCATCGCCCGCCTGCGCAAGAATTCCGCCCGCCTGCCGTTACGTGTGGTGGACGAAAACGGCAACGACGTCAGCGAGCGCTATCTGCGCGTCGATGACGGCCGCCTGCGCCTGCGCCGCGCGGTGATGCCCTCCATGTTCACCCTGGACCTGGACATCATCCGCCAGGACTGCGTGGGCTACCTGATGGAGCGCCTGTAGGATTCTGCCGTGCGATAGATAATAATGAAGCCGCTGACACCCACTGAAACCACCATGCCCCACACCGGCCCCCACCCCGACTTGCCGATTCGCGCCCTGCGCGCGCTGCTCCTGGGCCTGCCCCTGTTGCTGCTGGCGGGCTGTGCCTCCATGATCAGCGGCGAGATGTCCAAGGGCCTGTCGCAGGCCATCGTCAACCAGGACGACCCACAGACCGTGCGCGACGGCGCACCGGCCTTCCTGCTGCTGGTGGACGGCATGATCGAGGGCAGCCCGGGGGACGAAGACCTGCTGATGGCCGGCGCCAGGCTCAATGCCGCCTATGCCGCCATGTTCGTCGACGACGCCACGCGCGCCCTGCGCATGACCGACAAGGCGCGCGGCTACGCCCTGCACGCCCTGTGCGAGTACGCGCCGGACACCTGCGGCATCGCCACGCGCTCTCACGAGGCCCTGCTGCCCCAGCTCGAAGACCTGGACGAGGTCGAGCCCCTGTTCACCGCCGCCAGCGCCTGGCTGCTGTGGATCCAGCAACGCAGCGGCGACTGGGCCGCCGTCGCCGATCTGCCCAAGGTGGAGGCCATGCTGGACCGGGTGCTGGCCATCGACGAGGACTATGAGCAGGGCCAGGCGCACTATTATCTGGGCATCCTGCGCAGCCTCAGGCCGCCCAGCCTGGGCGGCGATCCAGAGCGGGGCCGCGCCCACTTCGAGCGCGCCATCGAGCTCTCCCACGGCCACAACCTCGCCGCCAAGGTGGCCTACGCGCGCTACTACGCGCGCCTGATCTACGAGCAGAAGCTGCACGACCGCCTGCTCAACGAGGTCATCGCCGCCGACCCGCACGTGCCCGGCCTCACCCTCAGCAATGTGCTGGCCCAGCGCGAGGCCCGCGAGCTGCTGGCCTCCTCCGCCGACTATTTCATGGAGTAAGACAATGAAGACCCTGTTCCGCCCCGGCCTGCTGACGGCCCTGATGCTGGCGCTGCTGCTGCCGCTGTCCGCCGGCGCCGTCACCCTGAAGATCGCCACCGCCATCCCCGACGGCACCAACTGGATGAAAGAGCTGCGCGCCGGCGCGCAAGAAATCAACAAGCGCACCCAGGGCCGCGCCAGGATCCGCTTCTATCCCGGCGGCGTGATGGGCAACGACAGCAGCGTGCTGCGCAAGATCAAGGTCGGCCAGCTGCACGGCGCCGCGCTCACCGGCGGCAGCCTGGCGAAGATCAACCCGGACACACAGATCTATTCCCTGCCCTTCACCTTCCGCAACTATGCCGAGGTGGACTACGTGCGCTCCAAGATGGACGCCGGCCTGATCAAGGGCCTGTACGAGAAGGGTTATGTCAGCTTCGGCATCAGCGAGGGTGGCTTCGCCTACCTCATGTCGCGCGCCCCGGTGACCGCCACCGCCGACCTCGCCGCGCGCAAGATCTGGATCCCCGAGGGCGACCGCATCAACCAGGAGGCCTTCGCGCAGTTCGGCATCTCGACCATCCAGCTGGCCATGACCGACGTGCTCACCGCCCTGCAGACCGGCCTCATCGACACCGTCGCCACCACCCCGGTGGGCGCCATCGCCCTGCAATGGCACACGCGGGTGAAGTACCTCACCGACACCCCGCTGCTGTACGTCACCGGCACCATCGTGGTGAAGCGCCGCGCCTTCGAAAAACTCACGCCCACCGACCAGGCCATCGTCCACGAGGTGATGGGCGGCGTGTTCCAGCGCCTCAACCACATCAACCGCGAGGACAACCGCAAGGCCTATGAGGCGCTGAAACAGCAAGGCATCGAGTTCGTCCGCCCCACCCCGGCGGAGATCGCCGACTGGCGCAGCGGCGCCGAGCGCGCGGTGGCCAAGCTGGTGCGCAAGGGCTATCTGCACCAGCCCATCATCGACACCTTCCAGCACCACCTGGCCGACTACCGCGCCAGCCATGCCGAAACCAATGTCGCCGACACCCGCTAGCCGGCCTAACGGGAGCAACACCACTGGCCGCAATGATCGGCCACGTACGGCATCGTCCATTTACCACAGAGACACAGAGGGCACGGAGGAAAACCGTTTGGATGCCTTCCCGTGGTGCCGCAGAACAGCGCCACAAATCAAGAAACTCCGTGTCCTCCGAGCCTCTGTGGCGAAAACCCATTCGCGGCCCGGTGGCCTGCCAAACCCGGCCACGGGGGATGGTGAACCGTGCTGACCAGGGGCCTGCGCCGTCTGGCACACCTCAGCGCCCGCCTGGAGGACGGTCTGCTGATCCTGCTGCTGGGGGCCATGATCCTGCTCGCCGGCAGCCAGATCATCCTGCGCAACTTCTTCGACACCGGCATCGACTGGGCGCCGCCGCTGCTGCGCGTGCTGGTACTGTGGCTGGCCCTGCTCGGCGGCATGGCCGCCACCCGCGCCGACAATCACATCGCCATCGACCTGGTCTCGCGCTTCCTGCCCGAGCGCCTGAAGCGCATCGCCGATGCCGCCACGCGCCTGTTCACCGCCGTGGTGTGCGGCATCATCGCCTGGTACGCCGCGCAATTCGTGTGGATGGAATATCAGGACCAGATGATCCTCTTCGCCGGCGTGCCGGCCTGGACGGCGGAGATCATCATCCCCATCGGCTTCGCCATCATCGGCCTGCGCAACCTGTTCACCTTCCTCGCCGATCTGCTGGCGCTGCTGCAACAGAAGCCCAGCCTGCCATGATGCTGGTCCTGCTGCTGGTGATGGCCCTGCTCGGCGCGCCGCTGTTCGCGGTCATCGCCGCCAGCGCCCTGTACGGCTTTTACAGCGAGGAAGTGGATCTGTCGGTGCTGGCCATCGAGTTCTTCCGCCTCGCCGAGATGCCCATCCTGCTGGCCATCCCCCTGTTCACCTTCGCCGGCTACCTGCTCAGCGAGAGCAAGGCCGCCGACCGCCTGGTCAACCTCACCGGCGCCCTGCTGGGCTGGATGCCGGGCGGCCTGGGGCTGGTGGCGCTGGCCGCCTGCGCCCTGTTCACCGCCTTCACCGGCGCCTCCGGCGTCACCATCATCGCCCTCGGCGCGCTGCTCTACCCAGCCCTGCGCCAGGCCGGCTATGGCGAGAACTTCGGCCTCGGTCTGGTCACCACCTCGGGCAGCCTGGGCCTGCTGTTCGCCCCCTCGCTGCCGCTGATCCTGTACGCCATCGTCGCCCAACAAATGGCCCTGGGCGAACCCCTGAGCGTGGACCAGATGTTCCTCGCCGGCATCCTCCCCGGCCTGCTGATGCTGCTGATGCTGGGCGTCTGGGTGGTGTGGACCAGCCGCGACCACGCCCTCACCGCCTTCGACGGCCGCAGCGCCCTGCGCGCCCTGTGGGCCGCCCGCTGGGAGGTGCCGCTGCCCATCATCGTGCTGGGCGGCATCTACAGCGGCTTCTTCGCCATCTCCGAGGCAGCGGCGGTCACCGCCCTGTACGTGCTGATCGTCGAGGTGGGCATCTACCGCGAGGTGCGCCTGCGCGAGCTGCCGGAGGTGATGCGCAAGTCCATGGTGCTGGTGGGCGCGATCCTGATGATCCTCGGCGTGTCGCTGGCCTCCACCAATTACATGATCGACGCCGAGATCCCCACGCGCCTGTTCGAGACCATCCGCGAGCACGTGGACGACAGGCTCACCTTTCTGGTCCTGCTCACTATCTTCCTGCTGATCCTCGGCACCATGCTGGACATCTTCTCCGCGCTGGTGATCATGGTGCCGCTGCTGCTGCCCATCGCCGTCCGCTACGGCATCGACCCGGTGCATTTCGGCATCATCTTCCTCGCCAACATGCAGATCGGCTACTTCACCCCGCCGGTGGGCATGAACCTGTTCATCGCCAGCTTCCGCTTCCGCAAGTCGGTGATGCAGCTGTACCGCGCCACCTGGCCCTTCTTCCTGATCCTGCTGGCGGCGGTGCTGATCATCACCTACGTGCCGGCGCTGTCGCTGTGGCTGCCGGGGCGCGGTTGATGGCCTCGTCTACGGCAAAACAACCTTCGGCAAAGTTGAACCTGAATCCGTATCTTCAGAACAGATGCAGAGCGCACCAAAAGTAGGTGCTCTTAGACGAGATATTGCTTTCACCAGCATTTTCAAAAAATCTTAGTCTCTCCCATAGGTTGTCGAAGTGTACCCCGTGGATAAACGAGCAATTTTTTGAAGCGCTGTAGAACCAATAGCTTGTGCTATAGCGCTGCCATGAAGGGTTTAACGTTAAAGACACAGCCTCCCTCTCTCTGCTAATAATAGGCGCGTAATATGCGCACCCACATCACCAGCATTCAACATCTGCATATGAACGTGTAAAAAGGAGTCTTGCCATCGCCAGCCTCATCCCAACACTCAACAGCTGCCTCGGCCGCATGCAGGCCGGCGAAAAACGCGTTGCCCGTCGTCTGGAATCACACCTCGAAGACGACTATCTCTGCTGGTACGAGCTGCCCGTAGGCAAACGGCAGCGCTACTCCGATTTCATCATCCTGCATCCCCTGCGTGGCCTGCTATTGCTGGAGGTCAAGGACTGGAAGCTGGATACCCTGCAAAAAATCGACAGGGTCACGGCGACCATCATTACCCCCAACGGACTCAAAACCGTCAGTAATCCCCTCGAACAAGTGCGCCAGTGCACCTACCAGTTGATCAACCAGTTGCAAAAAGACCCCCAGTTGATAGCACAAGACGGCCGCTTCAAGGGAAGCCTTCTCTTCCCCTATGGCTATGGCGTGGTGCTGAGCAACATCACGCGGAGCCAGTTTGACCGCCATAATCTCGGCGACGTGCTGCCAGCCCATCAGACCCTCTGCAAGGATGAAATGACCGAAAGCACAGACCCGGAGGTCTTTCAGGAACATCTCTGGAACATGTTCAATGTGCAATTTCCTCGCCCCCTGACACTGCCTCAGATCGACCGCATTCGCTGGCACCTTTTTCCCGAGGTGCGCATCAACAGCGCCGAGCAGGGCAGCCTGTTTCCGCCCGTAGACGGTGCGGAAGACGCGGAAACCCTGCTACCCGACATCGTCAAGGTCATGGACATGCAGCAGGAACTGCTGGCGCGCAGCCTGGGTGAAGGCCACCGCGTCATCCACGGCGTCGCCGGTTCCGGCAAGACCCTGATCCTCGGCTATCGCTGTCTGTATCTGGCAAAGCTGCTGCACAAGCCGATTCTGGTGCTCTGCTACAACATCACCCTGGCGGCGCGGCTGCGGGAATTGATGGCGGAGCGCGGCGTGGATGACAGGGTTTGCGTCTATCACTTTCACGACTGGTGCGGCGAGCAACTGCGCACCTACCATATCGACCGCCCCGCGCAGGGCGAAGATTACGTCGAACGGCTGGTGAAAACCGTCATCGATGCCGCCGAAAAGGGCACCATTCCCAAAGGGCAATATGGCGCCGTGATGATCGACGAAGGCCACGATTTCGAACCGGAATGGCTGAAACTGGTCGTTAGCATGGTCGACCCGGAGACCAACTCACTGCTTCTGCTCTATGACGATGCACAGTCGATCTACAGCAAAAAGAACGCCCTCGACTTCAGTCTCTCCAGCGTCGGCATACAGGCACGTGGACGCACCACGGTGCTGAAACTGAACTATCGCAATACGGATGAGATCCTCGATTTTGCCTACCGTTTTGCCCGTCAGTATTTTCATTCCAGCGACCAGGATGAAAACCATGTGCCACTGATCGAGCCGCAGTCAGCCGGGCGCCACGGGCCGGTGCCTGCGGTGAAGATATTGTCCAACTACGCACAGGAAGCCCGCTACATTGCACACATATTCCGGCGATTGCACGAGGAACGCGGCCTGCCGTGGTCCGAGATGTGCGTCACCTACCACAGCAACTGGATGGGAGAGACCCTGCATCGCTGCTTCAAGGCCGAGGGCATCCCCTGTCAGTGGCTGAAGGATTCGCGCTCGAAAAAGGCCTTCAAACCCGCCTCCAACCTAGTAAAACTGATGACCATGCACAGCAGCAAAGGGCTGGAATTTCCAACCGTGGCCGTCTCCGGCATTGGCTACATGCCCGGAAAAAATACCGACCCCGTCACCGAGGCCAAGCTGCTCTACGTGGCCATGACCCGCGCCACGGAAAACCTGCTGCTGACCAGCCATCAGGAGTCAGAGTTTTTACACAAGCTGACCCACGAAGCTACTGAGCCGGCACTGTAAACCCTCCCTGGCCAGCGGCCGGCCACAGGCACAACTGGTCAAAATTTAGGCAATTCGCCCGCGATCTGTTATACTTCGCACCGCCATTCCAACCGCTGGCATGAAATACCTCTTCCGCCCGCCGCCGTTCCCCTTTGCAGGATTCATTTGCAGGCTTACCGCGGCCACCGTCTCTATCGGCGTTTCGATAAACACGGGCCGTACAGTTCGAGGTGCTATTCCAGCTTTCCCACGCCCAGAAGCGGCGGGGCGCGTACCGTCGAGCTTGTCGCTCGCTGTGCTGCGCGATGGAATCCCTTGTCGCGAGTCGTTTTCACTCTCTGTTTGCCGCAAGCACCCGAGTGGGCTTGTTGTGCCTGTCTGACCATTTTGCAATGGCCGGGATTGAAAACGTGCGACGCCTATTGAACGAGCAGAGGTTTTCCCCATGTCATCCCCCCCCACCTTCCAGGCCATGGGCCTGGCCGAACCCGTATTGCGCGCCGTCGTCGACGCCGGCTACGAACAACCCTCGGCGATTCAGGCCGAGGCCATTCCACTGCTGCTGCAAGGCCGCGACCTGCTGGGCCAGGCACAGACCGGCACCGGCAAGACCGCCGCCTTCGCCCTGCCGCTGCTGTCGCGCATCGACGTCAAGCGCGCCGCGGTGCAGCTGCTGGTGCTGGCGCCCACCCGCGAGCTGGCGATCCAGGTCGCCGAGGCCTTCCAGAGCTACGCCCATCACCTGAAGAATTTCCACGTCCTGCCCATCTACGGCGGCCAGTCCTACACCAACCAGCTGCGCCAGCTGAAGCGCGGCGTGCAGGTGGTGGTCGGCACCCCGGGCCGGGTCATGGACCACATCCGTCGCAGCACCCTGGACCTGGGCAGTCTGCAGGCGCTGGTGCTGGACGAGGCCGACGAGATGCTGCGCATGGGCTTCATCGACGACGTCGAATGGATCCTCGAACAGACACCGAAACAGCGCCAGATCGCACTGTTCTCCGCCACCATGCCGAGCGTCATCCGCAAGGTCGCCGAGCGCCATCTGAACGATCCGGTGGTGGTGAAGATCGCCACCAAGACCTCCACCGTCACCACCATCCGCCAGCGCTACTGGGCGGTCAGCGGCCTGCACAAGCTGGATGCCCTGACGCGCATCCTGGAGTCGGAAGACTTCGACGGCATGATCGTCTTCGTGCGCACCAAGACCGCCACCGTGGAGCTGGCCGACAAGCTGGCCGCGCGCGGCTATGCCAGCGCCGCGCTCAACGGCGACATCCCGCAGAACAACCGCGAACGCATCATCCAGCGCCTGAAGAAGGGCCAGCTGGACATCCTCGTCGCCACCGACGTGGTGGCCCGCGGCCTCGACGTCGAACGCATCAGCCACGTCATCAACTACGACGTGCCCCACGACACCGAGTCCTACGTGCATCGCATCGGCCGCACCGGCCGTGCCGGCCGCGCCGGTGACGCCATCCTCTTCGTCGCCCCGCGCGAGCGCCGCATGCTCGGCGCCATCGAACGCGCCACGCGCCAGCCCATCGAGGCCATGCAGATGCCCACCGCCTCGGACATCAACGTGCAGCGCATCGAGCGCTTCAAGCAGCGCATCAGCGAGACCCTCGACAGCCAGGACCTCGATGTCTTCAACCAGCTGGTGGGCGACTACCAGCGCGAGCACGACGCCGACCCGCTGATGATCGCCGCCGCCCTGGCGCACATGGCGCAGGGCAAGGAGCCGCTGCTGCTGAGCGACAAGCCACAGCGCCGCGAACGCCCGCCGCGCATCATAGCCGAGGGCCGCGAGCGCTTCAGCGAGCGCCCCCAGCGCAGGCCACGCGCGGCAAAGGCCGGCCCCGACAACAGCCCGCGTCCGCTGAAGGAACACCCCGAGGTGGAGATGCAGCGCTTCCGCCTCGCCGTGGGTTACAACCACGACGTCAAGCCCGGCAACATCGTCGGCGCCATCGCCAACGAGGCCGGCATCGATGCCCAGTACATCGGCCACATTGAAATCTTCGACGACTTCACTACCATCGACCTGCCCGCCGACATGCCCAAGGACATCTTCATGGACCTGAAGAAGACCTGGGTGTGCGGACAAAAGCTGGAGATCAGCCGCCTCGGCGAGGAAGCAAAGGCCGCCAGGCCGCGCAAGCCCAAGGGCAAGGCCGACAAGGCCCCGGGCAGGAAAAAGCCCGCCAAGCGCAAGGCCGTGGCCGCGCGCAAGGCGAAGGGCTGAGCAGCACGAAGCCGCCGACCCCACGGCCGCGAGGCGCGGGAAAGATTCATGTTATCCCTGAACCTACGGATTCAGATTATCTTCAACAACTTACAGGAACGTAAACACCAATGAGAAAGGTAGAACACTTTATTGAAGTCCTGATCTTCAACAGCCGCTGGATGCTGGTGCCCTTTTATCTGGGACTGGTGATCAGCATCGCCCTGCTGCTGATCAAGTTCACCAAGGAGTTCGTGGGCTTCATATCGATCGCCATCGGCGGCTCGGGCTCGGATGTCATCATCAGCGTGCTGACCCTGATCGATGTGGTGATGATCGCCAACCTGTTGCTGATCATCATCTTCGCCGGTTACGAAAACTTCGTCTCCAAGATCGACACCGGCGACAGCGAGGACCGCCCCAACTGGATGGGTCACGTCACCTTCTCCGACCTGAAGATGAAGCTCATCGGCTCCATCATCGCCATCTCCGCCATCGAGCTGCTCAAGGCCTTCCTCAGCCTCGAAAACTATACCAACACGGAACTCGCCTGGCAGGTCGGCATCCACATGACCTTCGTCGTCTCCGCGCTGCTGTTCGCCCTGACCGACTGGCTGTCGGCAAAGAAAAAAGCCTAGCGCCCCGGGCCCACCAACAACAAGAAGGCCGCGCCAGCAATGGCGCGGCCTTTTTTTGGGCTCTTCCCCTGTTCGGGTGGGTACTTCCTGGGCATTGTTTTCTCGCAAGGACGCAAGGCAGGCCAGGGAAACTGATGGTTGCCTGCCAGGCCGTGCGCCTATACCAATGTTACCGTGAAGCTTGA
>Ga0256839_1006388_pt1 | contig 10337 bp, 8 predicted proteins | sample 354166metaG_FD_185968 | JGI IMG/M metagenome (GOLD analysis project Ga0256839, IMG submission 185968) | Hydrothermal vent microbial communities from Mid Atlantic Ridge, Atlantic Ocean - 354-166 | ecosystem: Environmental > Aquatic > Marine > Hydrothermal vents | place: Atlantic Ocean: Mid... | reverse complement strand
AGTTGCCTCCAGAAGTTTTTGTATACGAATGCAACAATGTTCGGTGAATATTAAATACTATTTTGTTTTCAATTTGCACATCCTCCGGAATACTGCGTACCTTAAACACAAATCTTTCAACAGAACCGATTCTTTTTATGGAAGGTGAAAAACTGACCCGTCGCGAGTTGCTGCAACGGCTCAGTGCGTTGGCTGGAGGGTTGATCCTGACCGGTCCCATTTCTGGCTGTGAAGGCTTCTGGCAGCGCGAGCCGGCCATTCCAGTTGATAGTTGGCATAAAGGTGTTTGCCGGTTCTGTGGGACTGGTTGCGGCATCATGATCGGGGTGCGCGATGGCCGGGTGGTGGATGTGAAGGGTGACGAGTACGCGCACAACCGGGGCCGGCTCTGCATCAAAGGCATTCTGAACCGTGAAATTCTGTACGTCCGAGACCGGGCGCTTTATCCAATGATTCGTCGGAATGGGCGTCTGGAGCGGGCGAGCTGGGATGAAGCCATGGCGCTGGTGGCCCGGCGCTTTCGGGAAGCCATTGATCGCTATGGTCCTGACAGTGTGGCCTTTTACGGTAGTGGTCAGCTCTTCACCGAAGAAAGCTATACGGCGAACAAGCTTTTCAAAGCAGGTATCGGCACCAACAACGTGGACGGCAACCCGCGGCTGTGCATGGCGTCGGCTGCCGCCGGATACATTTCAGTCTTTGGAAAGGATGAACCACTGGGTTGCTATGAGGATATCGACCATGCCACCTGCTTTTTCATCACGGGGTCCAATACGGCCGATTGCCATCCCATTGTATGGGAGCGTGTGATGGATCGCAAGCGGAGCCGGCCTGAGACGGTGATCATTGTAGTAGACCCCCAGCGTACGCGTACCGCACGGCATGCCGATTATCACCTGCCCATTCGGCCAGGGACCGACGTGGCGCTTTACAACGCCATGATTTATGAGTTCATCCGGAACGGCTTCATCGACCAGGATATGGTCGCAAACTATCTGACGTTTCGGGAGGGTAATGCCGAGCGCACGTTTGAGGATCTGAAGCGGCATGTGGCGCGGTATACGCCAGAGCGGGTTGCTCCAATTTGCGGAGTAGAGGCTCGGCAGATCGAAGAGGTGGCCTATCTGTTTGCCGCTTCTGAGGCGACCATGTCGATCTGGACGATGGGGTTGAATCAGCAGGCGCAGGGCACGGCAGCCAACCGGCTGATCAATGCGATGCACCTGCTTACAGGCCATATCGGGCGGCCGGGAGCCACCCCGTTTTCGCTGACCGGACAGCCCAATGCCGGGGGAGGTGTGCGTGATACGGGGGCGCTGGCGCATGCGCTGCCCAACGGCCGCGTGGTGGCAAATCCAAAGCACCGGGCCGAGATGGAAGACCTATGGGGCGTGCCGCGTGGCCGCATCAGTCCGAAGCCCGGTTATCATGCCATCGCTATGTTCGAGGCCATGCGGCGGGGGGATCTGAAGTGCGTGCTCATCATGGGGACCAACCCGGCGCAGTCGCTGCCGCACGCGGAGCGCTACCGGGAGGCCATGCAGCGGACGTTCCTGGTGGTGGCCGATGCTGTCTATCCTACCGAAACTACGCAGTTTGCCGATGTCTTCCTGCCTTCGGCTATGTGGGTCGAGAAAGGAGGGGTCTATAGCCAGTCGGAGCGGCGCTACCATCTGGTCCCCAAGCTGGTTGATCCGCCAGGCGAAGCGCGTTCGGATCTGGAAATTCTGATTGAGCTGGCCGATCGGCTGGGCTATGGCGAGCTGATCAAGGCCCGCACCCCGGAAGCGATATGGGACGAGTGGCGCCAGATTTCGGCCCATTCGCCCTATAACTTTGCGGGCATCACCTACGAGCGGTTGAAGAAGGAGCGGGGCATTCTCTGGCCGGCGCCGACTGAGGACCATCCGGGCACCTGTCGTCGCTATGTGCCGGGTGAGGATCCGATGGCGAAGGGTACAGGGCGTTTTGACTTCTATGGACGCCCCGACGGTCGGGCTGTGATTTATCTGGAGCACCAGAAACCCCCCAGCGATCCACGATCGGAGGAATATCCGCTCGTGCTGGTAACCGGACGCGTCTATGAGCACTGGCATACGCTGACGCTCACCGGTAAACTCAAGGAGCTGGAAGACATCACCACGGATTTTCTGGTGGTGCATCCCCGGGATGCGCATCGCTATGGTATTCGGGACGGTGAGCCCGTACTGGTTGAAAGTCGACGGGGGAAGACGGTATTGCAGGCGCGCGTGCGTGCCGATGTCATGCCCGGTGTCGTGTTTGCGCCGTTCCATTCGCCCGAGGCGCTGGTCAACCGGGTGGTCAATCCGACGGTCGATCCGATTTCTAAAGAACCGGCCTTCAAGGAGAGCGCCGTACGTATTCGACCGGCCTCTTCGGCGGCCTGAAACCCTTTATGGCACCATGAGGAGGAGTTATCTGCAACGTATCCTGCTGACGGGACTGTTGGTTGGGTGGCCCGTGGTGGCTCGGGCTGCGGGCGAAACCCCGGGCTTTACGGCAGCCGAACTGTTTCGGGTGATCGGTATCGCCGCTGCACTGGTTGGCATTGGCTGGCTGGTGCTGAGCCACTGGGTACTGCGCCGTCGCCTTCCGCGCCCCTTCTATCACTGGGCCATGCTCCTGGGGCTATTTGCGTTACCGGCACTGGCGTTGATGGGGGCTGTGGAGTTTGTGTTTGAGGAAACGAAGACGGTGGCTTCCTGCAATTCGTGTCATGTGATGGCACCCTTTGTGCAGGATTTGCAGGATCCGCACAGTGCGACGCTGGCTGCCCTTCATTATCGCAATAAGTGGATTCCAGAGAACCAGTGCTATGCCTGCCACACGACGTATGGGTTGCATGGCTCCTTTGAGGCGAAGCGGGATGGGCTTCGGCACTGGCTGCTTTACGTGACCCGGAGCTGGGACGAGCCGATTCAGTACAGCGGGTCGTATCCCAACATTAACTGTTTGAACTGTCATGGCGAGACCGATGCCTTTCAGCGGGTGCCGTCGCATGGCGCGCTGTTGACCGATCTACGGGCCGATCGGGTGGCCTGCACGAGCTGCCACGGTCCGCCACACCCAACGCCGCCCGAACGGGATCAGCTACTCTCGTCGGTAACACCTGCACACTCATCCCGCGAAATGCCATGAATGCTGTGGCTTCTGTTGATCGGCTGCTGCGTGCGGCCGTTGTGCTGGCCATCATCGGTCTGAGCTGCCTGCTGATTTTTCTCCTGAGCGGGTTTGCAGCCTGGAGTGTAGGGATCGGTATCTTTCTGGGCGTGCCGCTGTTGATGGCGGCCCTATTGCTTTACATTCTGGTAGTGATTCGCGATCTGCGCCAGCGGGGGGCGCTCTGAGCGGACTGGATCAGCCGGGCGGGCTCGGGCGTTCGAGACGGGCTGTTGTTGTGGACTGGTTGGCGTATGGGGACGCTCGTCCGGCTCAACGCGTATTTCTGGAAGTACCGACGCCTGTTCGGCCCGGGGTTGCTCTGCGCCATTGCTTCGGCGCTGTTCGCGATGCTGGCGCCGGGTGTGGTCCGTCAGGCTGTCGACAGTGTCCCCCGCTTTGTGGCCTATTACCGGGCGGTTGAGGGAACGGCTGCGCAGCCCTTCTTCTATGCCTACGCGCTGACCGGACTGCTCTTCTACGGCGGTGTTATTCTGGGACTGAGCCTGCTGAGCGGACTGTTTACCTTTCTGATGCGGCGGACGCTGGTGGTCGCTTCACGCCATATCGAGTACGACCTACGTAATGCGCTCTATCAACATTTGCAGCAGTTGCCCCCAAGCTTTTACCGAAGATTTTCTACGGGGGATGTGCTCACCCGGGCAACCAGCGACATCGAACAGGTGCGGCGCTATGTGGGACCGGCGATCATGTATGCCACGCGGGCCGTGGTACTGATGATAGCGGCCATCACCGCGATGTTGCTCATCTCGCCGGAACTGACGCTTTACACGCTGCTGCCCATGCCGCTGCTGGCCGTGGGCGTCTTCTGGGTAGCGCATCAGGTGCACCGGCGGAGCGATGCATTGCAAGCCCAGTACGCAAGACTGACCAGCCGCGTTCAGGAAGCACTCAATGGTATCCGCGTGCTGAAGGCCTACACGCGCGAAGCGGCCGAGGCCCGTGCTTTCGAGGCCGAAAGCGAAGCCTATCGTCGTCGCATGCTCGACCTGGCGCGCGTCGATGCCTTCTGGTCGCCGATTTTTATTCTGCTGACGGGCATGGCCACGATCCTGGTAGTATGGAAGGGCGGGCAACTGGCCATGGCCGGCACCATCACGCTCGGTAACATCGCCGAATTCATCATCTACGTGGCGCTGATGACCTGGCCGGTCGCCTCGGTGGGTTTTGTCCTCTCGATGATTCAGCGGGCTGCGGCTTCGATGAATCGACTGGCCGAGATCTTTGACACCGTGCCGGAAATCCGGGACGATCCGGCCTGGACGGACCCTTCGATCCGACAGATCGAAGGACGCATCACCTTCAGGCACGTGTATTTCCGCTATGAAGCGGACGGGCCCTGGGTGCTTGAAGACATCAGTTTTGATCTGCCGGCCGGTGGCGTGCTGGGGATTGTCGGACGCACCGGCGCAGGCAAGACCACGCTGGTGGAGCTGATTCCACGGCTGATGGATCCCGTGCAGGGGGTGGTAGAGATCGACGGACGCGACGTGCGACGCATCCCGCTGGCGCTGCTGCGCCGCGCCATCGGTTATACCCCGCAGGATGTGTTTCTTTTCAGCGATACGGTGGCGGCCAACATCGCCTTTGGCGAACAGGAGACCGACCTGACCCGTATTGAAGAAGCCGCCTACGAGGCCGATCTGCTGGAGAACGTGCGGCACTTCCCGCATGGCTTTGAAACGTTCGTCGGAGAGCGCGGCATCACGCTGTCCGGCGGGCAAAAACAGCGCACGGCCATTGCACGGGCGCTGATCCGTCGTCCCCGTATTCTCATTCTGGACGATGCGCTCTCGGCCGTCGATACCGAGACGGAGCGGCGTATCCTCCGGCAGCTCCGGCGGCACTACGGCAAGCGCACGGTGGTGATTGTCAGCCACCGCATTTCGGCCGTGCAGGAAGCCGATCTGATCCTGGTGCTTGACGAAGGACGGATCGTTGAGCGGGGAACGCATACCGAGCTGCTCAAACAGGGAGGACTGTATGCCCGCCTGTATCGGCAGCAGTTGTTGGAAGAGGAGTTGAAACAACTGTAGCCATCATCGTGGAGCTTTTCATCATTCCACTCGGCACTGCTTCGGCCATTCCTACCCGCACGCGGCATCTGTCGTCGGTGGCGCTGTGGCGGGCGGGCCGCCTGCTGCTGTTCGACTGTGGCGAGGGCACGCAGTATCAATTGATGGCAGCCGGGCTCAAATTGTCCCGTCTGGAGGCGGTTTTTATCACACATTTTCATGGCGATCACTTCTACGGACTCTTTGGCCTGCTGGCTACGCTGGCCATGATCAACCGCACCAATCCGCTGGTGGTGGTGGGACCAGCGGGAATCGGGCAGGTGGTGGAGACGCTGCCCGGCCTTTCGGAAAAGGAGCGCGGCTATCCGATTCGTTACGTGGAGCTGCCAGACGACTTCACGCAGGCTGTGGTGTTTGAGACCCCTGAATACGTGGTGACGGCTCGTCCGGTAGTGCACCGGGTGTTTACGGTGGGCTATCGGTTTGCGGAACGCACGCGGCCGGGACGTCTGGACGTGGCGCGGGCGCAGGCGCTCGGGGTCACCCAACCCGAACAGTACCGGGCGCTGAAGAGAGGGCGAACAGTACAGGTCGGCGATCGGATAGTGCACCCCGAGCAGGTACTGGGACCGCCCATCCCGGGGCGCACGTTCGCGTACTTGACCGACACGCGTCCCTGCGAGAACGGCCGCTTGCTGGCCGAAGGGGTGGACCTGCTCTACCACGAGGCAACGTTCAGCGAGGCACACCATGCGCTGGCTGTCGAGCGGGGACATGCCACGGCCAGAGAAGCAGCCGAGCTGGCTCGGGCAGCCGGTGCCCGTCGGCTCCTGCTCGGACATTTCAGCGCCCGCTACGAGGATCCGACGCCACTCGTAGCCGAAGCGCAGGCTGTCTTCCCGAACACCGAGGCGGCCGAAGAATTGAAGCGCTACGTATTGCCACCGCACACCCCCCGACAGACATCCCTGCAGGCAACCGCCAACGGGACAGAAGAACGTGGACGATAAGCCGAACCGCGACGAAGTACCTGGCTTGGATCGACGCCTGCTGCGGCGATTGGCTGGCTACCTGTGGCCTTACAGAGGATGGGTAGCCCTGGCCTTCTGTACGGTGATGGCCGAAGCGTTTCTGGGACCGCTCCGGCCCAAGCTGGTCCAGGTGGCCATCGACCAGCACATCGTAGCTGGCGACTGGGACGGACTGCAGCAGATTATCCTGTTGCTGATCGGCGTGCTCGTCGTGGAAGCCGCATTGTCGTTTGTGAACGACTACCTGACGCAGTGGATCGGGCAGCAGGCAATCTATGACATTCGCACGCGGGTATACCGCCACATCCAGCGCCAGTCATTGCGTTTTTTTGATCGAACGCCCGTTGGACGGCTTATCACGCGCGTGACGAACGACGTGGAGTCGCTCAGTGATATGCTTTCGGCCGGTGTCGTACGGATTCTGGGCGACCTGTTTCGTATCGTATTCATTGCGTACTTCATGTTTATGCTGGAGTGGCGGCTGGCGCTGGTGACACTCTCGGTTATGCCGCTCATGGCACTGGCTGTGGGTTGGTTCCGCCGCAAGGTGCGGGAACAGTACCGAGAGACGCGCCGGCAGCTTGCCCGGCTGAACGCTTTTCTGCAGGAGCACATCAGCGGGATGAAGATTGTGCAGCTCTTTAACCGCGAAGCCGAGGAACTACGTCGTTTCCGGAAAATCAACGATGCCCATCGACAGGCGCAGATCAAGACGGTCTTTTACTTCGCCCTGTTCTGGCCGGCCGTGCAACTGGTTTCCGATGCGGCGCTTGGCCTGGTGCTCTGGGTAGGAGGAATGCGGGCGCTCGAGGGCACGCTGACGCTCGGGGTCCTCATCGCGTTCATTCAGTACGTGCGCCAGTTCTTCGAACCGATCCGCAACCTGTCGGACCAGTACAACATGCTGCAGAGCGCCATGGCCGGGGCCGAGCGTATCTTTGGACTGCTCGACCGGGATACAGCGCTGCCCGAGCCGGCTTATCCCGTGCGTACCGAACGTCTCCGCGGTCACATTGAGTTTCGCAACGTCTGGTTCACTTACGACGAGCTACCGACCGACGGCCAGGAGCCTCACTGGGTGCTACGCGACGTGTCGTTTACCGTCGAGCCCGGCCAGCATGTGGCCATCGTGGGGGCGACCGGCGCCGGTAAGACAACCATTATCAACTTGCTGCTGCGTTTCTATGACGTGCAGCGCGGCCAGATTCTACTGGACGGCCACGACGTGCGCGCTTATGCCCTGCGCGACCTGCGGCGTCATATCGGGCTGGTGCTGCAGGATGTGTTTCTGTTCTCCGGGACGGTACTCGATAATATCACGCTGGGGGATCCATCCATTTCCTTTGAGCAGGTGAGAGAGGCAGCCCGGATGATTGGGGCCGATCGTTTCATCGAACGCCTGCCCAATGGCTACTTCCAGGATGTGCGGGAACGGGGACTGACGCTTTCGCATGGCCAGCGACAGTTGCTCTCATTTGTGCGAGCACTGGTCTACAATCCGAAAATCCTGGTGCTTGACGAGGCAACCTCCAGCGTCGATACGGAAACCGAACAACTCATCCAGCAGGCTATGGAGACGCTGCTGCGGGGGCGTACGGCTATTATCATCGCGCACCGACTCTCCACCATCCAGCATGCCGATCAGATCCTGGTAATGCACCGGGGCGAAATACGGGAACGGGGATCCCATCAGGAGCTTATCGCGCGCGACGGACTTTATCGCCGACTTTATGAACTGCAAAGTCTGGAGCAAACCCGCTCGGCCGCCTGAACCGTGCCTTGCGTTTTGTCTCTATCCGCTTTATTATTGTATATCGTCGAAAAACGATTTTCTCTGAAAAGACATGGCACGCGCCGAAACGAAGCGATTTCTGCCACCGGAGGAACGGATGGCAGCGTTGATGCGGGCGCTGGGGCATCCGGCGCGAATTGCGATCTTGAAGCTGCTGGCTGAGCGGGGCGCGATGCCCTGTTTTGAACTGGTAGAAGAGCTGCCGCTGGCACAGGCGACCATCTCACAGCACCTGCGCACGCTGCGGGAGGCCGGTCTCATCACGTTTCAGGTCGAGGGGCCGCGTTCTTACTATCGCATCCGTCCCGAAGCGCTGCAGGAGCTTGATCGCGCTTTTCGTTTTCTCATGATGCAGCTTCGTCCGGCGCTCTCACCTGAACCGGGCTTTCCATCCCAGGTGGGCTGAGGGTAAGCGATTGTTTCTTGAAAGGAAGCGATGGCGGCCCGGCTGAGGACGTTGCCTGCGTCAAGGTTGCGTAAGGTGCTGCGTGCAGGTTGTCCCACCCGCTACTTTTACTCTAATTTTGGGGACAGGCCCCACTGCTGGCTTCGTCACAATGTCGCGCTTCTCCCGCCTCCTTTCTTGAAGGCGGTCGGGGATGGGCCCTTCCTCCTACCCCCTCCCTCAGGGGAGAGAAGGAAAAGATTCGTGGTGGGAACGGTACCGGGCGTTTGGGCAAGGCTGCGCCTGCCGGGTCTATCCGAAGACTTGCTCCCCCTTGAGGGGGAGCTGTCGCGGAGCGACTGAGGGGGTGTTTCGCTGGATGGGACGTCGCCGCATGGGACTGTAGCGGTGATGGTTAAGGTAAGGCCCCTCCCCCTGTCCCCCTCCCCGGAGGGGAGGGGGGACTCAGGAAAGAAGCTTTGCCTGGTGGCTGGCGTTGGGGTGTGCTTTGCCGTGGAAACCAGAAGACTTGCTCCCCCTTGAGGGGGAGCTGTCCGGAGGACGGAGGGGGTGATATAACTGATTCAGCCTTTAGGAAAAGAAAAGGAGCGGCTTGCTTTGAGAAAAAAGAAGAAATGGTATAGGGAGGCGGAGAGCATTGTAGTGGCGGCAGGTGCTGCTGTTGTTGGAAGCGGGTGGTGGATTGGAAGCATCTGCTACGCTTTCAGACGGTCCGTTTAGGCTCCCCCTGAAGCAGGATTTTGCGTAGCATATTGTTAACACCTTGTCACGTTTAGCGCGAAACTGTTTTCGGAGAAAAAGCTCTCTTAAGAAGCATCGTTCAACCCAACGCGGAGGCAACAATGAAACTACTGGCTATAAGCGATCTGCGGGAAGCGTTTGATTATATCGACCGATTGCCGGAAGTAGTACGCGAAGCTGGAGTGGATGCCGTACTGTTTGCGGGCAACATCCTGCAGGCCGAAGCACGGCAGGCCGAGTGGGCGCGGGCGGTACAGGAGCATCGGCTGCCCGACCGTGCACGTCCGGAAGTGGTCGAAGAGCGGAAGAACGACGCAGAATCGTTCCTGACGTTTTTCCGGCGGCTGCATGCAATCGGGGTCCCGGTCTATGTGATCCCGGGCCGCAATGATGCGCCGGAACGCTTTTTCCTGCAGGCGGCCTTCAACAGTGAAATTGTGACGCCCCATATCCATATGGTGCATCGGAGCTTTGCGCCACTGGGAGGACGCTACATGGTGGCGGGGTTTGGTGGGGAAGTCACCGTGGAGGCGCGGGACCATGAATTCTTCCTACGCTATCCGGGCTGGGAAGCGATTTTTTCGCTGGACTTTTTGCGGCATCTGGATGCCCCCCGCATCCTGCTGTTCTATACAGCCCCGGCCGACAAACTGGACGAGCCGGCCGATCAGAGCGGACCGGCCGCGGTGGCGCATCTGATTAAGACCTACGATCCGCATTTTGTTGTGTGTGCAGGGATAGGAGGCCGTAAGGAAAAGGTGCGGTTGGGGAATACGCTGGTGGTCTATCCGGGCTCGCTGGCCGAAGGCGACTACGCCGTCATCGACACTCGGGAAAAGGAGGTCGCGTTCGGCAACTTGCGGTGAAAAAGCGACGCATCGGTGGGTTGCTGAAGGGACTTAGCAGCAGGCGTGCCTATAACGATATATACATAGCCCCGCCGATCTGTAATCAGGTGCAGGAGCCAGCCGGCTGGCAGGAAAAGGCACCATCCAGAGCGTATCCAGCGTATCGGTTGCAGAAAAGACGGTCAGGCGGGTGGTGGTGGCATCGAGCACCCAGACGCGGCCCCGCGGATCGACGGCAAAGTCGATCGGGTGGCTGAATTCGCCGGGTCCCTGGCCTTTACCCTGGCCTATGGTGCGAAGAAG
>Ga0256839_1006387_pt1 | contig 10338 bp, 10 predicted proteins | sample 354166metaG_FD_185968 | JGI IMG/M metagenome (GOLD analysis project Ga0256839, IMG submission 185968) | Hydrothermal vent microbial communities from Mid Atlantic Ridge, Atlantic Ocean - 354-166 | ecosystem: Environmental > Aquatic > Marine > Hydrothermal vents | place: Atlantic Ocean: Mid... | reverse complement strand
TTCTTTTGATAACCCTTGCTATCTCTCCAACCGGATCCACCGCCCCCGTCGAAGTCGTCCCAACCGTCGCCACCACCAACGCGGGGCTCAAGCCCGCCTCAAGATCTGAACGCATCGCCCGTTCAAGAGCCAACGGATCCATCCGAAGATTTCCGTCCGACTCCAACACCCGAACCCGGCTCCGATCCTCCGCATCATCAGCCAGCCCCGCGATCATCGCCGCCTTGACCACCGATGAATGCGCTTGATCGCTCGTGTACACCGTCACCTTGGATCGATCAACACCGTTCTTGGTACACCGCCTTCGCGCCGCAACCATCGCCGCCAACACCGCTTCGGACGCCGTCCCTTGAATACACCCGCCTCCCTTGTCCGACCGATCAAACCGAAATCCATCATCAAGCCCAAACATCTCAGCACACCAATCCATCATCCGGACCTCAAGCTCGGTACACGCAGGCGATGTTGACCACAACATCCCATTAACATTGACCACCGCACTCATCAACTCCCCAAGAATCGCAGGCACCGAGTTGGAACACGGAAAGTACGCAAAGAACCTCGGTGACTGCCAATGCACCAACCGATCAACAAACTCCCGATCCGCAACTCCAATCAACTCCCCAATCGATTCAATCCCAACCCCCTCCATCGGAGGCCCATCATCCAAACCCGCCAACACCTCCCCCCACTGAACCTGCGATTTCACCTTCCGATCTTCCAATGATCGTAAATACTCCTGAGCCCACTCAACAACCCCCTCAATCCCCGCCCCAAGCGATTCGATCCCCTCTGGACGCTGCGCAATCCACCGCCGAAAATCTTGCTTGGTCATCACGGTTCCTCAATTTCAAATAATTCTCAAAGAATGCTCTTGCACTCCAAAGGGTATTCTGGTAGTCTGGCAAAGTTCACTCGAACGCCGTGGGGGTGTTTGAAGTGCCAATTTGTTCTCGGCAAGTGAATGCAAAGGTCTCGCATTCACAACCCAAAGCCCCACCGCGTTGATTCTTGTATCGCTGCGCTTGCTCGCAGACATCAAGAACCGGGCTGGTGTCGTGTGCCAACCTGCGAATCAACTTCTGCGCTGTGTTTGTGCGCTTCTGGCAACGCCAGGGGTTGTCGCATGGCAAGATGGGACTTGTGTTATGTATCTGTGTACCCACCCCCTCGTTTGTACGACTGTTCTTTTCTCATGTATTGCTGGAACAAGCATCGCTGGTGAACCCGCTTTGCAGTTCTCCAACCAAACCACCCAAGCCGGCTTGGATTCAACCAACGAATTCTCCGAAACCCAGTCCTACAGCCCCATGTCCGGTGCCGGACTCGCCGCCGATTTCAACAACGACGGCTACGACGACATCTTCCAACTCGGCTCACTCCTCCCAAACAACCTCTTCATCAACAACCAAGACGGCACCTTCACCAATCAAGCCGTTGACTGGGGTATTTCAGGCCCATTCCACTCCTTCGCCGCCTCGGCCGCCGACTTCAACAACGATGGCTACATCGACATCTACATCACCGCCTTTGGACCAGCCGATCAAGATCCACAAGGCGGAAAACACATGCTCATGATGAACAACGGCCCAGACAAAAACGGCCAATGGTCATTCACCGACATCGCCGAATCCGCAGGTGTCAATCACCTCGCTCCAGGAACCAACCGCAAAGAAGGTACCGGCTCAGGATGGGGCGACTACGACCTCGATGGCGACCTCGACCTCTTCGTCTGCGCCTATGGCTTCACCACCAACACCAACCGACTCTTCCGAAACGACGGCCCAGACAAAAACGGCATCTGGAAATTCACCGATGTCACCGTTGAAGCAGGACTCGACCAAACCGGACTCTCAGGATTCCTCCCCTCCTTCGTCGATATGAACAAAGATCGCTACCCAGAACTCATGATCGTCGGCGACACCGGCACATCCAAGTTCTACATCAACAACCACGACGGCACCTTCACCGACGCCTCCGATACCGTTGAAGACATCCAAATCGCCAACGCCATGGGCATCGATGTCGCCGACATCAACGACGACGGACTCCTCGACTGGTTCATGTCCAATATCACCTACGACACCGTCGGCGGCCCAGGAAATGTCCTCTTCATCCAAAACCCAGACAACACCTTCAACAACACCGCCGAAGAATCCCAGGCCTACGACGGACACTGGGGATGGGGCTCACTCATCACCGATTTCGATCACGATGGAGACAAAGACATTCTCGAAACCAACGGCTACTTCTTCGGATTCGGAGGCGACCCCAACACCCTCTTCCTCAACAACGGAGACGCCACAGCATTCGTCGAATCCGCCGAACTCTGCGGCATCGACCTCATCTCACAAGGCCGAGGACTCATCCGATTCGATGCCGAAAACGACGGCGACATGGACACCATGGTCTTCAACTGGACCCAACCCAACGCCTACTTCCGCAACGACATCATCAACACCAACACCACAAACCCAGACACCCACTGGGCACGCATCAAACTCGACACCTACGCCCGCGACTCCCTGGCACCCCAAGGCATCGGCGCCATGGTCACCCTCTCAACGCCAACCAAAGACTACCTCCTCCCCATCCACAACAACACCACCTACTGCGGCACCTCCCCCGTCGAAGCACACATCGGACTCGCCAATGAATCAACCATCGAGTCCATCCAAATCGCTTGGCCCGACGGCTCATTCAACACCTACACCAACCTCGCCGCCGACCAAATCTTCATCTTCAGAGCCCCCGCCTACGCCGCAGACTACAACAACAACGACACCCTCGAATACGATGATGTTCTCGCCTTCGCTGATGCCCTGGCAAACCGTGATCTCAGCGCCGATCACAACGGCGACCGCCAACTCAACTTCTTCGACATCGCCGCATTCCTCAATGACTACCGCCAGGCCATGACACCCTGATCCGGCCCCCTGATCCAAATCCTTTATCAAGCCACACGAGCCACGAGCACTGCGCCGATCCAATCGGCCAGTGCTTGCTGGTTTTTAGTGCCTGTTTTTTTAGTGCCTGTTGGTTTTTACAGACCACCCTCATCATCCCCCAAAGGCCGAATCCGCTGCGTCACATCCTTGGGCTTGCCCCCAACACGCAACTCCTCAAGCAATCTCAAATAAGTCTCGTACCGCACGCGAGCAATCTTCCCCGCTTCAACGGCCACCCGCACCGCACACCCCGGCTCATGATCGTGCGAACAATCATTAAACTTGCACTCATGCGTATACCCCACAAACTCCGGAAACATCCACCGCAACTCCTCAGGCGACACATCCGCAAGCCCAAAGAACCGAACCCCAGGCGTATCAATCACCCGAATCCCCCCCAACCCAGCTCCATCATCCGTCTCAATAAAGTGCATCGAACTCGAAGTCGTCGTATGCCGACCCCGCATGTCCCGCTCGCGCACGCGCCCCGTCTCAATTCCCAACTTCGGATCAAGCGCATTGGCCAATGAACTCTTCCCGACCCCAGAGTGCCCCACAAAAGCACAGGTTTTCCCCGCAAGCAACTTCCGCAACGCATCAACCCGAAGCCCTTCATTGGTCGCCTCCCCATCACCAGCAATCCCCCCGCCAGGCACCGCCGCGCAGATCGCAATCGGAATCCCCGCTTCCCGATACGGATCAAGCTTGGCCATCTCATCATCAAACTGATCGGCCGCCAACAAATCCACCTTGTTGACCGCAATGATCGCCTCACATCCACCCGCCTCAATCGCCACCAAATACCGATCAATCAACCGCGGATGCAACGGCGGCGACACCACCGACACCACCACAACCACCACATCAACATTGGCCGCCACCACCCGCTCGGCCCGTGGATCATGCGCATCAGGCCGAGCCAACTTGCTCCGCCGCTCCAGCACACTGACAATCTCAAACAACTCCTCCCCATCATCGGTCGCATCAAGTTTGGTATACACCACCCGATCCCCAACCGCAATCCCCGACTGCTGCCGCGCCGCCAGCTCCGCGCTCAACCGACAATGAAACGCCTTGGCAACATCGTTCTCCCCATCGGCCAACACCGTCGCCCGCCGACGCGTCAGTTCAACCACCAACCCCTCGGCCAATCCAGAATCACCATCATCCCCCCCAGTATCCTTGACCCGCTTGGCATGCGAAAAATCCTTCTCAACGATTCTCAACACCCAATCAATCAACGGATCCGCCCGCCGTCGCCCACCGATCCGCTCGCCATCTTCAGTCTCTCGTGCTTTGGACCGCCGCCGCTTCTGAGCCGCCGACCGCTGTGTGCGTGCATCCTCATAGACCCGGTCCTTGTCCTTCTTGGACAACGACTCCAGTATCCCTTCAAGTTTGCTGCGTTGGCGTTTGTTCACTCACCAATCCTACCCGCTCAATCTTCCTACAATCAGACAAACCACGCTCTTTCAAGGAATCCCCAGCCATGACCACGACCACCGCCTCTCCCTTCGCCATCCGCACCAAAGAAATCCTCGACACCCTCGCTGGCGCAGGCCAAACAAAAATCCTCCAAACCATCGACTCCCCCATGGACGCAACCGTCACCATGATCGACGAAGACGGCAGCCGTCACGAACGCATCTGCATGTGCTCCAACAACTACCTCGGGCTCGCCAACCACCCCGCCGTCATCGAAGCAGGCATCGAAGCGTTGCGTACCTACGGCGCCGGCACCGCCTCGGTCCGCTTCATCTGTGGCACCTTCACCCCCCACCATGCTCTTGAAAAGACGATTGCCACCTACATGGGCACCGAAGCCGCCTACACCTTCGTGAGTTGCTGGAACGCCACCGAAGCACTCTTCCCCACCGTCTGCGAGCCAGGCGACATCATCATCTCCGACGAACTCAACCACGCCTGCATCATCGACGCGATGCGCCTGACCCCCGTCATCAAGAAAGGCGTCAAAAAAGGAATCTACAAACACTCCGACATGAACTCGGCCCGTGAAATCCTCGAAAAAGCCAAAAACAACCCCGAAATCACAGGCCAAATCTGGCTCATCACCGACGGCATCTTCTCCATGGAAGGCGACATTGCAAATCTTCCGGAACTGAGAATACTCTGCGATCAATACAACGCCCTCCTCGTCGTCGACGACTCCCACGCCCACGGCGTCCTCGGAAAAACCGGCCGAGGCACCCACGAACACTACGGCATGTGCGCCCCCCTCGCCTCCCCCGGCTCCTCTTTCGCCTCCCCCGGGCTTCCGGGGGAGGTGTCGCGCAGCGACGGAGGGGGTCTTCCTTCTTCCACCTCCCCCGCCTCTTCGCAGACGGAGGGGGTCTTCGCTCCACGCCCATACTCCCCAGAAAACGGCACCGTCGACATCTTCACCGGCACACTCGGCAAAGGACTCGGAGGCGGCGCCGGCGGCTTCATCGCCGCATCCCAACAACTCATCGACCTCATCATCCAACGAGGCCGACCAACCCTCTTTAGCAACGCCCTCCCAGTCACCGTCGCCGCCAGTGCCAACGCCGCGATCCAAACCCTCATGAACGAACCCGATCGCGTCCAAAGACTCCGCGACATCACCACCTACTGCCGCCAGCAGATCAAATCCAAAACCGATTTCGAAGTCCTCGACTCCCCAACAGCCATCTGCCCCATCATCGTCGGCCCCACCGAAAAAGCCATCGCCATGTCCAAACAACTCCTCGAACACAACATCTTCGTCATCGGCTTCGGCCACCCCGTCGTCCCCGAAGGCGAAGCCCGGCTGAGAATCCAAATGTCCGCCGCCCATACCGAGGCACATGTAGACCAACTCGTCGAGGCGTTGAAGAAATTATGAACCTCTGCAAACTTTGCGATACTAATGAGTGTAATGTTGATGCACACATTGTGCCGGGTGCCCCGACTCGCCGTCTTCGGCGCAGTCGGGTTTCAATCACTCACCAATCCCATCCAAACGTTTCTCCCACGCCTCACCCCAACTCTTGGGAATCACATACCCACGCAACGATTCCCAAGCCCGGATCGCATCAGCCCCCCGAATCCCACAGCCACACTCAGGACACACAAACACCGCATCCGCCTCGTCGAGCCCGCACAACGGATACAAACAGTTCGGACATGGCACGCCATCAATTGTGCCGAGCAATGTCTTATTCATCTGCCACACACTCAGCCCATACCGATTCATATACAAACTCATGGCGTACAACATCACGGCCAACCAACCAAGCATCGCAAGCCCACTCAACCACCCCGGCAAATTCCACAAATCATCAGAATCTGCAAAGACCACAAAAAAGAAAACCAAAGGCCCGTTCACAAGCAACAACAACGCATGGAACCGTTCCCGTCGCACATGCCACGCCGGTTTCCCTTTGATCAACGGACTCTTGATTGACTCACTCATACCCAATAAGTCTACGCAAGCTCATCATCGGCCACATGATAATCCGGATCTTCAAGCACATTGACCACCACCATATCCCCCGCCTTACGCAGCAACAGTCGGCAGTCCTCACTCAAATGCCGAAGATGCAAAGTCTTCCCCGCCTTGCGATACTTGACGGCCAAATTGTCAATCGCCTCGATCGCAGAATGATCCACCACCCGCGAGTTGCGGAACTCGATCACCACATTGTCAGGATCGTTGGCCGGGTCGAAGAACTGCTTGAACTCATTGATGCACCCAAAGAACAAAGGCCCATTGAGCTCATACACCCGCGTCCCATCCGGCTCATCGCGCTTGACAACATGAATATGCCGAGCGTGTTCCCACGCAAAGATCAGCACCGACACAATCACCCCAACCACCACCGCCATCGCCAGATCGTGATACACCGTCACCGCCGACACCAAGATCAACACAAACGCATCCTTCATCGGAATCTTCCGCATGATCCGAAAGCTCGACCACTCGAAGGTCCCGATCACGACCATGAACATCACCCCGACAAGCACCGCCATCGGGATCATCTCGATGTATTTGCTTGCAAACAAAATAAACGCCAGCAGGAACAACGCCGCGCTGATTCCTGATAAACGCTTGCGTCCGCCAGAGTTGATGTTAATCATGCTCTGCCCGATCATCGCGCATCCGCCCATGCCACCAAAGAGGCCGCACACCGAGTTGGCGATGCCCTGACCGATGCATTCCTTATTCCCCCGCCCGCGCGTGTCGGTCATCTCGTCGATGAGCGTCATCGTCAAGAGCGATTCGATTAATCCAACCCCGGCCAGCGTGATCGCATAAGGCAAGATAATCATCAGGTTTTCAAGTGTCCAAGCAACCTGCGGATAATGAAAAGTCGGGAACCCGCCCTTCATTGTCTCCCCTTCACCGAGCATGTCCTTCACGGTGTTCGTATCGAGATCAAACCCGATGACGACCAATGAAACCACCACGATCGCCGCCAATGACGATGGCACGATCTTGGTGATCTTGGGCAAAAAGTGAATAATCACCATCGTCGCTGCGATCAACCCAAGGAACAACAACATCGGTGTCCCCGTCATCCACTCGTGCCCGCCATCAGGCCCTTTGACCTTAAACTGCTCCAACTGCGCCAAAAAGATCACGATCGCCAAGCCATTGACAAATCCAAGCATCACCGGATGAGGCACAATGCGAATATATTTCCCAAGACGCAACACCCCCGCGGCCATCTGGAGCAACCCCGTCAACACCACCGTCGCAAACAAAAACTCAACCCCATGATCGGCAACGAGCGCCACCATCACAATCGCCATCGCACCCGTCGCCCCAGAGATCATCCCAGGCCGACCACCAAACACCGCCGCAAGCAACCCCACCATAAACGCCGCATACAACCCAACAAGCGGCTCAACGCCAGCAATAATCGCAAACGCCACCGCCTCAGGAACCAACGCAAGGGCAACCGTCAGCCCGGAGAGTATTTCATTCTTGATCGACCACGAATCGTCGCCGCCGATCTTGGCTGCGGGCATGCTTGGTATTTTCATATGTCTGTATTTCCTATCCCGATATCGCTGGACACACCCATCGTGCCGGCCTGATGAATACACACACAACGAGAATCATCGCAGCGCAAGAGTGTGTCTTGAATTAAATCTTTACCGTCTCGGATTCCTCGGCGTACCCCTGGCGTGAGGATCACCCACGACCGTCGGCCCCTTGATCTCGGCGGGCTTGACCTCGTGATGCGGCTCCTCATCATGACCATCATGATCATTATGGTGACCATGCTGATGATGCTCCTCATCATGATGCTGCCCCCGATACCCATGCCCCTGTCCAAACCCAGGATCACCCGGAAGCTCCCCCTCATACCCCGGCTGGGCCATATCCACACGAGCAAACAACAACCGCCCAGCAGCCGTCTGCATCGAACTGGTAATCACCAAATCCTTGGTCTGACCAATAAAATCGTGCCCATCCTCAGCAACCACCATCGTCCCATCATCCAAATACCCAACGGCCTGCCCCTGCTGCTCCCCGGCCTTGATCAAATCCACATGAATCATCTTCCCAGGAATCACCGTCGGCTTGAGCGCATTGCTCAAATCATGAATCTCCAACACCGGAATCTTCTGAATCGAAGCAATCCGCGCAAGCCCCGTATCAAGCGTCACAATCATCCCCTTGAGCCCCTCAGCAAGCTCAACAAGCCCAAGGTCCACCGCCTTCTTCTGCACCGGTGTCGTATCAATCACCACATCCACAGCCCTCATCCGCTGCAACCTGCTCACCATATCAAGCCCACGCCGACCCTTATTCCGCTTCATCCGATCCCGAGAATCAGCCATCGTCTGCAACTCTTCAAGCACAAACTGCGGAATCACTATCGCCTGCTGAATCAACCCCGAAGCCGCGATATCAACAATCCGCGCATCAATCAACGCAGAACTATCAAGCAACAACGGACGAGGCCCACGAATCTGCTTGGCAAACTCCACATACGGAATCACCAACCGAAAATCATCCTGTGATTGCAACACCGTCGTAATCCCAAGAAACGACAACGACACCCCAAGCAACACCTTCACCGCCGACACAAAAGACCCCGCCTCAAAATCCCACGATTGCACCACCAAATCAATAATCGTCGAAAACACCCACGCCGCCATCAACCCCGCCATCAACCCAAACACCACCCCCGAAATCATCGAAATCTTCTTCCGAGGCATCAACACATCAACAGCAAGAAACAATCCCGACAAAAACAACGCCGTCGCCACAGGCACCCACCAACGCTTGGCAAATCCAACCTCAAGATCCCCCGCCGTCTGATTGATGCTCAACACATACAGCATCATCACCACCATCATCAGCCCAACAAAGCCGACACGCACAAAGCGAACCAACATCCGTGAGTCTCGATCCTCAGTAAAAATCATCTGTTGTACCCTCGTTTTCAAATCGATATCAAATAGTGATGAAGTACAAATCCATCAGTTTCAGTAGTCACGCCAGAATCATCCGGCAAAGAACACCCCACTCTATCAACACCACAACCCAATTGCACGGAAATAATCACATGATTCCATCCCAAGGCCAATAACAACCACCCATCGCCCGGACCTCTCCATCCAGATATGATCCCCCATGAACCGATCCATCGTCATCACAGGACTGGGCCCACTCTGCTCCATCGCCGACTCCTCCGAATCCTTTTGGCACTCCCTCCAAACCGAAACCTCCTCCATCACCCCCATCGAAACCTTCGATGCCTCAGGATTCTCCTACCCCCTTGCCGGCCAAGTCAACGCCAAGGTCCGCGACTGGGTCCCCAAGTCCTACCGCAAAGCCACCAAAGTCATGGCCCGTGACACCGAACTCGCCGTCATCGCCGCCAAAATCGCCGCCGACGATGCCGGACTCCTCACCGCAGGTTCAGATGAAAACGACCAAGGGTTTTCCACCAATCCCACCCGCTCCGGCTGCCAAATCGGTGCCGGACTCATCGCCGCCGACACCGCCGAAATGTCCCGCGCCGTCGTCACCGCCACCGACGACACCGGCACCTTCAACACCAAAAACTGGGGCACCGAAGAACCAGGTAACGCAGGCATGAACAACCTCCCACCACTCTGGCTCCTCAAATACCTCCCCAACATGCCCGCCTGCCATGTCACCATCATCCATGGCTTCTGTGGCCCATCCAACACCATCATGGGCGCCGAAGCCGGTGCCCTCCTCTCCATCATCGAATCCACCCGCGTCATCCAACGCAACGCCGCCGACCTCTGCCTCACAGGCGGCGCCGAATCCCGACTCAACCCCCTAGGACTCCTCCGCTGGGACTACGCCGGTCGCCTGGCCAATGTCCACAAAAACCCCCACACCACCCCCCACACCGATCCCCACACCGATCCAAGCGACATC
>Ga0256839_1006386_pt1 | contig 10339 bp, 13 predicted proteins | sample 354166metaG_FD_185968 | JGI IMG/M metagenome (GOLD analysis project Ga0256839, IMG submission 185968) | Hydrothermal vent microbial communities from Mid Atlantic Ridge, Atlantic Ocean - 354-166 | ecosystem: Environmental > Aquatic > Marine > Hydrothermal vents | place: Atlantic Ocean: Mid... | reverse complement strand
CACGGGGAGGGGATGCGCCGGGGCCGGCCCCCATTCTCCCGTGGGGCCGGCTTCCAGCCGCCCCACGGGTAAGGGCCCGGAGATGCCGCCCCGCCCGCTGGGGAGAGCCGCCCCCCCATCCGCACCCTCCCCCCGCTTGCGGAGGGAGCCCCCGCAAATCCCCCTCCCCCCGCGGGCTCTCTCTTCTCACCCTCCCCCGCGCAGCGGGGGAGGGACGGGGAGGGGGGTCCGTTGCGCGCGCGCAACACCCGTCCGCCTGTCGCGCGGAGCGCAAAAAGCTGTTGCATTCGCGCCAGCCCGTGCTATAAATAGCCCGTCCTCTCTTGGGGATCCCTGGTTTTCTTCGGGAACGTCGAGAACCACAACACGGCGACAATACACAGAAGAGGAGAGGTAAGCAGTGATGAACAAGAAGCTCATCGCGATCGCGATCGGCGCGGCGCTGGGCGCGGGGCCGCTGACCGCCCAGGCCAGATCGGACATCAAGGTCAGCTGGTTCGGCTTCACCCAGATCACCGCCTCCTACGGCGAGCTCGATTTCGGCAACTCCAACGACGGACTGCGCTTCGGCGCCGACCGCATCCGTATCGGGTACAAGATGAAGGTCGGCAACGCCTTCGGCAAGCTGCAGGTCGACTTCAACCGCTCCAACATCGCCAATACGACCCCACTGCCGGAGATCATCAAGGACGCGGAGGTGGGCTACAAGTGGAGCAGCGCCGCCAGGGTCAAGGCCGGCATCTTCAAGACCCCCGTCGGCATGGACTTCAACACCTCCGGCAAGAAGCTCGACATCACCAAGCGCGGCATGGAGAAAGCCCTGGTGCTCGAGCGCGCCGTGGGCGTGATGCTCTCGGGCCGCAAGATCGGCGGCGGCTTCGGCTACGACATCGGCGTCTTCAACCCGACCGTGCGCAGCACCGTCGTCTCCGGTGGCACGACGGGGACCGACAGCGCCTGGGCCGCGCGCTTCATGTACGACATGGGCAAGATGTTCCATGCCGAGGTCTACTACGGCCAGAGCGAGAGTGCCGGCGGTGGCACTACCGCGGACTACGAGGTCTGGGGTCTTGCGGCCAAGTGGCGCAGCGGCCCGCTCACCGCCAAGTTCGAGTACATCAGCGGCTCCGACCTGATGGGCAACGCAGGGCTCGACCAGACGGTCTGGTACGTGCACGGCGGCTGGCGGCTGAACCGGCAGACCGAGCTGGTCATCCGCCACTACCAGGGCGAGCGTGACGGCATCCCCAGCGGGTGGACCGTCTCGGGAGCCAGCTCGGCGGATCTGCGCAACACCTACGTCGGGGTGAACTTCTTCCTCGGGCCGAAGGACCACAACGCCCGCATCCAGCTCAACTACGTCTTCGTCGGCGGCGACGAGGCGACGTGGTACCAGTCCTGGAACTCGAGCAGCACGACGGCCGGTCGCGGCGGCTCCGCCCGCGGCTACACCGAGGACGGCTTCCTGGTGCAGTTCCAGACCTCGTTCTGAGCCGCTTCCGTCCGGAACAACAACGAGAACAGGACGCGCTTGCACGGGGCCTCCGGGCCCCGTTTTCTTTTCTCCGTGCGCGGCCGACCGGCGGGACATCGCCACAGGGGGCTTGCCAGCCGGCCGGCACCCAGGCAGGCTGGCGAGGGGATCGCGGACCGGAACCGCATCATGTCCATGGCGGCGACGAGGCGGCGGAAAGGGATGGGCCTGGCGGCGGCGCTGCTTGCAGGCTGCGCGTCACCGCCGCCGGGCGGCGGCTGGCGCCCGCTCGGCGCCCCGATCTCCGTGCGGGTGGCGATGCCGGCCGCGGCAGTGGCGCCCGGCGACGGCCCCCTTTGCGCCGAGGCGCGCCGCGTCATGGCCGCGGAGCTGCGCGCCGGCCTCGTCCGGCGCGGGTTCGCGCTCGCACCGGCCGGATCCATCGGTGCCGCCCGCCTGGAGGTGACGGCCGAGCGCTGTGAGGTCGTGGCCACGCTGTGGGACGGGCCGGGGCCCGGGGAGGGGGCGGGCGTGACCTGCTACCTTGCCCTCTGGGTGCGCGCGCGGCTGCTGGATGCGGACGGCCGTCTCCTGTGGACGGCCCGCATCCGGACCTATGAGCACCTCGAGGAGGACGACCCGCTGCCCGTCCTTGCCACCGACCTCACCTTCCACGAGCCGGTGGTCCGTCTCCTCGCGCGCTTCCGGCAGGGGGGGGTGGCCTGGGTGCCCGGCCCGCCCTGAGCCGTGGCCGAGCTCTGGGGCCTGTTCGCGGGGTCCTTCCTCGCCGCCACGCTGCTGCCCGGCGGCTCCGAGGCCCTGCTGCTGTGGCTGCAGGCGGCAGGCACGCACGCGCCGTGGACGCTCGCGGCCGTCGCCACCGCCGGCAACACGCTGGGGGGCATGAGCTCGTGGCTGCTGGGCCGGCTCGCCGCCCGCATCGTCCGCCCTTCCGCCCCGGGTGGAGGGAAGGCGCGGGCGTGGGCCGCGGAGTCGGCCCCTGCCTCGTCCCCCTCCCCCGCGCAGCGGGGGAGGGCCGGGGAGGGGGCCTCGGAAACGGTCTCTGCCGCGTCCCCCTCCCCCGCGCAGCGGGGGAGGGCCGGGGAGGGGGCTGGAAGCCCGCCCCCCTGGGCCACCGAGCGCGTGCGGCGCCACGGTGCGGCCGTCCTGCTCCTGTCATGGCTCCCGGTGGCGGGGGATGCGCTGTGCCTGGCGGCGGGCTGGCTCGGCGTGCGCGCCCTGCCGGCGCTCGCCTTCATCGCCGCCGGCAAGGCCGCCCGTTACGCGGCCCTCCTCGCCATCGCGCCATGAGCGGCCGCCCGCGCGTCCTCCCAAGCGCCCGTGTCCGCGCCGACCGCCTTGCCTGGGCTCCCTCTCTCGTTCCTCCCCCCTGCGCGGTCCCGCCCCGGTGCGCGTCATGCGTGCGGGACGGCTATAATCGGCCGGAGGAATGGGACGGGGGCGCCCGGACATGGGATCCACGGTCGAGCGCATCTGCCGGGAGGTCCAGCGGCTGCCGGAGGCGCTGGCGCGCGAGGTGCTGGATTTCATCGGCTACCTCGAGATCAAGCATGGCCTGCGTGACGTCTCCACCGAGGACCTGAAGTCCGCTCAGGCGCCGGCCATGCGCCATGTCTGGGACAATCCCGAGGACGAGGTCTGGAATGACCTGTGAGCCCGGCGCCCTGGTGCTCGTCCCGTTCCCCTATGCCGATCTCGCGACCACCAAGAAACGGCCCGTCCTGGTCCTGACCTCCCCCGACCGGCACGGCGACTTCATCGGCCTGGCCGTCACGTCGGTGCCGACGGTAGATCATGCAGTGCAGGTCGGGGCGGGCGACCTTTCCTCCGGCTCGCTGCCCAGGACGAGCTGGATCCGCGTCGACAAGATCTTCACTCTGGCCGAAGGCGCCGTCATCCGTCGCTTCGGCATGCTGTCCGCGGAGGCCTTTGCGCTGGTGCTCGACCGGCTCTGCCGAACGATCGGGTGCAAGGGCGGGGAAGTCTGACGCGGCCGCGGGCAGGCGTGCGCCGGTTGCCGGCGCTCGCCTTCATCGCCGCCGGCAAGGCCGCCCGTTACGCGGCCCTCCTCGCCATCGCGCTCTGAGCCGGCGCCTTCGGGCGCGGCCCCTCTCCCCCATGGTCTCCCCGCAGGCGCGGCTTCCAGCCGTGCAGCCCCTTCCTCCGCGGGTGCGGCTTCCAGCCGCATGTCCCCTTTCTCCGTAGGCGCGGCTTCCAGCCGCGCCGGGGCCGGCAGGATGCCGGCCCCACGGGGAAGGGGGGTGCGCCGTGGGCCGGCAGGATGCCGGCCCCACAGGCAGGGGCCGTGCCGGGGGGCGGGGGGGTGGTGCGGCCTCCTCACGACGGAAGGACCGCTTTCATCCGCGCATCAGCCGCAGCCGCGGCACCACGGTGGCGAGGTGCTCGAAGTCCCGGTCGTCGTGGAGCAGAGGCACGTCGTGGTGAAGCGCCGTGACCGCCACCAGACAGTCGTTCGGGCTCCGGGGCGTGATCCCGCGCCAGCGGCACCGGGCATAGAGCTCGGCTGCTGCTTCGTGGAGCGTGGATCCACCCTCGGCGCCGAGGAGCGGCAGGAGCGCAAACCTGGCGCGGAGCGTGCGGAAGGCCTGGGGCGAGGAGGCTCCCTGCAGCACCTCCTGCACGATCACAGGCGCCACGGCGGCCTCGCCGGCCTCGAGCAGCCGGCGCAGGCGTCGGACGGCGTGACCTTCCTCCCCGCGGAGGAAACCGATCCAGGCCGTGCTGTCCACGAGCACCACGGGACGGACGCTCAGCCGCGGCGGCGTGCCATCGCCCGCCGCACGGCGCGCACGTCGTAGTCGGGTGCGATCAGGTCGCGGCCGGCAAGCGCCAGCAGCTCGCGCTGGCGACGCCTCGCGACGAACTCGCGCAAGGCGAGGTCCACCGTCTCGCGCTTGGTGGTGGTGCCGGCCAGGCGCATGGCCTCGCGCAGGAGCTTGTCGTCGAGAACGATGTTGGTGCGCATCACGTATACACCTCTTGATGTGTACGCATAGCATAGTCCGGCGTGCGGTGGGCGGGAAAGGTCTGGGCGCCGGCGGCGCGGGCCTGCACAATGGGGGGTCATGGCCGGAGGACCGGAACGGGCGCTGTCCGCCGGGGTGGTGGTGGTGCGCCGCGGCGCCGACGTCTGCCGCTACCTGCTGCTGCGCGTCTGGCGCTACTGGGACTTCCCCAAGGGTCTCGTCGAGCCGGGCGAGCCGCCCCTGGAAGCGGCCCGCCGCGAGGTGGCCGAGGAGACGGGGCTCACGCGGCTGGAGTTCCGCTGGGGCGAGGTCTGGCGCGAGACGCCGCCCTACGGGCGAGGCAAGGTGGCGCGCTACTACGTGGCCGAGGCGCCCGAGGGCGAGGTGCGCCTGCCGGCGAGCCCCGAGCTCGGCCGGCCCGAGCACGACGAGTTCCGCTGGGTCACCTACGACGAGGCGCGCGCGCTCCTCAACGAGCGCGTGCGCGCCATCCTCGACTGGGCCCACACGCTCACGGGCTGCTGAGGGGGGCGCGGCATGGGGGGCGCGGCGGGACGGTTCCCTCGGCTGGCCGGCGCGGCCCTGCTCCTGGCGGCCGCCCTCGCGGCGGCCGGCTGCGGGCGCGGCGCGCCCGAGGCCGCGCTCACGGTGTGGGCGCACGCGGGCCGGGCGGCCGAGCGCGAGGCGCTGCAGGCGCAGGTCGCGCGCTGGAACGCGGCCCATCCCGAGGGGCGCGTCGCGCTCACGCTCCTGCCGGAGGGGGCCTACGGCAGCCAGGTGCAGGCGGCGGCGCTCGCCGGCGAGCTGCCGGACGTGCTCGAGCTCGACGGCCCGTACGTGGCGAGCTACGCCTGGCAGGGCCACCTGCGCCCGCTCGACGGGCTCCTGCCGCCGTCCGTGGTGGACGACCTCGTGCCGAGCGTGCGCGCCCAGGGCACCTGGCGCGGGCGGCTCTACGCCGTGGCACAGTTCGACTCGGGGCTCGCGCTGTGGGCGCGCCGCAGCGCGCTCGCCGCCGTCGGCGCGCGCATCCCGGCGCATCCACGCGAGGCCTGGACGGCCGCGGAGTTCGAGCGTGTGCTGGCCGCGCTGGCCGCACGCGACACCGACGGCGCCGTGCTCGACCTCAAGCTCAACTGGCGGGGCGAGTGGTACACCTATGGCTTCTCGCCCCTGCTGGTCTCGGCCGGTGGCGGCCTGCTCGACCGGCGCCGCCGGCGCGCGGCCGGCGTGCTGGACGGGCCGGCCTCGGTCGCGGCCATGCGCGCCGTGCAGGGCTGGATCCGGGCCGGCTACGTGGACCCCAACCTCGACGACGCGGCCTTCGTGCAGGGGCGGGTGGCGCTGTCCTGGAGCGGGCACTGGGACTGGCCGCGCTACCGGGCGGCCTGGGGCGAGGACCTGGCGCTGGTGCCGCTGCCCGACCTCGGCCGGGGCAGCCGCACGGGCCAGGGCTCCTGGGCCTGGGGCGTCACCACGCGCGCGCGCGATCCGGCGCTCGCGGCCCGCTTCCTCGCCTTCCTGCTGCAGCCGGAGGCGGTGCTCGCCATGACGCGGGCCAACGGCGCGGTGCCGGCCACGCGCGCGGCGCTCGCGCGCTCGGCGGTCCACGCCCCGGGCGGGCCGCTGCATCTCTACGCCGTGCAGCTCACGGGCGGCTGGGCGGTGCCGCGCCCGCCCACGCCCGCCTACCCCGTGATCACCTCCGCCTTCCAGCAGGCCTTCGCCGACATCCGCGACGGCGTGGACCCGCGCGCGGCGCTCGCGCGCGCGGCGCGCCTGATCGACGAGGAGATCGAGGCCAATGCGGGCTACCGCTGAGCGGGAGGAGGCGCGTGCGGCCCGGCTGATGGCCGCGCCCGCGCTCGCGGGGCTCGCGCTGTTCCTGGCGCTGCCCTTCGCGCTCGCGGTGGGGCTGTCCTTCACCGACCTGCGCCTGGGCGCGCCGCGCCCGCCCACCTTCGTGGGGCTGGCGCAGTACGCCGGCGCGCTCGCCGACCCGCGCTTCCAGCGGGCGCTCGTCAACAACCTCGTCTTCGCCGCCGTGGTGGTGCCGGTGCAGACGGCCTGCGCGCTGGGCCTGGCGCTGCTCCTGCACGGGCGGCTGCGCGGGCGCGCCCTCTACCGCGCCGCCTTCTTCCTGCCCGTGGTCTTCCCGATGGCGCTGGTGGCCGTGCTCTGGACCCTGCTCTACGCGCCCGGCCCGGAGGGGCCCGTCAACCGCGCGCTCTCCCTGCTCACCCTCGGGCGCTGGAGCCCGCGCGACTTCCTGCACGACCCCGCCTGGGCGCTGCCGGCCATCATGGCCGTCTCCGTCTGGCAGGGCGTGGGCTTCCAGATGGTGATCCTGCTGGCGGGCCTGCAGGGCATCCCGCGCCGCCTCCACGAGGCCGCGGCCCTCGACGGCGCCGGCCCCCTGCGGCGCTTCCTGCACGTGACGCTGCCCGGGCTGCGCAACCCGCTCGCCTTCACCGCGCTCGTGACCACCGTCCTCGCCTTCCGCCTGTTCGACCAGGTGCGGATCATGACCCGGGGCGGACCCGCCGGCGCCACGACCACCGCCGTGCACGAGATCTTCGAGACCGCCTACGTGCGCGGGCAGCTCGCGCGCGCCTCGGCCATGACCGTGATCTTCTTCCTCGCCGTGCTCGGCATCACGCTGGCGCAGCGCCGGCTCGCGGCGCACCGGAGGTGGGAGGCGTGAGGCGCGGGGGCCGGGCGGCGGGGCTCGTCCGGCACGCGGCGCTCGCCGCGCTGGCCGCCGTATATCTCTATCCGGTCGCGCTCATGGTCGTGGGCAGCCTCAAGCCCGACGCGTCCGTGCTGCCCGAGCTCGCCACCTGGCGCGGCCTCTTCCCGGAACGGGTCTCGCTGCAGAACTACCGCGACGTCCTCGCGCGCGTGGACTTCCTGCGCTACCTCGCCAGCTCGGCCTGGATCGCCGCGGCCACCGTGGCGCTGGGGCTGGCCGTCAACGCCCCGGCCGGCTACGCGCTGGCGCGCCTGCGCTGGCGTGCGCGCCGGCGGGCGCTGGCCTTCGTCCTGGCGCTGCTCGTGATCCCCTTCGAGGCCGTGGCGGTGCCCCTCCTCTACCAGGTGAGCTGGCTCGGCTGGCGCGACACCTACACCGCCCAGATCCTCCCCTTCGCCGCCAGCGCCTTCAGCATCTATCTCTTCTACAGCTTCTTCCTCGACCTGCCGCGCAGCCTGGAGGAGGCGGCGCGCGTGGACGGCGCCGGCCCGCTGCGTGCCTTCCTGCTGGTGGCGCTGCCGAACGCGCGCCCGGCGCTCGCCACCTGCGCCGTGCTCACCTTCCTCGCCCAGTGGGGGAGCTTCCTGTGGCCGCTCATGGTCACGAGCGGCGAGCGCGTGCGGCCGCTCCCGGTGGCGCTCGCCGCCTTCCACACCCTGCCGCCGCTCGCCTGGGGCGACATCCTGGCCTTCGCCGTCATGATGGTCGCGCCGGTGGTGGTGCTGTTCCTGCTGTTCCAGCGCTGGTTCGTGGAGGGCATGGCCTGGACGGGGGCGCGGGGCTGATGGCGGAGCTGCGGCTGGCGGGGCTGGCCAAGCGCTTCCCGGACGGCACCGAGGCGCTCGCGCCGCTCGACCTGGAGGTGCCGGACGGCGCCTTCTACGTGCTGCTCGGCCCCTCGGGCTGCGGCAAGACCACGCTGCTGCGCCTGATCGCCGGGCTCGAGACGCCGACCGCGGGCGAGATCCGGATCGGCGGCCGGCGGGTGGACGGGCTCCCGCCCCAGGCGCGCGACGTGGCGATGGTCTTCCAGGACTACGCCCTCTATCCGCACCTGAGCGTGCGCGACAACATCGCCTTCCCGCTGCGCATGCGCCGGGTGCCGCGCGCCGAGCGCGAGCGGCGGGTGCGGGAGGTGGCGCGCCTGCTCGGCATCGAGGCGCTGCTCGGGCGGCGGCCGCGCGAGCTCTCGGGGGGACAGCGCCAGCGCGTGGCCATGGGGCGCGCCCTGGTGCGCGCGCCCGCGGTCTTCCTGATGGACGAGCCGCTGTCGAACCTCGACGCGAGGCTGCGCATCGGGATGCGCGCCGAGATCGCCGCCCTCCACCGGCGCACCGGCGGCACCTTCCTCTACGTGACCCACGACCAGGCCGAGGCCATGACCCTGGGCGAGCGCATCGCCGTCCTCGACCGCGGCCGCCTGCGCCAGCTCGCCGATCCCGACACGCTCTACGCGCGCCCGGCCGACGTCTTCGTCGCCGGCTTCGTCGGCAGCCCGGGCATGAACCTGGTGCCGGCGCGCGTGCGCGCGGGCCCCGCGGGTCCGGAGGCCGAGGCGGCCGGCGCGCCGGTGGCGGTGCCGGCGGAGCAGGCGGGGGCGCTCGCGCCCTACGCCGGCGCGACCCTCACCCTGGGCGTGCGGCCCGAGGCGCTGCGCGTCGGGCCGGCCGGGGAGGGGGCGGCCTGGCGCGTGGCCGGGCGCTGCGAGGCGCTCGAGCGCCTCGGCCACGAGCAGGTGGCGTGGGTGCGGACGGGCGCGGGCGAGCGCCTCGCCGCCCGCCTGCCCGCGCGGCCGCGCCCCGCCCCGGGCGAGACCCTGCCCTTGTGGGCCCCGCCCGGCGCGCTCTACTGGTTCGGCCCCGACGGGCGGCTGCTCGCCGCCCCGGCGGCGGCTGACGCCGCCCGCGCGGGCCGGTAGGCTTGGCCCCGTGAAGCCCGGCGTCCTCCTGGTCAACCTCGGCACGCCCGAGGCGCCCACGGCGCGCGCCGTGCGGCGGTATCTCGCCGAGTTCCTGGCCGACCCGCGCGTGGTGGACCTGCCGCGCTGGCTGTGGCTGCCCGTGCTGCACGGCGTGGTGCTGCGCGTGCGCCCGCGGCGGGTGGCCGCCCTCTACCGCGCGATCTGGACGCCCGAGGGGGCGCCGCTGCGGGCGCTGACCGGGCGGCTCGCCGCCCGGCTCGGCGAGACGCTCGCCGCGCGCGCGGGCGGGACGGTGCCGGTGGCCGTGGCCATGCGCTACGGCCGGCCCGCCCTCGCCGAGGGGCTGGACGCCCTCGCGGCACAGGGCGCCGGGCGCGTGGTGGTGCTGCCGCTCTATCCGCAGCCGGCCGGCAGCACCACCGGCTCGGCCTGGGACGGGCTGTGCGCGGCGCTCCGCCGCCGGCCCGCCCCGCCGCACCTGGCCTTCGTCGCGGGCTACCACGACCACCCTGCCTACATCGATGCGCTCGCCGCCTCGGTGCGCTCCCACTGGGCCGCGCACGGCCGCGGCGAGCGGCTGCTCGTCTCCTTCCACGGCCTGCCGCTCAGCCAGGTGCGCGCCGGCGACGCCTATCCCGAGCGCTGCGCGCGAACGGCGGCGCTGCTCGCCGCCTCGCTCGGGCTGGGCGGCGGGGAATGGGCGCTCGCCTACCAGTCGCGCTTCGGCCCGGCGCGCTGGCTCGAGCCTGCGACCGACCGCCTGCTCGCCGAGTGGGCACGCGCGGGCGTGCGCACCGTGGACGTGATCTGCCCGGGCTTCGCCGTGGACTGCCTGGAGACGCTGGAGGAGATCGCCGTGCAGGCCGCGCGCGCCTTCCGCGCGGCCGGCGGCGAGGCCCTGCGCTACGTCCCCGCCCTCAACGACGCCCCGGCCCACGCCGGGGCCTTGGCCGCCATCCTCGCGCCCTTCCTCGGGATCCCGGAATGAGGAGGGCGGCGCGGACACGGACCGTAGGCGCGGCTTCCAGCCGCGCCGGGGAGCGCCGCGGGCCGCCGAGTCCCGGAGTTCGGAGCCCCGGCACGGCGCCCGGCGGCGCTGGACAGCCGTGACGAGGCGGCGGCGGGGACACGGCTGCGGCGATATCGGGGCGATGTGACGTCACCCCCCCCCCCCACCCCCCCCC
>Ga0256839_1006385_pt1 | contig 10344 bp, 7 predicted proteins | sample 354166metaG_FD_185968 | JGI IMG/M metagenome (GOLD analysis project Ga0256839, IMG submission 185968) | Hydrothermal vent microbial communities from Mid Atlantic Ridge, Atlantic Ocean - 354-166 | ecosystem: Environmental > Aquatic > Marine > Hydrothermal vents | place: Atlantic Ocean: Mid... | reverse complement strand
AGGTGTCATGCTTACACCCACTTCAGTACCACAATCTTCTTCAACAATAACTAGATCTTGTGATACATCCACCAAACGACGTGTTAAGTAACCTGAGTTCGCTGTTTTTAATGCTGTATCAGCCAAACCTTTACGAGCACCATGAGTAGAGATAAAGTATTGCAGTACATCTAATCCTTCACGGAAGTTAGCTGTGATCGGCGTTTCAATGATTGAACCATCTGGTTTCGCCATCAAACCACGCATACCCGCTAATTGACGGATCTGAGCAGCACTACCACGCGCACCAGAATCAGCCATCATATAAATAGAGTTCATTGATTGCTGTTTGACCTCATTACCTTCAGCATCAAGTACTGTATCTGCAGCCAAACCATCCATCATCGCCGTGGCTACCTGATCATTGGTTCTCGACCAAATATCAATGATTTTATTATAACGCTCACCATCGGTTAACAGGCCAGAAGCATATTGCGTTGCAATTTCTTCTACTTCAGCTTCTGCTGTAGCTAAAATCTCTACTTTAGATTCCGGAATAGCCATATCATCAACACCAACTGATGCGCCTGATTTTGTAGCATTACTAAAACCAAGATACATAAGTTGATCAGCAAAGATTACCGTTGCTTTAAGACCTAATCGTCGGTAGCAAATATTGATTAAGTCACCAATCGCTTTTTTCGTCATTACGCGGTCGACTGTTGAAAAAGGCAGACCTTTAGGTACAATATTAAATAAAATTGCTCGTCCTACTGTTGTATCAACACGAATAGCACGTGTCTGTTCAAACTCTGGCAATGTTACATCTGTTTCTTCGACCCGCACCGTTATTTTAGAGTGCATCGACACTTCACCATTATTGTAAGCGCGTATCAATTCAGCTACATCAGCAAATTTAATGCCTTCACCTTTTTCATTTATGCGCTCACGCGTCATATAATACAAACCCAAAACCACGTCTTGTGATGGGATTATGACCGGCTCACCATTTGCTGGAGACAATATATTATTTGTCGCCATCATTAATGTACGTGCTTCTAACTGCGCTTCTAATGATAAAGGTACATGTACCGCCATTTGATCACCATCAAAGTCCGCATTAAATGCACTACAGACCAATGGATGTAGTTGAATTGCTTTTCCTTCGATAAGTAACGGTTCAAAAGCTTGAATACCTAATCTATGCAGTGTCGGTGCACGGTTTAACATGATTGGATGTTCACGAATGACATCTGCAAGAATATCCCAAACTTCGGGACCTTCACGCTCAACCATTTTCTTCGCAGCTTTGATTGTTGTCGCTAATCCAGCACGTTCTAATTTTCCGTAGATAAATGGCTTAAATAATTCTAAAGCCATTTTTTTCGGCAAACCACATTGGTGTAATTTTAAGTATGGTCCAACTACGATTACTGAACGACCTGAGTAATCAACTCGCTTACCCAATAAGTTTTGACGGAAACGACCTTGTTTACCTTTGATCATATCAGCCAATGATTTTAATGGCATACGATTTGTACCGGTAATAGCACGGCCTCGACGTCCATTATCTAATAAAGCATCAACCGATTCTTGTAGCATCCGTTTTTCATTACGTACGATAATATCTGGGGCATTTAAATCTAACAAACGTTTTAAACGATTATTACGGTTAATCACTCGACGATATAAATCATTCAGATCAGACGTTGCAAAACGTCCCCCATCTAAAGGTACTAATGGACGAAGATCAGGCGGTAAAATCGGCAAGACCTCCATGACCATCCATTCAGGTTTATTACCTGAATCTTGGAATGCTTCCATTAATTTTAAACGTTTTGTTAGCTTCTTAATTTTGGTTTCAGAATTGGTTGCTTCTATTGCCTCACGAATTACTTCAATCTCAGTTTCAAGATCAATATCTCGCAACAATTGTTGTACCGCTTCTGCTCCCATGCGAGCATCAAACTCATCACCATATTCTTCCACTGCTTGCAAGAAGGTTTCATCCGATAATAACGTACCTTTTTCAAGTGGTGTCATACCAGGGTCAACTACGATAAATGCCTCAAAATACAATACACGTTCAAGATCACGTAATGTCATATCTAAGAACAATGAAATACGTGATGGCAAAGATTTTAAGAACCAAATATGGGCAACAGGACTTGCGAGCTCAAGATGAGCCATACGTTCACGACGTACCTTTGCAACAGTGACTTCAACACCACATTTTTCACAAATAACACCACGGTGCTTCAGGCGTTTATATTTACCACATAGACATTCATAATCTTTAACAGGGCCAAAAATTTTGCAACAAAATAAACCTTCACGTTCAGGCTTAAATGTACGGTAGTTAATTGTTTCTGGCTTTTTAACTTCACCAAAAGACCATGAACGAACCATTTTAGGTGATGCCAAACCAATTCGAATAGCATCAAATTCTTCTTGCTGAGACTGTTGCTTCAATAAATTAAGCAAATCTTTCATATTTATTTCTCCGCTGCCGCATAACGGCTGTTTTAGATTATCTTATAAACTATTAACGTATTGTTTTTAGTCGCTATCTTCAACTAAATCAATATTAATACCCAGAGAACGAATCTCATGTGTTAATACTTTGAAGGATTCAGGCATGCCTGCTTCCATTCGATAATCACCATCTACAATGTTTTTATATACTCGAGTACGACCTTGAACATCATCTGATTTCACAGTTAACATTTCTTGTAGGGTATACGCTGCACCATAAGCTTGAAGTGCCCACACCTCCATCTCACCAAATCGTTGGCCACCAAACTGTGCTTTACCACCTAATGGTTGCTGTGTTACTAAACTATATGGCCCTGTAGAACGTGCATGCATCTTATCATCAACTAAGTGATTTAATTTCAGCATATGCATGTAACCTACCGTAACAGGACGATCAAAGTATTCACCCGTTAGTCCATCAATTAATTTTGTCTGACCACTTCGAGGTAGACCCGCTAACTCAAGCATATCTTTTATTTCTGTTTCTTGAGCTCCATCAAATACAGGTGTTGCCATCGGCACACCATTTTTTAAATTGCCCGCTAATTCAAGAATTTCGTCATCAGTCAATGAATCTAGGTCTTCTTGTTTTCCGCTAGTGTTATATACTTTATCTAAAAACTCGCGTAGCTCAGCTATTTCTTTTTGCTGTTCTAACATTTCAGTAATTTTGTGACCCAGACCTTTTGCCGCCCAACCCAAATGAATTTCCAATACCTGTCCAATATTCATTCGAGACGGTACACCCAGTGGATTCAATATAATGTCAACAGGGCGACCATCTGGGGTATAAGGCATATCTTCTACTGGTACAATTTTAGAAATAACACCTTTATTACCATGACGACCCGCCATTTTATCTCCGGGTTGAATACGGCGTTTAACAGCTAAGAACACCTTAACCATTCGCTGTACGCCTGGAGCCAGATCATGACCTGAAATCAATTTTTCTTTTTTGACTTCAAATTCATCATCCATTTCTTTTCGATATTGCTGAATTTGTGCTGACGCTTGCTCTAATTGTGCATTGAGATCAGCTGACTCCATATTGATCTTAAACCAATCAGCATGCTCAAGTTTAGCTAGATACTCACTTGTTATTTTAGAACCCTTATCTAAACCAGGAGCTGACTTGGCAACCTGTCCGTTTAGTATTTTTTCTAAGCGAGAAAACACATCATCAACAACAATACGATGACGATCTTTTAAATCGTTACGTATTTTGTCCAGTTCTTCTTTTTCTATCGCTAAAGCACGCTCATCTTTGTCAACACCATCACGTGTAAATACTTGAACGTCAATAACAGTACCAAATGTACTTGAAGGTACGCGCAATGATGAATCCTTCACATCCGCTGCTTTTTCACCAAAAATTGCACGAAGCAGTTTCTCTTCAGGGGTAAGCTGTGTTTCACCTTTTGGCGTTACTTTACCCACCAAGATATCACCAGGCTTAACTTCTGCACCTACGTACACAATACCCGACTCATCAAGTTTAGATAATGCCCCTTCACTTACATTAGGAATATCACTGGTAATTTCTTCTGTTCCTAATTTAGTATCACGTGCTAAACAATTCAATTCTTGAATATGAATAGTCGTAAAACGATCTTCTTGCACAACACGTTCAGAAACTAAAATAGAATCCTCAAAGTTGTAACCATTCCACGGCATAAATGCGATTAACATATTTTGACCTAATGCTAACTCCCCTTTATCCGTTGACGGTCCATCTGCCAAAATATCGCCTTTAGCAATCACATCTCCCGGCTTAACTAATGGAGTTTGATTGATACACGTGCTTTGGTTTGAGCGTGCATACTTGATCAAGTTGTAGATATCGACACCAGAGTCAGCATCCCCTGCTTCCTTATCATTAACACGGACAACAACTCGAGCAGCATCAACAGAATCAACTACTCCACCACGCCTTGCAATAACCATTACCCCTGAATCTCTAGCAACAACACGTTCCATACCCGTACCTACAACCGGCTTTTCAGCCCGTAATGTCGGAACAGCTTGACGCTGCATATTCGACCCCATTAGGGCACGGTTAGCATCATCATGCTCTAAAAATGGAATTAACGATGCCGCAACAGAAACAACCTGACGTGGCGATACATCCATAAATTGTACTTGTTCAGAAGGCATCAATGAAAATTCATTTTTATAACGGCAAGGCACCATTTTGTCTTGAATTTCATTGTTATCATTCAAGGCAATTGTAGCTTGGGCAATTTTATATTCACCCTCATCAATTGCAGATAAATATTCAATATCAGTTGTAGCTTTACCATCAATCACTTTACGATAAGGTGTTTCAATAAAACCATATTCATTAGTTCGCGCATAGGTTGCCAATGAATTAATCAATCCAATGTTTGGACCCTCAGGCGTTTCGATTGGACATACTCGACCATAATGTGTCGGATGTACGTCACGCACCTCAAAGCCTGCACGTTCACGCGTTAAACCACCAGGACCTAATGCTGATACACGTCGCTTATGCGTTACTTCAGATAAAGGATTATTTTGATCCATAAACTGAGATAGTTGGCTAGAACCAAAGAATTCTTTTATTGCAGCCGCAACCGGTTTTGCATTAATTAACTGTTGTGGCATCAAACCTTCTGATTCCGCCACACTTAAACGCTCACGTACAGCACGTTCAACACGTACTAAACCTACACGAAACTGGTTTTCAGCCATTTCACCAACGCTACGAACGCGGCGATTACCAAGATGATCTATATCATCGACAACACCTTGACCGTTTCTGATAGAAATCAATTCTTTCAATACATCAACGATATCATCTTTTGATAAGGTTCCTTCACCTTCCATATCAGCACGCCCAAGACGGCGATTGAATTTCATTCTACCTACATCTGATAAATCATATCGTTCGCTTGAGAAGAAAAGATTAGTAAACAGATTATTTGCTGAGTCTTCTGTCGGTGGCTCACCAGGTCGCATCATACGATAGATTTCAACTTTCGCTTCAAGCGGTGTCATCGTTTCATCTAAACGTAAGGTATCTGAAATATATGAACCTTGATCTAAATCATTTGAATAAATTGTTTCAATTGTTTGTATATCAAAGCGTTCAAATGTTTCCAATAATTCTTCGGTGATTTCATCATTTGCAGAAGCAATCACTTCACCACTATCTTTGTCGAACATGTCTTTTGATATAACACGGCCAATTAGATAGTTTGCAGGAACCGTCAGTGTCGTCATGCCTGCTTTATCCATCTTACGAATATGGCGACCCGTTACTTGATGTTCTACTTCAACAATAACATTACCATTAGGATCAGTAATTTCAAACGGTACAACTTGGCCACGTAAGCGTTGCGGATCAAGTGCTAGCTCAAAGTTTTCACCTTTTTTTGTAAACGTATCATGTTCAAAGAATATGTCTAAAATTTGTTCATTGGTAAATTCTAATGCATGCAATAAAACAGTTGCTGGCAATTTGCGTCGGCGATCTATTCGGACAAAAACAGCATCTTTAGGATCAAACTCAAAATCCAACCATGAACCACGGTAAGGAATCACGCGGGCATTAAATAAAATCTTACCTGATGAATGCGACTTACCTTTATCGCTGTCAAAGAACACACCTGGAGAACGATGCAGTTGTGACACAATAACACGCTCTGTACCATTGATAACGAAGTTACCTTTCTCGGTCATCAGGGGTATTTCACCCATATAAACTTCCTGCTCTTTAATGTCTTTCACAACTTTAGATTTAGCAGGAGCATCTTTATCATAGATAACAAGACGCATTTTCACTCTTAGAGGCGCAGCATACGTTACACCACGTAATTGACATTCTTTAACATCAAAGGATGGTGTGCCTAAACGGTAGCTAACATATTGTAGCTCTGCCTTGCCTGTGTGACTTTTAATCGGGAGCACTGAACCAAATGCAGCATGCAAACCTTTATTTGCGCGTTCGTCAGCAGCGATACCTTTTTGTAAGAAACCTTGATACGAATCTACTTGGGTCGCAATTAAGTTAGGAACACTTAAGATAGTTGGACGTTTGCCAAAATCTTTACGAATCCGTTTTTTCTCGGTAAACGTATAAGCCATGTATTACACCTCTAAGAACATCCTAGATCTATTTTCAATAAAAGCTAGGAATTGTAATTTTGTATATGTGATCAGTTAAAATAATGACTGACCTGTAACGGAAAAAGGCCGGTGATTAAAACCACCAGCCGTTTTCTACATCGTAGTGGAATATCCCCTACGATTAATCAGTAGCTTACTTAAGTTCAGCTTCTGCACCAGCTTCAGTTAGTTGCTTAACAACATCTTCAGCTTCTGCTTTTTCAACACCTTCTTTAATTGTTGCAGGCACGCCTTCAACCATGTCTTTAGCTTCTTTCAAACCAAGACCTGTGATAGCACGAACCGCTTTAATTACAGAAACTTTGTTACTACCAAAGCTAGTCATTACAACATCAAACTCAGTTTGTTCAGCAGCAGATGCACCACCAGCGTCAGCGCCGCCAGCAGCAGCTACAGCTACAGGAGCAGCAGCAGTTACACCAAATTTTTCTTCCATTGCTTCAATCAAGTCTACGACTTCAACAACAGTCATGTTTGAAATTGCTTCCAAAATATCGTCTTTAGATACAGCCATGTTATTTTCCTATTTCTTACTTACAGAATTAATATATACAACCCAATCCTTATAAGGATTAAGCTGCTTCTTTCGCATCGCGAACCGCCGCGAGCGTACGAACCATTTTGCTAGTCGGTGCAGCCAAAGTACGTACAAATTTCTCAATCGGTGCCTTCATCGTACCCATAAGAATACCAATTGCTTGGTCCTTAGTAGGCATTTTGGCAAGTTTCCCAATATCTGAAGCGGGTAATAATTTACCCCCCAGAGAAACCATTTTGACTTGTAATTTATCGTTTTCTTTAGCGAATTCACTCATAACCCGTGCTACTGCACCTGGATCTTCTGTTGAAAATCCAAATACTAAAGGTCCTATCATTCCTTCCTGCATGCAGGCGAAATCAGTACCTTCTACAGCACGTTTAGCTAATGTGTTTCTGATAACACGCAAATAAACATTCTCTTTGCGCGCTGCAACACGTAACTCAGTCATGTCTGAAACAGACAACCCGCGATATTCAGCTGCAACAGCAGAATAAGCGCTTGATGCCACTTCAGCGACTTCAGCAACTACGGCTTTTTTTCCTTCCAGATTCATTGCCATCTAAGTTTTTTCTCCTTAGAACCACTATTCATATAATGGTTGTTGCTAAAAAAGAAAGAGGAAACCCTCTTCCACCATTACGGTGTTCAACGTCCAGAAATTCTGTAGCTGACCCCCGTCTGCGTAGGCCTATTACACGAATGCAATCGATTAAATTCACATACCTACGGTCTTAGACAATTCGACAGCTACACAGGTAGCATGTCGAATGGCCCAAATTTTATTTTTTAGATATTAATCTAAAAATGATTTATCAACTGTAATGCCTGCACCCATAGTGCTTGAAACACTGATCTTTTTCAGGTAGACACCTTTTGCTGAGCTTGGCTTTAATTTATTTAAGTCATCAATTAATGCCACAAGGTTTTGTTGTAAAGCCTCAATTTCAAAACTAGCATTGCCAATTGGACAATGAATAATCCCTGCCTTATCTGTACGGTAGCGTACTTGACCAGACTTGGCATTTTTAACGGCTTCCGCAACATTCGGAGTCACAGTACCAACTTTTGGATTTGGCATTAAGCCACGCGGACCCAACACTTGACCTAGCGTACCTACAACACGCATAGCATCAGGTGATGCAATAACAACATCAAAGTCCATATTGCCTGCTTTAATTGACTCAGCTAAATCCTCAAACCCAACGACATCCGCACCAGCCTCTTTAGCCGCTTCAGCATTTGCACCTTGTGCAAACACAGCAACACGAACAGTCTTACCCGTACCATTTGGTAGCACAGTAGAGCTTCGTACTACTTGATCAGATTTACGAGGATCGACACCTAAGTTAATCGCAACATCGATTGACTCAACAAATTTTGCAGTTGCATTTTCTTTAACAAAAGCTAGGGCTTCTGCAGCTGAATATACTTTGCCTGCTTCCAGTTTTTCACGGATAGCACGACTTCTTTTACCCATAGTAGCCATTAGTTAACACCCTCTGTTTCCAAACCCATACTGCGAGCAGTGCCTGCAATCGTTCTTACCGCAGCATCCATATCAGCAGCAGATAGATCGGCCATTTTAGTCGTAGCAATCTCTTCAAGTTGTGCACGGGTAACCGTACCTACTTTTTCAGTATTTGGACGACCACTACCACTTTTTAATCCTGCTGCTTTTAATAGTAAGACTGCAGCTGGAGGGGTCTTAGTGATAAACGTAAAGCTTTTGTCATTAAACACAGTAATAACAACAGGAACCGGAAGCCCTGCTTCCATTCCTTGTGTTTTCGCATTGAACGCTTTACAAAACTCCATGATATTTACACCATGCTGACCCAAAGCTGGACCAACAGGAGGACTTGGGTTTGCCGAACCAGCTGGCACTTGCAGCTTGATATAGGCATCTATTTTTTTCGCCATCTTTTTCTCCTCAACGGGTACAAACGCCTTTCGGCTCCCCAACAATAAACCGGTTTAACACCAGACAATCTTAACTAACCTTTTGCGACTTGGCTAAACTGCAACTCTACTGGAGTTGAACGACCAAAAATAACCACTTCCACTCGCATTGTACTTTTTTCGTAATTGACTTCCTCAACTACACCTGTAAAGTCATTGAATGGGCCATCAGTAACACGTACAACCTCACCTGGCTCAAACATAACTTTCGGTCTTGGGCTTTCCACACCATCTTGTACGCGCTGCAGAATCTGATTTGCTTCAGCTTCTGATATAGGTGCAGGGCGATCACCCGTACCACCAATAAAACGTAAAACTCGCGGAATATCATTTACGACATGCCACGTTTCATCATCCATTTCCATGTTGACCAAAACATAGCCTGGGAAGAACTTACGCTCACTACGACGCTGTTGCCCTTCACGCATTTCAACAACTTCTTCGGTCGGAACCAACACCTCACCGAACTTATCCTCTAAACCAAAACGCTGTATCCGCTCTTCTAATGAACGCTTTACTTGTGCTTCAAAACCAGAAAATGCTTGCAACACATACCATTGCTTACTCATTATTCAATTCCCCGTTATTACAGTGTTAGGGCGCGCACAGCCCAACCCAACAATGAATCAAATGCCCACAATATGAGCGCAGCGATGATAACCATTATGATGACAATCATTGTTGTTTGCAGTGTTTCTTGGCGTGTAGGCCAAACGACCTTGCGCACTTCTACTTGCGTATCCTTGACATAGCCAAGCACCATGCGACCTTTTTCTGTTTGTGATGCCACAAACAAAGAAAGCCCGACCGCAGTTAGCAAGCCAAGCACTCTTAATAATGTTGAATACTCTGAATACATATAAAACAGAGTGACCGCTGCCATCAACACTACAACTGCAACAATTAATTTGATTGTATCTGCCATTATTTTTCTTTTATAGGTTAAAAACAAAATGGCAGGCCAGGAGGGAATCGAACCCCCAACCTACGGTTTTGGAGACCGTCGCTCTGCCAATTGAGCTACTGGCCTAACATAAATAGTAAGCAGGCTAAAGACTCCAAATCTTTAGCCCACCTTTAATCTTTACTTACTCAGTAATTTTACTAACAACGCCCGCACCTACAGTACGGCCGCCTTCACGAATAGCAAAACGCAATCCTTCTTCCATCGCAATCGGTGC